>SDBT01003699.1_pt1 | contig 26295 bp, 14 predicted proteins | sample 2277101 | NCBI WGS metagenome assembly SDBT01 (sample SAMN10404973, study PRJNA504765) | marine sediment metagenome | isolation source: marine sediment core GS10_PC15, 103 cmbsf | place: Arctic Ocean: Southern Knipovich Ridge | collected 2010 | reverse complement strand
TGCTTTGCCTGCTCCCTGTTCTCCCCGATGTCCTTGTCCGGCTTTACATTCGTCCTCAGCCTGAGCCGGGCGGCCCGTGTGAACATCGTGTCGGCGGTGACGCGGCGACCGGGCATTATCACCTCGCCGATATTAGCTCTGACGCTCGGAATGATATTCAAAGTGGTCGTGGTTCCGATATCCCCAACGACAGCCGGTACGCCGTAAAGTTCCTGCGCCGCCAGAGCGTTAATAACCCGGTCCGGCCCGACCTCCTCAACATTATCGTAGCGTACAGTTATTCCCAGTTTTTCGTAATCCTCCGGGATAACGGAATAGGGCTCAACACCGAAAAAAGCGAGTACCCCCTTTTCGGCTCGCGGTGTCACACCGGGAACGACACTGCATATAATCGCCGCATCCGGGTTTACATCGCTTGATCCTTTTGCTTGTAGCGTCTGTTTCAACAATAAGCCGAATTCGTCGCTGGTGCATCCCCGGTCCGATGCAATCCGACAGCGGCCGATTATTTTATCGCCCTCGAAAATCCCGGCGGCGGTATGGGTATTACCGATATCTATCGCCAAAAAACTACTCACTAGCTCCCTCCACTATTCCGCGCATTATTTCGTAGTATTTTTCAGCGCCGCTACGGTTATCCCAGTTCTCTTCGATATTCGGACGACAGTTTCCTGCCATCCGGTTATATAAATCAACGTCTTCGAATAAGCGTTGCAGCGCTTCGGCCATATCGGCCGGGTCCCGATCCACCAGCAACCCGACTTCGCCGTCACGAATAGTTTCGCGGAACCCGCCCTCTTTCACGGCCACTACGGGCGTTCCGCAAGCCATCGCTTCAAGCGGTACGAGGCCCAGTGGTTCGACGACGTATCCCAAAGCGACGACGTATGCCCGCGCGTACACTTCGCGCAAACCGGCGTCGTCCAATCCCTGAATCACCTTCAGATCGATTCCGTTGTCTTCACAGAAACCGGATAAATAATTTCGCTCCTCATCGTCGCCACTATGGTAGGCTATCCGTAGTTCGGGGCGGAGTTTCTTCGGTATTCCGGCAACGGCTTCGGCGACCAGGCGATGTCCCTTGAACGGCGATAGGTTACCTACCGACAATACGGCGCGCTCTTTTTCCGCGCCTTCCATTCGTTCGAACGAATCCAGATTCAAGCCGTTATATACCACAGTCGGGAAAAGGCCGTAGGTTTTTATCATAGCCTCGCGGGTATGATAAGAGTTTGCAAAAAAAAGGGTCGCGCACTCGGCATTCTTTACGTCGTTTCGACGGAGATTCTCGTAATAGGGCCGCGAAATGAAGTTCCCGCGCTGCCAGTTACCCTGATATCCGGGTTCGGTTACCCGGGGATGTTCAAAAACGCGCCGATGCACTTCGGCTCCGTAATACAGCGACGGTATCGTTACAAACCTTAATAGCGACGGGGTTTGCTCTACTCTACAGGGAAATACAAAAACCAGGTCGAAATCCCCCCCGTTTATCCGACGCGCTATTTCTTTCTGGGCTCTTCTTAACTCCCATAAACCTATCCAGTTATTTATTAGATTGATTAGTTTATTATTTCCCGAAGCAGCCGGTTTAGCCTCGACAATCACTCGCTCGTCCAAACAGGCGGACAAGTCCATCGCTTCTTCGGAATTGTATTGGGTAACGTATTCGCAAAGCGATATATCGGCGTCGTATTTCTCCTTCAAATAAGAGAAAACGTCGTAATATACGCGCTTCGCGCCCCCGACCGGGAGATTGTGGTATAGCGCTATCTTCATCTTATTATCTGCCCGTATACTTCCAGGGTCTCCCGCGCCGCCTTATCCCAGCTAAAAAAACCGGCTCTCCTCAATCCCTTCTCCGCATATTCCCGGTATAAACTTTCGTCCGCTAATAAGTCAGATAGATATTCGGCGAATGCGTTCTCATTATCGTTTTCGACTAATACTCCGCCGCCACCCACGACTTCCGATACGGCGCTGTTGTCATAAGCGATTACCGGCGTCCCGCAAGCCATCGCTTCTATGAGGGGAAGCCCAAAACCTTCGTATAGCGAGGGGAATACCAACGCGTCCGCCGCAGAGTATATCCCCGGCATATCGTCGTCCTCTACGTATCCAGTATAAATCAGACGCGCTTTCTTCAGTCCCATACCGATTTCGCGCCAATAGCTATTCACTGCTCGGAAGTAATCGCGCTTTCCAACGAAAACTAACGGGAGCGGATCGTCCAAGTCACGGGCGTAATCCTTGTAAATCCGCAGAAGGCCACGCGGATTTTTCCGGTAATCAACAGCCCCGGCATAAAGCAAATAGCGCTCCGGTAAACCGTATCTCTCGCGGATACCCGATATATCCTGAACCGGTTCATACGAAGGGCTAATCCCGTTATATACCACATAGATATTATCGGGGTGTATCCCCATATACCGGACTATATCGTTCTTCGAGTGACGCGATACCGTAATGACCGCATCCGCGTTGCGCGCCGCCCGGGCCAATAAACCGAACAGTTGCCGTTCCTTACGGGTCGTTCCCCGCCGCCCCAACCACTTTACGATGCAGTCGTGAACCGTTATAACGCTGGGTACGCGGGTACGCAACGGCGCTAACTGCATCTGGTAATGGAATACGTCGGGTTTCAATGACTCGACGAGTTTTGCGGTACCCAATAAATCCTGAACAACGTAACGGTATCGGTTATGGTCCCCCGGATTGGTTTGCGTAACCAGGCTCTTATGGGGTAAATGCGGTTTATCCGGGTCTTCGACAATATTGTCGAAAGCTAAAAAAGAAAAAGCGACGCCAGAATCCTGGCGCCGTAAAGCCTTCAACAAATCGCCGCAATAACGGCCTATACCCCGATATTTATGGGCGGTTTGCAACGGACGTATACCGTAACCGATATTTATCATAGAGCGTAGCCGCTATCCAAAGCACGCGCTTATTCCTCGGCTTTTCCTGAAGCGTCTATCTCATCGGTAATCTGTTTTGTCGCTCTTTTAAACTCGCGAATACCTTTCCCTAAACCACGGCCGATTTCGGGAAGCCTGCGGGCTCCGAACAAAAGAAGCGCAATCCCTAAAATCAGTAGTATTTCTGGTACACCTATCGAACCGAACATTTTATATCACCTGTTTGCCTTTATTCTTATTATATCAAAAAAAACGTGGGATGTGTAGCCGAAACGACGCGAATCACGGCGTTTCTGTCCGGGGTATTAGAAGTACACTGATGCCGAAATGCGATGGCTATTTCCCAGTTCGTTGTCCGGCTGGAATGCGTAATCAACCCCGAACTCCATTTCGCCGGGGCTAATGCGTAACCCGGCTCCGCCGCCAACCTCGATTTTATCCTGCTGCCGCTTCTGTAACCCAACCCTTAACGCTACGGTTCGCGCTATAAGGAACTCGCCGCCGGTGTGCAGGTCAAAACTAACATCGCCGGAGGAGAACCCGGCCGCACTCTCGTAACCCTCAAACTTCATATCGCAATCCGCGGCTACCAACAGTTCCCCGGCCAATAACGGAATGGGGTAAAAGAATGAGGTTCCTACTTTTAGATTCGGCGGTATTGTCTCGGAAGTATCAACATCAGAACCGTCAACCACCATCTCCTTGTTCCATTGTATTCGACTGTACAGGTTCTGGCCATGCAAAGCGAAGCGCATCGGCCCGAAAGGCCCGGCCATAACGCCGACTCCGAAGGTCTGCCCCAGAGAAGAAGCAACGGTATCCGCGCCCTGCATTATCAGTATGAAGTTGCCGCCAACCTGAATCTTTTCGTGTAATTGGCGTCCATAGGAGAGATACACGCCGTTATCGCTCCAATTTACCACGCGGTCTACGATAGGACGGCGATTTTCGCTATCCGGGTCGTCCCAGTAGGTTATCTTTATATCCGGGCTGCTAAGACGGAGGAAACCGCCGCCGAATGTCCCGATACCCTTCCAGGGATATACCCCGAAAATCGAGTTATACGACGCAAAGCCGGAGTAAGCGTAGGAGTGCATAAAGTCGAATCCGGGTTTTTCCGCTAGCGCCAGTCCGGCAGGGTTCCAGTAGGCCGCCGTTGCATCGTCGGCAACAGCCGTATATGCACCGCCCATAGCTAAAGGCCGAGCCCCTACCCCATAGTTGAGGAATTCAGCGGCGTATTTATCGGCGCCGTATACAACCGAGGACAATAGGATCAACAAACAAATCGTTAATATAGTTCTCATAAGGTAACTCCCTAACGGAGTTTAATCAGCTTTTCTTTTACGCCGGCGATATCACTATCGCTCCGGGCAATGACTTTATAGTAATAAACCCCGTTCGCTATCTCGTCTCCATCGCGATCGCGGCCATCCCAGAATATCTCGTTGTATCCGGCGCGGCAACTGAACCTCTCGATTTTCTGAATCAGTTTTCCGGTAACCGTATAAATTTTTACGGCGCAGCTATCCAGGTCTTTATTCGCTGTAAATGTGAAGTATGTCCCGGAGTTACCGAACGGGTTCGGGCAGTTCAAGACATTACCCAGAGATAGTTCTCCACCCGCCGTAACCTGTACCGATTCCGCCGTTAAGTTTTTGAAGCTATCGTGAACCTTCACGGTTATTGTATGCGTACCGTCGGGGATAATAATGGGGTAACGCAATTCAGCGCTGCTATAGTCGTCCAGCATCGGTTCAAGGAACTGGGAGATATCAATCGGAGTCTCGTTATCCAATTGATACGTCAGAGCCAGGAAGTTTACATCCGGGTTCTCGGTATAGTTGGAGACAAGTATCCCCGATTCGTCGTTTAAACGTAGAATTAATTCCGTACTATTATCCACAGAGTCGCCGGAACGGAAATTAGTATCTCCAACGTATAACTCGACGAGCGGACCAATGCTATCACCCGAAGTAACTTCGCCTTCGACTGCGAAAATCAGGTCTTCCCCGAGCATATAATCACGCCGCGTCGCTTCGTTAAAAGCGTATATTTTCAGCTTAACGTCGTTGATATCCCGTGGGGATTCATTGTCCGGATCGTACCCCCACCCTGCCGTAATCGGGATTGGTAGGTCAACAGAGAAATTACCGGCGGAAACTTCGCCTTTGGCTTTGGTGAGCAATCGTTCACGATAAGCATCTTCGTATACGAATATCCACCCGCCCAGTCCGTCCGAATATCCGGATGTTACGTATTTGAAGTAGAACGGCCTATCGTAAGCTTCTACTATTATTTCGCCCTCGAAGTTATTCGGGACGGTTCCGGTAATAGTTGTTACGCCGCCCCTTTTAGGTAACGCTGGATTAAGAGCCGCAGTAATCCCGGGCGTCGGAACCGGAATACGTAGCGCCGGGTCGCCGAGCAGAGTATAATTATCCCAGATAGCATTACTACTCGAATTCATTTTCCCCGCCAGGAAAGCCTCGCCAATCGTAACCGGGGTGTTTATAGGTACCTGTCCGGGAAATAAATAAGCGAAAAAACCCTCGTTGAAATCGGCCTGCGAACCCTCGTAACCCAATCTCGACGACCCGGTCGCCGCAATCGCCCCCTCATCCGCTACGTAGATCAAATACTCACCCATACAATCCATATGTTCCATATCGAAGTCGTCGTCGGGGGATGTCGGGTATTCGTCGAAGTGATTGTTGGAACATGCCATTTGCATAACTATGGGCAAGTAATCGCCGTTATTGGTTTCGTATATATCGTAGAATAACCCGTCGAAGAATATCGTATTATGGCCCAGTAAACGCTCGTGGGCCCAGGTATACGAAGCGCCGTGCCCGCTGAATTGAGTGATTAGCGAACCAAATTTCTCGAGCATACGAGGTTTTATATATTCGCGGGTTAATTCCCGCCGGTCATTCAACGGCGTTTTATAAATGAACTCCGGGTCAATACGAGACAGCCATTCGATATAATTCTTAAAATTATAGTAACCCTCCGGGAAATAGAGCAGGTCTAAATCTTCAGCATCCTCCGTAAAATCACCGTTCCCATCTACGCAATCATCACCATAGTGGGTATTATCCGCGAGAATTTGGATTCTGTTGCGCCAGTTCCCCATTGGCAGCGAATTACCGTACTTTAAAGCTTTTGCTACCATTGCGTCAATATTATTCTCGAAATATGAAGATAACCGGCCTACCGTTAAATCCCCGTAATTATCGTCCCCGTCCACGCAGGTGAACGCGTTGTCCGAAGCCGTGTGGCCCTGGTTAGCCATTATATATAACGTCGGAACCTGGGTCGCTCCAAAAGTCCTATGTTCACCCACGTAGTTTCCTAAACAATCCCGGTAGTCGTAAGTTGTATCGCCAACAAGTAGAAGATAACTCGGCCTCGTTAATGGATCATCGTATCTATACTTAACGAAGTTGCGAATCGCATATTCGTCCATCAGCCCATTGCTGAACTCGTCGTATACGTCATCCACTTTGCACAGGTCAACATCGTAACCTTGCGCCCGATGCATATTAGCGAGGGGTATTACGTTATCGTAGAATTCCTGATAGCATACTATCAGAATATCTGCTTTACGGTGCTCTCGTATATTCGATGGAACATCCCGGGCCATATCGAACAAGGGCGATTTGGCGCTATCCGACACCGCGACATACCACTTGCGCTCGGTTTGGATATCGTCCTGGAAGCGTACGGTATGGCTTCCGTCAGAAATCCCCAACTCATAATTATTTATTAGCTTCCCGTTACTGATATCGTATATCGTAATATCCGGATCCGTAAAGCCCGATAATAAAAATTCTATCCACCCGGTTTCACCCGGTGGATTGGAAAATTTAATATAGTCACCTTCGGCGATAAATAGCCGAGGGTATTCAACTTCAAATTCGCTAAAAAGTATGGTGTCCGTATAATTATGTGGTACACCGTCCCCTTCCCGGACGATAATCTGATTATATCCGTCGTAAAGGATATTGATATCCGGGATTATCCTTTCCACATCTAGCTGATCATTCGCCGGCCAATTGTGTTCGTCAATAACTTTATATCCATCATCTTCGGCGTTCAGAAATATACTCGTATTATGCGAGTTATCTAAACCTCGCAAACGCGCATATAACTTACCATCTATCCCGGAAGCGCCGCGGCCGACGTTATGGATGCTAAACGGTTCGGAATGACTATTGTACGGTGAATTCGTTACTTCTAAGGGGAACCAGAACCATAACTCCTCACCCTGGTCTATTGAATCGTCCATACCATAAAAATCATCGTCAATTTCGAAATGTGCTCTATCGGCATAAGCATAAGCCGGTTCCAGTCCTTCTCGTTCCGGCGCTCCGTTTAGCGGCGTATAGTATAGCCCCGAACCTTCCCCTACAACTAACCAATAGACATTATAATATGTATACTGGTTCTTGTTGAAAGTGAAATCTGTTCCGTTATCCTGGAAGTACCATGACCCGTGTCCGTAAAATTCGATATAATCACCGGGATCGAAACGGGGATCGCCGGTATCGTGGATGTTCATCGGAACCTCTATCAAACCTTCGCCTAACGGCATTACCGTCTCACCATCCAACTCTATAACCAGATCCTTCGGTAGTTCCTCACCGTTGGAAGCGTATAACCGCAACGCTCCCGGATTAACTGATACGTCAAACCCGAAATCAAGCATATCGTCGTAGGTTAAACGGTATAATCCCTCATCCTTAACCCATACCTTATAAGCGTGGTCGAATTGGCCGCCCCATACGCCGTCATCATAACCGGTAACAGGAACCGCTTCCGGCCAACTCATCGCGGTTTCGTAATTAATTATCGTGTTGGATAAAAGGCGCCGGAAATCATCGCTTATCTCTACACGTTCTCTAGTCGCTTCATTAGTCAAACCTTCAACGAAACTGACGTTTACCCTGACTTCTTCGGAAAAACGCAACTCCCTTGAACCGGGTCTATATTCGTATGGGGTAACCCCGACTACGATTATCTTATAACCCCTGAAACGGCCGGAATTGGTAATTTCGGCGGTATCGGTTCCGTAAAGGTTTTTACCCGAATATGCTTCGGTGTTAAAAGAAAATTCTTCGGCGTAATAACCGATCCCATCCCGTTCTTTATACGCATAATCGGGAACCGGGTTTAACATCACGTCGCGGATTATCGTGGCATTACCTTTTTCTACCGTGATATCGATTGCCGCGTTTTCGGGTACTGCGATCCAGATGTTCTTACGATATATCGCCGGTTCGCCGAGGTCGCCATACTTATTGCAGCCCGGGAAATCGTATTCCGTAAAAACCCTGCCGGTTTTAGATACCTCGCGAGGTTCCGGTAGCGTAAAACCGACGTCGAAAACTAACCCGCCGTTATCTGAGGACAGCAACGTCACCTCCGGAAGAGCGCCAGCGCTCGATTCGGAAGTGCCGCGGCTAACCGGGACTTCACTCTCAATACCTGTCCCGTTTTTATCCGTAGATATACTTTTGTCGGGATCGCCTTTTCTGCTAGATTCCGACGGAGTATCTAACACATCGCGCGCATTATCGCCCGTGCTCACCCTATCCTGGGCGACGGCCGCGAAGCAGCTAAAAAAGGCTAAAGCGACGAAGGAATGTATTATTAATTTTTTCATAAAAACCCTATACCGTTTTTTTTGATTTTACGGCGAAATGATAACATAACAATCCAATTATAGCAATATAGTGTTACCTTTATCCCGTATGAGTTGCCGAACTCGTAAACGGTTAATATCTGCCGCTCGTTAAGTAAGTACCCTACCCTCTAATAATATTACACGAAAAATATCTTATTATTATGATTGGGATTACGTTTTTCGGAAATATCAGAGCTTTTTCGATAGTTTATCTAATAATCCGGCTACTTCAATTGCAATATTGCTATAATCAAAGCGTCCCGCTTTTTCCCAGTCTATCTGCTGTGGGGTCTTATCCCGAAATGCGCGCAGGAAAGCGTCCGCTATCCCTTCCGTATCCTCAGGGTCTACAGGATAATAACGACTGCATAACTGATGGGCCAGGTCGTGGGTCGCTTTAGACGGGGTAATACCAATAATCGGCTTCTCCGCTCCTACATATATATAAAACTTCCCGGTTATCGAGGCGCCGCTAACCCCGACGCTCTTATATATCAAACATAGATCGGCAGCTTTAGCGCAACGAACTGCATCGTAATAACTCACGTACCCTGCGTCGAAGATGACTTTGTCAAGGTTAAGCTGTTTAACTATCTCAAAATCCTCTGTCTTATTAGCGCCTATCAAATAAAGCTTAGCTCGCGCCGCGAAACCGGCGTCCGCTTCCCGCGCCCGGTTGAAACCGGCGATTATCTTATCGGCCCTCTGCTCTTTATTGAAATTGCCGATATGTACGATTACGTAATCGCCCGCCTCTTTAACGGGCAACTTCCCCCGGAAATCCTCGGGATCGAAACCGTTATTGATAAGCAATTTGTTCGATATCGAAGGAAACCTCTCTAATGCCGCACGATATGTTGCTTCAGTATTTAGAACAAGGGCATCGGCGTCCTTCAGAGTATTGCGTTCGATGAACTCCTGGGCTTTTCTAGTCAACGGTGGTAGTTGCTCGCGCCACATATGGCCTACCCACGGGTCGGTCATATCCGCTACCCAGGGTAACCCCGTGATTTTCTTCAGGCCGTTTCCGACGAGATGCGCGGATTCCTGGGGCGAAACTGAGTATATTGCATCAATACCTTGTTTAGAACATATCTCTAAACCGCACGCAAGCGCGAAGGGAACCCAGAATACTGCGATATCCGGCGGGAAGAGAGCATCAAGGGTAACTTTAGAAATGCGTTGCCATCGGCTGTATTTGGCGACCCCCAACCCGCGGCGGGTTTCGAGAGTACGGAAATCGGTTATCTCCTCCGTCTCGCCGGTGTTCGGCGCACCGCGCAATATTTGCGCTATTCGTAATGGGCCCAGCGAACCGGCTCTGGTGACGGAGATATCCGGGATTTCTTTTAAAGGAGTTTCATCATAAACCTTATAATAAATCCCCTTTACCGTAAGCACATAAGGCTCCCACCCTAAACGGGAGAGATATTTGACCAGTTTAATCGTTCGTTGAATCGCCCCGCCTCCGGTAGGCGGGAAATAATAGGCGATTATGAGTACTTTATTCTTGCGCATAGTAGATTATATATCGGTCAAGTAATCCGATATAGCGTTAGTTATTCTTTCACCGGGCGGGGGACTCCCCACTAGAGAGTTTCGCGGTTCTCTGGTTTCGATATGCTTTTTGATTGCGGTTTTCACGGCGTCAATAATCATATCGGTATCGGTACCAACCAGAACATTCGCCCCCGCTTCGACAGTTTCGGGCCATTCCGTTTCATCGCGAAGAGTTACCGCCGGCACGTCAAACAGATAAGCCTCACGCTGTACCCCACCGGAATCGGTAACTACAACGGCAGCGTCGTAGGTAAGGGAAAGCGATGCAAAATATCCGGCCGGTTCGCAGATAATAACATTTGGCTTATCCGCCAGCTCATCCCAAAGGTCAAATCTCTTCAGCCTTTCCTCCGTTCGGGGATGCACCGGAAAAACGGTCGGTAAATCAAATGCAAGGATCGCTTCGACTATCGCGCCCAGTATTATCTTGTCGTCGACGCTCTTTTGCCGATGGCAGGTAGCGTATATATATCCGCCGCGCGATACGTTATAGATATTCAAATAGTCATCCCGGGGTAAATCTTTAATACTATTCCAGGCCACTTCGTACATCGGATCGCCGATATTAAACGCTTTACCCGTCAGGTTCTCGGCTTTGAGGTTTGCCCCCGCTTCATCCGTCGGGTATAGCAGGAGATCGGCCAGGTGGTCCGTCAATATTCTATTCCGTTCTTCCGGCATTTTGTCGTCGAAACTCCGCATTCCCGCTTCTATATGCGCCAACGCAATATTCGAGAACGACGCCGCCAGAGCGCCGGCCAAAGTCGAGTTGGTATCGCCAAACACTACCGCCAACGCCGGCTTTTCTTCCCGAAAAACATCGCTTAATCCCGATACCATCGCCGCGAGCTGCTTCGCGGGCGGCATATCTCCTACTTCCAGATGAACGTCGGGTTCCGGTATCCCCAATTCGTCGAAGAACAACTGCGACATTTTATAATCGTAATGCTGCCCGGTATGTATAAACAGCCAATCATACCCCGGTACGGAACGGGAGATAACCGGCAACGCTTTCATAAATTGCGGGCGCGCCCCTACGATTAACGCTATTTTCCTCGTTTCGGCCATTATTACTGCTCTACCTCTTCTCGAATAATATCGGCATATCGCTTCGCAAGAGATTTCCGCGAGAAAACCATAATGCCTTCGGAAATATCGGTTAACGGCGCCCTTTCTTCAGTACGATGAAGTTCGTACAATTCGCTTATCACTTGTGACGCTTTATCGGCATCGCCGGGGGCTATTACATACCCGGCGTCAAAGCGCCGAATAAGCTCGGCCGCTTCGCCGTTCGGCGGAACAACGGCGATGATCGGACGCCCGGCGCGTAAATATTCGAAGATTTTACCGGTTAATATAGTATCCGCTCCCGGCCCTTCGTCGATTATCAGTAAATTAGCGTCCGCCGATAACATCTCGGTAATAGCGGCCCGATGACCTACTCTTCCTACTATTTCCGCCTTAATTTCGGAATCTTTTAGATAAGTGGCGACATTATCGTCAACGCTGCCGATTACGCGGAATTCTATCGAATCTTCACCGAAAATCCCCTTTTGTAAGCATCGTTCGGCCCCGGATAAAAACGTCCCGGGTAACCTCCCGGCGTGCAACGACCCCACATACGACACCGTGAACTTGTCCCGCTTCACCGGGCTAATCCCCGTAAAGTCCTCCTCGTCAAATCCGTTGGTGATAACCCCGACATCGTCAAGAAACGGGTAATAGCTCTTGAAATCCGCCGCCAACCCTTCGCCGATAGTAACCACCGTGTCCGCTTTTTTCAGCAAGCGTTTCTCCAACCGATAAACCAATCGACGATGTAAGGCCGTAGGAGGCGGAAATATCGGGTTAAAATACCACGCGTCTCGATAATCCAAAATCAGGGGAAGGTTCCACTTCGCGGCCAGCTTCGCCGCTACCATATGGGTTGAGGGGGGCGGGTAGGTACTAAGAATAGCGGAGAAGCCGCCTTCTGCTAGCAGTTCGTCGCCCTTCGCCAGCGCGGCGCGCCGGTAACCGCCGTTAGGATCGGGAAAAGCAAAGAACTTCCGCAGCCGGGTAAGCAACGGTAAGCGGCCCTTTCGGCTCGCCGCCAGCTTGCGCATCGCGGGAGTGGGCCGGGGCGCTTGATAGAACTCAACCCGGTTAACCTCTACACTATCCGGTATTTCTTCGAGCAGGGTTTCGTCGCGGGTATGGAAATATTTATCATCGGCGCAGAGGACTACGGGAGTTACCCCGAAATCGGGCAGGTATTTGCACAGCTTCGCCGCCCTCAAAACCCCGCCCCCGCCGTGCGGCGGGAATAGATATGCGATAAATAGGATTTTCACTTAACTATTATTAATTTTCCGGTCTCTTCGGTTACCTGCTAAATATATCTATATCTCTTCTTCGATTATCTCGAAATTAACCAGTTCCCGTGAAAAATCTAATTGAGGCCCGTTGGGAAACCCTATCTCATCGCCGATAGATCGCACGAAACCGACCTCGGGGCAAAACCAGCGGTATTGAGTAAATTCCATACTTTCGGTTGTCCCGGCAGTAAGATAATATTCGACGTAAACCGACTTCTTGATTTTGAAACAACCGGTAAAATACCCCGCCGGTGTCGTTACATCCTCTTTGGTGGAAACGTAGTAGTTTATCTCGACGTCAACGCTATCCGGCTGTCCGTCGTCGTCGATATCGTCCGGCAAACCGATAACTATGGGCGACAAATCGGTTCCAAAACCGCACTGCCAGCTTTTTCCTATTTGCAGCGGATAAGGCAAGTACTGCCAGGGAGCGGTAAATATCTCGGTAACAACCCCTTCATCGCCGGGGCCGCACATCTCCCTGCCGTATAGTTCGACCAGACTTTTATCGTTATCCCTTATGAACGATATACGCGACCGCTTTGCAACTTCAATATCGCTTTCGGAGACATATTCCTGAACTGACGTGCCGTTTACCTCTCGCTCTCCGTCAAACCTCTCGGCAATATAGGATACGTCCCCGTACGGAACGTTATTGAGGTACTGCCGATAGGAATAGGACCAACGCGAACCGTCGCCGTTTGGAAAATACGCCGCGCCGGCGGTTCTGCCGTCTCCCAAACCGATCGGAATCTCGCCGGTGCAGCCGCCCAAAAAAGCCGCTAAAACCACCGAGACGTAAAAAGAGAAGATTATACGGGGAGCTGTCATCGATTTACCCCAATAAAAAATGCGCGCCCGGAGGGACTCGAACCCCCAACCTGCTGATCCGTAGTCAGCTGCTCTATCCGTTGAGCCACAGGCGCGTAGGCCGCATTACGACCGACCATTATATACATTTATACGGCTTAAATGTCAAGATATTTCGGGGTTTGGGGGATATAATGGTCAGTATACACGAAATCCGGTGAAGAAGTTGCATCAAAATTCCGAAACAAATCCCCCTCTCTCCACGTATCTATATAACCTGCTTTTTTCCTTGACAAACATCACTACTATATGAATAATAGTAGCATTCAGTGCTATCAAATAGTCATCATCGTGTGTGAACATTTTCCGAATTACTCAATGTATATGAAGTGAGGGTTATGAAAACGGCTATTCTTCTTACGATAATTCTGTTGTCTCTATCGCTACCCTTATACACCTCCGCCGCGTCGTCCGAAACTATGTCGGCGGTTCGCGTGACGACTCCGCCCGTCCTCGACGGTATCGTTAACCCCGAGGAATACCCGGTCGAACCGGCCTCCGGCTTTAAGCAGTACCGGCCCAACCTACGCGACCCGGCGATAAACGACACCGAAATTTATATCGTATACGACGACGAAGCATTGTATATCGGTTGGGTCTGCTACGAGCGCGATACGTCGGGGTTGGTCGCATCGCAGAAGGTGCGCGATTCTTTTCTGAATCCCGACGACTCTGTAGATATCCTGCTGGACGCGAACAACGACGGGCAAAGCGCGTATGACTTTATGGTGAATAGCTGCGGTACCCTGTACGACGGCTATATCGCACAGGACGGCCAGGCCGGCGGGCGCGACTGGGATGGCGTGTGGGATGCCGAGGTATCAGTCGCCGAAGACCGCTGGTTTGTCGAGATGCGCATTCCCTGGGAAACGCTGACCTATTCGACCGATGCAACCTCTATGGGGATACAGTTCTTGCGTAACGAGAAGCCGGACCATGAGGATACCTACTGGGCGAGCGACGGGGTAAACCTGAACCGGGTGTCCACTTTCGGAACGGTAACCGGATTCGAGGGCCTAAAACCGCCCAAGCGATTCGCGATTACCCCTTATGCAGCGGTACACGGCGTTACCCCGCCCGAGGACGAACCTGATAATATGGAAGTTATGGAAATTACCCCGGACGGCGGCCTGGATTTCGCTTATAAAGGCGGAAAAGGATTTCAGCTCAACACTACCGTAAATCCCGACTACGCCCAGATAGAGGCCGACCCGGAATATATTAACCTGGACCCCGGTAATATTTACCTTGACGAGAAACGGCAATTCTTCACCGAAGCCCTGACCACTTTCTCCGCAGACCAAAATATCTTCTACACCCGAAATATGACCGAGATTCTGGGGGGTGTGAAGGCAACGGGAACCATCGGCCCCATAACCTACGGCCTGCTCAACGTACAACTGGGCAATAGCGACCCGCTGTACCCCAGCGATAACGTAACCGCCGCCCGCATAAAAGGTACGGTATACGAATCTTCCTACGTAGGCGGTATGCTGGTCGCGCGTAAGGAGATACGCAACCTCTTTCTCGACGACCCAACCGGCCCCGACTGGGAACCTGAAAGAACTCAGGATTATAACGCGGTCGGGTTAGTGGATGCCAACCTGGCGATAACCAATAGCTGGAGCGTGGTCGCCACCGGGATTAAAGCCTTCAACCGGTACGACGAGGGCATCACCAACCCCGCGGCCGAGGGCGAGGACTACGGCTATAGCTTTAAAGTAATCAACCCCAACCCGACGGGATACCTCGCCGTAGCCTACAACGAGTTCCACCCCTTTATGGAGGCCGACCTGGGATTTATCGCTCCCAACGAACTCAATAAACGGGAAGTTTGGACCTACGGCAGCAAGCAGTTCGTCTTCGACGACAGTTTCGTTCGAATAATCAGCGGCGAACATTACTACACCCACTGGTGGAACCTGGAAGATAATCAATCCATAAACAACTTCTGGCAGCCGAACCTGAACGTAACCTTCGACAACGATATTACCGTATTCACTTTTGGCGGTTACGGTTACGACGGCCGGTTCGTCTCATACGGTTACCCCATAGAGAAAACGAATTACACCGGTTTCGGTATCGGCACCACGACCATTAGTTGGGGACGGATTACGGGGCGCTACTGGCGGGGCACGGTGTTCGGGGCCAATTATAACAGCTACCAGTTGGACGCTACCGTAACACCGCTGGCTTCGCTTCATCTGGGTTTCGACCTGGAGGTTATAGACCCCTACTTTACCGAGGATGAACGGAATGCCCCGGGTTCCGACGCGAATACGGATAAAGCATATGCCGTGGCTAACTTCAATATCGTCCATAACATACTGGAAAATCTCTATTGGCGCGCGATTGTTCAGGGCGATACAGATAGCGACGTTTACCTGGGCAGCGCTCTGGTCGCCTGGACTTACCAACCGGGTAGCACCGCTTATCTGGCGTACGAAGAGGAACGGCTCGATTCTTCGGCTTCCGGTGACTTCGAATTGATAGACAGACAGGTGTTCTTAAAAGTGTCTTATATGCTCAATCTCTAAATATAAGTTATTAGCATTTTAAATAATCGGGTTGCAATCCGGTTATTTTTATGCTATAAGTTTCATTAAGGTAATGTGATATATGCAATAGATATTGATATTTCCTCACGAGGGACAATATGCCGTTAAAACATATTGCTACAACCGCCTTAATGATATTCTTGTTTACCAGTGTCGCCGGAGCTCGTTCCGGGGAAACCGTAAATGCGGTCCGCGTCGCAACCCCGCCGGTAATTGATGGTATGGTAAACCCCGGCGAATATCCGGCGCAACCCGCGACCGGCTTCTTACAGGAACGCCCTGAGCTTGGCGAACCGGCGATAAACGATACGGAAGTATATATCGTCTACGACGACGACGCGATTTACTTCGGCATCGTCTGCTACGAACGAAACGTATCCGGCCTGGTTGCCAACAACGTCTCGCGCGACGCCTATATGCACGGGGACGATACAATAAACATAATGTTCGACACCAACAACGACGAAGATTCCGCCTACGACCTGATGATAAACTGCCGGGGGACGATGTACGACGGCCTGTTTTCCGCAGACGGAACATCGGGTGGCCGCGAATGGGACGGGGTCTGGACCGTAAAGACCTCGGTGGGGGAGGATCGATGGTTTTGCGAAATCAGCTTCCCCTGGGATAACACCATATACGGTGCGAACGCCGCAGAAATGGGGATACAATTCTTGCGCTTCCAGCAGGGCGATTACGAAACCAGCTTCTGGTCGGGCAACGGAGAGCATATGAGCCGGGTCTCCACATTCGGTACCCTCGCCGGGTTGGAAAACTTACCTAAACCCAAACGCTTCACCATCATTCCCTATGCTACGTTAAGCGGTAGCGAATGGCCTTCTTTCGAAATCGCCACTGAAACCGAGGACAAGATTAAAGGTGATGCCGGGATTGACTTCGGGTTCAACGGCGGCAAGCCGTTCCAGTTCAACGCGACGTTTAATCCCGACTACGCCCAGATAGAGGCCGACCCCGAGGTGATAAACCTCACCCCCGGCATAATCTACTTCGACGAAAAACGCCCCTTCTTCACCGAGACCAACACCGCTTTTGACACCTTCTTCTTTGATTTCTTATACACTCGGAGCATGACCGATATCCTGGCCGGAGGTAAAGCCACGGGTACTATCGGCCGGGTGAATTACGCGGCGCTCGGTGTCCAGTTGGGCGAGGACGACATCCAATTCCCGGACGATAACGTCGGGGCGGCACGGCTCAAAGCCTCCATATCCGGGGCCTCCTATGTCGGAGCTACGCTGGTAGCACGTAAAGGCGACGGGGCAATAGCCCGGGGCCGGGACCTATCGTACTCCAACATCGTCGGGTCGGTGGATTCCGTGGTGGCGCTGCCCGGCGGTTTTAGCTTGAAGGGCACCCTGGCCAAATCGCACACGGATTGGATGACCGTCGCCGAACCGGCGGAAACCGGCAAGGATTGGGCGGGGGTAGCCCGATTAAATTACGTCGTTCCAAATTTTGTAGTGGTCGCCGGTTATAAAGAGCTGGGCGAGAACTTCCAATCCGATATCAGCTACTACGAACCGTACGACCTCAACAATCGGGAAGGGCTGGTTTATTTAGACAAAACGTTCCACATCAATAAACCTCTTATTCGCGACTTTAAAATATTCGGGTTGTATATGCACAAAAGGCGTCTGGACAACGACGATGCTATATATAACTACTGGGAATCCTATTTCGATATCTTCGCCAACAACATCATCATCGGGCCCTATATCAACCGGGGTTACGACGAAAGATACTATATGTACGGCCTGCCGCGATATACGATAGACCGGTACGGCCTATACGTCGCGACCGAGGCAATGACCTGGGGCCAGGCATCAGCATTCTTCTGGCGCGGGGAATACTACGGTACTCGCTACAATGATCTCGAACTTGACCTGACCGTCGTTCCGTTTCCCGCGCTCGAGGTTGACCTCGGAACGGAGTTCATTGACGCAATTTACGAATCCGCCGACCCGGAACACAATACCGCCGCCGACCGGATGCAAGTCGTCGCTAACCTCAAGGTCACCCACAACGTCTTTGATAGCCTTTACTGGCGGGCGATAGTCCAAGGGGATAACCAGGACGATATGTATCTGGGCAGCTTCCTGGTGGGCTGGGAATACCTACCGGGCAGCAACGCTTACCTGGCGTACGAGGAGAACCGCTTCAATAACTACGATACGGGCGAATTGGAACTGGTAGACAAGCGGGTATTTCTCAAGGCGTCGTATATGCTGACGTTCTAACTGACGAAACCAACAAACGAAAAACCCGGCTTGTGCCGGGTTTGTTTCGATGCGGAGAGGGTGGGATTCGAACCCACGGTAGAAGTTTGTGCCCCTACATTCGCTTAGCAGGCGAACGCCTTCAGCCAGACTCGGCCACCTCCCCTCAGGGATGTATAAAATAGCAAAAACGCCGCGCGAAATCAAGGGTTTTTAGGATGCACCGTAGCAGACGCCTCCGGCCTCCGGCCTCCGCCCGGAGCGCGGAAGGTTCCGGTACCTCTCCGCAAGACGAAAAACAGCGGTCGCCCCGTTCACACTACCCCGGCTCATAAATACACCTAAGTTATTTCGCTTGACAATTCACCGCCTGTCTGATATACGATATCGTGATATTATTCACGGTTTAAATACTTATATGTAAATATCCGCTTCTTATCTAACCATCGCTATTTTCGATATACGTTATTGGAAGGCGTCACCATCCTTCTAATCAAATAACCCTATAACCGATAAAGGAATTGCTATGGATCACGGACCGGCCGTAGAGCTAGCTAAAGATAACGCTTCGGGTTTTAAGCAGAAACTCGGCCTGATACTGTTCTTCATCTATTTAGCCGTTTATTCCGGTTTCGTATTGATAAATACGATTAAGCCGAAACTTATGGAAATTATCCTCTTCTCCGGCCTGAACCTGGCGGTAGTATACGGCATCGGCCTAATAATATTCGCTATAGTACTCGGCCTCGCTTACGATTTTGTCGCTACACGTTACGAATATAAAGTAAACGGACGCGAAGAGAAAAAAAGTAAGGATGGTAAATAATGATATATCATCCGTCACCTCTTGCGATTGGAATTTTCCTCGGGTTCGTAGTTACGGTTCTCGCGTTATCCTGGTATTTCGCTAAAAAAACAAAATCGTCTTCGGGCTATTTCGCGGCCGGCGGTAATATCCACTGGACGGTAAATGGCGTTGCGTTTGCCGGCGATTATCTTTCGGCGGCATCCTTCCTCGGTATTTGCGGGATGATAGCCACCGTCGGATATGACGGTTTCCTGTATTCGATTGGTTATCTGGCGGGTTGGATAGTCGCGCTATTTATCGTTGGCGAACCTATTAAACGAATGGGTAAATATACTTTCGCCGACGCACTCGACTTCAAATTCAATAGTAAAGGGATCCAGTTAGCGACCGCTATCAGTACGCTCGTAGTTACCGTTTGTTATTTAATCCCTCAGATGGTCGGCGCGGGCGCTCTGGTAAAACCGCTGCTCGGGCTTCCGCATTGGGCAGGCGTTTCGATGGTAGGGGCGATTGTTATTTTCATCGTCGCTACCGCCGGTATGGCATCGACGACATACGTGCAATTCCTAAAAGGTGGATTACTCGTCATCTTCTCTACTGTCGTTGTGGTTCTGGTCATAAACGCCGGGCTTTCTACGCCCCCATCCGATGAATACCACGAATTTACGACAATAAACGCGACCGTAAACGACGGAGAAGTTACGGCTATAGACGATCCTTCATATAGTATAAGCGGAGTGTCTGAGGATTTCGTCAAACTTGAGAAAGACGGAGTCTATACCTGGTGGCATCTAAACGGCAACGTGCTGGAAGAGACCCTCTCAAAAACCGACCTTAAAGATGGTGGAGTGCTATATAACGGGGAACCCAAGGAAAACGGGAAGTTTTTCTCATCGGGGCACGTAAGCAAAATCGTAGACGATAATGGTGATGTCGTTAATAAAACCGGTCGATTGAATATATTTAGCTTTTTGTCGACTATCAATAAAAGCGACGTCGTACGGTTTAAAAAATCGGAGATTGGGGACGGCGGCGATAGCGTTACGATTTGGTCTCAAACTATCACGTCCGGTAAAGAAATTATGCGCCCGGGATTGAAATTCAAAGTCGATAAAGGCTCGACGCCGCTATCGAAAATGAACTTCGTCTCGCTTATGCTCGCGCTCTTCTGTGGGACGGCCGCGCTGCCGCATATTCTCATCCGCTACTATACTGTCCCCAGCCAGAAAGACGCGCGTAAGTCTACTATCCTCGCGATTGTCGTTATCGGCTTCTTCTATATCCTAACGCTCTTTATGGGCCTGGGAGCGATGATTAGCGGTGTCCTCGACGTTGAAAGCAGCAATATGGCCGGGCCGCTTCTCGCGAGACACTTCGGCCTATCGCTATTTGCGATAATATCTGCTATCGCGTTTGCGACGATTTTGGGTACAGTTAGCGGCTTGATCGTCGCCGCGTCGGGCGCGGTCGCCCACGACTTCTTCAACGTCTTCCTGGGTAGGAACCTGGGGGATAAACAGCAAGTGAAATACGGGAAAATCGCCGCTATTGTCGTCGGTGTTTTCGCTATTATCCTGGGGATTCTTTTCAAGGGTATGAACGTATCGTTCCTGGTAGGCTGGGCGTTCGCGGTCGCCGCCTCGGCGAACCTCCCGGCGCTGTTGATGGTGCTCTTCTGGAAGAAATCTACACCGATTGGTATAACCTCATCAATCGTCGTCGGTATGATTTCGGCCCTGACGCTAATCCTGCTATCGCCCAGTATGTTCGAGCGCTACGGCTTTGACCCGGCTTCCGCGCCCATCGGGCTGGACAACCCCGGGCTTATATCTATACCGCTCAGCTTCCTAACGCTATTCGTGGTGTCACTGTTGACGCAGAAGAAAAATAAGGAAGAAGAACCGGCGTTGGGGTAACGCAGATACGGTAATAAAAACAGTCAACTCCCCCTTCGTCTGGAGGGGGAGTTTTTTGTCGGGTGTGAGTACCCCTATTCGCCGCGTAACGAAGGCTTCCCAACCTCCGCCCGGAGCCTGGAAGGCTCCGGTACGTCTCCTACATGAAAAAAAACGGCGGCCAACCGGCCGCCGTCGTGCATTACATTTGCTAATCCCCTATTCGCCTTCATCTTCCTCTGGTTCGGGAATTTCCGGGGCCTCTATCGGCTCTAGCGGTATCGAGATGTCGCCCGGGGTACCCTCGTCTCCGTCGCTGGGAGTTACCCGGAAGAAGATGTCGCTGTTGGGCAGTACGCTGGGGATATCCTTCATCCGTTCCCAGGTTAAGGTGCCAGAATATTCGGAAGAGTCTAATATCCCCCACTCCGTCACCGTCGCCGGGTTCCACGATATCGCTCCGTCCTCGCTGTAATAACAATCGAAGGTCAACTGGTCGCGCTCCGCATCGCTGAAGGCGTAATCCACCTTGATATCGCCCGACGCTTCCTCGCGGTACGAGCTCAGCGTTATTGTGGGCGGCGCGTTGAAATCCACAGTGAAAGGCGTAGTCTCTTCCGTATTGCCCGGGGTCTTATCCGATGCAGTTACTCGGAAAACAACGTCTCCCACAAACCCCGCGCCCAGGTCGCGTTTGGCTTCCCAGTTAAAAGCGCCGAAGTAGTCGGAGATGCCCAGAGTGGTCGAGCCGCTTATGGTCGCGGGCCGCCACGATGAACCGCCGTCGGTGCTGTATTCGCACAGAGCGGTTACGGTATCGCCCTCGATATCGTTAATCGCGTAATCTATCGCGACGATGTCGTCCTCTTGCTCACCGAACAAGTCGGCAACCGAAGCCTCAGGCGCGTAGTTGGTATCCACGTCCACCGCCGAGGATTTGCCGAAGTTCCCCTCCTCGGTGTCGTAGGGGATAAGCCGGAAGTACACGCTCGACAGCTCTCGCCCCGGCATATCGGTCTCTACCGCCCACACCAGCACACCGTCGTAGGCGTCAGGCCGGATATCAGAGGTTATCCCGAAAGTAGTAGCCGGGTTCCAGCTCACGCCGTCCAGGCTGAACTCGGGCATAATAGTCAGTGAATCGCCCTCGTCGTCCGACAAGCGATAACGAACTTCGGTCTCGCCGCCCGTGATTTCATCGGATAGCGAGGTTATCTCCGCGTTAGGCAGGTGGTTGTTGTCCACGTGGAAGGGCGGGCTTATGGCCGCTTCCCCCTCGTCGTTGTCGGTGGGTATTACGCGAATGGTCGCCCCGTTCACGTCTTCGCCTGAGGCGTCGACGGTCGCATTCCATACGAAACTACCGGAATAAGAACCGCGCCCCAGCCCGCTGAGGTTTCGGTCGGTATTCGCGGGCAGGAAAGTGAAACCACCATCGGAACTGTACTCGACATCGAGCGATATCGGGTCGCCCTCCTCGTCGTCTATACGGTATGACACGGTAACATCGCCCTCGATGTCGGAGGCGGAAACATCTATGTCCGCCTGCGGCGGGCGGTTAGTATCGACGTGGAACGGTTCAGAAACACCGGTAGTACCGGCGTCCTTATCGGAGGGGATTATGCGGAACAGCACGTTTTCGGAATCTACCGCACCCATATCGCCCCGTGCCTCCCAGGTGAAAGCGGAGGAGTAAGTCAGGCTACCGATATCCGAGGTGTTGCCCCGTACCGTCGCCGACCGCCAGCTAATACCACCATCCAAAGAGTACTCCGATTGCACCGATAACGCGTCGCCCTCAATATCGTCCAGGTTGAACTCTATAGTCACCTCGTCGCTCTGCTCACCTACGATAGGCTCAATGTTTACCGAGGGCGGTTCGTTCACATCTACGCGGAACCTGGAGGATTCGCCAAACTCCCCGGGGTCGAGGTCGGAGCCCATTATCCGTACTTGTATATCGGAGGAGTCCATACCCCCAATATCTTCGGACGCGCTCCAGTTCAATACACCTCGATAACCTCCGCTCCCGATATTATCCGTCGCTCCGCTTATCGTAGCTTCATCCCAGGTGAACCCGCCGTCCGAGGAATACTCGGCGTAAAGGTTTATGGCGTCCCCCTCCGGGTCATCAATTACGTAGCTTATCTCGACCTCGTCGCTGCCGATTTCGCCCGGCGGGATGACGTTTACTTTCGGCGGTTCGTTGGTGTCAACTCTGAATGGCGCGGTCTGACCGAAAGCGCCCGTGTCGCTGTCGGAAGGAATTATCCTGAACACCACGTTATCGCTGTCTACGCCCTTAATGTCGGCTACCGCATTCCAGGTCAGGCTCCCAATATATTCGCCTCTGCCCAATCCGTTAAAGCCGCCGCCGAGTATCGTAGGCGTATCCCAGGTGGACCCGCCGTCTATGGAATAAACCGGTTTTAAATCCACCGGGTTATCCTCGGTGTCGGTGATACTGAAATCAATTATTACTTCGTCGCCCTGTTCATCGTAAACGTCGTTCAGAACGACCACCGGCGCATCATTATTGTCTATATGTATGTTTGTTAAGAGGTACGCTTCGCCGCTATCGTTGTCCTGCGGCGTTACCCGAAGTTGTATATTTTCGGTATCCATGCCCGGCAAATCGGCGTACGTACTCCAGATAAAGTTGCTGGAATAGGTGCTCCTTTCTATACCAAGAACATCGCCGGATACTGTGGCTTCGGTCCAACTAACTCCATTATCTTCGGAATATTCCACGAGTAGGTCGAGGTCGCTGCCTTCGTCGTCGAAGACGCGGTAGGAAACGCTGGCATCTCCGGAGACCTCACCGGTCAAGGGGGTTACTTCGATAGTCGGCGGTTCATCGTTATCCAGGTGGAAAGCCCCGGTAACATCGCTTAAACCTTCGTCGTTATCGAGCGGGGTAACCCTGACCATTACGTCGTCGCGGTCGGAAGCCGGTAGGTCGTTCCCTGATACCCAGGTGATTGTACCGGCGTACCGGGTCGGGTCTAACGTCGTTGTAGTCGCTACGCTGGCTTCCTTCCAGGTGAAGCCGCCGTCCGGCGAGTACTCGACTATCATCGCCGACGCATCGCTTTCCGGGTCACTGAGGCTATACGCAATCGTTACGTTACCTATCTGCTCAACATCCGGCGTTTCGATATCTATAGTCGGCAATTGGTTATTGTCCAAGTGGAAGTTGCCGGTAAACCCCGGCGCACCCAGGTCGTTGTCGTTGGGGGTCAGGCGGAAAGCGATATCGCTCTGGTCTGTCCCCGGCATATCGGTTTCGGAATGCCACACCAAACTGCCCAGGTATCCCGAGGAATATATCCCTTCAATTATCCCGTCTACGTCTGCCGGCCACCAGGTCGCCCCGCCGTCCTCGGAAAACTCGGGTAGCAGCGATATCACGTCGTTCTCGGCGTCGGTAATGGTGTATTCCATCACTATTTCCCCGACCTGCTCACCCTCCAGCGGGGTCATTGCAATTGCCGGAGGATCGGAGTTGTCAACGTGGATACCTTCGAGTATTCCCGCTTCGCCGATATCGTAATCTTCGGCCGTAATACGGATCATTAAATCTTCTTCGTCTACACCCGGCACATCGCTGGGGGAGACCCAATCGATGGAGTTCCTGCCCGGCCTTATCCCCTCATCAGAACCTCCTATTGACGCCGGTATCCAGGTCTGGCCGCCGTCCTCCGAATAATCCACATTTATGGATACTAAGTCGCCTTCGTCGTCGCGCAGATCATACGATATCGAAATAGTACCGGTCTGTTCGCCTTCCAACCCCGCAATCACAACCGATGGCGGGTTGTTATTATCTACTATGAAGTCGGAAGTCGCGCCGGGGTTCCCTTCGTCGTCGTCGGAAGGGATGATTCGGAAACGGGCGGTCTCTATATGCAGGTTGGGAAGGTCCTGTACCGAATGCCAGGTTATATCACCGATATAACCGCTCGGCTCCAATCCTTCGCGAGAACCGGAAACAGTTGCCGGCGACCAGGTACCGCCACCGTCACCCGAATATTCACACGCGAACGATATCGGATCCCTTTCCAGGTCGGAAAGAGTATAACTTACTGTAATATCACCGGACTGTTCCGCGCTCAAATCGGCCAGAAGCGCCCCCGGTTCCGAGTTGTTGTCCACAAAGAACGGCTCCGCCTGGATAGGTTCGCCCAGGTCGTTATCGGCGGCGGTAATGCGGAACTGCGTCTCGTGATTGTTATGGCCGAGCATATCCACCAGCGAATCCCAAACCAATGTTCCGCGATAAGATGCCGGCGGGATGTCGTTGGTAGTACCGGCGGCGGTAGCGATTTTCCACTCGTTATCGTCTACGTCGAAGTACTCGGCGGTAATCGAAATCGTATCGTTTTCGGGGTCTTCAAGCGAATAGGCAATCTCAACCGGGCCTGTCTGTTCACCCAATACCGGGTCGATACGTAACGTCGGTGAGTCGTTATTGTCCAGATGGAAAGAGCCGGTTGCGTCGGCTTTCCCCTCGTCATTGTCCATCGGCGTAACCCGGAACATCGCGGTAAGCACGTCCTGGCCCAGCGTATCCATCCGCGAGTTCCAGGTAACATTCCCCTCGTAATCTAGTGCGGTCAACCCGGTCGTATCCCCGGAAACCGTGGCCGGCTGCCAGGTTTCGCCGTTGTCCAGCGAAAACTCGCATTTCAAAGAAAGCGGGTCGCTTTCCCTGTCTTCAAGCCTGAACTGCACCGGAAAATCAGCTACCTTCTCCTCCTCGATATCTATCATAAACGATTCGGGAAGGTAGTTATTGTCAATATGGAGGCTTATCAGCGAGCCTTCGAGGCCGGGGTCTTCATCGCGAGGGATAATCTTAAAAGCGACATTTTCGGAATCTACCTGATCTAAATCGTAGTCGGACATCCAGGTAACGCTGCCCTCATAACGCCCGGCGCGAATGTCGGACGTGGCCCCCTCGACGGAAGCCTCCTCCCAGGTCGTTCCATTATTTAAGCTATAATAACTCTCCAGGGCGATGAGGTCGTGCTCTTCGTCCGTAATCGTATAATCGAAGTATACGTCCTCGGATTGTTCTTCAGTTATGGGGTTCATCGTAACCGAAGGCGGTTTGTTATTGTCTACCCATACCAGGCCGGAATCGGCGGCCTTCCCTGTCGACAGGGCGTTTTCGGGAATTACGCGGAAGATGATATCCTTCTGTTCGCGGAATTCCCGCCAGGCGTCGGGTTTATCTTCCGCAGCCAGAAGCCCGTCCCGTTCGTCGGGGCTTCTGAGGTCGTCTTCCGATTGCCAGGTTATTGAATGCCAGCCGCCCCGTAAACCGGACATGGAGCCGACTACCGTCGCTTCATCCCAGGTATGGCCCCAGTCCTGGGAATACTCGCAACGGATATTCATCGAACC
>SDBT01003698.1_pt1 | contig 26296 bp, 49 predicted proteins | sample 2277101 | NCBI WGS metagenome assembly SDBT01 (sample SAMN10404973, study PRJNA504765) | marine sediment metagenome | isolation source: marine sediment core GS10_PC15, 103 cmbsf | place: Arctic Ocean: Southern Knipovich Ridge | collected 2010 | reverse complement strand
CGTCAAGCGTGTGGACGGCAGCGAGTACGACACGGATGAAGCTGAAGACGAAACTGAGGATGCTGACGCGGAGGATGACACCGACGACGAAGGTAAGATCGAGAAGGGTTCGTGGGTGTCGTACGAAGATTCGGACGGTAAGGTTTGGCCGGGTGTTGTTCTGTCGTTGGATGGTGAAACAGCGAGCGTCGAGTTCGACGATGACGCAGGAACCGAGGATCACGACATCTCAGATCTCACGCTCCTTGAAGGCGACGATGCGGACGATGGTGATGATGACGGAGATGAGGACGCGGACGCAGACGCAGACACGGACACGGACGACGATGAAGAGGACGATGACGACGACGATGAGGATGAACCAGAAGACCGCGCACCAATCAAGGGAGACATCGTAGCCTTCAAACCGGGAGGAAAGAAGAAAGAAGCGGAAGGGAAGGTAGTGAAGGTAGATGTCAAGAGAAAGATAGTTGAAGCAAAGGTCGGTAAGTCAATTCACGTTGTGAGTTTCGACGACTTGGAGATTCTTGAGTTAGAGTAACCAAATAAAAACGCGCAGCGCGGGTTGGGTATGGTGGGTTTGCTGCGCACAGTTTAAGGTATGCCTAACGTTTCTCTACAGACCATTGAGCAGGAGCATGAAGCGTTTTTGCGCTCGGTTTACGTGATTGGTGAGAGGCACGCGCTGATGAGTCGTACTATTCAGAGAGAATGTAAAGCTGTTGAGCTGGCGCGGGATCGTGGGCAGGGAGACACAAAACAACTGCGAATCATAATTGCACTTCGCGAGTGGGTAGAGCAGTACGCATGAAGCACTTTCTTTCAGGGAAGATCATAGCTTTCGATACTGAAACTACAGGTCTTCATCCTTGGAGGGGAGACCAACCGTACACATACTCTTTTTGCAACGAGGCGCTAGAAACCAAGGTATTTGAATGGCCGGTTGATCCCTTTACACGACAGGTAGTTCCAGTAGTTAAAGAACTGCGAGCTGTGCGTCGCATTTTGCGAGACCCAAGCATTACCAAGGTGGGGCACCACATCAAGTTTGATTGGCGTATGACAGAGTGCCGGTTCGGATTTACACCGAGGGGACCGATTCACGACACCATGTTTTTGTCTCACTGCTGCGATTGTCAAGCCGCTTCACACAGGCTGAAGGACCTAGCGTATTTGTGGTTACGTATACCCGCAGACGATGAAACGGAGCTGCAGGCGGCAACGCTACGCGCCCGACGTATGGGCAAGTCGCTAGGCTGGACTCTAGGAACGGAAACCAAATTCAACCTAGACGGCACAAAAAAGTATGACGCCGCCACGAAGGCTGACTATTGGATGCCTAGGGTAGTGGCCAAGCAAGATGAGACCGTACCTAGAAGGTGGCTGTCACTATCCAGAAAGTACGCTAGACGGGACGCTCTTAGGACGATGCTCTTGTTTCAGTTCTTTCTACCTTTGCTAGATGAGCTGGAAGGTGCTCGAAAAGCTTACGACAATGAACTAAATCTGTGGGGTACAACCTACCGCATGGAATCACGGGGGGTAGGTTTCTCTCTTACTTCTGTCAACGAAGAGATAAAAAAACTACAGGCCATGAGGGTTCAAGAACATAACTCCCTGCAGAGGGTTGCATGGTCAGGGTTCGATCCTGCGAAGCACCGAGATATTAGAGCACTGCTTGTCAATCAGATGCGATTGCCGCTGACGATTCGTACAAAGACAGGACTGCTCTCTGTAAAAAAGGAGGCGCTAGAACCCCACAGAAGCAATCCAGTTGTTGCATCGTTGCAGAGACACGCTTCGGCAGTTAAGGGTCTCACTACCTTTCTGTATCAGTATCGAGACAAGGCGGTTAAGTCGGCGCAAGGTCTCTTTCTACATCCGGATTTTAGGCAGGTTGGACCCTTGACGAGACGGTATGCGTGCGCCGACCCCAACCTGCAGCAAGCCGCGGACTCAAATACCGGGCGTTCGCTAACCGCTCCTTTACAGGTGCGAGTACCTTTCGGTCCCAGAAGGGGACATCGATGGTGGCTATGGGACTATGAGCAACTAGAGGTAAGAATATACGCACATTGCGCCCAAGAGCCAACAATGATTAAAGCGCTCCTTGCGGGTCGTAATGTTCACGATGAGTTAGCCCAAAGAATTTTTGGGGGTGAAGGAAACCCATCATGCACACGTTCTGCGATAGATGCGTTGGAGTTCGATATACCAACAGATGAGGTACCCCAACGGATACGAGATGAATGGAAAAAAATAGGGGTGACAGCCAAGCAAGTAACTCGGCTAAGGCTTGAAGATCAAAAGCGATTGGCAGAGTCTTGGGTACGACAGTTTGGATACCGAATAGTAGAAGCAGAAGAATCTTTGGGGAAGAAAAAATATCATAACCGCGCTAAGATGCTTGTCTTTAACAAGCTGTTTTGTGGGGGGCCGAAAGCTGTTGTCACCTTGGCGCAGTGCACCCTAGCAGAAGCAACACAATTGCTTCGAGAGATGGATATAGCTTTTCCTAGGATGGGAATACACAGTAGGGAAGTAGCGAAGCGTGCTCGACTAGACGGGTTTGTGCTGACTGTGCAGGGATACAGGATAAATGTAGATCCTGAATATGCATATCGTGGTGTGAACTACGAGGTGCAGGGATCTGCGGCAGGACATCTAAAACGAGCGATGCTTCGTTTTGACCGACACTGCCGTTCAAGAGGGTTGAGTGCTCATATAGTGATGACTATTCACGATGAGCTAGTTACGGAATGGAGGAAGGGGCATGATAGCTTAGGACAACTACAGGACATTGCGTCTCTCTTGGAGGACCACGATAATTTATTCTGCGTACCGATCAAGGTTAAGTGTGAGCGAGTTGTACAGAGATGGAATGAGAAGGAAACTATAAAGCTGTGCTAAGGCAGAAACTTCCAAGAAAGATACATCCATTCGTCTGTCACGGAACAGAGCTTCGGGATACTTCAGGTGATGAGTATCATGGAGACTGCGCTATATGTAGGGAATCTAGTCATTTTTACGTTAATGGAAGCACAGGACAGTTCAGCTGCAAGAAGTGCGGCGCTCACGGTAACGCGGTATCCTTTCTGGAACAGTATTGGCGATCGCGACTGAATGAAACAACACGCAGAGATTATCAGCAACTCGAACAGGATAGAGACATTCCTTGGAAGGCTTTCAAGCGACATCGGCTAGCTTGGACTTCTACAGATTGGATATTACCTTGCTGGACTGAGAGACAAACCGTCCAAGACCTTAGACGATGGAAACCAGGAACAAACAAGGTTCTGTCTACTACCGGCTGTCACGTAATGCTGTTCGGTCTAGACAAGCTAATGCAGCACAAGGGTCGTCCGGCTCGTATATGGCTGTGCGAAGGGGAGTGGGACACCATAGCACTATCTTGGGCGCTGTATTGCGCGGGCCGATCAGATCAGAATGTAGCTATAGGAGTACCAGGCGCAGACGTATTCAAAGAAAATTGGCTAACCTACTTCTCAGGACACAAAGTGCGAGTGTGTTACGACAATGACGAAGCAGGGGATAGAGGATCGGCACGCGCTGGAGATATGCTGAGTGGTTGTGCTTCCCATGTTGAATATTTGTGCTGGCCGGACTCAAGACCGAAGGGGTGGGATCTCAGAGATTGGTTTCTAGACTGCAGAAAGAATCAAATTCCGGAAAATAAGGCACTATCAAGACTAGCTAGGTTGGTTAAGCCTAAGCATAGACGTGGAGGTATGGAGTCTGTTGCGGTTGTTGAATCATCTCTAGTACAAGAGCGCCCCACATATCTAGAGCTGCCTTCGTCTGAGCGTCCGAACTTCAACGAACTTGTAACCGTTTACAGTCGATGGCTAAGCATGGATGTTGAGATGGTGAACGGCTTAAAGATAGCACTGGCAGTGATACTCAGCGAGCAACTAGCAAAAGATCCTTTATGGATGTACCTAGTCGGACCACCCGCTTCCGGTAAGAGTACGATTCTGCTTTCTACCAGATCGAGCGATCGTGTTACATTTCGTAGTTCTCTTCATCCTCAGATGTTGGTAAGTGGTCATCCTGGAACAGGAAAAACAGATCCCAGTCTCTTGGCTATTATAGCCGGAAAGGTTCTTTGCATCCAAGACGCTACAGCGCTGCTGAGAGGAAACCCTGCAGTCAGAGACGAAGTGTATGCCATGCTTCGTGACGCATACGATGGAGAGATATGCAGGAGTTATGGCCATGGTCTTGTGAGAGAGTATAGCAAGCTGCATTTCACTGTTCTCATAGGTGTTACCCATGTAATAAACTCATTCAGGGGAGCTTCACTGGGTGATCGTTTCTTGAAGTACGTGTTTCGACTAAGCGAAGAGGACCTAGAAGCTCGCATGTGGGCTGCCGCTACTGCTACGCTATCTGAAAGCAATATGGAGACTGAGATCACAGACGCCGCAACTAGGTTCTTGGCACAACCATTACCAACGAAGCTTCCGTTTGTACCCTCTAAGATGATACGAAGAGTTCTTCCGCTGGCGAAACTCATAGGATGGCTCAGGGCGAACGTCGATTATGTGGGTTTTGGAGAAGCAACGGAGTTAGCCGGACCAACAGAACCGGAACAAGGAACACGGATAGTTAAGCAGCTAAAGAAACTGGCTGTATCTCTAGCGATTGTAGAAGGGAAAGATACAGTAGACGAAGACATCTGGAAGTTGGTAGAGAGAGTGGCTTTCGATACTGCCATTCAGTTTCATGTTGACGTAATTGGTGCGATAGCATCTCTGGACGGAAAAGCTACGGTGACTGCAATTCAGAAGAGCACAGGTATTCCGATGCAGACACTTCGCAGGCGACTAATGGACCTAGAAGCGTTGGATGCAATAATACGAAGGAAGGTAGAAGAGGTGGCGCGCGGAGTGGGCCAGCCACCATTGGTGTTTGAGCTGGCAGCTCGTATGAAAGGCATCATGGATAGGATGCTCAGTGATCCCATTGAGGCTTTCAGAGGTACAAAGTTTGCACCGCGAAGACCCGCCACAGCGCGGGTAAGGAGAACCAAAAATGAGAAGTGAAACAGTGGCGGAGTATAAAGACCTACGGATAGGGGACACACTGAGAAAACGCATGGGGCCTGCGTCTGTGTTTCATGTTACGAAGAAACACAAAGGGATAATCAGTATCGTTCCTTTTGCTCAGAGAAAAGTTGCAGGTGTACAAGTGATGAACGTACGAAAATCGCAGCTCTGGGCTTACATAGTAACTAAGGAGGGTCCGGGAAATGACTGAGGATCTTCCCTTTGGTATACGTGACGTTCCTGAGAAACCAGAGGAAGATGTGATCTGCCTGCATTGCAATAACAAGATGGACGTGGACTTGGAGGGCGCCCGATGTCCGCGGTGTGGTTTCACCTTGGAGCATTCCGAATATGGATTGGGTACTGATAGCGAACGTGGCGGTTGATGTGGGCATTGTTGTTTGTCTGTACGCTGTCTTCGGACGGAGGTTCTGGCGATGACAAAAGGATACACAAGAAGAGCCAGGGTACAAGAGCAAAGATCGCAGGAGTATAGGAGAGACAACGCAGCGTGGCTGGAGAGCAGCATTAGGCTGCTTCAGCGCGTGGCGGATTTGGAAAAGTTTATCAGAGAGCACACACGGTTTTTGCCGCACCAGTCGGCGGATGGTATTCTCAAAGAGCACATCTCCACACGGCTAGCCCCAACGTGCCCAAAGTGTGGAGAAACAATGGACTTTGAGCTAGAAGCGCCCGTGACCGGTTGCATGGTTATGCGGGTAGGTTGCACCTGCGGGTTCAACAATACACGAGAATGGAGTAACATGAAAGAGACTCCGTACAAACCAATTGGACTGGAATTCTACGATCACAACTCTAGTCGAATGATGATCCTGACACCAGATAACGCAGATGACTTCCCTGGTTGGATCCATTGGAAGCATCCCGACGGTCAGTGGGTCACGCTGCGAAAGGCTACAGACGAAGACCGCAAGCATATTGCGGACTGCGTAGCTCGGGACGCTACGACCAAAAGTCTAGAAAGGTACGATGGATCATGAAACTACGGCCCGCAATAAAGTATCACGGCGGACAGTTCCACTTCGCGCCATGGATCATCAAGCACTTGCCCGGGGGCCACACGCGATACGTCGAGCCGTACGGGGGCATGGCTTCAGTTCTTCTCCAGAAAGAGCCGGTTCCGTTTGAGGTGTGGAATGATCTTAGCGGAGACCTTTACGCGTTGATGTCCTGTATGAGGATATCTGCGCGATTCAGAGCGTTGAAAAGACGGCTTCAGTGTACACCGTACTCAGAGTTTGAGTACAAAATTGCGAGAGAACGATTGCGCGCGCGATCTTTCGGGACCATGGTTGAGCACGCGGCGCTTGTGTACGTCGTTCATCGCATGTCTCTGGGTGGACGTACGCAGTCATTTAGCGTGAGCACTAGCCGGTTGCGCAGAGGAATGGCTGACGTGGTGTCGGGGTGGCTGTCGTCCATCGATGAAAACATGGAGGGCGTTCGGAAACGATTTGAACGGGTGCAGGTTTTGTCTCGGGATGGTCTAGCAATCATTCGTAAATTCGATAGCGCCGACACACTGTTCTACTGTGATCCGCCTTACCACCCGCACGTGGTTGGGGTTAGTCAATATCCAATACCGATGGATGCGAAGCAGCACAACAGCTTAATGGGACTAGCGTCCGGTCTCTCTGGTGCTGTAGCGATTTCTGGGTACCGCTGTCCTGCCTACGATACTGCGCTTAAGCATCCGCTTTGGAAGCGACATGACATGCAAGCGGTGAATAATGCTGCAGGCGGTAAGATTAAGAAGACTGTTACTGCATCATTGTGGGTGAAACAAGCTAAGAGAAAATGATTATGAAAATGAGCGATCTGGTTGTAGGAATGGGTGTAGAATTTGAATTTGCTCCTAGTTGTTGGAAGCGTGCCGTTGTGGTAAGACTAGATTGCTATATGATGGTTACGCTTCGGTACATTCTTCAGACTGGGGAGGAAATTACTGGTGATCACCCTGTGAACAAGATACGGAGGATCGAATCATGAAAAGAATTATGATTCACGGGGGCCAACTGCTCAATCTTACGGAGTGGTTTGGCCATCCTACGAATAGAATTTGTGCGTTTGGTTTCTTACAATCGATGGGCCATGGGCGGGTACGAATCATACGCGAGGCTAATCTTGTTGATGGAGAGGCCGTCGTAGTTAGTGGATGCAAGTTTAGGGTTGTTTCAAACAAGCACGATCGCATAACCATTGAGAGGACTTAAATTTGTATTCAATAAAGGGTTGTGCCACAGAACAGATATAGACATGGGCCGCCATGGTTTTTCGATCGACCTAGATCCGTCGTTTCGTTTGGCTGTCGCTGCCGCAGACTTAAGCCAAGTAAAGATCGAAAGGCTCATAGAGGGCTTCGGGCGACGCTGGCTAGACTGCTGTGGGTTTGATGACATCTATGATCCGTCCAACTGTGGTCATCGTATGAATATAGACGCTGAGCCTGGACCTCTAGCGCATCCAATGTATAAGCCTAATACTGATCTACGTGTGGATTGGGGAAGCTGGGGGCCAGAGCTGATTAGGGTACCCGGTAATGCATGTGAGTTGGGCATTCAATGCAACTCATTTGGTTGTGTGTTCAAGGGAGGCGCTACCCTACATTCGCACGACGTTCATACTTGGAGACAGAAGTATCTGCTGCTGATTGTTTTTACGTACATCGCTGACACGGTGATTTTGCTTTCTCAACACGAAGAGATTCCTGAAAGGGTAGAACCATGAACGAATCTTGTTGTAGTCTCCCGCCCGTGGGGGATCTAGGCCAAAGGTATGAGGTGCACTATGTGGATACTGAGACGCGGCAGGATCACGTGTTTGGCTGGAGTGATCGGTACCCTTGGGCGTTTCTCAGATCCATAGATGTTAACCCGAGCATGATATCCGGGCGCGTGTTTGACCGGGTGCTCGGCCGCCGCGCCACTCCGGTAGGAGAATCAGCAGAAATAAAGCGGGGCGGTAAATGCGTTACGAGAGGCCGCGGCGGTCCACAGGGGTCAGAGAGGCGGAGACGGAGCGACAGCAAGCGTTAAGAGGGATGTACGCATGCCTGATCCTCCTCTGAGCTGGCCGAAGGGTCTTCCGCGAGCTTGCCTGAAAACTACTAAAAGGCTGGTATCTCGATTATGCGCCGCAGACCTGGAGGGCGGGTGTTGGCGGTACATGGGATGTCACAGAGCGGATGGACGACCAAACATGCGGCTAGGAGATCGCAGCGTGAGGGCGTACCGGGTGGCCTGGACGGTGTTTGTGGGGGCGCTGCCCGAAGGTATGGATGTCCACCACGAGTGTGGCAATAACTGGTGTTGTAATCCGGAGCATCTCACATTGCTAAGTAGGAGTGAGAACACGAGACTTGAGAATCAACAACACCCCAGAGGAAACTGTGGGTTGTGCGGAAGCTTTGTAGGGCTTAATAAGCGCACGTGTGATGGATGCAACCTGGAGCTGTGTAATAAATGCTGGAAGCATCATGTGATTTGTTCTCTGGAGACAAAGGTTGAAGGGGAGGTACCGTTTTGACTGAGCGATGTTGGGCATTGTTGTGCGGCTTGTCGATGATGTGGGCGTCATCCATGGGTTACTGGCTGTGTTGGTTTGTTGAAAGGATTTAGGGAATGGCCAAGGAAATTGTTCATTTGAAGCGGGAAGATTACAGCAGGAATATCGGCATGTGCGGCGTGCATGAACCTGTTACGGATCAACTGTCCCGCGTAAGGTGCATGGGGTGCTTGCTTATAAAGCTCAGAGAATTGGCGGAAGAATCTTCGCGAATTTTAAGAAGAGCAAAGTTCTTGGTGGACGTTGATAGCAGATCATGAATGAGGTGGGAGAGGGTGTGCGATGAGAGAAAATGTGAACGTAAAGTTAATGGGTGGACCTAGAGACGGGGAATTGACAGTGCTGCCGCGTGACCAGTTTGATTATGTCGTGTCGGTGTTGTGCGATGCTCAAGTACGTCTTGACCCTCCGTGGTCTAGAGGTTACTTGAAGTACAGGGATGTTCGGTACGTGTACCAGAATAGAACTGATGAAGCTGAACTAGGATACCGGACGTTCGTACTGGATAGTGAGAGAGTATGAGCAAACACAAAAACATGGTGCAGGAATTGTTGTCCTATGATTCCGACGACGACAAGCACGGTAGTAAGAAACTGACTGATTGGGAGATCCGATTTTTGGAGGACATTGAGGACGTGGCTAAATACTTATCAACCGGACAGCAACACAAGCTGACTGAAATATGGCAAAGGATTTTTGGATGAGTGTTGTTAGACCTTCGTGCAGAGTTATCAACGGAGAATGCCTGAAGATCATGCGTGGGTTTGCGGATGAGACGGTGAATCTCATAGTTACGGATCCTCCCTATGGAATTAATTACTTATCTGGCTTTCAGATTTACGATCACCGAAGTGGGGTTAATATTCGTACGGGGCGTCCGCCAAAGTTCGGAAAAATCTCGGGGGATACCACTCTGCCTACAGAATGGTTGCATTGTGCTTATAGAGTGCTGAAGAACGATAGTGCAATCTATGTGTTTACGCACTGGTCTAAGTGGGGAGAAATGCAAGCTGCTGTTAGTGAAGCCGGGTTTAAGTGTAAGAGCATGATTGTAATGGCAAAGAGTAACTCAGGAATGGGGGACTTGAAAGGGCAGTTTGCTCCTTCGCATGAGCTTTTATTATTCGCTGTTAAAGGTCGTCATCTTCTCAATTTTCCGGAAGGACGTATGCAAGACGTGTGGAATGTTCCTATGATGTGTGTAGGCCCCAGCCGGGTGCATCCGAACCAGAAACCTATTTCTTGGATGATACCATGCATCGAGAACAGCAGCAGAAGAGGGGATCTGATACTTGATCCGTTTGCGGGTAGTGGAACGGTTGGAGTAGCCGCGAAGCAGCTGGGGCGACGATGCACACTCATAGAGATAGACGCTGCTTTTTGTGGTATAACAACCAAAAGATTGGCGGATACGCGGCGCCCTGCCGCGAAGGAGAAACAATCATGAGCGAAGATGACCGAGTGGAGCAGTCGTTTCGGCAACAGATTTACCACCACAGAACACTGGGGCATGATGCGATGAAGGCCATCATAGATAGCGCGTTTCGTCGTGGAACGTCGCTCTACGTTTGTTGCGCTTGCGACTGGGAATGTCTCTTTTCAGAGCAGCACGATTGTCAGGCGGCTACCCGAGAGGAAGCTTACTCAGATCCTCACGAGTTCATCGATCTCGGGGGCGAATCGTGAGCAGAATAAAAACCACGGCGCTGGTCGCGGGTGGTTTCAGGAAATTTTCGCAGGCGTTCGGACGGTGAAAACGGAGGCGAAAAGTTATGAACAAGGCGTTTGAAGGAAATTTTTGGGTCTCTGTCCGGACTTTTGAACGAGGTCGGAAGGGTGGGAAATGTTCGTTTGGTGCTATCTATACAGATCGGAAAGGAAAAAGAGATGAGCCAAATAAAAACCATTTCTTACATAAAGGGGGCTAAACTTAAATTCCTAATAAGACCTAACTTCTAAATAAACTTTATTTAAGTATAGGTAGCATAGGTGGGAAAGCGGTTTTTATTCGTGCCAGGTTGGAAAGTGGTTTTTATTCTGAAGGGAGAAACGAGATGGCTGACATGGTACGGTTGGCGATGTGGAACGCCGCGGAAAGATTCAGCGAAGTAGGCGATGGTCTTTTCAACTCGGCAAACTTCAGCGCCGCAATTACGGAGTTAGCGGGGGTGAAGACACAGCTAGACGGTAGAGTTGTTGACGTGATCTTAATAGGTAGGACTGATGTTGAACCCGCGGGTTGTAGGCGGGAACGTCATTGGCGCATAAAGGAGATCGAAGATGTCGAGACCAAGAGGTAGTTTTCAGAAGGCCGCGGTAGAATGGATGTCAGCCAAAGAAGCGTACAAGGAGGCGGAATCTGCAAAGATGAGAGCTGAGAATAAAATGCTAGCGGAGGACACGTGTATGAAGAAGGCGAAGGAAAGCCTTGCCGAACACGTAGGCCCCGAAACTTTGTACGCTAGTACGCTGGTTGAGGAGGACGGCTGTCAGAAAGCCTTCGTAGTTCGCCATGAAGATGGTACTAACGAGGTCGAAGGTAAGAACATAATTATCGCTGTTGTGGAGATTCAATCGTGAAAGAGGTTGAGCTAGAATTCCTGCCTTGCGAGGCTTGTGGTTGTGATACGAATCATGTGCGAATGTCTGTGATTCGCATTGGGGAAAAGGTTGGTGCGCAGGAAGTTCATCTTGGAGAGGGTCCACACGAAGACCCATTCGATATGCACCGATGCGTTAATTGCTTACGGGAGTTGCGTAATTGCTTGCGTTCTCTAGTCAGTGATGATGAGTTGGAGGTAGGTTACATGTACAAAGAACCGGAAACGACACGACCTGGGTTCACTTCTAAGGTTGACTAACGAGGGTTGAAGCATGGAAGGAAGTTCTGATGAAGAGACGGGATTGGGAATGTCTAGCGTTAGGGTTCTTTACAGGTTTATTGTTCGCCTTGGCTGCTGTTAAAGTAAGAGAATTGTTATGATAGTACATCACTGGAAGCTTGAAGTAACATCGTTTGATACAGATACGGCCAAAGTTAAGGGTTTCGCTCTTTGCAAGGATGATAGCAAGGATCTTGTTGATGATGTTCACAAAGTAAACTGTATAGGCTGTTTGGTGGACCTGCAGCTGCGATGCTTAGTTGCTGCTCAAGAAAATATTGCGCGAGCGGAGCAGTGCATGCGAACGTTGGCGAAGCTGTGATGACTTTGTGCGACTCATGCGGCAAGAAGGGAAACAACAGGTATGTTGGTTATGGGATGGTGTTTTGCAAAACATGTATCGAGAAACAATTGGAGCCGTGCAGGGGTGGATATCGCTTTCAAAAGAGCTACCTAGAAAAACTACGAAGAAAACCCCGAGTGAGACTAAGATGAAAAATTTCTGGTGCAGGCTGGGTTGGCATAGTTGGATTCCAACCGCCTCTGATTCGCTGGTTAGCAACTGGTGCTATCGGTGTGGTACAACCAAGCGCCGTTTTGCGGCAGCTCGGAGTGCGAAGCATCGCGGTGATCCCTGCGTGTATTGTGGTACACCGCACGATGAAGTACCCCCGGGACCCTGTCGTGGCCGAACTGAGGAGAAATTATGACGCGATTGTGGCACTTTCTCTGTCGTAAGAGGTGGTCTGTTCGTAAACATCGGTTTCGCTGCTGCTTCGGTTGGCACGATTGGCATGACTGGCAGGCGGGCAAATGGTACTGCAGATGCTGCGGGAAGGACCGGTGATTTTACGACACGACTGTGGCACAAATTCTGCTGCTGCGTTGGACGACATCGCTGGATCGAGCTACCTGAAGATCCAACCGCGGAGCGGTGCTGCCGATGTGGCGCGGTCTTACTGACGGGAGGACGACCGACATGAGCAAGCTGCAAACGTTCGCGCTGGGCGGTCTCGTGTTCTACGCGCTGTTGAAACTGCTTCAGCTCGCAGATTGGTGGAGGGGCGCATGATCGAGCGACCCCCCGAGATCACGACCGAATCGTTGCTAGCGTGGCTCCTGGCGTGCGGGTGGACCAGCGTAGCCATCGGGTGGCGCAGATGGGCGTGGCGCCATGCTGGCGCGATTCAGGCGGGGCTTGTGCGCGAAGGTGTTCGCTGCAAAACATTCTCCGAGTCCGAGCCGTTTAATCAGGATTTGTACGAAATCTTAGTGCTACTGAATTGCTGTAACCCTATGTGCTACAATGAGTTACGAGAGCATAGCTGCGTACGACTGATACCTCGAATTCATTTAAGGGCGTTTGAACCCGGTATAGTTCGCAGGCGATAGGCGCTCACAGGGCGGGAACCGGGACACGACGATCTCTTTTCCCCTCCGAAGGTCCCGGTGCTTCACGTGACGGTTGGTGCCGGGACCGCTTTTTTCAAGCTGCGTAGCCAGCTACTCTTTGCGGCTGTTCAGCACTACCACCGATAAGCAAACAACCGAGACGTTGGTTCAACGAACCTAAAAGTGTCAAGGTTGTGTCACTCACGTCTGTGCCAATCATCTGACACTTTGCAACAGGTACAGGATGAATGGTTGGAGCTACAAAGCACGGTTGGTTGCCAGGCACGCGGTCATACGAAATTTGCTGGCTGAAGGTCTCACGACGAATCAGCTCGTGTCTCGGTGTCGCATGCTACCCCCATTTGAAGTCTGCACAAACCGACGCGATGGCCGTGTTCGTCTTCTCTCCAGAAACAGAATCAGAACCCTCATACGTGAAGTCCAGGGGAAGTTGGTCACAGGCTTGCCCGACGGAAGACGAGAGATGGCCGTTGCTTACGACCGTCTCTTGCTTGCCTTCAGAACAGCGCTTGCCAATGAAGACGCGGGTGCCATGGTGCGGGCGCAACGAGCAATCAATCATATGCTAGGGATCGACAAGGGCGCTCACAACTTGCCGATCGACGCGAGTGCAGTTCTCGCGCAGCTCGAAAAGATGGACGCAACGATAGGAGACAATGGACATGACAACGGTAACTGAATTTCCTCTGCACAGCGGGCCTGGACTTATTCCCAGAGGCAGCTACGTAGGCTGTCACTATCAGGATGCTTGCATGCCACGGTTCGGGTGCCCACTTTGTGGTCATCAAACGTATGTTTTGCTATCGCAGTTCGTTGTCAGTGATGAAGGTGAGGTTAGGGGCATAGCAGATGATATCGATCCTCAAATCACTCCTGTGGAGTGTAGCAGTCATGCTTGCAGCTTCAAGGCGCCCATGAAACTACTGGACTGGGACGAATGCAAGGACCGCATTACGCGTGCTAAAAAGAAGGAAAGCAAGAACGTTGAGGCAACGGACATGAAGCCCGCGAAGGGTAAATGATAGACTTGCGCGGCTGAAGGTAAGTCTTGATAAAGAAAGGTGGTAGATGAATGTTTGTTGCTTATAGAAACCCAACAAAGGTTGGTTGGCTTGGATGGTTTGAGGATAGCGACGTCACGCATCGGCCGACGCGTTGCGGGTCTGTGCTCGCGCCTACTCCCCCCCAGGGTAACGCGAGCGCAACCCGCGGCATTTTCAGGTTTGTACGTTCTAGGGGTTTTGGCCTTGGGGAATTATTCGTTTTTGTGTTATCGCAAGAGTAACTGAACGGAGCAACGTAGATGACGCAAGAAGTGGGGTACGATAGGCAGCTGCAGCTGTTTGAAAATGCCATGTTCACGGTTGTGCCGAAGGACTGGCAGCTACGGGTTCGTGTTGCGAATGATTTTGCTACCGTTCAGGTATGGCGACCTGGAAGGAATGGTACCCTTATCACCGGCGCCTTGACTGTTTTGACCATGGGTATTGTTGCAGAGATGGAAAGCTTTGAGCAGCGCGTGGATTGGTGTATGGCGTTCTTTACGAACAGCATGAGATGAGATTTCCTGCTTACAGTGCTGCGCTGCAAGATGATGGTTCGACCTTGCTTGTGGAAGTTTGGTCAGAATCCGGAAGCACCCGCTTGAAATTCGGGGTTTCTCGTGAGGGTGAGGTCTGGGTAGAAGCTGAGCGTAATAAAATACGCAAGCGTGTGCCCATTTATGGTCCCGAAGAACGAACAGAAGGAGAACCGAGATGAGGAAGTGTTTCGTGGTTTGGGTTGCGGCTATGGGTTTGGTGGGCTCTATCGGGTGCGTTTCCGCATTCCCAAAAGATCAAGGCAAGATCATTGCGGCGATGCTGGAGCAAATGAAAGACCAGGGAGTCTTGGAGAGTTGGACCGCCAGCATGGACGGTGATTTATGGGAACCCGGCATGGCGGGTGAGGTCTGCATAAGGACCGCGGTGCGTCTTGTGGGTGTCCGCGGCCACGTCGATTTAGGAACCGAGGGTGGTGTAACTGGCATGGCGCCAGGATTACGCGAGGCCTTGCTGCTCCAACTTGGGGATGCACGAACGTCTCCTGAACAGAGGATGAGAATTATCGAGATGCTCGGTGGTGTTGTACCAGATGAGTCGTAGTAGTTGATCGGTATGTGGCGTGGTTGGAGGCGCCGGGGCGCTTTCGCCTTTCTTCATCGCCCCGGCGCCTCGGGGCAACATAGGAGATTGAACGCATGGCTGCATCGGACTACCTTGAAAAAAAACTCGTTGACTACATTCTTGTGGGTACAGCGTTTCCCTCTCCTAACGCCACGCTGCACATATCCTTGCACACTGCTGACCCCACCGATGCTATGACTGTAGGTGAGGTAACAGCGGGCGACTATGCGCGGCAGACGGTAGCGTTCGCAGGCAATGCGCCGTCTACGGATGGAACGCTGGCCAACGATGCGACCGTATCTTTTGTTGCTACGTCTAACTGGGGAACAATCACGCACTGTGGGATTTTTGACGCGCTCACAGTAGGCAACGGCCTGTATCATGGAGCGCTCACTACGTCGAAGGCAGTGGACAACGATACGCTGCGCTTCCTCACGGACGCCTTGGTCATTGGGCATACGTAGGAGTTGTTGTTATGGCAGTGGTTGATATTACGATTTTGGAAGTACTCGGTAAACCGGGTGCGAAAAATCGTCGTAACGTTCAGGCGGTCTATCACACCGACGCACCTGTTGACGTAAATGTACGCGCTGCGATAGCCTCTGAATTCAATAAGTCTGTTGATGAAGGCGGAAGTGGAGGTTTGTCTATCATACCAGACTTGGCTGCTAATAACTCGGAAGAGCAAACCCGGTTGGAGCAAGGGATAATAATCGAAACGCTACAAGGCGTAACTGCGGGAAACGGAGTGCCGAACGCCGAAATCGTAACAGCGCTACGAGCAAAGTGGGCCTTGGTGGATTCGGACCTTCAGACCAAAGCGCTGCTTCGTTATGAGTTCTTCAAGGTAACGTTAGCAAGGGCGTAGTTATGGCTATCACCTACAAAAGACAAGTTGAAGCACAACAAGGGGCGGGGACCACAAGCGTAACGTCCACCACCTTTGTTGACCTTGCGGCACTAGACCCTGTTGATCTGACTGCGCACTTCGGCGCACACGTTACTGTAGACGCTGATCGTACGGTTGGTACTACGTCTCATTGTCTGGTGCAGGTGTTGTCTAAGACGGCCGCAGGAGATGCTGACTGGGATGATATCCCATTTCTTGGTCCGTTCATCCTTGATATGTCCGTGTCTGATCCACGGCAGAGATCGTTCATCGTGGAAGGTGTTGCGTTCTTCAAGGTTCAGATCGCTCTTGATTCGGGGACTGACACTATCGTGGCGACTGGAAGATACCGGCGTTGGGATGTTGTTGACGACTCTGCGTAATGTTTTCAATCATTACAAAACCTCCATTTCAACAGCACCTAAAGTGGGATAGGTCCCATCCTCTGGGCGATGGCAAGCTGTTTCTAGCTTGCATAATGAATGAGGGTAGTGGTGAAACCATACGTGACTTAGTGCACGGTCGTGAGGGGAGATGGGACGCGCAAGCCGGGGTTGGGGTGAGCTGGGACAACGGTAATGAGCTGGGTGATAAGTTACCCGGACCCTACCTCCTTGGTGAAGGTGCTAACGATGACGGTATCCGTTTGTTCGGTATTCCGGGTCTTGACGATGGGGGCATAGATCCAACAGATCGAGCAACTTATGCTGTTGGTCATCTCTCTGCCCAAACTGTAGCCGAAGACACTACGATCTTCATGAAGAAGCTGGGGACAGGTGGGGCCAACACGTTCCATATGGGTTGCGATTTTGACGCGTCCGCCCGAGCACGTTTTGGCAATGAGAATCTGATATCAAACACAAACACGTACTGTGCGATGGTCGCCACCCTTGGGAACCCACACTTATACATTGGTAATTACAGCACTACGCATGAACTAGACGGCGTGGGTGGATCACCTCCTTTTAAGAATCACCATGGGTGGGATTATGGCGCTGGCGCGGAGCTCGCCTTTTCATCGGGTTCGAGAAGTGGTGTCGCCACATGTGAATGGGATATTGGTGATTACTATATCTTTGCTGACTGCAACGGCAGCAACCGCGATAACCTTACAGGTGAATTCAACGGTCCTATAAGTCTTGTCTTCATCTACCTAGGTTGGCTCACCCAAGAACAGATCCTATATATCGCCGGTAATCCGTTTGGGTTTGTGCGTCCACAGTTTGATCCGGGGCGTGACTATTTCTGGTTCCCGAAGGGCGCACGAGGAGCCGGAGCGCCCATTGATGTGGACGCGGTATTAACTGCTGGCGCTTCTCTCACTGCCGCGGTTGACATTCTAAGAAAAGGGGAAGCAGCTCTTACCGCAGGGGCCTCGCTAACTGCAGATATCGATATTCAGCGTAAGGGAGAGGCCATACTGACTGCTGGCGCCTCACTGACTGCTGCTGTAGATATTTTGCGTAAGGGTGAAACGTCGCTGACGGCAGGTGCTTCTCTGACCGCTGCTGTGGACGTCATACGAAAAGGGGAGGTGATTTTAACAGCGGGCGCATCTTTGACCGCTGCGGTAGAGATCTTGCGGAAAGGTGAAGCGACGCTCACTGCGGGCGCTACCTTGGTTGCTGCGGTTGACATTCTGCGACCAGGGGCTGCTGTGCTGACTGCAGGGGCCACGCTCGTGGCTACGGCGGAGCTAAGTGCAATCGACGTGGACGCTACGCTTACGGCGGGCGCTACGTTGACAGCAGCAGCAAACCTCTTGATTAACGCCGCGTCGGTTTTGACCGCAGGAGCGAGCCTGACCGCAGCAGTTGACGTCCAGCGCAAGGGAGCGGCAGTGCTAACGTCCGGATCGTCTCTGACAGCAGCTGCCGACATTCAACGCACGGGCGCTGCTGTGCTCACGTCTGGTTCTTCTCTGGCTGCCGTGGTCGACATTCAGCGAGAAGCAAGCGCCACGCTTACTTCGGGAGCGTCCGTCACCGCGGCTATTGACGTTCTCCGTGCTGGTGCTGCGATTCTGACGGCGGGATGCACGCTGGTCGGTCCCGTGGCAATCATACGCGAAGGTGCCGTTGTTTTGACGGCAGGAGCGACATTGACAGCAACCGCAGAAATCTTAGGAGTAACCATTCCGCCAGAAACCATTGAAACGGACAGCCAACTATCGACAACAGTTACTACGGGAAGTGTGCTGACCAGGCGGGTTGCAACGGTGTCGGAGCGATAAAATGCCTACTGCTGCCATACTTCAGGAAATTCACGTTGGCGACTTTGGCACTGTACTAACCGACACGCTGACAAATAGTGATGATGATACTATTGTTGACATCTCTTCTGCGCTGGAACAGGAATTTCGGTTTCGGAAGCCTAATGGGACTGTTGTAGAAAAGACGACGGTTTTTGTTACGGATGGTACTGATGGGAAAGTGAAGTACGTTGCAGAGAGTGGGCTCTTTGATGTGGCTGGAGTTTGGAAGCGACAGACCCGAATCAAAGACGGGGTGAGTGAATGGTTTTCTAATGTGCTGGAGTTCAGGGTTCATGAAAACGTGTAGGTTCTTCTACGCACTGTGCGGATGCTTGTCGGTTGTTTATTTGGTTATGGTAATACAAAGTCCGGAACAGCTTACCTCGGCATGGCATCATATGCGTCCGCATGTAGTCCAGCAGGCGCTGTGGAATTGTACGAAACGGTTTGCTGTTGTGCCCGCGGGCAGGGGTTCCGGAAAGACTGAGATTGCTAAGCGTAAGCTTGTGAAAGCTTTGGTCTGCAGACGTCCCTGGAAGGATCCGAGATTTTTCTACGGTGCTCCAACGCATGACCAGGCGCGTATGATTGCGTGGGATCATCTCAAGGCGCTGATGCCCGAAGACTGGATAACTGACATTAACGAAAGCGACTCCACGATCAGGACCGTATTCGGAACTGAGCTGCGTGTGGTAGGCATGGACAAGCCGCAGAGAATCGAAGGTATCCAGTGGGATGGGTGTGTTCTAGACGAGAGCTGCGACTTGAAGCCGGGGGTATTTACTCGAAACGTTACTCCTATGCTCACACACCGTAACGGTTGGTGCTGGAGGATTGGAGTGCCAAAGCGTACTGGACCGTCCGCAAGAGAATACCGAAAGTTTTTTGAGGATGCAATTGCAGGAAAGGAACCGGATGCTGCGGGGTTCACGTGGCCGAGCAGCGACATTTTATCGCAAGAGCAGTTAGCATTTGCTCAACGGTTACTTCCGTTGAAGGACTATAGGGAACAATTTGACGCACAGTTTCAAACTGCTGGAGGTGGAATCTACTATGCGTTCGATGAAAAAAACGCAAGACCTTGCAGTTATCATCCTGAGTTGGAAATCATTGTGGGATCTGATTTTAACGTAGATCCCATGGCGTGGGCGCTGGGGCACAGAGTAGGAGATACGCTAGAGTGGTTTGACGAAATCTTTGTACGTGATGCCAACACGCCGGAAGTACTTACCATGCTGTGGGCACGATACAGCAAGCACAAGGCGGGGTTCTTCTTTATTGGAGACGCGACAGCTCAGTCTCGATCTACGTCCGCTAAGCGTACTGACTACGATTTAATACAAGGGGATGTGAGGTTTCGTAGAGCTGGAAGTAAGGTAGATTATCCAAGCAAGAATCCTGCCACTGCCGATCGTTACGCTTGTGTCAACGCCATGTGGAAAAATGCTGAAGGAAAACACCGCATGTTCGTTGATCCCAAGTGCACGCGCATCATAGAAGACATGCAGTCCTGCAGCTACAGGCCTGGATCTCGCGAGCCTGAAACAGGGGAGGATCTCACGCATATGAGCGACGCTGTAGGATACGTGGTTCATATGCTGTTTCCGATTGATGTTCCACTTAACTTCACAACGCCAGTTGTACACATGACGGTTCCGACATGAGAATGGTTTGTCAGAAGTGCGGGCGGTTTAGTAAGCACGTGCTAGGTACTCGCATACGCCTGAGTCCGGGGGTCGTGGTACAGACGAAACATCCCGGGGCGCACTGCGTGCTGTGTCTTGAGGAAACAGCGAGAAAAGCGTTTCACGTACTGGCAAAGAAAAGAGAGGCGGTTTGATGGCGGAAGAACCTTACGGGCAAGAGCTGATTTTGGATCTCGCGGAGTGTGATATAAAGAAGTTCACACGGGAGTCTCTTCAAAGCTACTTCATCGAGTTGTGCAAGTTGATTGATATGCAGCGATGCTCGGTGCGTTTTTGGGATGACCAAGGGGTACCCGGAGTAGAGAAACAAACCAACCCCAAGACCGTAGGCGTTAGTGCTGTGCAGTTCATTCTAACCAGCAGCATCGTGATACACACACTCCCGCTGCTGGGCAAGGCCTACGTGAACATCTTTTCATGCAAGACGTTCAACAACAAAGTTGCTGCCGGGTTTACCGCCTCGTGGTTTGGATCAAAGAAGTGGGATATGAACTCCCTAATTAGGAAGTAGTATGAGACTGACACATAGAATAGTGGAGCTACCGTCGAGTGTGATTTCGCGCTTCGGAGGGTTTAAGTCCCTATCGGCTACCGTACGTCAAAATATCGGTACGAACGTGGAGCCGATTCGCTTTGCAGTTGTCAGTAGCAGGGAGGGTTTATGCACAACCTGCGAGGTTGGTGATACCGGATGGTTGCATAGGGCTTCCGACGCTGGCGGCGCTCATGTAGGGTATCACGGTAATTGCTGTGGCTAACAGCAATATTATGTCGAACGATCTTGCGTCTCTGCCTTGGGCGCCTGGACGGTTTATGCTCGCTGACAGTTACTGCGAAGCTGCAGGCCTGCTTGCGGCGATGCGTGCAGGTATTGATCCAGTTTCGCTTGTGCGTCCGCTGAGGAAGACCCCAACGATTGACATGGCGCGAGAGGACACGCAATGCCGCACGATGTAGAAGCCAATGAACTCACTGGCCCGCAGCTAGTATCGGGGACGCTGGGCCTCGGCATGCTGACTAACCCGCTACCCGCGTCTGCGAAGACGTATCGAACCATGCGCATGCAGCCGACGCTTGCGCTAGCTAGAGCGATGACTACGGGACCGATCGTTGCTAGCGAGTGGTCGGTTGAGCGAGCTGAAGAGGCGTCAGAGGATTGGGTGAAGCTGATAAAGGCAATATTCTTGCCGATGAGAGAACCCGTCCTGCAGACTACTGTGGAAGGTCAGATTGATTTTGGATGGCAGCCGTGGGAAAAGATTTTTGCCTTGGTAGACGGACAAGTGTGGTTGCGAAAGCTGAAACCGCTTTTGCAAGATCATACCGAGATTCTAGTCGGAAGAGAACATGGTGAGTTCTTGGGGTTTCAGCAGAACGAACTCATACTACCGCTAGAAAACTCCATGTTATTCTCACATCAAGTTGAGGGTACGCAGTGGTATGGTAGGTCTACTCTAGAGAATGCGCGTATCTATTACAACGAATGGATTGAGGCGGATGCAGTCGCGGCGAGGTATGACAAAACCGTTGCGGGCTCCAGGTTTGTTATTACATATCCGGTAGGACAGTCCATAGTTGAAGGCGTGATGAAGGACAATGCGATTATCGCAAAGGAATTTTTAGGGGCGCTCGAAAAGGCCGGATCAATAGCGATACCGGGAACAGTCGCGGAAACTATCAAGGAGTTAGAGAATCAGTCTAAGCTAGCTTGGCACATAGATATTCTCTCAGATAAGAAAGCGGGTCAAATAAGTTTTGCGCCACGACTGGAATACCTGGACAAGCTTCTGGTACGAGCACTGTTCTTGCCGGAACGCGCCCTTTTGGAGGGTCGGTTTGGGACCAAGGCTGACGCAACAGCTCACGCAGATTTTGCGCTAACGCACATGGATTTGACGCATCGCCAGATCGTTCGACACCTGAACTGGCATGCAGTAGACCAGATTTTAGCGTTGAATTTTGGGGAGTCTGCGAGAGGTACAGTCTGGATCGAAGCTGCATCGCTGGCCCGAGATAAGCGGGATTGGTTTCAGAAGGTCTACGAAACCATATTGGCAGATCCCGTGGGGATTGTGACAGAACTGGACGAACTCGACGTCCCAGCGCTGCGTGAGAGTTCAGGATTACCAACCCGACCCGAAGATGAGCAGGCCAATGTACCCGAGCTGGACGCGACAGATGTAGACAATCCCGCCGCAGACATTGTAGAGGGAGCCACGAACCGTGCCCGTATCGGCTGACGAACGACGGCAGGTACTGAAGATCAACCGCGCGGTTGCTCGCATACAGCGGCTAGGCGTGCGCGCCTCGCTGGTGTTTGCCGCACGTATGCAGTCGAGGCTCATTCGCGGGTTTCGCAGAGGAGAGAATCTGACAACCCTCTTGCGAGAGGCGTTTGAGACTCAGGTGGACGCTTTGACAGGTGGTATGGTAACAGCACATCTCACCGGCGCTAGCATCAATCAGCGTATTCCCACCAAGGGATTCGGATTCGCCTTGGGGCCATACAAGAGGAGTGTTGAGGTGCTGCGACAGCGAGCAGCCATGACCGCCGAACAGATCGCTACGATTGAGAGTACGTACCAAGCGGAAGCTATACGTGTGGTGTCTGGTGCTTCGCGCCTGGCAGAGCAAACCATAGAGAAAGCGCTGGTGGAGATACGTGCTCAAGGGCTAGCAGGTCGTGCTGCCACTGGTCGCCTACAAGCGGCGTTTCAGTCTGCGGGCATATCACCGCGTAATAGCTTCACGATAGAGAACCTCTACCGTACGCAAACGCAACTGGCCATGTCTGCAGGGAGGCTGAACCTGAATGCAGAACCAGCGATTGATGAGATTCTCTGGGGATACACTTATGTGACTGCGGGCGATGAACGTGTAAGGCCAGAGCACGAAGCGCTTGACGGCGCGACACTGCCCAAGGATCACCCGTTCTGGCAGCAAAACTTTCCGCCGAATGGGTGGTCGTGCCGATGTCAAGCGATCGAGGTGTTTGAACCTCGTGAGGAGGTTCTTCCTCCAGAAACTACAACGGATCATCGTGGCCGGCCGGTTCCGACAGGCGCTGCGAGAGGGTTTGATTTCAACCCTGGAACTGTATTTAACCCGGCTGTAGCAGCCGCATAGGAGATTGCTGATGGAACCCAAGCACGTACGGTTTGACTACGACATGGTTGATCGGGATGGTTTTGTTCCTACCCGGGGTCGGAGAACTCGCGGGGGTGAACCCGTTCAGAGGTTTCAAAAAGCGATCATGAGAGTTGGGGAATATACTACCGGTGATGGAACGAGGTTTAAAGTAACGAAATCACACCTTAGCAGGTGGGTATCGCAGTTCAAGAAGATGAAGAAAAATGAAGTTCGCGTCCCTATCCCTGCAAGTCATGAACGTACGGACGCGGACGATAACCGAGGTTTTGTTCAAAGTATGTTTGTGGACGGCGACCGTCTAATTATGCAGGCGGACGTGATAGGAGACGACGCCATACGTTCGGTATCTCGATCTGATGTTTCAGTGTTTATGCCACCCACGTTCAGGGACGGGAAGGGAAATGACTACGGGAACTATCCGATTACGCATGTAGCTTTGACACCAACTCCGGTTGTGCCCGGGTTGGGAGATTTTATCTCGATTGCCGCGTCCCTAAAAGGGAATCCTGGCACGGAGAATCCTGAAATGAAGTTTGAGAAAATTGCGAAGGCTATGGGAGTTGAGCCGGACAAGCTGACGGCGGATACTGCGGAAGCTGTTATCTGCGCCGCGTTTGGCAAGCACGAAGACGCTTTGAAGGTTGTGGAGGGAGAAAAGTTGAAGCTCGCAGAGGAGCTGAAGACCACGGCTAAAGGTACGGAAAAAGAAGAGGACGTGCCTGCATTGCATCCAGCAACCATCAAGATGGCTGCTGAGACACGGAAAGAGCGAATTGATCTGTTGGTGGAACAGAAGGTCGTGTCACCCGCTGCCGCGAAGATTCTGACTGACGCGTTCGTTGGTGAAGAAAACAGGGTAATCGCTGCATCTCTCGCTAATGTCCATGTCGTCGATTCGTTTGACGATGTGGTTCGTGCGTTCAAGGAGGCGCGACCCGTTGACACGACTGAGAAGACGGGACCACAGTCCTTTGCGCTGCCGAAGGATGCGGACGGTAAAGCCGTTAATCCTCTACAGCTCAACGCTGATAAGCGGGCGAAGGCTGCGGCGATTGCTAGCGCCTAATTAGATTTCCAGGAGTAGGGTAAGAAGCTGGTTTTTCAAAAGAATGAACCCTGAATAAGGAGTCGATCGCATAATGGCAACACAAACTGAAGCAACGAATGTGGGTGACGTGGTCAAGTACGATCAAGAAATCTTTTCCAGAGAGGAGCACGACATAGCGTCGGGGCAAACATTGGACATTGGATCGGTCTGCGAGACAGTCGGTGGTGACAAGGTCGTATTAAGCGCCACTGTGGCGAATGCGGATAGCATCTCGCTGCAGAAGGTCACGACGACGTCTATCGTTAAAGGCGCGTTCCTTGTACGTCATGGCGTACTCAAGCAGGAGCGCTTGAACTACGAGGGTGGCGACGGGGACAAAGCAGGTACCAATGCAGCGTTAGCAGCATTGGGTATGCACGTACGTAGCGGTCTGTCCTAACAAACGAACTGTGAAACAGAAGAACCGATAAGAAACGAAAACGGAAAGCCTAGGAGTAAACTCGGATGCCAATGCTCGATGCCTTTAAGACGGACATGTTTAACACTGTGTCCCTTGTGAACGCGATCAACACTCTCCCTTTTAAGCCTTCCAGAATTGGGCAGATGGGGATTTTCGTACCGCGAGGAATCCCCACCACGACAGCGATCCTAGAAAGCAGGGATGGGTTGTTGAATTTGATTCCTAACACGAGTCGCGGCGGACCTGGAACTTTGGCGCAGGGACCGAAGCGCCAGATACGTTCTTTTGTCATGCCCCATAAGAAGATCGACGACAGCATTAGTGCGGACGACGTGCAGAATCTACGCGCTATGGGTTCGGAAAGTGAACTTGAAGCACTGGCCACCGTCGTTAATGACCGACTGCAACAGCATGTCGATTCCATGACTGTAACCCACGAGCAGATGATGGCTGGTTGTCTGTCGGGTGTTATTGTGGACTCCGACGGAAGTACGCTTATTTTCAATCTCTTTACGGAGTTTGGTATCACGGAAACTGTCGTGGACTTCTTGCTGGGTACCTCCACTACGGACGTGCGAACGAAGTGTCTTGAGACCAAACGTGCGGTTGAGGACGCGCTAGGTGGCGGATCAATGGACCATGTGCACGTGCTCTGCTCAGATACGTTCTTCGATGCGCTCATTTCGCACGCGGACGTTAAGGCTGCGTATGAGCATTTCCAGGATGGCGCTGTACTCCGGAGTGATCCGCGAGCGGGCTTCGCGTTTGGTAGTTTGATTTTCGAGAATTATCGAAACACGGTGGGTGCCGTAACGTTCATCACTGAAGGCGATGGGCGTGCATTCCCAGTTGGTGCGCCTGCTTTGTTTCAGATGGCGTATGCTCCGGCTGACTACATTGAGACCGTGAACACGATTGGTCGTCCTTTCTACACCAAGCAGGTAACGAATAAGTTCGAGACTGCCGTTGACCTGCAAAGTCAAACGAACCCGTTGCCGCTGTGCACGCGACCTGCTGTGTTGGTTCGGGTCCATTCGTCTGACTAGAGAGTGGCAAAGCGACACGCAGACATTCTGTTGCGATCGGCAGCTATGATAGGTGTGGCTGCAGTGGTGGGTTTGGGCGCTGTTAGTTTTCGTCATTTGATGGCTGAAGGTCATATAGGTTCGCTCAAAACTATAGCGGCTATGGAAAAGTCGCTTGAGCGAATTGAACGAAAATTGGACGACGCGTTGATAAAAGGGAAGTAGCCTATGGCGTACTGCGTTAGAGCTGATGTTGAAGCGATCTTTGGCAAAGGCAACGTAGAAGAGTGGGGCGATCTCGACGGCGATCGCGTGATAGACGATATCACCGCACGCATCACTACCTCTATAACCCAAGCTCAGTCCGAAATAGATACTCGGATGTTCAACGGCATCTACACACTGCCACTGGAAAACGTCGGAGCCGCCACTACCCCAGAGATTGTGAAGCTAATGTGCGCGCGCCTGACGGGTGTTTTGTTATTCGAGGCGCGCGGAACGTCTGAAGTAGGGAAGGACGCAAAGGGAGTGCACCGACTAACTCCGCATCGTGTGATAGTCGATGATTTTTTTCGGGGACTAAAGGTAGGCACACAAGTTTTGGACGCTAAGTTGGCCGTCAAGACTTTGGCGCCTACGACATTGGAGCC
>SDBT01003697.1_pt1 | contig 26298 bp, 28 predicted proteins | sample 2277101 | NCBI WGS metagenome assembly SDBT01 (sample SAMN10404973, study PRJNA504765) | marine sediment metagenome | isolation source: marine sediment core GS10_PC15, 103 cmbsf | place: Arctic Ocean: Southern Knipovich Ridge | collected 2010 | reverse complement strand
CCTTAATATTCAGGCGTCCAACCATTTGTTCCAGCTTGGCCGCGTCCGGTTCGGAACAGGTTTTATCCCAGGTAGCGGCTCTCTGGTTAAAGAATCTCCTGGTCACTGCTTCTCCTCAAGTAATGATTGCTTCTGCCAGCGCTTTACCTTCTTCTTCGGTGAGAAGATATTGGCGATTAGGAATATTACCGAGGAGGTAATTACTATGGTAGCGCCGCTGGGAATATTAAAAAGATATGACATAAGCAGGCCTATCCAGCCCGAAAGAACACCGAAGCCGGCGGAGAGGAGGAACATCCGCTTCATGCTGTAAGTAAGCTGATAGGCAGCCGCAGCGGGATTCAGAATAAGGCTAAAGATGAGCAGCCCCCCAATAGGGCGCAGCGAGGCGGTTATGGTAGCCCCGGTCAAAAACAGAACGCCGTAGAAAATGGCGGTAGCTGGTATACCGACAGCTAGAGCCATATCACGATGAAAAATGGTGGCTTGAAACTCCTTATAAAAAGCAATAACCAGGCCGACTACTACGGCGGCGACTATGCCCAGTAACATGACATCACTTCTGGTATTGGTGAGAATACTCCCCCACAGTATCTCCAGGGCTCCTGATTTGGTGCCCGGAATCAGTCCCATAAAGAGAAAGGCAAGCCCCAGCATAAGAGAAAAGATAACCCCGACTGAGGTGTCGGGACTAAGCTCCCCGCGGTCAGCGAGGGGACCAATGATGGCGGCGGCGATGAGACAAAAACCAAAGGCACCGAGCAGGGGGTTAAAGCCCAGCCACAGGCCGAGCATAGCCCCGGCAAAGGCAGCGTGTGACATGCACACGCCGATGAAGGGCATATGCATCAATACGACGAAAACACCTATTACGCCACAGGCAACACCACCGAGAAAGGCGGAAAGGATGGCGTTCTGCATGAACTGGTAGCCAAAGATGGATAGGTCCACGCTGGGAACTCCTTAATGCTAGAGCAGAATAGCGAAACGCTATTCTGCTGCAATGCTAAACTAAAATGGCTTCTTCCCGCCTCGCTTCAACTACTGAGGCGGGGATATCGTATAACTGGCTGAGTTTTTCATCAGTAAGCGCTTCCTCGGGAGTCCCCTCAGCCCAGATAAACCCCTCCTTCATCAGTACCACCCGATTACAGGCGATAGGCAGAGCGCCGAGGTCATGGGTCACCAGCAGGGTAGTCAGGTGCCGTGAATCGTGAATCAACTTCACCAGTTCCAAAATATCTATTTTTGCCCGCCAATCTAGGGAAGCGGTAGGCTCATCAAGGAGAAATATTTGTGGCTCCTGGGCAAGACAGCGGGCGATGGCAACGCGTTGTTGCTCACCCCCGGAGAGATGACCGATGGGTCGCCGGGCAAGATTGGTCATGCCCACCAATTCCAGAAGATCGTCCACAATTTTCCAGTCGTGCTTGCTTGGTTTTCGTAGTAGGCCTAAAAGCCCGTAGCGTCCTATCATGGTTACCTCACGAACATTCATTGGCATCCTGGGGTCGATGTTCTGAATCTGGGCGACATAGCCCACCTTCTTTCTTAAAGAATGGCCGTTACCTGAAGTGAGATAATCTCCCAATACCCATACCCGTCCGCTTAGTAGCTTACCTAACCCATTAACTATCGTCAGCAGGGTGGTCTTACCGGCACCGTTAGGGCCAACTATGCCTACAAACTCTCCCGACTTTACCTTAAGGGATACGCCGCGGAGGGCAACGTCTTCCCGATAAGAGACCACCGCATTCTCAATATTTATGACCATACTGCTCATGGTACAACCTTTCCTGCCCGATATATCGTTACTGGGCTATCGCCGCTAGTATCAGCTCAATATTTTTATCTATCGCTTTTTCCCAGGTCTCGGTGTTCTCAAAACCACCGGGGAAGTTGGAGAGTATTATTCTGATGCTGCCGAGCTCTTCAGCAATTGCCTTTCCGGTATCCTTTCCGCTCTGCAAATTATCGATAATCAGGGTTACCCCTGCCTCTCTACCTGTGTCCACCAGCTCTCTCATAACCTGAGGAGTAAGTGAATCGGGTCGGCCGTAGGTAGTAGTAATATTAAACCCAACCCAATTAACAAAACCAGCCTGCATCTCAGCGCACATAACATTGATGCTGGATAGGTTTTCTCCAGCCAGCTTAGTTTTTAGCTCTGCTTCTTTAGCTGAAATCTTGTCCTTGTATTCTGCGGCCGACTGCTGGTAGGCGGCGCTGTTTTCGTTATCTACCTGACATAGGGCGGAGGTAATAATATCAACGGCTTCCATCTGAACTGCTGGTACCATCCAGTTTTGGTTTTCGGTAGTTTGAATATCAAGCGTGACCACGGTAAGGTCGGGATTATTGGCTGAAGTAATTAAGTCCTGAGAAAACTTCTCCCCCTGCCAGCCGTGGAGGAGGAAAAGGCCGGCCTCAGCCAGCTTCTGAATATCACCCGGTTTGACATCGAAGTGTCCTGGGCACTGCGCTGGCGGGATGATGTTGATGACATCAACCCCGTCGCCTCCTACTCGCTTTACTACTTGAGCAATAAGGGAAGTGCTGGTAACCACACTGAGTTTGGCGGTGGTTGTCGGTGAGCAACCACCAAGGACTAAAGTGGCAGTAAGCCCCAGTGCCAGTATAATGCCGGCTAGAATTCTAGGTTTAGTCGTCCTAAACATCTCATTCTTTTAGATTTTCCAGAGTAATGCTATGGGTCAGGAAATCAATCTCCCTGATATTGGCCCCTATTTCCTTCTGCTCCCCGAAGAGGGTCCTTAACCGGAGTTTTCCACCCTCAATTTTGATAGAGGCAATCTCTGCCATCACCAACTCTTTCTTGCCGCTCCGCTCAATATAGGCTTTAGATAAACACATCTCATAGCTCCTTCTTCTCTAAGCCCTTCAAGGCTTGGGATAGGGACTTACCGGCTTTATCTATCGCCTGAGCTGCCTTTAGCATCTCTTTAGCGACCTCAGCCTCTCCGAATCCTCTTGCCCTATCTGCCCACTCTCTAAACTCCTGGCTATGCTCTCTATTATGCTTAATCCAATAATTCAGCATGGTCCTGAGCTTTGCTCTTTCGTCATTACCCATAATACCCCCAGTTTAAAGCAATTTAATGCAACTGCAACTGGTTTCCCTGAGCAGCAAAAATTTTTATACCTGACACCTTGGACACCGGCCGAAGAAAGCCAGGTGTTTCATGTCAACCTTGAAATTATATTTATGCTTAATCTCAGCCCACAGAGGTTTCACGACTGATTCCTCCATATCAATGATTTTCCCGCACTTCTGACAAACGAGATGGTGATGATGCCCTTTCCCCATGCAATGATAGCGCACCCGTCCGTCACCCATGTCGGTCTCGGTTACCAGACCGAGCTCCTTTACTAGCTCCAGCGTCCGGTAGACCGTGGAGATGTTCATTTGGGGATAGTGGGTACGAACCTGGGCATATATCTCTTCAGCACTGATGTGGCTATCCGCATCTTCCACCGCCTTTAGTATCATTAGGCGCTGTGGCGTCAGCCGATAACCCAAATCACTCAGTTTGTGGCCCATCCATCTGGCTTTCACGTGGCTTAGCTTACCATAGATATTGCCTAATTGCAACCCCTTGTGTATGCAAATAGTTTCCAAAAGTGCTTAATGTCAATCGCCATTAGCATCATCATACTCAGGCGGGCACTAAGGTGGGCTTTCTCCTTATAGTGGAAGCATTTTAAAATCTATCTCGGCTGTCCAGTAGTATGGTGACCGGGCCGTCGTTGTGAATTTCTACCTGCATGTCTTGCTGAAAGCGCCCGGTTTCAACCTTAAGCCCGGTGTTACGAACCGCAGTGATAAACCTCTCAAATAATTCTTCAGCCTGGGCCGGCGCTGCGGCACTAGTAAAACTGGGCCGGCGACCCTTCTTGGTGTCAGCGAGGAGAGTAAATTGGCTCACCACCAGTAGTTCACCGCTAACATTCAGGGCGGAGATGTTAAATCTACCCTCATTATCAGCAAAAATGCGCAGGTTGGCGGTCTTTTGTGCCAGATATTGCGCATCCTTTTCAGTATCGCCACCAGCCACTCCGACAAAGACCACCAGTCCTCGGTCAACCCTGCCTACTACCTCCCCAGCTATGCTAACTGAGGCTCTGGTGACCCGTTGTAAGAGTGCCTTCACCCCTACTTCCCCTTGTGATGTTTCTTATCCGGTTCTCTTCCGGTAGCTTCCTTGGGGGCACTGCTCTGGCGACTATCGGTAATATAAAAGCCACTCCCCTTAAAAAGAAGCGGGGTGGAATGAATGACGCGGCGAAGATTCCCCTGACATTTGGGACAGGTATCTATCGGTTCTTCATCAAACCGCTGCCTTTTTTCAAAACGGAATTGGCAGAGATTACATTCGTAATCATAGATCGGCATTTACCTCACCTCAAGTAATACTTCTACAAACATTTTACAGTAATAGCCTCCTTAAAGGCAAATTAGAAGCCGGGGATATAGATAATGGTGTCCACCATGATAAGAGATGGTTAAAATTTCCTCATGATTTTTGGGTCGAAAAACTCAAATTTCCCCTAGACTTTGGGGCAAAAATGGAGTAGAATTAAGGAAGTAGGGAATGGTTTGAGTAAACGGTGAACAATGTGTATTTAGTTTATAACCATGTCCTGGTTAAGGAAGAAGAAGCACTGGCTTAGAATTGGGCTTAGTGCTTCTTACATTTAAGGAGGTGCGTTATGCAGTCGAGTCTGATTGGGAAAATTGAAAAGGCCAAACGCTATGCTCAAGAGACCGACCGAATTACCTTCTCTGAGCTATCAGTAAATTTCCGTGGTGAGAATAACAACTACACCACTGAATATAGAGACGGGAAGTGGCACTGCTCCTGCCACTTTTTCTCCAGCTGGGACCTTTGTAGCCATACTATGGCACTAGAGAGAATCCTGGGCAGTATGCTACCTGACCAGGCTCGGACGACTCAATTCGAGTTGACTTCCTAAGGCCGAGATAAAAACCAATACCCAACATCTGTTCTTACCCAGAGGACGGCTTTTGCAAGTGGCGCTGCCTCCGCTGCCTTATCTAGGCTTCTCCTGATAAGTAACCTCACCTATTTGCCGCCTCAATTGCCTCAGCGACCACAAACAGGGAACCAGTGACACAGATTAGGTCTTTGGTCCCCGCCATGTTCATCGCCAGCGACAATGCTTCAGGAACATTCTCTACCAGACGTGTTTTTACTCCGTGTTTGCTAAATACCGCTTCTAGTTGGGCTGGGTTCATAGCTCGGGGGTGACGGGAGCGGGTAACAATAACTTCACTAAATAGGGGCACTAGTTCTGAGACCACATCGGTAATGTTCTTATCCGAAGATGCCCCCATAATCAGAATAGCCCGGTTAAAGCTAAAGTACTCGGTTAGCGATTGCTTTAGCTTTCGGGCGGCATCGGGGTTATGGGCACCGTCAACCACTAGAAGCGGGTAACGGCGGAGAATCTGGAGCCGACCTGCCCAGCTCACCCGTGCCAGCCCATTAGCTATACTGTCCCGGGAAATGTTAAAGCCCTTTGCGGCTAAGACCTCTAGTGCGGCTACGGCGGTAGCTGCATTCTCCATCTGGTAGTGGCCAAGCAGGGGAATGAATAGTTGATAGTTATCTAACCTTCCCTTAACCTCAAGCGACTGTCCGTTATCATCAAAGCCAAGACTCTGCCAGGTCACATCCTTACCTGCCATGACTAGCTCGGCCCCTTGCTTGCGGCAGGCTTCTTCTATCACTTGAACTACATCATCGTCCTGAGGAGAAAGCACCACCGGGCTATCGGGCTTGATAATACCCGCCTTCTCGGTAGCAATCTCAGCCAGTGAGTTACCCAGTACCTCCGTGTGGTCAAGGCTGATAGAGGTGATAACGCAGACCTCAGGCTTAATGACATTGGTGGCATCAAATTTGCCACCTAATCCCACCTCCAGCACCTGGAAATCAACCCCCTTTAGGGTAAAGTAGGTAAAGGCTAGCACCGTTAGTAACTCAAAGGTAGTTAGCTCACCGTAGGTAGCCCTCTGGTTTACTTTTTCAACCTCAGGCTTAAGCCTCGCCACCACTGAGGTAAATTCTTCCTCGGTAATTAAGTTCCCATTAACTCTAAAACGCTCTCTTATGGTATTAAGATGCGGCGAGGTATAAAGACCGGTGGTATAGCCGGAGGCGGTAAGGGCAGAGGCTACCATAGCGGCGGTGCTGCCTTTACCGTTGGTACCACCGACATGGACTGACCTGGCTTTTAGATGCGGGTTATCCAGCCGAGCCAGCAGTTCCTCAACACGCCTCAGGTCATAAAAGGCCGGGTCGTGTGGCATGGGTACCTTTTCATAATCGGTATAGCCGAATATATAGTCTAGAGCCTGCTGATAATCCATCTTCACCTTGCGATAAATGGGCGAAAAGTCATTGGCCTCAAGTTTATCACTATTTTAGCACTTGACGCCTCACTATGGCGACTGATAACCTTATCACGGAGGATAAAGTGAACTTTCTCGAAAAATTGCTAAATGCTTCTCGTAGGAACAAGAGCCTACTCTGTGTTGGGCTTGACCCCGACCCAGAGCGGATGCCCAAGAATATCGGCGTCTTTGAGTTTAACCAGGTAATTATTGAGGCTACCTCGGATTTGGTCTGTGCCTACAAGCTCAATTTCGCCTTCTATGAAGCCCTGGGGGAAGGGTTTGACGTCCTAGAGCGCACTATCAAACACATTCCTGATGATATCCCGGTTATCGGTGATGCCAAGCGAGGTGATATCGGTAATACGGCTAAAGCCTATGCTAAGGCTATTTTTACTAACCTTAACTGTGATGCCACCACCGTGAACCCATACCTCGGTTTTGATTCTATAGAGCCCTTTATTAAATATGAAGATAGAGGGGTATTTATCCTGTGCCGAACGTCAAATGCGGGCGCTCGTGATTTCCAGTCCCTTCGCTGTGAAGAACCGGGGCTGGGCTACCGCCCGCTGTTTGAGCTGGTAGCTCGGAAAGCCAGTCAGTGGAACACCTACGGCAACATCGGGCTGGTGGTCGGTGCCACCTATCCCGAAGAACTGAGACTGATTCGAGAAAGTCACCCCGATATGCCCCTCCTGATACCTGGTATTGGTGCCCAGAGTGGGGACCTGGCTTCAGCTGTTCGTTACGGGGTTAATGCTCAGGGTGAAAAAGCCATTATCAACTCCTCGCGGCAGATTATATACGCCTCACCGAAAAAGGATTTTGCCCAGGCGGCACGGCAAGTTGCCTCATCACTGCGCCACCAGATTAATTCCTATCTGCCCTAGCTCGCTGAGGCAAGAAGAATAGTTATGGAGATAAGGCTGAGAGATGTGGTGCGCCTCAAGAAGAGGCACCCCTGTGGTGGCGATGAGTGGCAGGTAGTTAGGCTCGGGGCTGATATCGGGATTAAGTGTCTTAAATGCCAGCGCTATGTCCTCCTTGAGCGCAGCGTTTTTGAGCGCCGGGTTAAGGCCTTTATTTCCAGAGGGAAATAATGGTTCGTCGCATTATGCACATTGACCTTGACGCCTTCTTCGTCTCTGTGGAGCAGGTGGAGAATCCTTCGCTTAGGGGAAAACCGGTGGTGGTTGGCGGTAGGCCTGACCGACGGGGTGTAGTCGCCGCCGCTTCTTATGAAGCCAGAGCCTTTGGCCTGCATGCCGGTATGCCTCTGGCTACTGCCAGTCGTCTCTGTCCTCAAGCCGTCTTTATTGAGGGTAGCTTTCCCAAGTATCGTCGGGCTTCACAAAGCTTTATGGCCATTCTGGCTGATTTCTCGCCCTATCTTGAGCCATTGGGCCTGGATGAAGCCTACCTGGAGGTAACCGGATTTGAATCTATTCATGGCTCTATCTCTCAGATGGCGCGGGCAATAAAGAAGCGGATTAGAGATGAATTAGGACTCTGCGCCTCAATTGGCATCGCTAGCGGTAAGGTGGTGGCCAAGGTTGCTTCCGAGCAATCCAAGCCCGACGGATTACTGGAGATAGCCGCTGGCGAGGAGTGTTCCTTCTTGGCTCCCTTACCCGTAGCCAAACTGCCGGGAGTGGGCAAGAAGACGGAGCGTGTCTTGAAAGGCTTGGGGATAAATACCATCGGGGAATTAGCGATTACTCCAATAAGTACTCTCAGGAGCCGTTTGGGTGTGTTTGGCGAGGTTTTGCATAGCTACGCTAACGGCATTGATGAGAGAAAGGTAACGCCCCCGGCTGAAGCTAAGTCTATCAGCCGGGAAACCACCTTTGCCGAGGATACCAGAGACTATTCTCGGCTAAAGGCAACACTGCGCTACCTCAGTGAACGGGTGGGTAGCCAGCTGCGTCAGCAGGCTAAAGAGGCCCGGTGCGTAGCCCTGAAGCTTAGATATGCTGATTTTACCACTATCACCCGACGTCATACCCTGAGTCGGAGTGCCAGTGCTGACCAGACTATCTTTGATAGCGGCGTAAGCTTATTAAAGAAAGCACTGTCTCAAGAAAAGCGGTCGGTTCGTCTCGTTGGCATCGGGGTATCAGGCCTGACTGAGTCGGGAAGGCAGCTAGATATGCTGGACTCGTCTAGCCAGAGATTAGAGCAACTAAATAAAACGATTGACCATATCCGTAAAAAATATGGCTTTACCGCCATTCAGACGGGCCGAACCCTGCTGCTAAAAGATATCTTCCCCACCGGTGAGGATGGCTACACCCTCCACACGCCAAGCCTGTCGAGGTAGAGGGCAAAGGCCACCTAATTAAGTATTCTCTCTTTTAGTGCCATCTAATATACCACCTAGTCGAATTTAAGACAAGACACTGAATAAGACCTTGTTTTCTGTCCCATTTACACCTATAATAAGGTTCATAGTAAGAAAGGAGATTTCAAGATGCCATCGTATGTCTATTTCCGTAAGCAGTTTGTGCCTCTATCTGAAGCTAAGATAGGAGTCATGACTCACTGTCTTCACTACGGTACGGCTGTTTTTGAGGGTATCCGCGGCAACTGGAACGCTGATAAACAGCAGCTTTACCTCTTTCGTCTTAAGGAGCACTACGAGCGGTTGCTCAACGGCTGCCGGATACTCAAGATTGACCTGCCCTATATCGTTGACGAGCTCTGCCAGATAACAGTTGAACTGGTGGCAAGGTGCGGTTTTCAGGAGGACATATATGTCCGTCCTATGGCTTATAAGAGCTCTGAGGCGATAGGCGTTCGCCTCCACAATCTAGACAGCGATTTCCTGGTTTTCGCCTTTCCCTGGGGACCATACCTGGATATTGATAAAGCGAGATGCTGTATATCTTCCTGGCGTCGCCCGTCGGGGACACCACAGGCTAAGATTAGCGGTCTCTATGTTAATAATGCACTGGCTAAGACAGAGGCCATTGAGAATGGCTTTCACGAGGCGATTATGCTCACCCCGGATGGTTATGTCTCCGAAGGGAGTGGCGAGAATATCTTTGTTGTTACCAATGGCACACTGGTAACACCGGCCAGCTATGATGTTATGCTAGTGGGTGTTACCCGGGATGCGGTAACAAAGCTGGCACGAAATGAGCTGGGTATAGAGACTGTAGAACGACGTCTTGAACGGAGCGAGCTTTTTGCCGCTAGTGAATGCTTTTTAACAGGGACAGCTGCCAATATAACCCCGGTAGCCGAGATAGACCGTCGTAAGATAGGCGACGGTAAGATTGGTGATATAACCAATAAATTACAGAAAATCTACTTTGATGTAATACAGGGTAGAAACCTTAAATACCTTGAGTGGTGTACTCCAGTCTATAAAAAATAGCCGAGTGTTCAATGGTAGTCAATGCGGTTATAGCCATAGTTATTGGTTATCTGCTCGGTTCCATCCCATCAGCCTATATTGCGGCTCGCCTGGTAAAAGGCAGAGATATTCGTCAGTTAGGTAGCGGTACTGTCGGTAGCTTCAATACCTACCGGGAGGTTGGGGCTAGAGCTGGTGTCGCCGTGGCTATTGCTGATATGGGCAAGGGGATAGCGGCAGTAGCTATCGCCAACCAGTTATTAGGGATAGCGCAACCCTTCGTCCTGGCGGCAGGACTGGCAGCAATAGTAGGGCATATGTGGATGCCGTTCCTTAAATTCCGTGGCGGCATGGGGATGGGGACTGCGGTGGGTGTTATGGCTATCCTACTTTTCCTTTATGGATATTGGCAGCAGCTAGTAATCTTCTCCAGCGTGATTGTAGTGCCACTGTTAGTCACCCGTAATATTGCCCTGTCGGTATTAGGTGGTCTTCTGGCTCTACCCATCATCATCTGGCTGGGCACGAAATCAGCGCCTTTTACTATTCTGGCGGCTATCATATTCGTGATGATATGGCTGAAATTTCTACCCACTGTCAGGACAGCGTGGACTGGGGCTAGGAACAAGAGAGATTTTTTCTTTGCTAAGCCTCTGAGGACGAGGCAGGATAAATAAAAAGATAGATAGCTATTCCCCGGGGACGCTGGTATTTAGTGATTTCAACAAGCAAATGACCTGGCAGCTCTGTTCCAGAATAGTAGTGTAGCTATGAGCTTCCTCAAGTAATTGACCGATGGCAAAGCTACCATAACCGTGAACCATAACAACCCGACACTCTCTTAAGGCTTGAGCAATTATATCAGCCAGATCACTAGGTTTTGATTCCGTGTGCCAACCAAGAACCGGAACCCGCTCCACCAGGGATAAACCTTCACCACAGCTGGGTATAATCTCGGTTTCCACCAGTGACAGAGCCACAGCATGCGGGGGGTGAACATGAACAATGGCCAATGCTGAGGTTTCCCGATAAATAGATCGGTGAACGGCTAATTCATCCGAGGCCAGTGGTGTAAACCGGTCGTTTTTACTTATGCCAGTCTCTATTAAATCATTTTCCCCCAGCTCACCGAGTTTAGTGCCGCGGCGGGTAATAACCAAATGGTCTCCCAGTCTAATACTTAGGGTCCCGCTACGAGAACAAACAAGCCGGCGATTACAAAGGTCACGGCCTACACTCTGAAACTGAGCTAGTATCATTATTCTCTCCCCAAATTACTAACTGCAGTAATAGTGTCTCGCTGGACTACCTCTTAATCTGTAGCAGTTGCTAGTTTATACTCACCAGCAATAAAAAAGCAAATCAAACTATTTACTTATACTAATTGCCTGATAACCGCAATAACTCTACCCTGAATATCAACGTTGTCAGGCTCAACATATATCGGCTGCATCTGGCTATTAGCTGGCTGCAGTCGGATACGGCCGGACTCAGCGTAAAACTTCTTAAGTGTTGCCTCTCTTTCCGCCTTAAGCCATATCGCTGCCACTTCCCCATTGTCTACCGCATTTACATACTCCATCAGTACAATATCACCATCGTTAACCAGAGCATCCACCATTGACCAGCCCCTCACCCTTAGAGCATAAATTCCCTCCCGCCCTCGGGTCAAGTCTTTAGTCACCTCTAAAGTCTCTGAGGACGCCGTAACGTCCCAGGTATCAGCCGTCGGCACCGGTATTGGCTCACCAGCTGCTATTTGACCAATAATAGGCACCTGAATGCGGTATCCTGAAGACGGAGACCGAGCCGTTAGCTCAATGCCGCGTGCCACCTCGCTGTGCCGGCGAATATATCCTTCCCTTTCCAGTATATTCAGGTTATAGTTCACCACCGAAGTTGAGCTAATACCACAGCCCTTTACTATGTCCCTAATAGTGGGCGGATAGCCCCGGTCCTCCCAAAAGCTATGAATAAACTTAGCCATTTGTTGCTGCTTAGGCGACAGTGTCGTCATCTTTCACCCCCGTAAGACAGCCCCCGATGAGGCGAACATTAGTTCTATAGAACCTTAATACCAAATGGGGCTTCCTGTCAATACCCTGGAGTAGAATTTTCAAGCAGCTCTTTTCACCCAGACTACGACGGAAATTACTAGGCAGCCCTTTCTGCCCCGACTTCGGTGAGGATTATTAGGCAGCCCTTTCTGCCCCGACTTCGGCGGGGGTTATTAGGCAGCCCTTTCTGCCCCGACTTCGGCGGGGATTATTAGGCAATCCTTTTTGCCTAACCTTGATTCGAAGATAGGGCTTTGGCCTTATTGAGCCTCTTCGTCAATCGCGATTTGCGTCGGGCAGCATTATTGGGATGGATAACTCCCTTCTCCGCCGCCTTATCCAGAGCACTAATAGCCGCTACCACGGCCTCTCGACCTGACTCGGCTTCACCGGAGAAGATAAGCTTCTCGGCTTTGGTTATTTTGGTCTTACATAGGCTTCTAATGGACTTGTTACGCAGCTGCCTCTTTTTGGAAGCCCGCACATCTTTTTGAGCTGATTTAGTCTGTGGCAATATCCACCTCCCTAGTTGTTTAGACTACACTTATTTAGATTAGATTAGGTTGAGGGTTCAGTTTTCATAGTGGACTCATCTCCCACTCTGGTGACGTTTATCACTCCTCGCACCCCTTCAACCTTACCTAAGAGCCGGCTTAACTGAGCCAGACCCTTGGTCTCTATCGTAAAGTATTCACTAACCGTATGATCGTTATGGCTAATTGAGCTTACGGCAGTGATATTGACCTTCTCTTCAGCTAAAATCGTAGTGATATCACGCATCAGCCCTACTCTATCCCAGGCCTCAATCTGGATGTTGACCGGATATAGTGAATCAGTCGGCCCCCATTCTACTGGAACCAACCTCTCCTTCTCATCCTCATTGAGGATATTATAACAGTCCTGGCGATGGATTGACACACCCCGGCTACGCGTAATATAGCCAATGATATTATCACCCGGTACTGGATGACAGCATTGAGACAAATGGGTAAGCATATCTCCAACACCAAGTACCTTAACCGAAGACGCCGTCTGCTTGGGTAGTGTAATTCCGGCTATTACCTTTGGTGGCTCAGGCTGCGCCGATAGCTTGGCAGCTATCTGATGCGTAGAAATACCGCCGTAACCAATAGCCGCCAGGAAGTCATCCACGCTGTCATATTTAAACAGTTTAGCCAGCTCCCCCCGCTCGGTGAGCCTTATCCCCAGACGCCGCATTTCCTTATCCAAAACCTGCCGGCCATGTTCAATATTATCTGTCCGCTCCTGTTTTCTAAACCACTGGCGTATCTTTCCCCTAGCGTGAGAGGTTTTGACATAGCCCAGCTGAGGATTCAACCAATCTCGGCTTGGTGCCCTATCCCCTTTGGCGGTCATAATTTCCACGACATCACCATTTTTAAGCTGATAACTTAGTGGTACCAATCTACCGTTCACCTTAGTCCCTATACAGTGGTGCCCCAGCTCGGTGTGAATCCGATAAGCAAAATCAAGGGGTGTTGCCCCCTTAGGCAGGTCCTTAATCTCACCCTTAGGGGTATAGACAAAAACCTGGTCAATGAAGATATCAGTCTTAACTGATTCCAGGAATTCTTCAGCCCCGGAAAGCTCTCGGTGCCACTCAATCAACTGGCGTAGCCAACCTATCCTCTCCTCAAATTGTATATCCTTCTTCCCACCCTCTTTATAGCGCCAGTGAGCGGCTACCCCATATTCGGCAATATGACGCATCTCTTGGGTACGAATCTGTATTTCCAGAGGGGTCGCCTCATACATAACCGCCGTATGTAGGGATTGATACCCGTTTGGCTTGGGAGTAGCAATATAGTCGTCGAATTCGCCAGGTAGTGGGCGCCACAGGCTGTGGATGACACCGACCGCACTATAACAATCAGGCATAGTATTAACCAGGACGCGGAGGGCAAAAAGGTCATGTATATCATCAAAATTTTTCCCTAAGGCAGAATACCTCTCCATTTTTTGGTATATGCTGTAAATATGCTTAGGTCGGCCCGATATCTCGGCTTTCAGCCCCACCTTATCAAATTCGTCCCCTAAAATTTGGATTGCTCGAGCTATCAGCCTCTCCCGTTGAGCTCGCCGGGCAGCGATGAGACTGGCTACCTTTCGATACTTCTCTGGTTCCAGGTACCGAAAGGAGAGGTCTTCTAACTGCCACTTGAGCTCCCATATCCCCAGGCGATGGGATAGGGGAGCATATATCTCTAAGGTCTCCCGGGCAATCCGCTGCTGTTTCTCCGGCGACAGCGCCTCCAGGGTGCGCATATTGTGTAATCTATCGGCTAGTTTGATGAATACCACGCGGAGATCCTCAGCCATAGCCACCAGCATCTTTCTCAGGTTTTCCATCTGCGATTCAGTTGTGGCCACCACTTCTCCCGATAAGGAGAGCTTGCCTAGCTTAGTAGTACCGTCAACCAGCTTAGCTATTTCGGCACCGAAAGTGGCTTCAATCTCCGTAATTGCTACCCCGCAATTTTCGGGGACATCGTGCAGTAGAGCCGCGGTTATAGAGCTGGCATCAAGCTGAAGTTCAGCTAGGATTAAGGCTGTCTCTACCGGGTGCTCCAGATATGGTTTTCCTGATTTACGTACCTGCCCCTCATGTGCCTGCCTGGCAAAATTGTAGGCAACCTCAATTAGGGTCATCTTCTCTGGGGGAAGATACTCCTGAGCCTTCTTTACAAGCCGATTAAAATTTGTCATTCGCTTCACCAAGGCTAGAATTACATTCTAAGTATAGCGTAACGAGGCAACTGGTGCAAAATCTGACTATCTCGTTGTGATACTAGGTTTGGTAAAAGAGCTGCCACTTATTTTACCAAATGTTTTCACCGCTTATTGCTTCTGGCCAGGGAGGCAAATATACCGGCAGAGCAAAGGGCGGTAAAGATGATGAAGGCTGTTTTGACACTATTCAAAAACTGCGGGTAGTATTCGGGGGTGATCTCAACCCTCCCGATGTAAAGGGTAAATAGCAACATAGCGATTCCCATGCTGAACATCATGCCCACCTGCCGCATGGTGGCTAGGGTTGCTGAAGCTACTCCGTAAAATCTCTCCCTAACCGAACTCATGATGGCATTAGTATTGGGGGATGCGAAAAAGGCAAAGCCAAGACCAATGGTAATTAGAACGCCAATGATGAATCCCCAACTTGTATTTTCATTGAGAGAAATAAAGAGGGCCAGGCCTACTGTGATTAACCCCATCCCTATTGAGGCAAGTATTCGTGGCTCAATCCGGTCGGAAAGCCTACCCGCAACTGGTGAAAAAATAGCCTGCACGGTGGGCATGGCCACTAGAATGAGGCCCGCATTTTGAGGGCTGAGCCCTCTTATATACTGTAGATAAAGACTTAACAGGAAACTCACCGCAAACGCGGCGCTGTAATTGAGGAGCACCGCTAGATTAGAGAGGGCGAAAACCCGGTTCTTCCTAAAGAGATTTATATCCAGAAGCGGGTGTGCTACCTTCATTTCCCACCTGACAAATGCGAAAATTCCAAAGGCACCGATTACAATTAGCCCTACCCCCAATATTTCTGGGAGTAGAGAAAAACCATATATTATCCCGGTGAGGGCAAGTCCGTAGATTACAGAGCCAATAATGTCAAACTTCTCCCCCCGCGCCTCAGCCCACTCTCCTCTCACTTTCCCCAGAATCAGGGCAATTATGGTCACTCCTAGAGGTACTGTAGACAGGAATATGCTGCGCCAGCCAAAATGCTGGGTTAATAACCCCCCCAGGACGGGACCCAGGGAAAGCCCTAAATATGTCATCGCCACTGTTATGCCCAAGGCTTTACCCCTCTCTCCAACGGGGAATACTGAAGCCACCATGGCTACCCCGGTGCTAAATATCATGGCACCGCCGACACCCTGCACCGCCCGTAGTGAGATAAGCATCGTAGCGGAAGGGACAAATGACAAAAGAAGTGATGAGATAATGTAAATAAGTATGCCACAGGTAAGAATTCTTTTCCTGCCGTAGATATCAGCTAGCCGACCAAAGGGGAGAAGTAACATTGCCGAAGTTAAAATATATGCGGTAGCCACCCAGCCTAATAAAACGGCATCCATTTCAAACTCACTACCAATTGAGGGAAGTGCGATATTAATGGAGGAACCCATAAAGCCTACCAGGAAGGTGCTTAGTGCCGCCACAATTAAAACGGTTCTTTTATTTACCGTATTATTCATGTTAATCCAACCATTATATCAATATTTCATAGTAATAATAAGACCTTACCTCTCTATCTCACCCACAAGCCGCCAAGTGTTTAATTGGCACATTTTGTCCTAACCTTTTGCGGTGTTTTGCGTTATAAACTATAGATGCTAGGAGAAGAGGTGGCATCTATGAATATGGGAATAGCTAACTACATCAAGAAGATTTGGTTTCGCCTAAGGTGGCTTATTATGTCTGATAGGGAACGGTATGCTTACCTATGGAACCGTACCAGAAGTAGTCTATAGGCCTCCTCAGGGCTATGGTACCGGTTTATATAGTGTATTGCCGTTAGTTCATTTTGTCAGTGGCTAGAAAGAGATACCAAAAATAAGGGCAGCAAGAAAATGTATCAGGAATATCAGCCAATAGCCGAACCTCTAAACCTGGTATGGCGTTATGACCCGAAAATATTTGGTAAGAAGTGGCAAGATTGGATACCCAATCTGCTACCGCCCATCTTTTTTAATTGGCCTAAGCTAAACTAAGGGAGACTGAGAGGTAGCAGATAGGATTGAAAGCAGGCTGGTTGGATGACCCTGACGTCATATCTGGCGCTAATATTGCTGAAGGCGCACCGGTTCTCTGGCTCTAAATATGTTACTAGAGGATAGGTTATCCAGGAGCTCTTTGAGCACAGATGTGTATTTATCAACCTCTGAACGGTCGAGCTTGACCACTTTATCCGCTATTTCCTGGCAATAATGGCAATTACTGCATCCAGACAGGCAATCCTGTCGCTTAAAGAAATCAGTAAAACCTTCTAGCGCCTGATTGTCAATATAGACCTTGGGCGGTGAAGTTATGGCAGTGATTTGCGCGCTGGATAGATTCGGGGCTACGTTCTTGGTCTTCGGGCTGAAGTTGTTTAGAATATCATACAGGTTTCCCTGGTAATGATGTAATGAATATGCTTCAGTAGCATTAACAATCCACTCCGTAGGCATAGCTCTACCACCGACTTTGAAGAAGTCAATGCCCACTTCTTGATAAATAGGTATGTCCTCCGGTCTTATCCAGCGAGCTTTAATAAACTGCGAGGTATCACTGAGACTGCTCAAAGCACAGTGAAGCACGCAGTAGTCCATATAGAAGCCATTAAGCAGGTTGTGGTTTTGACTGGCATGCCCCAGGGTATTGTTGTGATAGTACTCATAAGGACACTGATAGAGGCAACTGGTGTTGGTTAATACCCCGAGCTCACACCCTACCGCACTTCTAATAGCCTTAAGCAGTTTGAAGTCCCGGTTTATATTGGGATCCAGCATAATGGTATCAGCTCCCAGAGATTCAAAGAACTCAGCCCGGGCTACGCTGTTGACATGAGATATAGTTGATACCTCTACTTTAAGGTGAGGAAATTGACACTTGATAAGCTCTAGCAGGTACGGCATAGCCACCGTGACACTCTCTACCCCGACATTACTGAGCCACTCTATATGCTGGAGTAATGCCCGATGGGTATCCTCATGCCACTCCATGTTATTCATGCACGGGGCATTGAGAAGGTAGTTAAAGGTTAGGTCGGCGGAATGAGCCAGCTTGATAAATTCTTCCGCTTGTTCCGTCGTCATCTGAGGGATGTTGGGCCCTGAGCCGCCGCTACCCAGCATTGAGGTGGGTAAAACACCGTATATTTCAATGTCTGCCTTGATCCGGCTCAGAGGGGAGATTAATTCTCTGTCCCAGTTCGCGGGCACTAATAAACGCATATTTTTTTCACTTTATGGCTGGACATTAGTATACAGAAGACACTACAGGAAATATACTATTCTGTCAAGCCCCTAAAAACTTTCTTATATGGCTACCACTTTAGGCTTTAACTAGAGCGCAACTTTACTGCCTAAAATATAGCCCCATATATTTATACTTTGAGTCAGGTATTGACTGGTGCTCAAAGAATAACTTGTAGTATAACAGTCAGCCCTGTAATATACTATACGGAGAAAATGTGTTTGTCAATAGGCGAAACCCACATTTTAGCAATTTTTACGAGAAGTTAGCATGAATCTAAATCAAATACTGGAAACAACCGCCCAAGAGATACCGCAAAAAACAGCCATTATCCTTGGTTCCCAGAGGATTACCTACCGGGAATTAAAGGAGACATCTAACCGAATTGCCAATGCTCTAATAGAGTCGGGATTAGAAAAGGGCGAGCATGTAGCCCTTTTGATGTCTCATTGTCCGGAGTGGGTTATTAACTATTTCGGGGTTATCAAGGCTGGTGGCGTCGCCGTCCTTCTCAGCACGGCACTCAAAGCCCCGGAACTCGACTCTCTACTGCGTGACTCCGATACCAAAATCCTCATCGCGGAAAGTCAATTTCCCCGGATGCTCTCGGCGGTTTTGCCTAAACTCCCCCGGCTAAAGCAGGTCCTGGAGGTTGATGGCGGCTCTTACAAAACAATGGTAGCTGGCAGTTCTACGCTATCCCCTAATGTTGCTATAAATGATGAGGACAAGGCTACCATCATATATACCTCAGGTGTGTTGGGGAGGCAAAAGGGAGTGGTGCATACTCATGCTTCTCTCATGGGCACCCCCAGCATAGTCTCTGCCGGTATAGGACGCGGCAGAGAAGACGTGGTGATAGACCCGGTGCCCTTCTTCTACCTGCTCGGATTGAGTGAGGTTCTTTTTGGTTCCCTGATAACGGGGGCTACGGTGGTAATAATTCCACAGTTCACCCCCAGAGCCGTTTTGGAGGCTATCGAGCGGGAGAAAGGCACCATCCTTTTCGGGGTGCCGGCGATGCATAACACCTTAGCTATGTTGCGGGGTAAGGTCATCAGGAGCTATGACCTCAGCTCACTGAGAGTGGCCTCTACTGCTGGAGCGAAAACCTCACCCCGCCTGATGAAGATGCTGGAGAATAAGTTCGGTTTAACCCTGTGTGAGACATACGGGCTTTCGGAACTCTCGGTTGTCTCTATGAGCACCCTTGCTGACCACAGACTGGGAACAGTGGGTAAGCCGATTTGTGACCTTAAGATAATTGATGATGATGGCAAGAAAGTGGCTACCGGTGAGATAGGTGAGGCGGTCTTCAAGGTTTCCTGGGCAATGAAGGAATACTATAAGGCGCCTGAACTCACGGCTCAGGTCTTCAAAGATGGCTGGTTTTATACCGGTGATTCGGTCAGGATGGATGAAGATGGATACCTTGAGTATGTGGAGAAGAAATCGTTCATCATAGTGACCCCAGCCGGGCTAAAAATTTCCCCCTGGGAGGTTGAGGATATACTTTTGAGGCATGCCAGCGTTGCTGAAGCCGCCTATGTAGGGGTTAAAGGCGCTCACGATAGGCTGGTCCCCACGGCTTTTATAGTGCTCAAAGAAGGACGCCGGGTTACCGGTGAGGAGCTGGCTACTCTTTGCTACCAGAATCTGGCTGACTTTAAGCTCCCCAAGAGATTTGAGTTTGTGGAGAGCATACCCAGGACCGGCTCAGGGAAGATTAACCGGCGACTATTGCAGGAGGGATAGGATAGACAGGAGCAGACTGGGCTGGCTAGGTCTTTTAGGGCTACTGGGCCTACTGGGCATTTTCTTAAACGACCCCAGATTCTATGGTTTTTATGGTCTATACGGATTTTATGCGTTCTTTGCTCTAAAAAGAAGACGATAAGACTGATATAAAAATAGATAAAAAGTGGTGGCTGGATGGGTGGTTAGTGCAGAGATTCCACTGCTAACCTGATGAATAGGCCAGTGGTGTAGACGAATGCTTCCACCTCTTGAAGTGGTGGTAATATTCTTTTCATTTCATCAACACTCAGTGCTTTACATAAGTAAAGCACGCTGGTTACATAAGTAAAATCTCACCTCTCTGTCCTCACCCACAGCCTTTCTCCATCGGTAATAAACTCTATGGTACCGTGCTCATCGGTGCGGTAGATATTTTCTGAATCCACCCTGTCTTCAAGCCGGGCTATTACCTCGGGGGTGGGGTGACCAAACTTATTGTCAGCACCCACTGAGATGACGGCTAGCTGTGGGTTAACCACCGCCAGAAACTCAGGGGTGGTGGAGGTATTGGAACCGTGGTGACTCACCTTGAGCACGGTGCTCTTCAGGTTGGCTCGATTATAAATAAGCTCAAATTCGGCTTCCCACATCATATCGGCGGTTAAGAGGAAACTCACCTCACCCATACTCAGACGTAAGATGGCGGCGTTATTATCAATATCGGAATCAGTGCCAGTCAAAAGAGGCTCTGGCGGATTGAGCACCTCTATTATCACCCCGTCGCCCAGGTCAATCTGCTGTCCGGCTTGAGCTATGGTGTATTTAATATTCTTTTCCTTAACTAACCTAAGCCACTCATCATATATGCCCGACCCAAAATCCAGGTCAGGGTAGAGCACCTGCTTGACCCGGTATCTATTTAGCACCTCTACCAGACCGGTAGCGTGGTCGGCACTAGGGTGGGTCAGTATCACCATTTCAATCGTCCTGTCCCAGAAGGGTATTTTCCTGCCCAATCCCAAACCGATTGCCTGGGGGCTGGGGCCACCGTCAATGATAACCTGCTGGTTACCTTTCTGAATCAGGATGGCATCACCCTGACCGACATCAAGAAAGCTGACATGAAGCCTGTTATCGGGCATAGTCACCGCCAGGAACGACACCAGGATAGCTGCCACCACTAGGGGTGGTATAACCCACTTCTTAGGTAATCGGGAGAAAAAATTGGATATTCTAGTCACCTCCTGAATTTACTACGGTTGCTGGTTGGGTCACTAAGGCGTTTGCCTGACGGCGGTGATTATAAAACCAGAGGCCTAGAGCTAGTGCCAGGTAATAGCCCCCGACTATCCCAGGATGGAGGGGGGATATTTCTAAAAACGCCGCGGGAATAGCGGCGAGGGCATTAACCACCAGCAGGAGGTAGGATAGCGGTAACCAGGCGAGCCAGCCGATAACCTGGGCGGCGGATAGGGCAATAAACCCCAAGCCACCGGCTAAGGCACTGGTAACGATGATGGCGGGTAGTGCGGGTAGGGCAAGAAAGGTGGCTGGAGGGCCAACAAAGGAAATAATGCCGAAGTAATAGGCGACCAGGGGGCCGACGCCGATAATTGCCCCCAGGCTTACGCTGAAGGTATCGCTGGTGATATTAGCTGCCGTTACCGCTGGCCCTTCTTCGCCCAGCTTGGCCCTGATGGCTTTCCTGCTCATAGTTTGGAAGAGAGGGGCGACGAAGATTAGACCAATCATCGCCATAAAGCTCATCTGAAAGGAAGCCGTCCACAGGATTTGAGGGTTGATACTCACCATAATGGCGGCGGCCAGAGCAAGGGTGGTAATGGCACTACGCTGCCGGCCTAGAAGCTCCGCAGTGAGAAACAGGCTGGCCATAATGGTGGCTCGAACCACTGGTGGGTTCATGCCGGTGAGCAGGGCATAAACCCAGATGGCACTCAGTGTCAACCAGACGTAAAGGTAGCATCTCTTACCGAAAAGCCATATGCCGATGCTAACCAAGATGCCAGCCAGGATACTGAGGTGAAGACCGGAAATAGCCAATAGATGGGCAGTGCCGGTGTGAGAGAAATTGTCCTTGACTGATGAGGGGATATTGCCTCGGATACCTAGGGTAATACCCTGGGCTAGTGATGCCTGAGGCTCAGGTAAAACTTGAGCTAGGGTTTGAGACATATGGTTTCTTACCGAGTAGACCCAGGCCAGTGGCTTAAAGCCCTTTCCTCTTTCCACTATTTCTATCTTGGGGTAGAGCATGGTGGAATAGATTCCCTGGTGAGCGAGATAGCCCTGGTAATCAAAACCATCAAGCTGGGGTGGTGTCTCCAACCTCCCGGTTACCAGCAGTACATCGCCGTATTTATAGGCTGGGTATCGAGGCACAAACATTAGGGCGGTACCTGAAACCTCATGCCAGCCGATATCAAATTTTATGGCGGTAGCTGACAGGCGTAGGTGGGTGGTTTTATCTCTAATCTCTGGGTCGGCGTTAACCACTCCCTTAACGACTACAGTTTCCCGCTCGTTGTAAAATCCCAGGTGCGCATCATCAATAGCGGGCAGGCTTGACTGACAGCGAAGGGCACCCCCAAAGAAGGCAGCCAGGCATAGACTAACCAGAATTATCACCTTCCGCTGCTGACGGAAGAAAAAAAGTAGGGGGAGAGGGGCAAGGCTGGTGAAAATGAGGGGTGGGGGTAGGTTAAGGCTTACCCCCAGGAAGATACCCGCCACCCAAGCACAACTCAGGTAGATAAGTGTCACTATCTGCCATCCTGAACGTTAATTGGCTACCGTAATCAGGTGTTTAACCTGTTCGTAGGTTTTAGGCCCGATGCCGTTAACCTTAATTAGCTCATGGATATTGTGGAACGGCCCATTTTCATAACGATAATCAATAATGGCTTTAGCTCTTTCTTCACCAATCCCCGGTAGCGCCTCTAGGAGCCAGGCTTCGGCTCGGTTAAGATTAAGCTTTTGTGGCGGTTGTTCGCTTTCTACCTCACTGATGTAAAGCTTAATCACGTTGAGGTCGGCGCTGGTAATAGTACCGCCGGCAGCCTGAATGAGAGCCTCGATACCATCAGCAGCTTGTAGAGGATAGAAACCGGGGTTAGTGACGGCACCACCGATGTAGATTTCACTTAATTGTTCCTGGATTGGAGGACTAGACATAGAAATCTCTACGGAACGGCTGGCACTATATCGTGAGCAGGCAACAATACCGCTAATGGCAGTAATGGTTACTAACAGAATAGTTAGGGGCATCCAGAACTTGCTTATCGTCATGGCGGGCCTCCTGATTGTAACTTGACATAAAGCGTCGTTTTAGAAAATAGCAAACAATGAGCCAATGTCTTTGCCACTTGGCTAACTGTAGCTCACAGTATAATAGGGGTTGAGCTTCTGTCAACCGCCTGGTAGTTTATAGAGAGCTGTTCATCTGGGGGTGGTGGTGGAAGGAGTAGGAGCCCTTTCCATAATTATTCTTCCCTTTTCTTTATACAGGGAGGAGAATTAATGGGGAAGATTGAATCAAAAAAATCATTACCGCGCTAATAAAAAGCCGTAACCGAAGGCTGCTAGCGAAAGTTAAGTCGTTAGCGGGTGAAAGAATAGGGAGTATTAATTAGCTTTGAGCCTATTTTAGGTACCTCTTAGAATAGCCCGCAACTCTTCTTCTAATTCAGAACTAGTGATGGCTATTATCCTGTCCTCGGCCCGAATGATTGTATCAGCAGCGGGTACCTTAGGTTTTTGTGTTGGATGAATAACTAAAGCTAGTCTCGTTCCCTCTGGTAAGGAAAGCTCTTTTACTCGTTTGCCTACGGCGGTTGATTTAGGAGGAATTTTTATTTCTACAACCTCTAATCCCTGGTCTCTGATGCTAAGGAGATGGGTCAGGGGATGTGTGGGTACCTCCTCTTGTATGTGTTCCAGGATAACGTTGGTGCTACTTACCGTAACATCAATACCCAGTTTCTTAAAGATAGCTTCATTTTGGGGGTTTCTAATGCGGGCTATAGTTCGAGAAACATTAAACTTATGCTTGGCTACCTGGCAGGCAACTAAATTGTCCTCATCATCACCAGTTACCGCAATGAGCATATCAGCTCGGCTGGTGCCTAGTTCGGCCAAGGTAGCGATCTCGCAACCATCACCGTGAATACAAACACCGCCCAGCTCATCATTTATGATCTTACAGAAGGTGGCATTCTTTTCCACGATAACTACTTCGTGGCCTTCATTTAGTAAGGCCTTAGCCAGATAGTAACCTAACCTGCCACCACCAACTACTACTATATACATGTTTCTCTCTCAGCTTTCTAGCTTTTCCTTCAGCATCTGAGCAAAGATTGTGGTTGGGCTCAGGGTCTCTAGCCCTAGGGTGCCGTATAGTTCCTGACGTAAAGGGTCATAAATACGACAGACTACCCTGGGCACGTTAAAGATATACTTGGCGATTTGAGCGGCCATAACATTGCGATTATCTCCTTGAGTTACGACCACAAAGGCGTTAGCCTCCGCCACACCGGCCCTTTTAAGTACTTCTTGATCGAGGCCATTACCGATTAGGGCGGTGCCTTTGAAGTTGGGGGGGAGCCACCGGAAACTATAGGCGTCCGTATCCAAGATGGTAACCGAATGCCCATCGGCATCTAGTAGCCCGGCTAGCCGACCACCGACTCGACCACAGCCCATAATAACTACCTTCATAAAGCAAAACCCCTCACTCAGTTAGGTAAGGCATTGGCGGTATAGTGCAAGATGACTGGTATAGTATAACACGACAGGGGCTATTCTTTAGCACATAAGGCACCACCTCACCCAGACTAAACTCACCAAAGCGCATCTTGTAGGCAACCCCTAGCAGAATTAAATCGATTTCTCGTTCAACGGCTTCATTGATAATGGCCGGTCCGACTTCACGGGCTTGAAGTAAGTCAGTATCGACCCGGTAATTCTCTTCCCTGGCAACCCTCTCTATACGGTTAAGTATATCCTCGGCCTTCTGAATTTCAGGTTCAATCTCAGCATCTAATGGTAGGACACGCTTCATGGTGATGATATAAATGGCATGGATTTCACTCTTGTCTCGCCTGGCTAGCCTGCAGGCAAGTCTAATTGCCTCTTCATCGGCTTGAGTAGCGGTAACCGGTACCAGAATCCGAGAAAACTTCATTGCGTCCTGTTTTCGTCTATTATTGAGCACCGCTAATTATACTCTTCTTAATCAAGAAGTCAACAACCCTTTCATAATTCGTTATTTAGCTTTAGTTAATTAGCGCCATTTCCAGAAAGAGGGGGCAAGGAGAGCAAATACAGTGAGGAGCTCAAGGCGCCCAGCCAGCATACATACGATAAGCACAATCTTACCGGCGGCAGGGATTAAGGTGTAATTTGCCGCCGGGCCGACTAAGCCCAAACCGGGGCCGACATTTCCCAAGGTGGCAATGACCGAAGATAGGGCAGTCACATGGTCTAGCCCCAGAGAACTCATTATCAGAAAACCTACAATAAAGGTGGTAAAGTATAAAATAGTCATACCAATAATTCCCGAGATAACCCTCTCCGATAACACGTTCTCGCCAATTTTTATCGGTATTACGGCTTTTGGGTTAAAGGCGATTGAAATCCTACGGAAGGTATACTTGAACAATATCAGAAGCCGGGTGACCTTTAATGCCCCCCCGGTGGAACCGGCGGAGGCACCGATTATCATCAAGACAAGTAAAGCCGCTCTGGCAAATGCTGGCCAGGCATTAAAATCGACAGTGCTAAAGCCAGTCGTCGTCATAATAGACACCGTGTGAAAGCCACTCTGCCTGAAGGCGTCACCAATAGACAGTCCCAGGCTATTTATTAGGTTTAAGGCAATAAGAATAGAAGTCCCGGTAAGGAGACCGATATAGAGTCGAAATTCGGGGTTTGAGAAGAGGCGTCCCGGTTGGCGTTTCCAGAGGAGGAGGTAATGCAGTCCGAAGTTTATGCCGGCGATGGTCATGAAGGCGATGACGATACCTTCAACGATTACACTATTATAGGCACCGATGCTCAAATAGGTGGCGGTGAAGCCGCCGGTAGGCATAGTACCAAGGGTAACCGTTAACGCATCAAATACTGGTATGCCCCCCGCCTGCCAGAGTAAGATAAATTCCAAAACCGAGAAGCCCAGATACAGAAACCACAATGATTTAACCGTATCCCGGATGCGAGCGGTTAATCTCTCAGTTTGAGGTCCGGGCAGCTCAGCTTCGACCAGGTGGGCAGCACCTATGCCAAATAGGGGAAATAGAGCCACAAAAAGGGTTATTATTCCCATCCCCCCCAGCCACTGGGTGAAATTACGCCACAGTAGGATGCTATGGGGCTGGCTTTCAATTGAGCTGAGCACGGTAGCTCCGGTGGTAGTATAACCTGACATAGCCTCAAAAAAGGCGTCAAGGTAGCTGGGAAAGGTTCCGGCTAGCTCATAGGGTATGGCACCAAAGAGTGAGGCTAATATCCATCCTCCGGCGACAAACATTAATGCTTCCCGCCGACTGAATCTCCTCTCAATGCCCGCGGTTAAGCGCCAAAGAAGTAAGCCTGAACCGGCAGTGATGCCGGCTGAGATGGCAAAGGCTAGGGACTCGGGTTCTCCGTAATAAAGACTCCAGCCCAAGGGGAAGAGCATGGTTAATCCTAAGCCGGCCATTAACAGC
>SDBT01003696.1_pt1 | contig 26307 bp, 24 predicted proteins | sample 2277101 | NCBI WGS metagenome assembly SDBT01 (sample SAMN10404973, study PRJNA504765) | marine sediment metagenome | isolation source: marine sediment core GS10_PC15, 103 cmbsf | place: Arctic Ocean: Southern Knipovich Ridge | collected 2010 | reverse complement strand
CGCCGGTTTCTTCGGCGAGGATCGGCACGTCCATTCCAAGCGACAGGGACCAGTCCTGGAGTTTTCGTTTCACTTCGCTGAGTGACGTCTTGACTAGATTCTGTACCTCTTCCATTTCCATTTCTTTTTCACCTCCTATAGTTAGAAATTCTCAGTCAACTAACACACAGTCTCTCATAAGGATATTTATTGCGCAACCATCGTATTTGCCCCGCACTGTCACCCTTTGCTCTTTTGTCAATCGGTCGAGCTCCGATCCATATTTTTTGTCAAATACACACAGGACATTCCTCTGTACTGTCTTGTCAGCACTGGTCAGGACAATACACGGATTATCAATAATATCGTTGGCGGCTACTCTGCCCACTATTCCTGTCACTGCCAGAGTCTTATTAGCAAATTGCTCTTCCGCTGCCGCACTATCCGCCTTAAAAGCTGAATCCACTTCTTCCACAGTTATCTTCATCGGGGGTGACATTGCCTCACGTCTGGATTCTAGCATCTGCTTAAGTCTATGCTCCAACATTTGCACTGATGGTAATGAGTCATCACTGGATGGAGAGGAGTCCTCAGTTTTCTTCTCTACAGTCGGTTCCTGCCTGGACAGCCTCTCTGGTTTCTCCTCCTCAGCCGATTCCTGCCTATGCAACCTCTCTGCTTTCAGTTCTTGATAGGTTTCCGCCATCCCCCGATAGGACCTCGATAGCAAAGGATAACCGCACCATAGACAAGCCCAATCCTTAGTTCTTGCAGTTGGTCGACCACAATTAGGACACTTCTTCATCAAATAACCTCTTACCCAAAGTATTACGCCATAACGAGCAGTTTGTCAACTGGATGTGCTCGTTCGTATGATTAGTGATGTATCTCCCACCTCCCTGTCATTCTTCGGGCAACCTTTATAGCCTGGTGGACTACCGCCCCCCGATGATTGACCCCCGAAAATCCCCTCTTTCTCCAGTAACTGTCTGGCAATCGCCTCTGCCTGTTGACTGGTAATAATGGCTCTTTCAATAATAAGGCTCAAATTCAGAATGGGTGGCACGTACTCTCCAGGCTCATATTGTCAGGCATAACTATGGTAACCTTATAACCCTTCTTATATCCCAGCCAGGCTAAAGCAATCCCGGTGTTGCCACTGGTAGCCTCAATAACAGTCTTATCCTCGGTTAGCTGCCCCTCCTGCTCCGCCTTTTCTATCATATATTTGGCCATCCGGTCCTTAATGCTGGTACTGCCCCCCAGATTTTATCCCTCCAGCTTGGTTAAGATTCTCACCTTGCTATTAGGGCTTATTTCGGTCATTTCCACCAGTGAGGGTATGCCCTATTGCTTCTATAGCATCCCTAAAATACATTCTATTATCCTTTTACTACACCCATGGGCTTCGTCTTGACTACCTTACGGGAAATGCCGGCTTCGTGGGTTATGTCAACCACCTCACTTACATCTTTGTAGGCTTCAGGAGCTTCCTCAGCCAGAGAACCCATGTTACCTGTCTTAACGGTAATCCCTTTAGCGGCTAGTGCCTTGGCAACATCGACACCTCTAAGGCTGCGCTTGGCTGCTGAGCGACTCTGCACCCTACCCGCGCCGTGGCAAGTGGAGCCAAAGGCCTCCTTCATAGCCACCTCTGTGCCCACTGCAATGTAGGAACCGCGTCCCATATCCCCAGGAATAAGAACCGGTTGTCCAATGTTCCGGTAAACATCAGGGATGTCAGGATGCTGAGCCGGGAAAGCCCTGGTTGCTCCCTTGCGGTGAACACAGAGACTCTGCTTCTTGCCATCAACAGTATACTCCTCTATCTTGGCAATATTATGAGCCACATCGTAGACCTGCTCCAGTCCCAGTTCCCGCCGACTCTTACCCAACACCTTGACCAAAGATTCTCTAACCCAGTGAACGATGCACTGCCGGTTCGTCCAGGCATAGTTAGCCGCACAAGCCATAGCTGCCAGGTAGTCCTGCCCTTCCGGCGACCTGATCGGGGCGCAGGCAAGCTGGCGGTCAGGCAGGCTAATACCATACCTCTTCACCGCCTGGCCCAGTAAGGCTACATAATCGGTACAGACCTGGTGCCCAAAGCCTCGGGAACCAGTGTGAATCAAGACAAGCACCTGCCCAATATCATCAATGCCCATAGCTTTAGCGGCATCTCTGTCATAGATTTCATCCACCACTTCCACCTCCAGGAAGTGATTACCTGAACCCAGGGTGCCCAATTGTGGGACACCGCGCTTTTTTGCCTTGCTGCTTACCTTGTCAGGATTGGCTCCCTTGATACAGCCCGACTCTTCAGTAACCTCAATATCCTCAGCCTCTCCGTAACCCCTTTCCGCCGCCCATCGGCTACCCTTCACCAGCACTTCATCCAGCTCTTTGGCATTCACTCTTAGCCTGCCCTTGGAACCTAGTCCGGAAGGAATGCTCACATAAAGCTCATCGGTGAGCTGTTCAATCTTAGGTCTTACTTCCTCCTCGGTAAGGTTTGTCCGCAACAGCCTGACGCCGCAGTTAATATCGAAACCAACACCACCCGGCGACACCACTCCATCCTCTACTCTGGTAGCAGCTACTCCGCCTATTGGAAAGCCATAGCCCCAGTGGATGTCAGGCATAGCCAGCGAACGACCGACAATGCCCGGCAGGAATGCCACATTAGCCACCTGCTGGAAAACCTGCTCCTCCCAGGCATGACTGAGCATAGCCTCACTGGTAAAGATTAGTCCTGGCACAGTCATACCCGCCTTATAGCTCTGGGGAATCTCCCAGCGGTAGTCATCTATCTTTTTTAGTATTTCTTTCCAAGGTGCTGACATTGCTTATTATCCTCTTAAGCCGAGTGAGAGATTCGGGTAATGTCGAATACTCGACTGCCAGAAGTTCGATTCAACCTTCCAAAGTGATGACTACATTTCCCTTCTTGTGTCCTGTTTCGACATACCTGTGGGCCTCGGCCATTTGTTCCAACGGATAGCGTCTATCTATGACCGGTTTTATCTTCCCCGCCTCAACAAGCCCTTTGAGGAAAATTAGATCTTCTTTACGCTCAGGTGCTGGCCCAAATATTACTTTCTTGCTGCCTATCATTGAAGCCCATAGCATTTGAACCATTTGTAGCAGCCCAGCGTTACCTGCAAGATAGATTCCCTTTTTCTTTAGCGAGCTCATATTACGTGAAAACGAACTCTTGCCTACCGTTTCATAAATAATATCATAGGTCTGGCCACTTTTGGTAAAATCCTCTTTAGTGTAATCAATTACTTTATCGGCTCCCAGAGATTTCACCATTTCCAAATTCGTGGTACTGCACACCCCGGTAACTTCTGCCCCAAAGTACTTGGCAAGCTGTACCGCAGCAGTACCTACACCTCCAGAAGCTCCATAGATAAGAACTTTTTGTCCGCTCTGAATATTTCCCTTATCTCTAAGGAAAAACAATGCGGAGTGTGCCCCAAAAGGAACGGCAGCGGCTTCCTCATAGGTCATATTGGCCGGTTTTATTGCCAGCACCCCTTCTTCAGGCAGACATATGTACTCAGCATAAGTACCAGGACCTTCTCCAAAAACTTGGTCACCTTCTTTAAATAGTTTTACATCTTTGCCTACTGCTTCTATTTCCCCGGCTAGCTCATTCCCTAGTATAGGGTTCTTTGGTCTTATAAGACCAAAATTCATTCCAAAAAGGAGAGCCAGAAACCGGGTAGAGGCTGGGGAGCTTCGCATTCTGTAGTCCCCTGATGTTACTGTTGTCGCATATACTCTTATCAGTACTTCATTATCCTTGGGAGTGGGTTTTTCTACCTCTTTGAGTTGAAGAACATCCGGTGGTCCGTATTTTTCATATACAACCGCCTTCATAAGAATTCCTCCTCTATTATTTTGACTGCGTTTCAGTTTGCATTTTTTACCTCCATTATATATCGAATAATACCTGAACCTTGTAACCATCACTTTTGTCAATCTTCAGCATGTGGTAGGTGGCTGCCTTAATACCTGTTTTTAGTTTATGCTTTGAATTATCTACCTTCTCCCCGTAAGCTCCAGCCTTAAGTTGCGTGTTATTAAGCCGGGTAATATCAAATCTCTTAAATACGATATTCTCAGCATCAAACAGGTAAATAAGCTCGTTTAACCATTTTACCAGCAGGCTTTCCTGGTCAGGAGCGGTCAGGTCTATATCTCGGTACTCAACCTCCTCCACATCATCAATCTCCGTTATCAGGCTGAACAAACCTCTGGCCGCATTGACGAATGCCTCATTTATATCAGCACCATAGGCTCTGATGCCAACGTCAGCCGTATGCTCTATAAATTCAAAATCTCTCCCCATAACCAAATTATACCATCTGCCCCGCTAAACATAAACCATTCACCCAGAGCAACCATTTGACGAGCCAAAGGCAGAGATATATAATTATGTCAGCAAACAACTAGGGGATATACATGCTAAATAAGTACCTGCTTCTTATTATCGTCGTCGCCATGATATTCAGCCTTTCCGCCTGCACTTCTCCTCCAGAAACGGTAGCACCTGAGCCAGAAGGACAAGCAGTCACTTTCCCCGACCCGAATCTTGAGGCAGTCATAAGGGAAGCTATCAATAAACCTGAAGGCCTCATCTATGACTCAGAGTTGGAGGACCTCACCTTTCTATCTTATTCGGCAACAAAAACAGTCAGCTCTGAAAGAGTGGTGTCCTGGGTTAACCAAATCACCGACCTCAGTGGACTGGAGTATTGCGTTAATCTCACCAGCCTGGAGCTTGAGCATAATCAGATAAGTGACATCTCACTATTGCCTTCCCTCACCAACCTCACCTGGCTCTTCCTGGCCGGCAACCAGATAAACGACGTCTCTCCGTTGGTTGCCCTCCCCAATCTCGCCTGGCTCTGGCTTTCCGATAACCAGATAAGCGACATCTCAACACTGGCTTCTCTCACCAACCTCACTGAACTCTATCTTTCCGGAAACCAGATAAGTGACATCTCTCCACTAACCTCCCTCACTAAACTGCTCAAGCTCGAACTTAGCCAGAACCAGATAAGCGATGTAGCACCACTGGCTTCCCTCGCCGACCTCACCGTGCTCGAACTTGACCATAACCAGGTAAGTAACATCTCATCATTGTCCTCCCTTAGCAATCTCCTCAAGCTCGGACTTGAGCAGAATCAGATAAGTAGTCTATCCCCTCTGGCTACCCTTACTAACCTGCGAGCGCTCAACATTTCATCTAACAATATCAGCAACCTATCACCCCTGGCTGGTTTAACTGAACTACAACAGCTTCACCTTAGCGAAAACAATGTCAGTGACTTAGAGCCTCTGGTCACCAATCTTGAATTTTCGAAAGGGGATGTTCTGCACATAGGTGACAACCCTTTAAGTGAAACCACTGAGGAAGTTCACCTCTCTGAGCTACAGAAGAGAGGTGTAGCCATTTCATGGTGATGTCCGATACTCCCTGACAACCAACAAGCACAAGTCGAATATATTTCTTAACTATCCTATTAACCGTAGCTAAAAAAACTATGCACAGCCTGGACACTCACCACCTGACGATGAGAGAAAACGCCAGAATTCTACATCATTGACACCGCATGAGAGTCATGTTACCTTTTAGTTAGTAAGACAGAATTCGTCTCATCAGGAGGGATTAAGATGACCAAACCCAGGATAGCTCCCTACGGCTCGTGGAAATCACCGATTACGTCGGAGCTTGTTGCCTCTGAAACAATTATGTTAGGGCAAACTGCCATTGATGGTGAAGATATCTACTGGATAGAGACACGTCCGGCAGAAGGTGGCCGATATGTTATTGTACGGCGGTCACCCGATGGAAAAACACATGATGTTACACCACCTCCTTTCAATGCACGAACGTTGGTGCACGAGTACGGCGGTGGTTCTTTTGTGATTGCTAATGGCACTATTTATTTCTCAAACTTTGATGACCAGCGCATCTACCGCCAGGATTCTCCTCAGTCAGAGCCACAGCCAATCACCCCTGAGGCGAATCTACGCTACGCAGATGCCGTTATTGACCATAGAAGAAGGAGGTTGATATGTGTGCGCGAAGACCATACTGACCAGGAATGTGAAGCGGTTAATACTATAGTCAGTATTTCTCTTGATGGGAGTGGTGAAAACAAGGTGATGGTCTCAGGTAACGACTTCTATTCAGCACCGCGGCTCAGTCCTGACGGCTCGCAGATAGCCTGGCTCACCTGGAATCATCCGAATATGCCCTGGAACGAGTCCGAGTTATGGGTTGGTGAGATAAGAGAAGATGGTTCTGTTGTCACGGTTGAGCAAGTGGCTGGTGGCTCAGATGAATCCATCTTCCAGCCGGAGTATTCGCCTGACGGCACTCTGTATTTTGTTTCCGACCGAACTGGCTGGTGGAATCTGTATCGATGGCGTGATAGCCGTATCGAGCCGCTATGCGAGATGCCAGCTGAATTTGGAATGCCCTACTGGTCCTTCGCAAGTTCCACTTATAACTTTGCATCAGCAAACCGTATTATCTGTAGCTATACTCAGCAGGGTACCTGGCACCTGGCAAGTCTGGATACAACAAACGGTAAACTTGAGGCAATTAAGACACCCTACACCTCAATCAGCTTTCTACGAGCCTCACCTGGGAAAGCCGTGTTTCTTGCCGGCTCACCAACTGAAACTATGTCCGTCGCCCAGCTTGACCTCGCCACACATGAGCTAAAGATACTACGGCGCTCAAGTAAAGTCACGATTGACCCCGAATATCTATCCATGCCGCAGGCGATTGAATTCTCGACTGAGCATGGACTTACAGCACACGCCTTCTTCTATCTACCAAATAACCCCGACTACAAGGCTTCACTTGGCACCAAACCACCGCTTCTGGTCATTAGTCACGGTGGGCCGACCGCAGCAACATCAAGCGTACTCAACCTGATGATACAGTTCTGGACCAGTCGAGGCATCGCTGTTGTCGATGTGAACTATGGCGGAAGCACCGGTTATGGTCGGTCATATTGTCAACGTCTCAATGGTCAGTGGGGTGTGGTTGACATAGACGACTGCGTGAACAGCACCCGCTACCTTGTGGAGCGTGGCAAGGTAAACGGTGATTACCTCGCTATCCGGGGAGGGAGTGCTGGGGGATATACCACTCTCAGCGCACTTGCTTTCCGCGATGTTTTCAAAGCTGGTGCCAGCTATTATGGCATTAGCGACCTGGAGGTTTTCGCGAGAGACACACACAAATTTGAATCGCGCTACCTAGATAGACTGGTTGGCTCATACCCAGAGCACCGAGACCTCTACCGAAAACGCTCGGCTATCAACTATATTGAGCAGTTCTCATGCCCGATGATACTATTTCAAGGACTTGAAGATAAGATTGTCCCTCCCAACCAGGCTGAGATGATGGTTGAAGCGCTCCGAAAAAAGGGCTTACCTGTTGCCTATATCCCCTTTGAAGGTGAACAACACGGCTTCCGACGCGCAAAAAACATCAAGCGCGCCCTTGACGCTGAGCTGTATTTCTATTCAAAGGTCTTTGACTTTGAGCTGGCTCAGCCTGTAGAACCGGTGCCGATTGAGAATCTCTAAGGGAAAGCACCACCATATACCCATACCATGCGAGGGACAGCCCATTAAAAGTCTGGAAGATTGACAACCAGGTGCTATGGATATATTATTGGCAACAAAAGCGAATATTTAATCTTAAATAGAACCTGGTATTATTAGAAAAGGAGACATTCTTATGACGATAGTGTTCCATATGCCAACTAAGATTGTCTTCGGTGTTGATGCGATAAAGGAGATAGGAAAAGAGGCCAAGCTTCTGGGAGGAAAAGCCATCGTTGTTACTTACCCTGATATCCGCAAGATTGGCTTGCTCGACAAAGTCATTGCAAATCTCGAAGACAGCGGTGTGGATACGGTTGTTTTTGATAAGGTTGAGCCTAATCCTCGCAGCTCAACTTGTGACGAGGGAGTAAAACTGGCTCGGAATGAGAAAATTGACCTTGTTATTGGTCTGGGTGGAGGCAGCGCTATGGATGCCGCCAAGGCGGTAGCCATGACCACTAATACTACAAGTCTAACGTGGGACGTTGTAACCAAGCAACTACAACCGACAGGTCCGGTCCCACCTATCATCCAGGTGCCTACACTGGCTGGCACAGGTGCAGAGATTAGCTACGATGCGGTTATTACCAACTGGAATACTCATGAGAAGATGCCCCTCTATGAACCGGGTGGCCCCTCCGAAGCAACAGTAGCCATTGTTGACCCAGCCATAACTCTAACCGTACCCGTGCATCAAACTAAAGCCGGCGGCGTAGACATCTTTTGTCACGTAGTGGAAATCTATATCACAGATGCTGATCCCACCCCTCTGACTGATAGTATCCGTGAAGCGGTAATGAAGATAGCTGTGCAGTACCTGCCTCAAGTACTGGCTAAACCAGATAATATCGAAGCTCGCACTCAGCTTTCCTGGGCAAGCACACTGGCTATGTCAGAGAACCTCATGAGGCTTGGTGGTGGCGAGGGTGGTATGCCACTGCATGGTATCGAGCATGCTTTAAGTGGGTACTACGATGTCACTCACGGCGACGGCCTGGCCGCGCTCCTCCCTGCATGGATGAAATCCACCCTGCCAACGACAAAAGCCAGAGTGAAGCAACTGGGCAAGAACGTTTTTGGCAAGACAGACGGGCTACGGGCAACTGAGGAATGGCTGGAGCAGGTAGGTATGAGATTGCGACTGTCTGACCTGGGCTGCAAACTAGAACACGCCGACGAGATTGCCGAACTCACTCTGATATGCTCCCCCTGGGCTAATTTGGATGCCGAAACAGTCGCCAGTATTTACCGGGACGCTTTCTAAACCGAACTGGACTGTGCCGAAAAGAACAGCGGAATTTCGAACAACTGGATATTACCAGGTTGTTCTGGTTTGACCTATAGTAACCATTCACTTCTTACCTGAGCTTCCGAGTTTAGTTCGGAGAAAATTACTGAAGTTATCAGGAAGCGGTTCTGCTCGGTTTTAGTTGGTAATGTCATTGCGAGCCCTCCACTGAAGGGAAAAGCAATCTCATGCTTGCTTTTCAGATTGCTTCGTCGTCCTTCTGGGAAGGACTCCTCGCAATGACAATTCAATCAACCATTACCGAACGGAACCCAGGAAGCTTTAACCTTCACTCACTTTTTAGTATAATTGATATAGAGGAAGTTGAGATTGACATGTGGCGAGGAGTAAGTTATGGCTAACATAAAGAGTGCCCGTGAGATAGCTATGGAGAAACTTGAGAAACTGGAAGAGGCGACCGAGGAGGAGCGTCTGGAATGGAAGTATGTCCCAAAAGGGGAAGAACTGGCTGCTGGGTATCTCAAGGAAGACTGTAACCTGCTCGCTGAGCTAAGCCAGTATCAGGAAAATGAAAGAAAGTATGTTGTTGAGGGCGCTGGAGAGATACTGGCCAGAAACATCAACCTCCCCCAGAATGATTTGGCTAAAAAAAATAATAGACGAGCGATGGAGGGTTTCAAGCTCATTAAGAAAGATAAAGTCAGCGTGGAAAATATTTATAGCAGGATAAGACAGCTCCTCAACCACTATCTGGAGCAGGGTGAGCAGCAGAGAGAACAGGCTTACGAATCACTAAAAACTCAGTTTGAAGCCAAAGTGCAGCAGGCGATGCAGCAGCAGCTTGGACCAACGATTGGTATGAAGATAGCTGTAGAAAGACAGCCGCAGTTCCAGGAGGAATGGCGCAAGGCACAAACCCAGCTGGATTCGCAATATCTTCAGCACCTGAATGAATATAAAAGAGAGCTACTAGCCATAGCCTGAGTTACTGGGAAAAGGAAGGGCAGCAGGGAACCAACAATGGATATTGATGACGAGAAAATCAGAGAGGCGATTGAGCGTACCGAGATACTAAGAGCACCCAAACAGAGCCTCTTTACCTTCGGCACTACCAACATATATTATTATCTGGTTACTGAACCAGTCTACTCTGAGCTGGTTAAAAATGTCACCGAGACCGTGGTCAGAGAAGGTAGGGTTATTGCTGAGAGACCAAGGATTGTAACACCCTACTATCTATCCGGGGTTGAAGGCTTTAGTTCCAATGCCAGAAGATATTTTGATGCGCTAATCGAAGCCCACGGCCCCAACGTACCCGGACTACTCTACAGCTACCGCAATGAACCTAAAGAGCTCAACATTGTATCCGATAATTTACTATCGGTAGTAGAAAAACTAAATGCTAAGATTGACCAGCGTGGTGACCCCTTGTCCACCATTATTAAAGGACAGGACGAGCTTTGGGACGTGGCATTGATGAAGTTTATCTATGAAATGACCAGCAAATCTCTGAAAGATAATATCATGCAAATGGGAGCCAGGGGCCTATTAGACGTGGACACTGCTGGTGTCCCGGCTGATGCCAGGATAAGGATTGAGGAGCTTTTTAGAAAGGTCTCCATGGGCGAAACCGAACCTGGTGAGCTAAAAGCAGAGCTTGACCGCTGGAACCTGTTTGACGAATATCAGGACAGATTCCTCAATATCTTCAAGAAATAATAATATAAGAGGTTCTTGCCATGGAGATTTCAGTAATTGAAGCTAGAGACCTCTCTGAGGCTTGGTTCCTATGTCTACGCAAAGCCTTAACTCACGGGCATGACTATCAGATTGAGCGTGGCAGCTATGCCGGTCAGCAGCGCAAGGAGCTTGACTTTGTGCTTGTCCAGGTAATGAATCCATGGACAAGACCCTTAATACCCGATGTGCCGCAAGGTGTGCCAGCACCCAGCACTATGGAGTACGTGGAAAGTTATCTTCCTTACCTGATGACAGCACATAAAGCCGAGGGAGAGCAATACACCTACGGTCAATATTTAGAGAAGCAGATTGCTGAAGTAATCAGGATGTATCAGGAAGATGGCTACAATACCAATCAGGCTTTCATGGCAGTAGGTGATAGCCAGTCCATCTATCTATCAGACCCTCCCTGCCTGAGAGGCATAGATACCAGAATCCGTGATAACCGCCTCAGTTTCGTCGTCTATTTTCGGTCGTGGGACCTGTGGGCTGGCTTTCCATCCAATCTGGCTGCCATTCAACTGCTGAAGGAGTATATGTCCAGCGAGATAGGCGTCGCTGATGGGGACTTGATTGCCATGAGCAAGGGCTTACACCTCTATGATTATTCCTGGGAGTTAGCCAGAGTTGCCGCCGGAATTACAGAAGAACCTGAGACTCAGTAAGAACTAGCCCTTAATCTTTACACGCAAGTAGAGGTCGCCGGTTTTCCTGCTCTCTTTCATGCCCATACCCCTGAGCCTGATTTCAGTCCCCGTCTTAACCCCCACCGGTATCTTCACCATCAACTTCTTGGTCTTCTTACCCCGTTTATAGGTGACTGGTTTCTCACCACCAGCATCAGCCTCAGCCGCAGAAAGCTCAAGCTCCATATGGTAGTCAAGACTCTTCTCTGGCAAGGCCTGATATTGGAGACCGAACAGCTTACGCAGAGCATACCCGCCCAGCTTCGCCACTATTTTGAAGAGCCACCTTTCAATGAAACTCGGCTTATATCTGGAAACAGCAGCGCTGGCATCATCTTGCTGGTTGGTTATCCTATCCCCAAACCTGTAGGCTCTCCGGTTTACACCACCAGGACCAGTAAAGACCTGAAATGTGAAACCACTGCCACCGAAAAACACGCGATTAAGGAAATCCTGGTCAAATCTAAGCCCGGCTTGGCTGAACATCTGGTTTAGCTCATCAAACATAGCCCGGTTAGAGAAGGCATCCCTGAATATATCTTGCTGGGAATACCGGAAGCCTCTCTGCCACATATCAGAACCGACACCAGCAAACTGTCCTCTTCTGGCAAAGTCATATTGTTGCCTTTTACCCTCATCCCCGAGTACGCCGTAGGCTTCATTTAACTCCTTAAACTTTTCCTCGGCTTGTTTCTCATCGCCGGGATTGGTATCCGGGTGATGTTTGAAGGCAAGTTTCCTGAAGGCGCTCTTTATATCTTCTTGGCTGGCGTCATCGGGGACACCGAGAATCTGATAGTAGTCTTTCATATCTCTTAGTTAATTATAGCACAGGGATACGTGGCATTTGTAAGACAGGTAGTATTATGATAGCATGACAAAAAGGGCTGCCTGAATATTCTTGCCCCAATTTCTGAGGAGATAATAGTACATGCTCACCATAATGGAAGCCATTGAGAACAGAAGAAGTATCAGGAAATTCAAACCTGACCCGGTGCCTGAAGAAATGATCGCCCAGATGCTAGAAGCTGCCCGCCTAGCACCCTCTGGTACAAATCGTCAGCCTTGGCGATTTCAGATAATCAAGGAGACAGCACTAAAGAAAAGACTATTTGAGGAGGCAACCTTCGGCAGTGAGCATATCGCCCAGGCTCCGCTCATCATTGCCTGCGGCTCTGAACTGCTCACCTTTGTCAAAGGGCACGAACTTGCTCCCCCGGGCTCCGAGTACTACGGAGCGGAGAGTGATGACTGGGAGGAGCTTAAGAAGTTTATTCCAGATGCCCACCTGTACACAGCCATCGCCGTTGAACATATGGTGCTGGCAGCTACTGGCCTAGGACTGGGTACCTGCTGGGTACAGAGAATAAAGTACGGGCAGGTTGCCAGGACGCTGGGCTGGCCCAGGCACATCGTTGTTCTGACACTACTGCTGGTGGGCTATCCTGATGAGGAGCCTCCACCAAGACCACGCTTGGCAATAGAAAATATAGTGCTCCGAGAAGAGCAGCGACCCCAGTAAGTCACTCCCACAATGATGAGAACAATCATCTTCAGCGTCTTATTATTATTTGGCCTGCTAAACGGAAGCTGCACGCCAAGCAGTGATTTCAAACGTAACCTACAGCCAATAGTGAAGCCATATCTTTTTAGTATTGCCGGCTGGGAGCTGGAAGCTATTCGGCATGAAGTAAGCCTATGGTTTTCCGCCAGGCCCGATAACATCAATGACGAAATCCGTATGGTCACAAACTATTTCTCCGCCTTCGGACGAGTGAAAGCCCTGAAGTCAGAAATTGAAGCTCTCAATGCTGGCAATAGAGAAGAGGACCTGGCCGCCCTTGAAGCTGAGCTAAATAGGCTACAGGAGCAAAGGCTGGCTTTACAGGATACAGTAGAGAAGATAATAGAGAAGCAGATAAGAGACGCTCTGACTCAGCAGGGTATCTTCAATCCAGTAGATATATATATAAATCTAAGAATCGGCTTCCCACCAACAAACATTAAACTGGAGGAACCACCCCATTTGCTTGTTATCTCACCCAGAGACAAGATAGAGTCCATAAGAGAAATTATCCTTCAACCCAACCTTAGCCTGGAGGAAAAGGAGACCATCGAAACCAGGGTCGATGAGCTAGGTTTCTCGTCATTGGTGGTAGAGCTAGCCGGATTGGGAACAACCTATCCCACATTTGTTACTAGTGAAGCCAGCCTGCGTTCCACCTTTAATACTGCAGCTGAGGAGTGGCTGCACCAGTATCTGGCATTCAAGCCACTGGGATTTATGTATCTACTCGATTTAACAGGCGTATCCAGAAACTATGAAATTGCCACTATGAATGAAACCCTGGCCAGCATGGTCAGCAAGGAAATTGGCTCCATAATTTATGAGCAATATTACTCCCAATACCAAAACAGCGTCCGTCAAAATCAGGCAGCAGATGCGGAAGATGGAGAGTTTGACTTCGACCGGGAGATGAGAGAAATAAGAAAAACGGTTGATGTCTATCTCACTCGTGGAGAAATTGAACAGGCACAGGAATTCATGGAACAAAAACGGCAATATCTAGCCTCGATGGGTCATTACATTAGAAAGCTGAATCAAGCCTACTTTGCCTTTCATGGCACTTATGCCGATAGCCCGACCTCCATCAGCCCAATCGGGTTTGAACTAAAGAAACTCAGGACCCAAAGCGCCTCCCTGAAGGATTTCCTGGAGACAGTCGCCTCAATGGCCAGCCGTCAGGAGTTAAGGGATAGTGCCCAGTAAAACTCTCACCTGGCAAGTTGCACAAAGAACTGGCGTTTGATAAACTACGATTGCACATGGGCCGCTAGCTCAATTGGCAGAGCAGCTGACTCTTAATCAGCAGGTTACAGGTTCGATTCCTGTGCGGCTCACCAAAAAACGAAGCTAAATAAGCCCTGTGCCGTAATCAAGCACAAGGCTTAATCATTGAATGGCACTAATTTGGCACTAATCAGAATCTATCTAAGCCACCAAATCCCTTATCTTTATTTCTTTTTGTTTTATATTCATGGCTAATAGTATGTTTATCTATTTCTACAGCTAATCGTATAGGATTATCAGAATCTAATACGTCTCCGATATCAGGCATTTCTGACCCTTTACTTCTATTTTCGTGTGGACTAATCTCCCTTTTGTTCCATGAATCTTCTGGTCCACCTTCTGACCTAGGCCAAATATGATCGGTATCTGTTGGTTTTCTTCCCATATTACACCCCCTAAGTTTTAAGGCTTAATTATAAGCATTGGTAATGACCTATTGTCAAGGTAATTTGGTTCAATGAACTGCGACTTTTTGCGGAATAATGTCATCAAAGCCTCTGGCAGCTGCTTCTTGAAGTCCTGGTGCTACATGGCTATAAGTATCAAGGGTAATCTGAATGCTGGCATGACCTAATCGTTCAGAAACAACTTTAGGATGTACTCCCTGTTTAAGCCTTGAGAGCGAAGGCAGACAAGCTTTTCCTTTCCCTTGTCCGCCGTAGCAAACAAGGACGCAAGCCCCGAAGGGGCGCGCCAGCCGTGTGATACGCTCTCTGTCCCTTCGGGAAAAGTTAACTTGGGATTATGTTGTTTTAGTGTCTATAACACGTTATAATTGCCATAATGTGATTAAAAAAGGAAAAAATGAAAATGTTTAAGAAATTATTCCGTAAGAATTATTGGCCTGAACTGCCGATTGAAGAACTGAGAAAACGATCAAGACTGTTGGTTATTGATGACCAATCGTTCTCATATGTTGAATTATTCCAGAGGGATGGATATACCATTGAAAAATGGGATGATGTAGAAGATCTAACTAAGCTTGAAAGTGGATATTACGATATAATTCTTCTCGATATTCAAGGAATCGGCAGAGAGATATCTATCAAAGAGCAAGGGTTTGGCGTACTAAAACATGTTAAGAAAGTCAATCCGACACAGATAATAGTTGCATATTCTAATAAAGAATGGTCTTTCAAATATGCTGAATTTTTTGATTTGGCGGATAGCAAATTGGCTAAAACTGATGACTATGTTGTATTTAAAGAAGAAATTGACGAATTATTGAAAAATAAATTTTCATTGGGATTTTACGTTAGCAAAATAAATTCTCTTGCTACAAAATATGGTGCGGATACCCAAAAACTCGAGTCTCTCTCTAAAAAGGCTATAGTTTCTAAAGACAATAGCAAGCTAGAAAATTACTTGAAATCTGTAATAGAAAACAAAGAGATTATTCAGACAATACTCCAAATTGCGTCTGTCGCAGCACAATTGTATATTTCTATGGCAGTAAAATAATGAGTTTAGATTTTAACTATTTCCCTCTACCGTACGTCCAGGAAGGCAAACGCCGTAATGGAATTCTTTTTACCTGGCCGTCTGTTTGTATGAAGTGCAAATCAAATGAATGTTTCAAAGCTACGGATATATCATTACACTTGTGTTCTTACGGTTATAATTATCAAAATATCAAGCCCGGCCTAATTATTGGTGGTTTTTTATTACGTGATTGGGGGCAATTGACACCTGCACGAAAGAAAGCGTTGCATTTAAATCCTTCTTCGATAATATCAAGGACTAATCTCAATACGATTATTAAAGCCTTAGAATTGGAGGTTAAACAAGTCGATTATGAAATTGAAGACTTAAAAATTCAGGAATTAGAAAAATGGGTAGAAAAGCAACAATATAAGACAGAATATTTGACTGAAGTAAAAGATAAAATAATTGAAGGACTTTCATTTATCCATGATTACAAGCAAATTAATGCAGAAATTGGACAAAATATCAATGTAATTATCGAGAATAACTACGAAGCTGATTCATTTGAAGAAAAGGTTGAGAAAGCTACTGAGCAAGAAAAAGCAATATACTATGCGAGCAAGCTATTAGAGGACAAGTTAACCGTTGCGCGGCTATTAGTTAATCCCCAAGTTATTAATGATAGCTCCGAATATAAAAAGTTTAAATTTCATGGAATGCTATTAAAGTATCGGCGTATTTATACTTCACATATTATTAGCAAGAAAATAATTCTTGATATGAAAGGGGCCAGTTATCAAGAAATCGTTGCACACCCTCTAGCATTCAGTGTGATTCCTCATACATTCTTAGATAATGCTATAAAATATTCACAAAAAGGTAGTCGTATTCTTATTGAAGTTCATGATAGAGACGAATGTATAGATTTCTCTGTTTCATCTTATGGCCCAAGAATATTGCCAGAAGAGACAAAACAGATATTTAGGCCGTTCTTCAGAGGTAAAGAGGCACAGAAGCAAGAAGAAGAGGGTGCGGGATACGGACTATATGTAAGTCAGCTTGTAGCCACACAACATCTTGGTTCAGAAATAAAGGTTACACAAGAATCAAGTCCTAACCCAAATTATGGTTACTGGACGACGTTTTCGTTGGAAATTCCATTAAAAGCTAAGTAAGACAAAATCCTGGCACTAATGGTTTTCAAACTGAGGTCAAGAAATGGGTTTGTGAAGCTAAAATAGAAATAGGCACAAAACAACAAAATAGCTTCAAAAACAATAAGAAATGAGACTATTTACAGGCTCTTAATCAGCAGGTTACAGGTTCGATTCCTGTGCGGCTCACGTTCAGACCCATCACCATTTGCTAACATTTTTGCTAACCAACTTCTTAGCATTCATGATATTCTTAGATGACCTATATTTAAAGCCGCAACCTCATCTCCATCACCAACGAAAGACAATGGATGTATTCGGACAATGGATGAGGATATCTACTTAAAGAAAACGGTAGTTTTCAAACATGGAGAAGAGACTTTACAGTTCCGAGTTTCTCAGGGATTGTTTAGTAGCTTTCAAGTAGATACTGGCACCAGGTTCCTGCTAAGAACAATCGCCACCTCAAACTCCGGCTCCCCCCATAGAATCCTTGACCTCGGTTGTGGCTATGGCCCCATAGGCTTGACATTAAAGAGAAGCAACAAAGAGAGTACAGTCCACATGGTGGATAGGGATGCTCTGGCGCTTGAATACTCACGTCAGAATGCGGCACTGAACCAACTATCCGACGTTAACATCTACGGAAGTCTGGGTTACGATGATGTGCCAGAAACAAACTTCGACCTCATTATATCTAACATTCCCGGCAAAGCTAGCGAGTCGGTTATTTCACACCTCTTGCGAGACGCCGCGCACTATCTGAGACCTGAAGGGCTGGTTGCTATTGTCGTTGTGACTCCTCTCAAATCAACAGTTGAGGAGATTCTTGCCAGCACGCCAAACGTAGATATCATCTTCAACAAAACCCGCTCCGGTCACACAGTTTTCCACTATAGATTCACTAACGACAGTGCCAGGACAGACTATTCTCGGGAGAGTGCTCTAGACAGAGGAGTGTATGACCGAAATAGAGCGGTATTCACCTTACATAATTTGGATTACCCCATGCAGACAGCACATGGCTTACCTGAGTTTGACTCGTTCGACTATCGCACCGAACTTTTATTGGGGGCAATTCGGGGTATCCGAATGTCACCCGTGAGGCGTGCTATCATGTTTAACCCCGGCCAAGGACACGTGCCTGTTGTGCTGTGGAAGCTGGCGGAGCCAAACAGCATCGTTTTAGTAGACCGGGATTTGCTGAGCTTAAGATATTCAAAGAAAAACCTTGCCCTTAATAAGTGCCCGGACAGATATATCACGCTATCACATCAGGTGGGCATTCTTACAAAAGACGAAGAGCAGACTGACGTGATAATTGGAGTTCTGAGAGAAGATGAAGGACCTAAGGCGATTGCCCGGACAATCGAACAGGCGGCCGCTCAGCTTTCACCAGACGGGATACTCATGGTATCAGCCGGTTCCACCGCCATAACGCGGCTAATCAATGTAGTACAATCTCAGAATCTACTCAGGGTCGAAGACCGGAAAAGACGAAAAGGATGTAGCCTTCTTATACTGAAGCCCAGTTCATGAAGCCCAATTGGCAGAGTAACTGACTCTTAATCACCGATTGGAGATTCGAGTCCTCCGCAGCTCACGTTCAAACCCCTTTCCCACTTGTCATTGCCCGAAGCCCCACTCCCTTGTCATTTTGAGTCCTTCATTGGAAGGGCGAAGAATCTCAGCTCCTTCATTCCACTTCATATTCATCAAATTCAGAATTTCTAGGTGCGAACAAATCACTCATCATACGAACGAGAACACCCAATTGATTTATTTTTCATAATGTGCTAAACTTCACCTTGAAAAGGCGATAACGGAGAAGAGTAAGGGAGACGCCGGCACCTAGCGAGTCTGATATTGTGGAAGCAGATATGTTCGAGCTCTCTGAAAATCCCTCCCGAGCTACCAACCGAACGGAGGTCGGGGTAAACTTAGACCACTCAGTAGACTTGGTCGGCGTCGTCAACCGTTATCATTGACGAGGGCATAGTAGAGTGCCCTGAAGGAGTGCCTCCGTCTCAGGCGGGGGAAGTAGGGTGGTACCGCGGGTTAAATCAATCCCGTCCCTGGAGGGCGGGATTTTTGTATTAAGGAGAGGCGAAGTCTCTCCTTCAAGAAGTCGTATCTATGGGAAAGCTCGAAGGGAATAGGGTTACCTTATAAAAAACCTAAAGAGTTAGGGGTTAATAAACAATCTAGAGGGATTATTATGTTCCAGCCGGTAACTAGTAGAGTCAATCTCCCGCAAGTTGAAGAGAAGATACTCAACTTATGGAAGAAGAACAACGTCTTTCAGCGGAGTGTAGAAGCTCGCCAGGGTGGTCCCCGCTTCACACTGTATGAGGGACCTCCTACTGTTAATGGCAGCCCCGGTATTCACCTCGCTATCTCCCGTATATTCAAGGATATCATACCCCGCTATAAGGCAATGAAAGGTTACTATGCCCCGCGCATCGCCGGCTGGGATACCCACGGTCTGCCCGTAGAGCTAGAAGTAGAAAGGGAACTGGGCTTCTCCGGCAAGGCGCAGATTGAGGAATACGGTGTTGAGCGATTCAACGCTCGCTGTCGGCAGAGCGTTTTACACTACCTGCAAGAATACAATGCCCTAACTGAGCGGATTGCCTTCTGGATTGACCTGGAACACGCCTATATCACTATGGACAGCGATTATATTGAAAGCGTCTGGTGGGCAATCAAACAGATGTGGGACAAAGGACTAGTGTATCAGGGCTATAAGGTTACTCCCCATTGTCCTCGCTGTGGCACCTCACTCAGCTCCCATGAGGTAGCTCTAGGCTACCAGGATAACGTTGAAGACGCCTCGGTTTACATCAAGTTTAAGATAGACCTGTCATCACTGGTTGGTTCCGAGGTTCATCAGAGGCTTCACAACATGTTTCTCTCTTCTGGTAGACTTGCCTATTTCTTGGCTTGGACGACCACTCCCTGGACCTTGCCCGGTAACACTGCGCTGGCGGTAGCCGCCGATGCTGAGTATGCGGTTATAGAAGTAGATAATGAATACCTCATTTTAGCTTCTGTCCTCCTGGAGCAAGCAGGATTGGCTGATGCACCCATAGTCGATAGAATTAAGGGTAGTGATTTGATGAACCTGAGATATGAACCCCTATTCAATCCCCACGAATTTGGCGTGGAGCGATTGAGATTTCAGGCGAATTCAGAGCTTACTCTACAAAAACCAGATGAAAACTTGACCTATCGCGTCGTTAGCACTGATTTTGTCTCTCTAGAAGATGGTACTGGTATTGTTCATGAGGCGCCAGCTTACGGAGACGTTGATTTTGAGGCAGGCAGAAAACTTGGCGTCGATTTTGTGCATCACGTCGACCTTCAAGGTAATATTACCGGCAGTTACCCATTCGCTGGGAAATTCGTTAAAGACGCCGACCCCCTCATTCTTGAGGAGCTGAAGAAAAAGAACCTGCTATACCGCAGTGAGACAATTCGCCATACCTATCCCTTCTGCTGGCGCTGCGATGCTCCTCTACTCTACTACGCCAAACAGACCTGGTATATCCGCACAACTGCCTTGAAAGAAAACCTCATTGCCGGCAATAAGGAGATAAACTGGTATCCAGAGCACATTAAGTATGGTCGTTTCGGTGATTGGCTGGAGAACAACGTCGATTGGGCATTCTCCCGGGAACGCTACTGGGGAACCCCCTTACCTATCTGGCGCTGTGAATCTTGTGATGAATATCAGTGCGTCGGTAGTATCGAAGACCTGGGAAAAAAGATGGGGATTAGTGGTTTGAAAGAACCTCTGGACCTGCACCGACCCTTTGTTGATGAAATAACCTTTACCTGCTCTAAGTGTGAAGGGGAGATGCGCCGGGTTCCAGAAGTCATCGACTGCTGGTTTGACTCCGGAGCCATGCCCATAGCTCAGCTCCACTACCCCTTTGAGAATAGAGACTTGTTCGACAATGAGCTAAATCAGGCTGATTATATCTGTGAGGCGGTTGACCAGACTCGCGGTTGGTTCTATAGCCTGCACGCTATATCTACCTTGCTCTTTAGTCGCCCCTGCTTCAAAAACGTCATCTGCCTGGGGCATATCCTTGATGCTAAAGGTGACAAGATGAGCACCTCCAAGGGTAACGCCGTCGAGCCGTGGGGAGTTATCAATAAATATGGCGCTGACGCCCTGCGTTGGTATCTCTTCACTGCCACACCACCCGGTAACTCCCGTCGTTTCGATGAGAAAGCAATCGCTGAACTAACCCGTCGTTTCCTGATGACGCTATGGAACGTTTACTCCTTCTTTATTACCTATGCCAACATAGATAAGTTCGCTCCTTCTGCCAAAGAGGCTCCCCCCGAGCAGTCTGAGCTTGACCGCTGGGTTATCTCCGAGCTTAATCAGCTCATCATTGACGTTGACTCGGCACTGGATAATTATGACCCCACTGGAGCCGGACGAAAAATCGAGAGCTTTGTTGATGACCTGTCCAACTGGTACGTGCGCCGCAGCCGAAGGCGATTCTGGAAGAGCGAGAATGACGCTGATAAACTAGCCGCCTATACAACCCTCTACCAATGCCTGGTTACGCTATCAAAACTGCTGGCTCCGTTTACTCCTTTTTTGGCCGAGGAGCTATATCAAAATCTGGTTCGCTCACCGTTCCCCGAAGCTTCAGACAGTGTGCACTTAAACGATTTTCCAAAACCCATTAAAGCCAAAATCGATAAGCAACTTGCGGCTGACACTCGGCTGGTAATGAAAGTGTCCAGTCTTGGTCGGGCAGCCCGTAGCAAAGCAGGTATTAAGGTGCGACAACCCTTAGCTAAGGTTGTTGTCAAAGTCGACTCACATAGCGAGAGAGAAAGCTTACAACGCTTAATGCCTCAGGTATTGGAGGAGCTTAATGTAAAGGACATGGAATTTGCTGACAACCTGGCTGCGCTTGATAAACCGAGCTTTACTGTTAGCTCTGAGGGAAGTATTGGGGTGGCTATTCCTACCGAGATTTCTCCTGAGCTGGCGGCTGAGGGAATAGCACGCGAAATCGTCCACCGCTTACAAACAATGCGCCGCTCCGCCGGATTTGATATCACTGACCATATTACTACCTACTATCAAAGCGAAGCTTATATCAAGCAGGTAATAGAGGATTTCGCTGACTACATTAAGCAGGAAACGCTGTCTCATCAGCTTGTTGAAGGAACTCCTGAAAAGGACGCCTTTACTGAAAGCTATAAATTGGGTGGTTATGACATATCGTTAGGGGTGAAAAGGCTGGTTTGAATTCAAGATGTCGAGTTCTAGGCATGATGTAAACAGCTCTGAACCTTTTGGTCGTGAGTACCCGTATCGCCCCATTGTATCTGCCGCTGCCTGTGTCTTTCAGGGAGACCGAGTCCTCTTAATCAAGCGCGCCCAACAGCCTAGCCAGGGACTCTGGAGTGTACCTGGCGGTGCCATTGAGCTGGGAGAAACAATCCACGACGCCGCACAGCGTGAACTCCGAGAGGAATGTAACATCGAAATTGAGGTGGATAAAATCACTAACGTGGTCGACCTTATCGTGTCTGATGACAAAGAACGTATTAAGTTTCACTACGTAATAATCTACCTGTTGGCTCGCTATGTAAGCGGAGAAGTGCGTCCTGGCTCCGATGCCTCAGACATCCGTTGGACTACATGTCAGGAATTAAATGCGCTTGAAATGACTCCCGTTGTCCGCAAGAATATGCAACAGGCTTTCGAAATGGCACGTGAGATTGGCTTGTTTTGAAGGTTGTACTCCGAGCGCGACTAAAAAGCGCTCCGCAACAGTATATATTAGGGCGGTGGCGGGCTTTCGGAAAGTATTGCCTTAACAGTATGTTCCACATCCTCTCGCCAGAAGACTATTTCTACCTCTTGCCCAACCTGAGCGGAGTGTATCGCTTGTATCAGTTCGTTGACGTTCGTTATCACTTTGCCACCAAATTCGATGATAACATCTTCTGCTCTAATTCCGGCTTTATCTGCTGGGCTGCCTGCCCCTACGTTTGATATGAAGGCTCCTTCCTCTACCGCCAAGTCATTCCAGAAAACCAGCGTCGGATTTACCGTTTGAGCCCCCACTCCAAGGTAAGGACGTACTACGTAGCCATTGCTAATTAGTTGCTGGATAATCGGCATCGCTTTATTACTGCTTATTGCCAAGCCCACACCCTCCACCGTTACCTCAGCAATTTTGATAGTATTGATACCGATTACCTCTCCCGCCATGTTCACCAGTGGCCCACCGCTGTTTCCCGGGTTAATGGCGGCATCGGTTTGAATAAGTTTATCCATCGTTTGTCCTGCGCCAACCATTATCTCAACACCCTTACGACTAACTATGCCCGTCGTAGCACTTAACCCTCGTCCCAGAGCATTACCGATGGCTACTACCCAGTCGCCCACTTTCAATTTGTCCGAGTCACCAACAGTAATCGGAGTCAGGTTTTCGGCCTCAATCTTGAGTACCGCCAGGTCGGCTAGATAGTCAGTAGCTACCACATTTATATCTACTGGGAATGTTCTGCCATCATCCAGGGCTACAGTGATAGTCTCAGCGCCTTCGACAACGTGGTTATTGGTTATGATGATTCCATCCTCACTTATTATCCATCCCGAACCACCACCCTCCCGAGGTTGGCCGAAAACATCAGGAGCTACCACGTTGACCGTTACCACCGAAGGTTTAACCTTAGCTACAACATCAGCAATGCTGGGTAATGCTTGAGCTTGGCTCTCCGCAGGAGCTAATTCCCAATCTTCATCGATAGGGATAGTTTCACCACCGGTAGCCGGTGGGCTTGAGGGCGATGGTTGGGTTACAATGTCGGGTAATAATTCGCACCCGGCGCCAAGCACCAGTGGTAGCACCAGTATGATTGAGGCAGCTAAAAACTTTATTCTCATCATCTTCACCACTGATTTTATAATAGATTAGCAGTGAAGAGATGTCAAGAATAGGGGGGCGGGGGTGATACCCCGCCCCCCTATCTCGGTGCGTATTTATCCCCCGGGTACTTTGGGCAGTGAAGTCAGTGCTTCCTTTACCTTCTGCTCAGGGTACTCATAATCCCGCATTCTTCCCGAGAGGTACTCATCATAGGCAGCCAGGTCGAAGTGCCCATGCCCACTGTGAGCTATCAGGATAGTCTTTGATTCGCCTGATTCCTTGCACTTGAGCGCTTCATCAATAGCTACCTTGATATTGTGGCATGGCTCCGGCCCGGTGATTATGCCCTCGGTTCGGGCAAACTGTATCCCAGCCTCGAAGGTAGCCAGCTGGTGTTCAGCTCTGGCTTCAATTAAGCCTAGCTTATAAAGATGGCAGATGATGGGTGCCATCCCGTGATAGCGCAGACCCCCGGCGTGGACTGGTGGCGGAATGAAATCGTGCCCCAGTGTGTACATCTTGAGCAGTGGGGTAAGCCCGGCCACATCACCGAAGTCATAGGCATAGGGTCCTTTGGTCAGAGTAGGAGCAGCTTGAGGTTCAACGCAGACAATGCGCAGGTCTGGTTTCTTTCCGCTAATCTTGTCTCTTATCCAGGGCAGGAACTGCCCGGCGAAGTTTGAGCCACCACCGACGCAGCCCACGATAATATCGGGGTAGGCATCCGCCATCTCCATCTGCTTCCTTGTTTCCTCACCAATAATGGTTTGATGAAGCAACACGTGGTTAAGTACACTACCCAGAGAATAATGGGTATCTTCACGGGGAGCGGCATCCTCTACTGCCTCGCTGATGGCCAGTCCCAAGCTACCCGTACAGTCGGGGTCTTTGGCTAGCATATCACGCCCTGCCTTAGTATCCTGGCTTGGACTGGACACACAAGTAGCTCCCCATGTCTCCATCAGGATGCGGCGGTAGGGTTTCTGTTCGTAGCTAATCTTGACCATATATACCTTCAGCTCAATATCGAAAAACATACAGCCCATAGCCAGAGCGCTGCCCCACTGCCCGGCTCCTGTCTCCGTAGTTATACGCTTGATACCCTCTTGCTTATTATAGTATGCCTGAGCCACCGCTGTATTGGGCTTATGGCTCCCCGCCTGACTGGTACCCTCGTACTTGTAGAAAATCTTTGCCGGGGTATCCAGAGCCTTCTCCAGTCGGTGTGCTCGGTGCAGTATCGTCGGTCTCCAGGTGCGATAGATATCTTGCACCTCCTCCGGGATTTCAATGTAACGCTCCGGGCTGAACTCCTGCATAATCAGCCCCATCGGAAAAAGTGGTGTCAGGTCATCAGGGGTTACCGGCTGCCCTGTACCCGGGTGCAGTACTGCCGGCAGGGGCTCCGGCAAATCAGGCAGAATATTATACAAGGATGTCCGCATGTCCTTTTCATCTAAAATAAATTTTGTTCTCTCCATTTTTCCTCCTTCTGTTTTTAAGTTTACATTGCTAACGTCTTGTTCTTCATCGGCCCCCAAGGGGTCAGCGTAGTAATAATGTGAACATGTTGTCACCTCCTAATGCTAGCGACTGACCGAAACTCAAAAGCCTCCCGTCCCTTCAAGGGGCGAGAGGCTTTCCTTCGCGGTGCCACCCTCTTTCAGTCAGCTTCCTCTGCTATATTCGGCTGACCATCTCTATCAGGTACAGTCCTTCTAAGGAAGGCCAATACCCTGGGATTGATAACGCTTCCCCAGCGACAAAGCCTACTCGCTCGCCCATTTGGCAACTTTCGGTTTGCAGCTCCCATGTCCATTCAGCTTCTGCGCCAGTATCGGCTCACACCTTACCCGACTCGCTAAACCTCGCTGGAAGCATACTAGTCCTGTTCACAGCCTTTACCGTATTCGATTTGACAATAAACATAACACGTGATTAACTATTTGTCAAATATCCTGCCCTCCTTGTCATTGCGAGGCGCGTCAGCAACGAAGCAATCTCCTACCTCCTCTGTCATTCTGAGCCAAAAACTCTGAGCGTAGCGAAGAGGCAACGAAGAATCTCATCACAGCGAAGAATCTCGCTTGACAATCTGTTCCTCCTCCTGTATCATCTGTATCACAAGTAGCATAATAGTGCCGTTTTGCAACACACGATATAAGCAACACATTAAATAAAAAGGAGGTCATAAATGAGCGAGAATATCTCTTGCGGTAAATGTAACATGTTGCTCTATTTCGGTGAAGAAATAAAAAAGCGCCTCTACATGCGCGCCATCCCCTCAGAGGAAACTGTTCTAGGTTTCTATGGCAATACCTGTCCTAGATGCGGAAACAAGCTATCGCTCAAAACAGTAGAAATACAGATAAAGGAGTGACTCAAGTGTCGCATAGTGAAGATTTAATCAAAGAACTTGATGAACAGGCCAATATAGTACGCAGAAATATTATCACCATATTTGAGGCGAGCAAGTTGGGGCATGTTGGCGGAAGTTCGTCCATAGTGGAAATGGTCACTGCCCTCTACTTCCACCACATGAAGCTGAACCCCGACGATTGTGACTGGCCGGACAGAGACAGGCTGATACTATCTAAAGCTCACGCTTGCGAGACAATTTATGCTGCTCAGGTGGAGATTGGCTGGATTGCCAGAGAGAAACTCACCA
>SDBT01003695.1_pt1 | contig 26310 bp, 53 predicted proteins | sample 2277101 | NCBI WGS metagenome assembly SDBT01 (sample SAMN10404973, study PRJNA504765) | marine sediment metagenome | isolation source: marine sediment core GS10_PC15, 103 cmbsf | place: Arctic Ocean: Southern Knipovich Ridge | collected 2010 | reverse complement strand
AGAAGATGCAACAAAACAATATGCAGATTTCACAATATCAAATGGTCCAATAGTTTATCTAGTTGCTGGAGATGAAATTGTGTTCCAATTCGTTTCAGATGATACTGATGTAAGTTTAACATCCCATAGCACTTATGGAGACCATCGCGATACCGCAGTAATTAAAATAATAAGGATAGCATAATGAAAAAACTAATACTAACAATCATCATTGGAATTTTCTTGCTCAGCTTGGTTGGTGCAGAACAACAAACACTGGGAACTTTTAAAAAAGATTCGTGCATCCAATTAATTCAAACTTGTAGTAATTGTACTTACAATAACCTTTCGTATGTCTATCAAACAGATAGTGGAATTTTATATAACCTAAGTAGTAAAATGTCAAAGGAAGGAACTTTTTATAATTTCTCTTTTTGCAATACCTCTGCTGATGGAGAGTATCTTGTTAATGGTTTTGGAGATCCTGATGGACAAAGAAAATCTTGGACTTATAATTTCCATGTTACTTTAAGAGGAACAAGAATAACTATTGGAGAAGCGGTTGTTTATGGTATTGCTGTTTTAATTATTTTTGGAATGATGATGGCTTGTATTTTTGGAATTAAAAAATCAGATAAACTTTATATGAAGTTTGGTTTAGGTTATATTGCATATTGGTTCTTGGTAATTATTTCATACATAACATGGGTTACTTCAACCTCAATGATAGAAACAGCATTCATTGACAGATTCTTTTACTGGATTTTTATTATTCTTATGATAGGATTCATCCCTTTATTTTTAGGAACTGTGGCCTATTATGTTTACACAGTTCTTACAATCAAACCAATTATGGATATGATGGACAGAGGAGTTCCTGAAGACAGAGCTTATGCTGATCAAATAAGAAAAGATATGAAAAAGAAAGGGGGATGGATATAAAATGCCAAAACAAAAATCTCGTCGGACATTGCATATTACTCCAGAGGATTTAATAAAATTAAGAAAACTTCAGGGAAAGATAAAAGCAATAACAGGACAAGAACCAAGTCTGACTATTCTTATAAAAAAAATAATGTCTCCCCCTAATTTTGATAATTTTGAAAAGGAAATCCTCAATAGAATATCTAACAAAGATATAATTCAATTAAAATTTGACAAGGAGTTAATATGATAAGAGGTAAGAAAGGCGGATACATGGATATTTTCTTGTTGATAATTTTGTCTATTATAATTGTTCTTGTCTGTGGGGTTTTTATTTTCATGGGGAATACTATTGAAGATAAACTGCATGAGAAAATGGATAACATGAGTACAAGCCAGAATATGACAGAACTTATTGATGATACTATGGGAAAAGTAAATGTTGCTTATACAAGTCTTCGCTGGATTTCTTTGTTCTTAATGGTTGGAATGATAATTGCCATCTTTATTGGAAGTTATATGGTAACTTCAAGACCAGTATTTTTTGTTCCTTATATTTTCATAGTTATTATTGCAGTAATTCTTTCTGCAAGTATTTCTAATGCTTATGAGATGATTAGAGCTGATGCAACTATTGGTCCAACCTTTGCGGGTTTTGTTGGTTCTAATTTCCTTTTAGCAAACTTTCCAATATTAATTGCTGTTGTTGGAATAGGTGGTGGAATTTTAATGTTCACGAGAATACACAAGGGAGAGGAGCAGTACTATGGCTAAGAAAAGATTAGCATTTATCCTCACTGGAATCTTTATAGTTTTTTTAGTTGGAGCTGGAGCAGTTTTATTAACTAACAATGAAACTTCTCAAACAATAGAAGAAGATTCTCTCAAACGGTTACCAACAATTCTTTCTGCTGGAAGTTTTGATCAAGGAGATGGAAGACAAATAGGTTATGAGTTTCTTGATGATGGAAATGTAGTTCATATCTGGAATACGCAAGACAATTACTTCTTTGAAAAGGATGCAGGTATTCAATTAACAAATCATTATCAGGATTACTGGACAAAGAATATATTTTGTATAGGGTATTATGATAATGATGAATGGATTAAAATAAAGTGTGCAGATGATTTAAGTAGCTTTAGCAAGACGATAGATTCTGATGACGAAACTTATGTAAATGCAACTTTGTGGAAAGATATTTCTTATGGTGCTTATGATATAAGATTAGGAATAAATTATTATTTGGGATTGGATGACGAGAATTTATCAATAACAATTTATGGAAAGAATATTGGGATTGACATTCCTTTTGACTTGGGCTTTGCTTGGAAAGTAAAAAATATAGATGTGCCCCCAGAAACCACAGATACAATAAAAATTAACAGGACCAAATATAATTTAAATGAATCTCTTGATTTGACTTTTAAAGATATGAAATATTATAGGAATGTTACTTCTACTGAAATTATAGGCAATGAAAGTATTATGAACTCTTCAATAGTTGAGGTCCCAATTCCTTTTTTTAGAATATATGACAGAGAAAGTGGTAACTTCGCAGATGAGAACTTCTTACAGATTAATTGGAATGAAAACTTAAACTATGTTGTTAAATTACAGAGTGATGGAACTCAAGAAAGTTCTTCTGTTACTATCTTAGTTGATGCTGGACACTTCAATCCTAATCAGGAAAAATCAACAACATTTCAATGGTACGATGCTTTAACAGATAGTCTTGTTGCTTATTATAAAATGGATGAAGGAAGTGGAAATATAATTGATGCTACTGGAAACCAAGATTGTACAACTCCAGATACTCCTGTTTATTCTAAAACAGGGATAATCGGGACTGCTATTTATTTTAGTGGAGATGACTTTTTTGATTGTGATGGTCTAACTTCTACAACTCAAGAATATACTTTTTCATGGTGGATAAATTCCAGTAATGTTTATGGTGCTGGGGGAGGGTATATATTTGATTTTCAAACAGGAAGAATGTATTTAGCTATGAGTTATTGGTCATCAATAAATGATTTGGGTATTCACGACAATGTAAATGATATTGTGTTTAATGTAAATCCTGCAACAGATGGTACATTCCATCATATTATAATGACGATACAATCAGGTAATGCTTCTGTTTATGTTGATGGAGCAATTTATGATAGTACTGGCACGGCTAATGGTCCTAATTTAGGTGGAGGTGTTGGATTAGGTTCTGCTTGGGCAGGTACAAGTAGTTTTGTTATTGCTGGTACACTTGATGAAATTGCATTTTGGGAAAGGGTTTTAACATTCTCCGAAATAGAAAGTTTATATAATTCAGGAAGTGGTTTTGCATATCCTTTTATCCCTCCAGATTTAACCAACCCAAATGTAACAATCCTTTCACCAGCAAATACAACTTATAGCACTCCAATTAATTTCACAGTCAATGCTGTAGATGAAATAGCAATGGGAGAATGTTGGGTTACTGTTAATGCAAGTGTAAATAATCATACAATGTTAAATACATCAGACAACCCAAGTTATTATAATTTTACTGCTCCTTCTATTTATGCTACTGAAGGATATAAAGCACAATTTTATTGTAATGATTCTTCTGGAAATGTTAATGGTACTGAAGATGTTTCTTTTAGTGTAGGAATTATATCTGTTGATATTGTCTTCCCAGCAAATAATTCTAATTCAAGTAGTGTGAATTTAAATATTAATTATACAGCAAGTTCACAAGTTGGTTTTTCAAGGTGTTGGTATTCGAATGATACTTATTTAGTGAATACAACTTTAACTGATTGTGGAACAAATATAACTGAGGTAGTCTGGACTGAAGCACAACACAATGCAACCATCTGGGCAAATGATACTGGTGGGAGTTTAGCTTCATCAAGAGTAACTTTTATTATTGACCTGACATATCCAATAATGGAGATTGTCTTCCCAACGAATAATACAAATTACACAACCAACACCTTGAATATTAATTTTACAAGAAGTGATACTCGTCTTGAAAGTTGCTGGTATTCGAATGATACTTATTTAGCAAACACAACTCTTACCAGTTGTACAAACATATCTGGAGCAACAGAAGTTACTTGGAGTGAAGGTGGGCATAATGTAACTATCTGGGTAAATGATAGTGCAGGAAACGAAGTTCTTGAAAGTATTACATTTGGAATTGATACAATTAATCCAAGTTTAAATATAACTTTCCCAATAAATAATACAAATCATTCTAACATTGATTTGAATGTTAATTTTACTCGTTCAGACACTAATCCATTTAATTGCTGGTACTCCAATGATAGTATGCAAGTTAATACAACTCTTGCAAATTGTGGAAATGTAACTGCTGTTGTTTGGTCACAAGGAAATCATCATGTCAGAATCTGGGTTAATGATTCTTTTGGAAATATGAATTTCACAACAGTAAACTTTACTATCGATACAATAGCTCCAACAATTACTGACGCATTAAATATAACAGATTTGACAACAATCTTAACAGAAATAAATTCAACATGGCAGTTTAATGCAACAGATCCCAATCTCCAAAATTGTTTTTATAATACATCAGATGTTCCAGCAATTCGTATAGAAACCTGCAATTCTACGATAACAGAAACTAACTGGACTACATCAGGAAATAAAATGATTTATTATTATGCTAATGATTCTGCTGGAAATGAATTTTATAAAAATAATAGTTTAGTTGTTAGACTTTATTCATATCTTCAAGGTACGAATAAAACTTCTTTAACAGAAGGGGAAGAAGCGTATTTTAATTTAACCTTAAATATGTTTGCTGTCCCATTGACAACTGCTACTTTTTGGTATAATAATACTGCTTATTCTCCAACTGGTATTCAAGTTGGATCTAATCAAACTAACTTTTCTTTAATGCTAACAATCCCCGATGATACAGGAAATACTACTGGAAAGAATGCTTCTTGGTTTTGGGAATACAAAATAAGTGATTTATCACTATCAGCGAATACAAGTTTACAAAACCAAACAATTTATTCATTAAGAATGGATAATTGTTCTTCCTATACTACAATGATTTTAAATCTTAGTTTAAGAGATGAAGAAACAGATACAACCATGTCTTCTGCACTTAATACCACAATCGAAGTTGATATTATTTTAACTTCAGGAGTTATAAGAGAACAATATAATTTCACAATTTCAAATTCTACTGGTGGGGGTGTTTGTATCCCAGCAGGATTACTTGATGATCTTACAACAGAATACTTTATGGATTTAATAATAAGATATGAAGGAGATACTTATGTAGAAGAATATTATCATATAGATAACGAGCCAATAACAAATACAACAGTTCCAGAATATGTTTATTTAAGAGATTTATTAGTGACAGATAGTCAGAGTTTTGTTGTTTCATTTACTGATGAAGATGGTATTCTCGTAGAAGATGCAATCATCTATTTATTCAGACAATATGTTGGAGACGGGGTATTCAGAGTAGTAGAAGCAAGTAAAACAGATGATGATGGAAATACGATTTTACATTTTGTAGAAGAGGATGTTGTTTATATGTTTAATGTTACAAAGAATGGAGCTGTTTTATGGACCAGTCAAGATTACAGAGTTTATTGTGCTACTGCTCCATGCAGTCTTGAATTAAGTGCAATAGGGATTGTTCCTAATTTTCCTTCAGACTGGGATAATATCCCAGACGGAACTTACTCTGTAACAAGTGATCAATCAACAAGGAAGGTAACATTAGCATTTAATCTTGATGAAAGTGCAGAAATGAATTTAACAGTTTATGAGTATTCGCATAATGCAACCATCATGTCCACCCCAATAGATTCAGCGATTTTAACTGCGAGTTCTGGAACTGTTGAAGTTATCGTTCCTTTAAGTTATGGAAACAGAACTTATTATGCTGTTGTTCATAAAGATAATGTATGGGTGGGAAGCCATTGGATTGCATTACAAGAATCAGCAAGGGATTATTTTGATGATTGGATTTTAGTTTTAGTTGGAATGATTATTTTATGTTTAGGATTTATGGCAATCTCAACAGGAGTTGGAATGATTATCTTTGCTATCTTCGGACTGATTATAGCATCAATATTACAACTTCTTGATATAACCTATACTGTTCTTATTTTTATTGTTATTGCAGGAATAATTCTTGTTTGGAAAGTAATCGCAAGGAGGGGGGATTAAATGCAGGATGAATTTAGAAATTTTATAATAGGAGCATTTGTTATTTCCCTTTTTGCTTTCCTGTTAATAAGTGCATCAATTAGTCTTGGAACTACTTATGAAAAAGATATTTCAGAGTTGGAAGGGGGCAAATTAAATTTAACTGGAATAAATCAAACCCTTCAAAGTATAGATGAAACTTCTGAAGATTGGAAAGATATTTTTACAAAACAAAGATTTCCAGTTATAACAGGAGTTTTAGGAGTTAAAGCTATGTTTGACCTTTTTGTAAATATGTTTAGAATTATAATGACTCCAATTACTTTGTTTACTCAAATGGCAGTAAATGTTTTAGGGATACCGAGCATTGTTATTAATGTAATAATCTTAATTGTGGTAGTGGGGGTAATCTTCGCTATCTGGAGTTTATTAAAAAAAGGTGATTAAAAAATGGCATATTCAAGTATAACAGACCGTAACTTGTCCAAAGGGTTTTCAGAAATTCTTTACTATGCAAATGAAGTTACTGAAAGCTGGATTAGTAATTTAATCTTGATTGCAATTTATATAATAACCATGATGACTATTTATAATTATAAAAGAGATTTTGTTGAAGGAATGGCAGTTGCAGGTTTTTTTACATTTCTCATTGCTCTTTTTTTCTATTTGGGTGATTTTATTTCAGGCGTAACTTTTGTTTTTGTAATCGCAGTAACTATAATAAGTGTTGGTCTTTTATTCTTTAATAAGAGAAGATAATCTGTGTCCCTTGTGTCCTTATCTATTTAAATAAAGATTCTTTTGATACTATTGGAGAATTAGCTTCGCTAATTTAATAAAGAGTTATAAGGGGGTAAAATAAAAGGAAATGGAACTTAAACCTTTGATAAAAAAACTGAAGCATGAGAAAGGAGTTGCAGGATTGAATGTTCTGCTATCTGTTATTATTATGCTTTTCGTGATTGGCTTCTTGGTAATGATTTTCGCTATGATGGGCGGAGAATTACAGGATTCTGTTGCTTCTGATGTAAAAAGTAATGCCACTGCTGTAAGAGTGATTAATGCTACGATTACAGAACTTGCAGAAGTTACAGACTGGTTTGGAATCATCATAGTTATTAGTGCTATGGTTGTATTGATATTATTAACAGTAATAATAATTAGTGCAATAAGAGGAACAGGACTGGTTGGCGGAATGGGAGCATAGAAGTTTCCTTAATGAACGATGAGGAAATTTTTATGTAAACCTAAATACGAGAAAGGAGTTGCAGGATTAAATCTTCTGTTATCTGTAATTGTTATGCTGTTTGTTATTGGCTTCTTGGTAATGATTTTTGCTATGATGGGAGGACAGATACAAGATACTGATTCTGTTTTGAAAAGTGAAGGACCAAATTCAGTTTCACAAGAAACAATAGTGCTTCCCAATGGTACTGGCGGAGTTGCTTTGACAACTTGCGCTTTGTATACAAATGCAATCGCAACACTTAGTCTTGTTATTAATTCTACAAATACAACACAGACATTTGCACCAGATTATAATTATAGTCTTACCAACTGTATATTTGCATCAACTGGTGATAACTTGTTGAATGGAACTGAACTTAATTTCACATATACATTCACTTATTCGGGAACTACATTTGAAGTAATGAATGAAACAACTACAGAACTTGGAGAAGTTACAGACTGGTTTGGAATCATCATAGTTATTAGTGCTATGGTTGTATTGATATTATTAACAGTAATAATAATTAGTGCAATAAGAGGAACAGGACTTGTAGGACTTGACGGAGCAGAAGGACCAAGAGAAACTGCTTAACTTTAATTCTTTTTTTCTTTTATTTTTTTTCTTTTATTGTATATTTTGTGTCGTAAGTTTTATATAGTAGTTATATGTTGATTATACATGAAAAAGTCTAGAACAACTATAAACATTGAAAAAGAAACAAGAAAGATGCTTAAAGAGTGTCAAGAATATCCCAGAGAAACTTATGACTATACAATTAAGGATTTGATCAAGAAAATTAAAAAGAAAAAAGGATTAGAATGAAACCAATAGATAGTTTTTCTAAATGGGGTGCGAATATGATTAAAAACTTAGAAGGAATGGAAATTGAAAAAAAGTTAGCCCAAAAAAGCAAACTTGAAAAAGAGATTGAAAGAAGAATGAGGAAAAATGATAGTAGATATTAAAAAGTTTATTAGAAAAAAAGCAAAGGAATGGAAACAAGAAAGTGCAGAAACTAAAAAGTATAGAGAAGAATTAAAAAAGAAGATTAAGACGGCTCAAAGAAAAACTTTTGCTGAAGAAAGTGTTAAAAGAGCAATAGAATCTACCAAAAGAAAAGTAAAACAAAGGTATGCTCCTAAAACCAGAGCAGGATATTTTGATGCTCCAATATCACCAGCTTTAAATCAATTAATCTTTGGAACTACCCCAACTCCAAAACAAGCAGTTCATAAAGTATTGAAAAGAAAGAAAAAGAGAAAGAAAAAGAGGAGAAATTAGGGTTAGGTATATCCTCAAAAGAGCAGAAAAAGTTTATCAGCGTGGCTCTATGGACAAGTTTTATACACTTCTAACGACGATTTTAGGGTAATATTCACTAAATGGGAAAAAGGGGTATGTTGTAACCACTTCTTAGTATTAAGTAGGTTTATATACCCTATAATTGTATATAGGGTATGGGATTAAAAGAATTCATACACAGATTGTTTGCTAAAGGTTATATGCCTTTAGACAAGAAAGGGGTTACAGGACTTCTTTCAAACATTGATTTTTTCAGGGAGAAGGGCTACGCCCTTTCCTTTCTTTTTTTAAATAGTTATAATCATACTCAAGAAATTGGGAGGAGAAATAAATAAGATGGAAGAAATTAACAATGTGATAGAAGTGTTAAAGAGAGAAAGAAAATCCACAACAAATGATATTTGTGGATTAGATGAAAATGTGAATATCTCTGGTGAAACAGAAGATTATAAGCAAGGTTATCTTGCTGGAATTGAGAAAGCACTTTTAGAAATAGATATTAAATTTAGTTAATACTCAACTCTGCGCAGTTGAGCAGGGAGATAAAACTCCCTGTCCTTTATTATAATCAAAATGCCAAAACAAAAACCTTATGTTGAATGTGAATGTGGAGCAAGAATTTATGGAAACTCAGTTGAACACGCAAAAAGTATTCTCCCAGAACATAAGAGATCAAAAAGACATAAAGAATTAATGGAGATAAAAAAAAGAAAAAATGAAAACATTTGATAATCCAAAAGATGCTTTAAAATATATGAGAGATAAAGCTAAAGAAGGAGAGAAAATTGTTTTAGATGAAAGAGCAACTATGACGCATCCAAGAAAGATTAGTTATTTCAAGAAGAAACAGGAGATGAGAAATGATTAAAACATTTTGTGATAGATGTGGAGAAGAGAAAACTAAGTATCAAGATTTAGGTTACCATATAACTATTAGTCACACTCAAAAAAGGGATTTGTGTAAAGAGTGCCACTACGAGATTGTAAAAGCGATTAGGAAATGGATGAAAAATAAGAAGAAACAGGAGGATGGGAAATGAATTATAAAAACTTTTATTTAAGCATTTTTTTTGGGACAGGTTTTATTGCGGGAATGTTTTATTCTGCAAGTTTTGGGTTTTTTAGTCTAAAGTTTTTAGCATCATTATTTTTTACTTGTTTTCCTCTATTATTATTTTATTTGTATCTTAAGGAAAAGAGAAAAAATGAATCCATATAAACTAATTGAGCAATATAAGAAAAATCCTAATGGGAATAATCTTCAAGGAAAGAAAGCACTTGTAAATGATCTCGTTGAATTCATGTCAGAAAAACAACTTGATAATATTATAAATGGTATGGCAACTAAATATAATCCAAAAAAGTTAGAAGGAGGACAAAAGAAAGATGAGTGAAGAAATTATGTGGAAAAAATTATCAAGTGCATGGAAACCTGAAAAGAAAGATGATGAGATTTCAGGAAGAATTTTGAGGATTGAAAAAGAAGTTGGAGAAAACAAAAGTATGCTTTATACTCTTGAAACAAAAGAAGCAATCAAAGGAGTTTGGGGTTCAACTGTACTTGATGAAAAGATGAAGCATTTTAGAAAAGGAGATCATGTAAAGATTATTTTTCTCGGAAAGAAAGAAGGCGGGAAAAAAGAAGATTACAAAGACTTTGAAGTATATGCTGGAAGAATCAAAAATCCAGAATCATAGTTACGCAAGTAACAAGGTTTAGATGTGGAATCATTTAAACCTCCTTTCAGACTGGGGTTCGCACCTCAGTCTTTTATAATCAAAAAATGGAAAAAGAAAGAATAGCTAAACACTTGGAGGCAGAACATGAGTGAAGAATTTAATTTGAGTAATTGTATTTTAATGAGAGAAAATGAATTTATACATAAAAGATATGTAAAGATATTTATTGCTAAATTAAAAGCAAGAATGAGTGGGTCTATAGATGAAGTTACCTTTAATGAGATTATAGATGAACTTTCAGGGGAGAAATTAAAATGACAGAAATATGTGAATGTGGGCATAGTTATGGTGACCATTGGGAAAGCACAAATGCTGAAAGAGAAGGAGGGTGTTCTATTTGTGAATGCAAAAAGTTCAAAGCTAAAAAAGAAATATGTGAGAATTGTGGGCAAGTAAATCATCCAAATCCATTATGCCAAAAGTTCAAACCTAAAAATCAAAGTAGATTTCAAAACCATATAAATGTAATAAAATGTGCAACTCGTTTAAGAGACATTGATAATACTCGTCATGGCTCTGAAAGTTTGAGTGATAAAATAGTTAGTGAAATAGCAATTAGAACTTTTAAAGAAGATTCAGGTAAAAGTTGGATTGAAGATAAGAAAGTCAAAGAATTTATTAAGGATTTGAAAGATAGAATTAATGAAATGGATAATTCAAGTGAATATGAACCAGATGTTGATGCTAAAGTAATTATAGAAGAGATTGACAAACTCGCAGGGAAGGGATTAACAAATGGATGAAAGTTTGAGTGATAAAAAGGGTTGTGAAAAGAAATTACCTTTCTTCAACTGTATTAGAAGTAATATTTGTGGAGAAGATTTTTTATGTGAAAAATGTAAGGAGTTGAAAAATGAATAAACAAACATTAACTGAAAAAATATTAATATTTGATAGAGGAACAATTGAATTGGTAGAATCAGGAGATTTAGTAGGTTCAAAAGTAATACCAGTTGAAGATGTCAAAGAAGCTGTGAAGAAGAGAAATTTGGAACTGAAAAAGATAGAATTAAATCTAATGAATAATGAAGCAGAAGATTGGGATATTGCTTTAAGCAGAGTTAGAAATTTAATAAATGATAAAGATAAAATCTTTGGGAGAAAGTTGATATGAATGAAGAATATATAATTTTATATTGCAGGAGAGACCAAGTGTGGTTGGTTGCCCGTCTAAGTACAAGAAAGCCTTATCTTTATATCACTCAGGCAGAATGTTTTACTCAGGAATCAGCTGAGTTATTGAGAGAGGCATTAAATGAAACTAAAAACTGAAATGAAAGAAGGAAATGAAGGTGCTGTTGCAATATTATTTATTATAATTATTATGTTTTTAGGAGGTTTTGGTTTATTGTATGCCTTATCTTAAAATGGAAGAAGAAATACTAAATTCATTGGATATAATTTCGAGAATGAAAGAACCAGATAGAAGTGAAGCTTTAAAGAGCTATCTTCATCAAATAAAAATAATATTAAATAAACCTTTTGTAAGTATTTTAGACAAATGACAAAAGAAAAACTAAAAACTTTGAAGGATTTGAAATGATAAACATAAACCCAGTAACAATTATTGCGGGAATATTTCTATTAGCTATGATGCTGTTTGATCTTAAAGGGAAAAAAATACCAGCTATTCTCGGGACTACCGGGATTCTGGCTTGTGTATTACTTGTCTTATGGAAAAACCCAATATCTATGCTCTTTGGAATTGCAGGATTTATATTTGCTTATCTTCTTTATGAATTTGGAACATTTCAGGGAATAGCAGATATAAAAGCAATTACTTTAATAGGTTTAACTATCGCTTCACTTCGGGAATTTATGTTATTAATGCTTCTCGTAGGTATATTGGGTGTTATTTACCATTTTATTTTCTTAAAAGTATTTAAAATTAAACTTCAGGAGGATATACCTTTAATTCCAATGTTCTTTTTGATATGGATGATATTGATGCTTGTTTAAAATGATGGGAAAGACAGGATTATTGTTAAGATAAAATGGAAAAACTAAAATGTATATATTGTGATAAAGTAATCTTGGAAAAAGAAAAACAAGTTCAGATTATTACAAGAAATAATGGTAAAATTATTGGAGATGATAATTTTCATTGGCAATGCTGGATAAATTACTTTACTGAATGTGTTAAGAAGAAAGTTGAAGTAATAAAAAATCATGCAATCAATTTAGCTGGGAATACTATTAAAAAATTAGGAGGGTTTTTAAAAACATAAACCCGTATAATCAAAGATGGCAACAGATGATGCTTTAAGTCGAATGGGTGATATGTTTGGATTCGGAGATTGGAATTTAGGAATAGGAACTATTGGAACATTTTTACTATGGTTCTTTCTTGCTTTTATTGTCGTCGCTGTTATTGGTGTGGTAATCTATTTTGTTCTTATGAAAAAAACATATCGTCATAAGATTACTGTTCGTGGACTTGTTGGAAATCAACCTATGATCAAGTGGAGGGACAGAGCCAAAGAAGTTGCTATTGGAAGAGCTGGGGATAAATTATTCTATTTGAGAAAAAAGAAGAGATATATACCTCCCCCTGTAATTCAGGATGGAATTAATGAATGGCTTTACTGGGAAAGATCAGATAGTGAATTAATCAATATAGGTATTGAAGATGTTGATGAAAAACAGAAGAAACTCGGAGTTAGATTTATTGATACTGATATGAGGATGCAGAGATTAGGAATTGAGAAAAATCTTCAGTTTAGATTCCAGAAACAAAATTTCTGGGAGAAATATGGAACTATGGTTATAAGTGCAATCTTCTATGTTCTTCTGACGATACTCTTAATCATTATATTTAGTCAATGGATAAAAACGACGCAAATGATGGGTGGTATAACAAACAGACAAGCTGATCTTTGGGAAGAAATATCTCGTGGAAAAGAAGTTTCTCCTTATGTTCCTACTGAAAGTGAAGGGTCTGGTTTAATTCCTGCTAACTTTATTCTTCCATTGATTATTAAAACGGGGATTGTATAAAATGGGATTATCTTCAAGTGTTGCTGGTGAATTTAGCAAAGGGATTCTTTTATTTTTTCAAATAATAAAATGGGCTATAATTGTTTTCGTTGGATGCTCAATCGCTTTTGGTCTTTGGTTGCTTTTAAAGAAGATAGGATTTTTTAATATGTTTATCAAGAAAAAAACTAAAAAGAAGGGAAAGAAAAAATGATAAAAGCTATTTTACAGGGAGCAATAGTTATTGGATTGTTTTGTTTTGCAGGTTATGGAATACATTATGGCCTGAAGAAAGTTGGATTTATGGGCAAGATAAAAAAATCATTTAGACCAAAACCAACTGAAGAAATCTATGATGAAGTAGGAAAGAAATTCAGTAAAGAAAATTTTAATGATTTTGCTCAAGAGATTTCAAAATATAAATTGCCAAAGCAAAGACAATACATAGATGCGTATCTTGATCTTAAAAACAAAAAGTTGAAAGGAGGTAAAGAAAAACATGGTAGAGAAAGACAAAGTAAAGAAAGCTTTAGAGAAGGCAAAAAAGCAAAGACCCCAAGAACCAAAAAGAGAAGAACCAAAAAAGCAAAAACCTCAAGAAATAAAAAATAGAGAAATTCATCCACTTGATAGTAATGTGATTTTTAGGGAAGAACTCTTGGTTCAACTTGGAAGAATTGCAAATGCTTTAGAAGTCTTAGCAACGAAAGATGAAAAATCCGTTTAAAAGAAACATCAGAATAATATCCAGAGAGATAGATGGAGAGGAGTGGTTTAAGTTTAATAAGGATTATGAGAAGCTCAGATATTTTTATGGAAACTTAATAACCATGCTCTTGATTCTTGTGTTGGTTGTTATAGCAACTGTGATGTTCTTGAAGATTTTTCCATACATTAATTTGCTGAAGACAAACCCTTGTCGGCTTTGTGAGAATTTGGGAATGATTTGTTCAGCTAATCCTTTTGGGTAAAAAGGTACTTTTATTTACGGAGACTTTTTACAAAGGAGATTTAGCACCCCCCTTTTTTTTAATCTGTTTATAATAATTTAGTCTTTTTTTGAGTTTGTCTTGAACTTTGTTAAATAAAGAAGCATTTATTATTGGTTTATGTTTTCCTTCATATATTTTTCCACGATATTTTAGTTTTCCTATATAAGTTTGATTTGTAAGAATTTTCTTTAAACCATTGACAGAAAAATCAAATTTTTTGGAGAGCTGAGTTAAACTTATTTTTTTATTTAGGAAATCTTGGAAGATTTCTTGTACAACATAAAAATGCTCTGTTTGGATTAATTTCTTATTTTCTAATTTGTATCCAAAAGGTGACCTTGTTATGCATTCCCCATCTCTTACTCTATACTCTTGTTTTCTATTGTCCGCTTGGTAGTGATACCAGAAATGGCAATTAGGACATAGAAGAGTACATTTCTTCATTTCTTCATTTAATTTACTGATACTATTCATCTTGGAAATTTCATTATCTTTCTCTTTTGGATCTTTGTGATGAAATGCTAAGATTTCAGTATGTTCATTCCAACCACACATTGCACAACTTTTATTTTTTTTATAATTTTCTAAAAAAATTCTTCTTTTATTAAGAACCATCTTTACTTTTCTTAGGTCTTCCTCCTTTCCATTTTCCTATTCTCTTTAATCTTTGAATACCCGCTTTAGTTCTCTCTGATATTTTCTTTCTTTCTTCAGCAGAAGCCCAAGACATGATGGCTAAAACTATCTCTGTGATCCCTTCCTGTGATGTATCAAGCCACGATTCTGTTAAAGATCTTAACCAAACTCCTCTTCTCTTTAGTTTTTGAATATAAGCCATTGTTGGAATAATACCTTCTCTTGAAAATCTATCTAACTTCCAAACAAGTATTCCTGAAAATCTATGGAGCATTGCATCTTGCATCATTTTTCTGAAATTTGGTCTTGAAGGATTTGCTCCAGACATTTTATCTGAGTAAATCTTATAGATTTCATAGTTCATGGCTTTACAGAAATCCTTTAAAGGTCTTATCTGGTTTTCTGGATTCTGAAATCTTTTATTGTTCTTATCTGATTCTTCCATACTAACCCGAACATATATTGCGATTTTCATTTTCTCTTATTAATTCTCTTTATTTTCTGACTGTCAGAAAATAGCTTTAATATCTTCTTTGGATTCAATGTTACTGCCCTAAATTCTCCATCTTCATCTATGAACTCTAAACAGTAATCCTTTGCCTTTTTTCTAATTCTTGGTTGCATTATGAATATTTCTCCTTTACAATCCATTTAATTAAAAAGAACATACCGAATACTATTAATCCTCCAAGTGATCCTAAAATAACATCTGGATTCATTTTAATTTACAAAGGAGATAATGGAACTCTCAGTTGTAGTACATTGTTCCAGCGATGCTTCGAACTGCAAGGTAAAAGTGTTCAGACAAGAACTCTTATTATACGCATTAAAATCCTTACAACCTACACTACTTACTTCTCCTTTGATTATGAATGTCATATAATTTAAGCGTGGGAGGAACTGCGAACCTCCTTTTTTGGTTTCAAAATAAATAAAGCATTATTACTTGGTGTTGGATAAGGTTTTCCTGTAATTGCATCAATCCATTTTACTCTTCCACATGGCCTTAATTCTGCACCCGCCTCTAAAAGTAAATTAACATAAGATTGAACAGGCAAGATTAGTACCGAAGTTTTTCCTTTCTTAAATTCCTCTATCGCTTTTCTAACAAATGCTGTTGGCCCATGACCATTGATTGCATCTTTGGTCCTAAAAGGAGGATTTACCCAATTTGATTTTCCCCAATCAATTCCATCAATTCCATCTCTAACAAAAGGATAAGGGCATGGGTCAAAGTCAAATTTAAATTCTTTATTTAATGGGCCATAAATATCTTTAGGGATTAACCAAAATCTGCTATCTATAAGGTTCTTTTTCATTTCTTCTTCCCCACTTCCTTGTTTGCTTTTCTAATGACCCACCAAAAGAATATCAACCCGAGTAATAAAGTTCCAGCGAGGATCATTGTTTCAACAAGCTCCATCTTTTTTCATCTCCTGTTCCTGAAGTAAACTATAACCCCAAAAATAACTGCTAATCCTAAAATTATTAATAGTACAATCCAGATAGTCTTCATACTTCTTTTAGGGGTATCTATTTCTTTGGGTTCTTCACCTTTAATTTCTCTATCTTCATAAACAACTCTATCAATGTAGTTATCAACTTCTATATATTCTGTTTCACTATCACAAGAACTACATGAACTATCACCAGAAGAATAGTGATGTTCTGTAATTATTTCTTTCTCTTTATTAAAGAAAACAATTGTGAATGAATCTGGAGCAAAGTATTTACTAAAATTAATTATGATGTTTCCATCTTCCCAAGAGATATTCATTCCTTCCATATCACTTGAATTTCCAACAACAGTATAGTATGCAAATTCTTCTGATTCAAATGAATATGAATCTCCTGAATAAATTGTTATAGCACTTGCTACTCCCAAACACAATATAGTTATCAATATTATTTCAACTGCTTTCATTTTCTTTTTCCTCCTTCTCCTTTCTTTCTTTTTCTTCAGTTTCTTTCTCTCTTCTTCTTTCCCAGTATTCCATTTTATTTGTTTGATTATGAAGTCCTCAAAAATCAAAGGACTAATTTAAATAAATTTAACAAGCTCTGCTATTTGCAGTTATAACTTTAATTTCAGTTTCATATAATCTTGGTTCTAATGTTGTGTCAGCAGTTATAGTTGAGGTTGCTTCCATGTTGTAACCGACTTCAGCAGTAAATCCTCCTGCTGGTCCAATGTAATAATAAGCATCAACATCATCTACAGCAGTACATACTGGAATATCTCCTTCCCAAGTATCGTCGTGGTGAAAGTAAGTTATTCCAACACCATCAAAATCCAAAACCTTTACTTCAATCAAAATGTTTTCTATTGGTACACTTGCACGATTTATCGTTACTGAATCTATCGCAACTGAATCTCCTCCATAAAGTTCTAAAGAAGATTCAAAACCTTCTGGAAATACAATCTCCATTGGTGAACTTACTTCAACATTTACATTAGCAGTATTGCTCAGATAATTAACTAACCCTGCTGTAACCAAAGCCACAGCAAAGATCCCTACTCCAAGTGCTAATAATTTTTTCTTATTAACTTTCATATTCTATATCTATACCTCCTTTCATCTCTGTTGAATTTCATTTTATTTTTCATTGTCTTATATTAATAGGCTCTTCGCCCTGCCCCATAAAAATACTATCCTATGTAGATATTAATTAATATGATTGTTGGTGAACCTTGTTAAATCCCGAATTCCTTAGGAAAAACCCCCTCTTTGACCGCCTTTAAGTATCGATACACTGTCATAGGTTCGACTTCGAGTACTTTTGCAATTTCTTCTGGCTTGAATTTATATAATTTAGATAATTTAATACAAACTTTTATACGAACTTCCATTATCCTTACGCTTGGTTGCTTCCTATCCTCCTCTACATTCTCTTTCTCCAAGTCCTCACGCTTTCTCTTGAGGTATTCTTCTTTATCAACGGTGTACAAGTCCAAGAACCTTCCATCAAAGTCTGGATGCACAACACCATAGTCCGCATACTTCCTTCCCTTGAAATACAGATCTCTTTTCCTCTTACCCGAATAAAATTCAAAGTATCCCCGTTGAAACTCTCCATAAAAGTAAACATTGATTAAAAAATTAGTTCTTGTTACAGCATAATGTCGAGGGAGTTCAAAGAAGTCTGGAATAATTAGAAGAATGAATAAATTTAACTGTCCACACTTTCTAAAGAATCTTCTTAACCTTTGTGAAAGGTCTCTCCAGTAGTGCATGGTTAAATCATCACCTTCATCGAGGACAAGAACAGAATACCTCGAGATAACCATTGCTTTTTCAATTAAATCTTCTCCTTTGAATACAATGTTATCAACAGTAAACTTATTCTTCACTTTATATCTCTTATTAACCTCGTCGGTGAAGTAAGTTCCGCATTGTTGAGATAAGGTAGTCTTCCCGCTTCGAACAGTCCCCTTTCCAGATATAATGCCAACGAATTGCATATCTTTCCCAATGGACTTAACCATTATATCAACATTTTCTTTCAATGCTTTGTGGAAATAGAATCCTGCTGATTGTTGATGAGGAAAACTTCCCATTGGAAATTGTTTAGTGCATACCTTTGCCATCTTATATTTAAGTTTCGTCCTCCCTAATTTCTGCCGAATTTATTGCTTCTTTGAAATAATATTTAAGCTTTTCTGGAATCATATTCCAAGAATATTGTGTGATATTATCTGTTCCATCTAAATTTTTAAAAATTAGAAGAATAAATTGTTCTTCTGACCTTGACATTTTATCTATATTATCTTTTAACATATTTATTTGTTTTAAGGTTATTGTTTTTACCATCTTACATATCAATCACAGCTCGACTTGGATCTGATTTATCTGGTGAAGTTAATTTATGTGCATCTAATAATCCTCGAACATATAAGTTGTATCCGAATAACATTATCTTTAACCTTAACCAATTGGCATTGGAGAACATAGTTTCTACCTCGTGATTTAAATTCGGTTTATTAACATGGATTGGATTAGATTCTAAAAATCCCTCTATCATTCTCTTTCTTACCATCCCACCTTTTTTTTCATCTGGTTTGAATTTTGGAGATGCTTCAGAAAAGAGAGAGTTATTATTGTTCAGAATTATTTGATAGTTGTAAAGATTTCTTTCAACATTAAATGCTGTTGGATTTACATTGCATTCGTTTATTTCTTTTTGCAGGTCGTGGAATCTTAACATCTGTAAAGCTCCTTCATTCCAGTTTGATATTTTTCCTAAGTCTGAATCCATTTTATTTTATCTTGTCTTCCTTGTATGCTATCTCAAAAAATTTATTGTAACACCTTAGCATTATTCTACTAAAATGTCCTTGCAAGATTTTAAACTGTTTGTTCATGTAATCATCAAATTCTTTTCTTCCTTTATTTGATATTATTTCTGGCATTTTCTTCCTCGTCTAATTCTTTATTTACTTCTTTGAGTATTTTATCATAAGTTTCTTTTTTCATTTGATTTAACTGAATTGCTTTTCTCTTGTTATCCCTATTTGTTCTTTGCCTGATCTTAATTGCAGACCTCAGCATACACGCTTGACATAAATCTCCTTTCCTATCTAACTTCTTTTTACATATCACGCAATTAGTATTTTTTCTTGTTCCTCTCATTTTATTAAAGCAATAAAAACTGTCACCCCCATCGTTATAGTTAATAATACTACTGTCCAAAACAATAATTTATTATAACTATCTTTCATTCTCCCTCTCCTTTTGGTTTATACTTCCATAAATCAACAAGTCCAGTTCCTATAAGTTTATCTCGCTGTTCAACCAACTCAACTATTGAAATCTTACCTTCACTATATGATTTAATAATAAACCATTCTTTCACAAGAAACTCTTTGATTTTCTCTTTAGGTACAACTTCACCAACATCTATAAGTTCATTAGTTAAATTGGATTCCTTTTCTTTTTTTCCCATTGTAATTTTTTAGATAACCTTCCAACTGAATTCTCTCTAATTCTACATACAACTTTGTATAAAACTCTTTGTCAGTCATAAGTTTATTTTCTTTTTCCATTTTATTTTATAATTTCCTGTATATTTAAATCTTGTATTACTTCAGTTTCTTTCTCTCTAATTCTTAGATTATGTTCATTCCATCCTTGAACTAATTGTTTTAGTTGTTGTTCTTTTGTTCTCATTATTTTCTATTTGCCTTTTTTCAATGCCTTGTTTTGTAATTATAATTGTGTGTCCACATTTGCATTCCCAACATCTTTTATCTTTAGTCATAGTCATCAATCCTTTGCACTTCGGACATTCATGGAGTTCTTGTTTCATCGTGCTTCAATCTCCTTCATTGTTTGTTTTTCTTTAAATTGATCTTCTGCTTTAGCACAAAGTTCAAAGAAATCATTAGGAGAAATTCTATAATGCTTTCCAAATTTATTTTTATAAAGACTTATTCTTCCTTCACAGAAAGTTGGATTTTCTTCAAGAAGTTTTTGTGTTTCAATTAAAAAAGAAATCTCTCCTTTAGGAATTTTTAATAAAGTTGTTTTCTTTTCTTTGTGATGTTCCTTTTTCTTTTTCAGATTGTTTACAATAGATTCATGGTAAGCAATTTCTTTATCTAATAATTCTGGAGAACTTTCACTAAATAATTTATCTTTGACTGCTTCAATTATATATTCACTCATATTTTGATTCGTCTCTCTTAATTCTTTCTGCATTTCTATAAAAAGTGAGAATGGGAATCTTGCTGAGATTGGGTTAGTTTGTTCTTTTTCCATCATTTTAGCGTCAACTTTTTTTGTAATACATTGTCATACTATTATTATTATTATTATTATTATTATTATTATTATTGTAATGTAATGTAATGTATACAGAAAACTTAGAGAAACATAGATATGGGGGTTTGCATTGTATGACAATGTAAACGGCAGAAAAGCCCAAATTTGCAGTAATACAATGTAAGTTATTTTGGTAATACAATGTATACGCTGTATTACAATGTCTTACAAGATTAACAGGAATAAAATCATAAACAGAGTTATCCTGTCCATCACTTAATTCCAATGCTTTTGTTTGCTCATTTAGGCTATCTCCAGCGTCTTTTTGTGTCAGCTTTAATATTTGCTCCATATTGTTTTTATACACAAATTATTTAAATTCTGGGGTTCTTAGATTAAGAGATTTGCTTGTGTATTCAAATCCCTGTGGGCTACTTTCATCCATGATCTTAGCTCACTCTTTTCCCCTTTTCTTATTTAATTGTTTTTTGAAGTTTGGATTGGGAACTTTTGATTGGCAAGAAGGACAGCTAATGTTCATTAATTCAGAATGGGTTTCCCATTCATAATTACACTTTGAACATTTAATTTTTGTCTGAGTTTCCATATCTACTTCTACTTCTACTTATACTTAAACCTTTCTTACAACTCAGTAGTTAAGAAAAGAAAGGGTTTCCACACCTTCCCAAAGAAAAGAATGTAGGGAAAGTAGGGAAAAGAACATTTATATATTAGTTATATGTTAATTATACATGGTTACAATTCAAGAAAGAGCAGTACAGATACAACGAGCAAGAGTTGAAGCCCGACCCATAACAAGAACTGAACAAAAAAAACTTGAAGTAATACAACGACAAAAGAGAATCCCTCCCCCACAGGTTGAAATACAGAAACCTTCTCCAGAACAAGAACGACAACGACAAGAACAAGAACGACAACGACAAGAACAAGAACAACTCCAAAAAGATTGGTATGGATTACGGGTTATGCTCTCTAAAGGAAAACCAAAATCTGGATATGGTGCAAAGGCATTGGCAATGTATACTGCAACTAGAATGGAGACATCACACTTTCTTGATGCGTTAAAAAAGAAAGGGACAATTACAGCACAAGAAGAAAAAATATTAAGGAAAATACATTTTGATTACAGAGTAAGTATAGGTGCGCGTACATATCTTGGAGGTTCAGTAACTAGAATTGGAGGTAGAACAATAATAACTTCCAGATTCCCAGTAACATCAGCAGTAAAACCTGTGTTCGGACCTCAGTTACCCAGAGAAGGAGATCCGGGTTTCATTGGACCTGTTCAAGCAAAGTATGTTCCACCAACTCCTCCACCAACTCCTCCACCAACAACATATTTTCCAAGTGAAACAAAGATCACGAGAGTAGATCTTGCTCCTAAAATGGAACAAGAAATTAGATTTGTTACAGAACTTCCAAAATATCCTGAAGCAATGCCTATTGATATTAAAACAGGAAAACCTTTTGGGAAAGTTGAAGTAGCTCCAACTAAATGGGAAAGATATAAAGAAGGAGTAAAAGAGAGAGGACCAGTAACGACAACTTGGAGATTTATTGCAAGTGAAGTTCAAGATGTTCTTACAGAAGCTGGTCTGGGAAGAGCAGGAAAATATAAAGATATTCCTTTGTTTAGTTTTCAAGAACCATATCAACCTTATGCTCTTGGAAGGTTTGGAAAAGAGGTTGTAGAAAAAACACCATACATTACACCAATCGGGCCTTATCTATTAGTTTCAACAGGTGCGGAAAGATTAGCATTTAAGGGTGGGCGTGAAGAATTAAAATATATGGGGGAACAACTTTACGAAAAAACAGAAATGCCTTTCACTAAATATTTACCTTATGGATTACCTATTGCTGAAATTGGTTTGGGGACATTAGGAATAAGCAAACAAGTCAAGGGTTTTAAAGCAGAAGTAGAATTAAAGAAACTCGGGGAAACTCCGTTGAAGGTTAAGGGTTATAGATTTGAAGCAGGAGATAGGGGTTTTGATATTCTTACAGGAATGAAAAAAGTAGGGAAGGCAAAATATGTTGTAAAATTAAAGCAACCTTATTATATGACAAGGGAAGGTAAAGCATTTCTTTTAGAGTCTGGAAAATTAGAAGCCTTCAGAATAAAACCTGCAAAGTTTGGGAAAATAAAAGTTGATATGAAAACCTTTGAAGTAACTGGAAGAGGTTATATTGTCGAAGGTGTAGCGAAGAGAGTTGTAACAGGAAAGGGTTATACAATTAAAACTGAATTGTTTGATGTTCAAAAAGCATTGGGAGTTACAAGATTAAAAGGGAAGATGCAATTCACAGGAAAAATAGATTATGGTGTGAAGTTTCCAAAGGCAGAACTTTTTGCAAAAATTAAAGGAAAAGCAAAACCTTTTGTAGATATTCAAAGAATTAAATTCTTGGGAATTGGAAAAGGTGAAAAAATAATTAAAACTATTAATGCAGATATTGATAAATTATATTATAACATTGTTAAGGATCAGTTTAGGATAACGGGAAAGATAACAAGTTATGGAAAAATAAAAAGAATTACTCCCTCTGATTTTGGAGTAGATGTTGATAAGGGTTATACAATATTTGCTGGTGGTGGGAAAAAAAGTTCTCAAGCATTCTTTCAAAGTTTGTATGCTAATCAGCAGAATGTTATGGATACAGCATTAAAATCAGTTGCTTCTTCTATAAAACCTGCTTTTAAAACTCCGTCAATAATATCAGATATTTCAAAGCCCATTTCTCAAGCAAAGTTAGAAAAACAAATTAAGCTGATTATGGAAGGAAAAATTGAAACCAAAGTAAAACTTAAAAAAGAGATAAAAGCAAAACCAATTACTTCAGACGCAATTATTTCTAAAACATCACAGAGTCTAAATCAAGTAATGAAGCAGATGGAACAGCAAGTAAATAAATCTACTTTAAAAACAGAACAAGCTTTAGGTCAAGTTCAAAGACAGAGAACAAAAACTGCTCAACTTTCAGGACAAAAATTATTACAAAGATACAGACAAACCAGAGTTCATGCTCCAGCTATTACTTTTTTTCCAACCACTAAATTTCCTATCTTCACACTTCCCCCATCAGTTGTAATTCCTGAGATAGCTAAGAGAAAAAAGAAACTAAAAAAGAAAATAAAGAAATTACTTGGAGAAGAATTTTTATACACACCTTCCTTCACAGCGAGGGCAGTAGGGATGAAAGCAATAGAGATTTCAGAAAGACAAGCCCAACAATTAATTAAAAAAGTAATTACTGGTTTTGAAATAAGAAGACCTGTAAGAATTAAGAGGAGGAGAAAGAAGAAATGATTGCAGAAATAATTTGGTCTGCTGTAGGCATTTCTACAACACTTGGTGTCGCTTATTTCTTGGATAAAAAAATAACACGGCCCATGTGTAAAGATAGATTTAAGAAAATTTCATTGTCTTATCTTGTTGATAAACATATTTTGAAAAAAGAAAATGATACCTAAAAAAGTAAAAAAACAATTAGTACACTCAGCAGTTTTTGATAAAAGGAATGCTATTAAAAAAGCAATATTAAAAAAGGCAAGAGAGAAAAAACAAATACTTTATGGAGCAAGAGCATTACAAATTCACAATCCTTTATTTTCAAGAGAAACAAAAGATTTTGATATAATGGCAAAGAAGCCCAAAGTTTCTGCTGATGAACTTCAAAGAGAATTGGATTCAATTATAGGATATGATTATTTTTTCTCAAAACCAGCAATGCACAAGGGAACTTATAAGGTAAAAGGAAAAGGATTAGATTTAAGAAAGGAAACAAAAGATGATATTGAAGTTGTTGATTATACAGAACTGCCTTCTCCATTACCGAAGTTTATAAAGAAAAAAGGTTTGAAGATAAGAGCATTAAAAGAAGAAATCAAAGCCAAACAAAAGTCTATTGCAGACCCAGAGTTTGCATTTAGACACGAGAAAGATAAAGAAGATCTGCGAAGAACAATAGTAGGAATGCAATTAAACAGAACAATAAAAAATTTAATAGGATAGAATGGTAGAATTATCACAAAACGACATAGGAGATTTGAAAGCAGAAGGTTATACTGACCAGCAAATTCAAGATGCTTTAAAAGAAGTTGCTGTTGAGGAAAAAACAAAGACGCCGATGAATCAATCATTTCAATCAAGATTCCAGTACAATCCTTCAGACAATCTAATCAAGTGGCAACTTGAAGTCAATGATATTCTTGAAAAAGCAGAACACATTTTAAGAGAGGATCAGGTAAGTATAAAGAATGGAGAATTACAATGGACTAATCATCCAAATCCAAAACAAAGAATTTTTACTGATTATGGAGTTCAGGAAGTTTTAAGATGTCTTTCAATGTATGTGAATAGAAATACAATCTTGGCGGATTATGACCCTGAAGAAATTAAGGAAAAGGTTTTTGACTTTGGAATTGAACTTAACAATTTAATCTTTATGAAATATGAAGACTTTGGATTAACAACTATTGAAAAAAGAAAGAACTATCCTATGCTTGTCCGTGAGCTTATTGACATGGTTCATTCTACTTATACAAGAGCAAAGTATGGAAGAGAAAGAGATTCATTAAGAACTGCTCGGCAGATTGCACAGACAGAACAAATCATGCCAGCAAACTTTAATGTTAATACAGGGCAGACAATGAAGGAAAGGGGAGTTGTTAATCCTTTGAGATATATTGGAAGCAAATATAAATGAGGTTAAATGTCAAGGAAATTAATATTAGGAATATTCGTAGTTTTGTTTTTTATTAGTTTTGCTTCTGGTTTTGGATATAATAATCCAACTCTTCCAAATGTTCCTTCTCCCGAAGTTACTATTATAACATTTAGGAATAGTTCTGGAGAAGTTAATGTTTCTCAATGGTGGGACGGGAAACTTACCCACAATGCAACCCAAATGGAAAATAGTGGAGGAGTTTTGAATATTCTGGTTAATTGGTTAGAGAGTTTGTTTTATACTGAAACAGAAATTGATAATACTTTTTTATCAATAATAAATTCTGCATGGAATAGAACAGGAACAAATGTTTTTTTAAATCATATTGGAGATGATGTTGGGATTGGAACAAATAGTCCATACTCAGGCTTACATTATCAAGGAGACATTTTTTATTTGACTCCTAATGCTGGTGCAGATTCAAATGATGATATAACAATTAAAAATTATGCAACCTCAAATGGTGCTCCAAATATTATATTAAGAACAGCTGATATAGATGGAGCTTATGGCATAGGTGTTGGTACGTTATCTTTAATTGGTGGTTCAAAAACAACACTTTATGGTGGAATAGGTGGTGGTGGAGGAAAAATATCTCTCCAAGGTGGGCGAGGAAGAGATTCAGCTAATAATCCATCAAGTTATGCTCCAATTTTATTGCAGTCTAATGGTGGCAATGTAGGAATTGGAACAACTTCTCCAGATAGACTTTTTGAAATTTTTGGTTCATCATCTGTGTTTCGTTTTAGGGATTCAGGTGATACAGCTTCTTCAACCACTGCATATATAGAATTTGGAGGAACAACAACAGGTTCTTGGGATAGAACTGGTTATGTGGGT
>SDBT01003694.1_pt1 | contig 26312 bp, 20 predicted proteins | sample 2277101 | NCBI WGS metagenome assembly SDBT01 (sample SAMN10404973, study PRJNA504765) | marine sediment metagenome | isolation source: marine sediment core GS10_PC15, 103 cmbsf | place: Arctic Ocean: Southern Knipovich Ridge | collected 2010 | reverse complement strand
TATATTAATGCAGCAGCTTGATACTGTTATTTGTATTGTTTCAGAATCAACTAGCATATTGTCCGATGCATAAAAAGTTATACTATATATTCCTTCTTGAGTAGAATCGGGAGTCCAGTTAAAGGTACCAGTACCATTGGTGTTGTCTACAAAAACTGCCCCAAATGGTAACGTTGAAACTGTAAGAATTGGAATAGTTCCATCAGGGTCAGTGGCCATAACATTGAAATTAAAATTAACTTGTGCAGTAGCAGACTTATTACCAATTGGGTCTAATACAGGAGGGTTATCCTCGTCAGTTACATTGTTTACAGTTATTATAACCAGTTCAGAATCTACTGCAGTGCTATCATCTGTAGCGTAAAAAGTTACGTTGTATATTCCAGCCTGCGCCGTATCTGGAGTCCAGTCGAATGAACCAGTTCCATTTCCATTATTTGTAAATATTGCGCTAGTTGGTAAGGTAGAAGTTGTCAATATTGGAACGCTTTCAGAGTCACTGGCCGAAACAACAAAGTTAAGATTTATTCCTTCGTCTATCGTTTTCGAACCAATAGAGTCTAGTACGGGAGCAAGGTTGGTGTCTGGGGGAACTGTATCTTGCACCATAGTAATAAAAACAGTTTCCCTATCTTCATTGCCTAATAAATCCTCAACTATAAAAAGGACAACATGTCCATTTATTTGAAGCGGTGAAGGCACATAAGTAAAAAATGCCGTACCATCACCGAAATCTATAAAAGTCATATTGGTTATAAGGTTAACAGCAGATAAAGAAACACTACCGCTATCTTCATTAAAACTAGTTATTTCAATATTTAAAGTATCTCCTACAGATGCTTGTTGTGGTCCAATAGGGTTTAATGTCAAAGTTATATTTACATGTTTTACAGTTATTGTGATTAATTCAGAGTCAGTAAATAAGCTATCTGAGGCATAGAAGGTGACATTATATATTCCCGATTGAGTATAATCTGGAAGCCAATTAAATGTACCTGTGCCTTCGAGGTTATCTACAAAAGTAGCTCCAGTAGGAAGAAGGGAAGTTGTTAAAATGGGGATAGTACCATTACTATCTTTTGCTGAAATAGTAAAGTTAAGTTGCACATTTTCATCAACAACCTTTGAGCCTATTGGTTCAAGCTTAGGCGGAAATGAAATTGTGTCTGATATAGAAAAAGACAGACTAGATAGGCGTGTATTAGCATCTGCGTCAATAACTGTTGCTGTTATTTTATGGTATCCTGGAGATAGTATTTCATGAAAATTTGTACCCATTCCAATAAGACCCGACACGCTATCTGTCCATTCTATTTGATTGCTTAAATCTCCGTCCTCTCTATCTATTGCCGAACCTGCAAATAGAATGCTTTCTTCAAAGGGGTACAAAGTATTTTGAATAGGGGAATGTATTATAAGAGATGGAGGAAAGGTTCCTGTTCCGTCAGTTATTGCATTTCCCAAGCCTTCATGCTTGTCATCTCTATCAAAAACTTGACCATCTTCTCTCCATCCAAGTTGGGGGAATGCTCCATCTATAATGAATTGTCTTATTGCATACACTCCTACAGCGTCAACAGGTCTTTCAAATTCAGCCACTAAAAGTGCTACTACCCCTGTTGCATGTGGACAAGCCATAGAAGTACCATTTTTCCTGCAATAGTTTCCACCTATACAAGTTGACAATATATTAACTCCTGGCATTGATATGTCTATAGCTGCTCCTGGGGAAACAACCGGATTACCAACAATAACAGAGTTTGAATAATTACTAAAGTTCGCCATAATATCATCAGAGCTTGAGCCAAGTCCCCCTGATTTACCATCAATATCATTCATTGCACTAACTGTCATAATTTCAGGGAAATCTGCAGGTGTAAAATCATCAATAGTAAGAGGAATATTATCGTTTCCATAAATATCTGTTGCATTATTACCTGCTGCAGCTATAATAGACACTCCAGTTGCTACGGTGTTTTTAAATGCTAAATGTACGACTGCAGAGTATCCTATTCCACCAAAACTCATATTGATTACATCTATTTCTCCGTTAGAGACCACAAAATCAAGAGCAGCAATGACCCACGAAAAACTACCCATGCCATTCTGGTTGAGTGTTTTTAGTGACCACAATCTAGCTCCGGGAGCTACCCCAACTACACCAAAGTCATTATCCAAAGCAGCAGCAGTCCCGGCTACATGTGTTCCATGTCCATGTAGGTCTTCTAATCCTTCTCCAGTAAAATCTAATCTCCGGTAAACATTTAAATCGGGATGTTCCTCAATCCCAGTATCCATGATTGCAATGTCTACATCTACTCTGTCATCATTTCCATCAATATCTGCAACAATATTTAAATCTGCTTCAACCCTATCTATTCCAGGAGGCATTATTTGTTCTTGAATTGTGAAAACACCATCAGGTTCTATCAATAAAATATCTGGACGTTTTTTTAAGTTATCATAAAGTTCAGGTGTTAATTTTGCAGAAAATCCTTTGAACACATGTTCATATGTATGAGTTACCTCTACATTAATTTCAGAAACGGCCTTGGCCACATCAATGATACTGTCGTTAAAAACAACTATGTATTGGCCCTCTATAGAGGATTGTAGTGTTAGATTTAAATTATCATCTACGACAGGATTTGTGCAGCTGCCCACAAAAGCTATTAAAAATAATATTAAAATTAAGTTATAAAATTTCATCATCTATTGTCCTTTAATGTTTGACAAGTTATCGTTTGTCCTTTTTTTGTTATTATTAAATTTGTAAAATATTTATCATGGAAATGAGCTTTGTACTGATAAAAAAAGTCGGTACAATCCAGCCCTATATTTTGCAGGCGATTGAAAAACTCAGCCGGTGAAACCCCTTTTTTAAGTAGATGAGGCATTTCAAATTCTGCCAAAATTATCAGGTTGTGGTTGTTTCTTATTATGTTTTTCGCACCTTCTAATATTTCAATCTCTTCCCCTTCTACATCTATCTTTATAAAGTCAACTTGAAAGTAGTTACCAAAAAAGTTGTCTAAGATTATTGATTGCTCTGTTTCAGGTTCTCCAGAGACAAAAAAGGAAAACGGAACAATGTTTTGAAAAAGTACTGAGTTCATTAAAAGGGCATCGTATGCGCTTGGTTCTGGTTCAAAACTATACATTGTTTTTACTTTTGAGATTAACGACATCCCATAAATACCCACATGTGCTCCTATGTCTATGCCAACACTTCCGTTATCTAAACAAGACTTAACGTGATTAATGTGAGGTAACTCCCATTTATAGTTCCAGTCCGCCAGGCAAGTCCCACATTCTGTATTTGGGTTGTTACAAGGATAAAATGTTCCATAATGTGGGACATTAATTTGCTTTCTATTTAGTATGTATTGGTAATCAACTAGGTTTTTCATCAAAGATATTACATAAGAGTTTGTTTAAGGTATATTTTTTCTTGTATAATTTATAACCCTGGGCAGCTATCCGAGTTCTTAGCTTTGCATCACCTAAAAGAGTATTTATTTTATCCACGCAGTCGTTGGGGTCATCAAAAAACAACATGTGCTTACCGTCTTCAAACATATCATTTATTCTGGGTATTCTTTTATTCAGACCAACTGTTTTTGTAGCCATACAATAAAAGTATCGGTCGCTAAAATACAATGGAACAGTGTTAATAATGTTTTGGTTTATTACTATTTTTGACCTGTTCAAAACTCTATTTAAGTCCGGACCAAATACACCCGGATTTACAAATTTTTTCAAAGCAGCCGGCCATTCTCCATTCCCGAAAAATTTTATATTGTATTTACTTCCCAACTTTTCAGTAATAAAAGTTAAAAGATTAACTCTTTCCGGGGTATGAGGAATACCAACAAAAGAAATGTCAATATCTTTTTCTACATCCTTTAATGGGTAGAAACTTTTTTCATCTGGGGTGATGGGTAAAAACTCGCAAGGTCTTTGTGTTTGAGAAAATACTTTTGAGAGAAGCATCGGGTCACCGGTGCTCCAAAACGATTTATTACAAACACTACTTAGATTGTAGAACCAAGGCTCTACCTGCCCTCTATTATCTACGTACCAATTATAAAGTTTCGTTTCGGGTGAAAGGAAATTTACATAAGCTAAAATCTCTGGAACTAAGTCCTGGCCTCCACAGATTAAAACATGCTTAGGTTCTTGATGTAAGATTTCGTTTAGCAGGGCATATGTCGCCTGGATTGGATTGTTTGTTTTCTTTAGTTGTATCCGGTATTCAAAGGGAATAACTTTGAATTTAAATTCTTTTTCCAAAACTCTTTTAATATAAAATTCGTTTCTAAGTGCGCCCGGCGAAAAGTCACCTACCAAAAGAACTCTTTCCTTTTCAATCTCATTTTCAGGAAAGAAAACTTTGTTGTATACTTCGCCGGAGGAGATTAATTGGATACATTCACAGGAATTAAACCTCTCTGTATACTGACATGGGGAACAAGGAAAGCGTTTGTTAATTATTGTTACGTCTTTTCCCAAAGGCTTATTCTTAGACACTTTAGTGGGGGCAAAAATAGCAAAGGTTTTGGTGCCCAATGCAGCAGCCATATGAGTGGGACCGGTATCGTTACCTATGTAAATATCAGCTTGTTCTAGTAAATATGCTAACTGAGGAATATTCACATTACCAATAATATTTAAATTTACATTCTCTGGCCAGGATTTTTCTTTTGCTTCAACCGCATCTTCTTTATCGCCAATCAACACTATCTTGTATTCCGGGAATTTTTTATCAATCTTTTTTGCTAATTCCTCATAGTGGGTCCATTTTTTACATTCCCATCCAAAGTTTCTCAAAGATGTGTCACCAAAAACAATATACTTATTACCCTTTAATTCTTTGTCTATTATATTTCGTATGGATACTAAATCTTCGCCTTCAGCCACTTGACAATGGGGCATAGCCAAATCACCGTATCCACCTAAGTACTCAGCTAAGGAGATATTTTGAATTGCTTCATGAAAGTCTGTTAAATGTAACTGTACATTAGATTTGGTAAAATGATTAATCATCTCCCCGTATTTTTGTAGCGTCCGGCTACTCCACAAACCTAAAAAGCACAAGTCATAATAAGAATAGTCGAAATCTGATATAACTTTATCTACAAGTTTCCATCCTTTAATTACTTCAGCAGCCGGGTCTTTAGCCCAAACTGTTATTTTTATCATTGGATGCAGGTGCTTTAACATTTTTATTGTGGGAGTAAGCATTACCATATTACCAATGCCCTCCTCCATTATAATTAAAACAGACCTGGTGGTTGTTTCATAAATAGCAGGGTAAAGGTTTTTATAGATTATGTTACTTAGATTAATTCCCTTAGTCTCCATCTCTTGCCTTTTTTCTACGGGCATAGAGATATACTCACCTAAAGACTGAGCAATAGTTTCTCTTATTTTGTCTTGTATAACATGAGAAAGCTTCTGATGATTTTTACGCATTGGTATCCTTTTTTAGTAAGGTTAATTCTTTTCTATCTCTTAACCATTTTAATGCTCGGCCCCAAATGAAAATTGGGGAACACTGTAGTTTTTCTAATTCAACTACCATATCTAATTTTTTTTCAGTTACTTGGCTATGATGTTTCCAACAAATGTTAAATTTGTTCCATGGCTCATCTGAGGAAGATGATTGGCTCCTGGGAATTAAGTGGTGTTGCTGTATTCCTTCTCGTTCATTACAACCATATATTTGACAGTACATTAAATGTTTGTTTTAAATTCTTTTATGTCCTTATCTGTAAAAAAGTTTTCTGATGTAAATTTTCTAATCATATTAGAAGACGATTGAAGCAATCTATCTTTCCAATCATTTTTATGTTCATTTAAAATTATATAATCCCATTGGGTCTCTAAATCAAGTTCAGTTTCAGAGGGATGTCCGGCCCCTGCTTCTATTGGTGGCTTATCGACTCTAACAATTTTAATCGCCCGGTTTAAATCAGTTATATCCAGCATCCGTTTTTCGTTTGTATATCTTATATCTGATATTATATACACTTGACCCGGCTTACACTTTTTTAAGGAATAATTTATCCATATGTCATCATCTTCACCTTTTGTCACTTCAGTAAACTCATCAAGCATATTATAAAACATATCTCTAATGCCAAGCAAAACAGTCCTTACATATTTCTTTTTACTTTTTAAGTCGGTCATTTCTATTCCAAAATCTTCTGTGGCTATGTGCTCAATCCACAGTGGATATTTTGATATTCCTTCGGGGTCATTATGCCAACCGTTTTCAGGAATTGTTGCCATTGTTTGGAAACATTCCCTTATCTTTTCTACCTTAGAAATATTTTTTCTAACAGCTAAACCTATGCCTTGAAGAATTTGTCTTGAATTTTTAGTTTTTTTACCGAATGCAACTTCGGGTTCCATATCAAAATATTCAATGGCAATTTCTTTTATCTTATCAGCAAAAGAAACTCTTTCGAATCCATATGATAAGCACAGCAAAGAACACAATTCATCCTTCCCTGACCTGGCTTTACCAGAAATGCCTATAAATTTCATTACTTCTCTGTTGTTATAGTTATCTTTGTATTCGGACCAAAAATTATTTCTACTAATGTTTGTATGTCCTTACTATCTATCTTGTTGTCATCGTTAACGTCCATTGCGTGGAACGCTTTTAGAAAATTAATAAGAGCGGTCAAGTCTTGTATTTCAACTGTACCGTTTCTATCAACATCACCGTTGATAACATCAGCTTGTAGTAAACTATCGTATTTCGCTGCAATGGTTCTGTGGTGTATAGGGGCTATGGCTCTGGCTGATATTCCTAAAGGAACTACCAAGAGGCATGCTACTATAAACGCTACTATAATTCTTTTCATTTTTTCTCCTTTATATTGCTATTTATGTTCTTACGGGTTTGTTCTTTGCAGAAATTTCTCTGTGAACAAAAACGAGTAATTTTTTCTCAATCATGTGTTTTAATTCCCCATCCTTAATCCCATTTAAGGCTTTGGGAGGTTGTATTTTGTAATTTTTCCATCTGCGAGCTAACCGCTTTGATTTATTTTTTAATCTTTTGTTTTCAAGCCGGTATTCCTTACATTTAATTCTATCGTTTCCGTGTTTTCTGCTTTTTTTAGCTTGTCCGGCCATCATCCATCTCCGGTTGTTGTTCTAAAGTAAGAGTGGATTCTCCAACCCTCTCTAACCCTGTCATTTTTGTAGTCAGATAAAATTTTTCTTCGTTCCATGCAGTCACTATATCCATTATAGAACTTATTGAGTACTCTTGGCGCCATTCAATTCGAATTTCATCAATTTCTTTTCCGTCAACTATAATAGGACCTTCTTTTGAACTAGTCATAGTCAATGTAATTTTTAAATTAGGCATCTACGTGCTTTCCAAAGATTTTTTACAGTAATAGAAGGTGTATAAGTTTTCAATTTCTCTCTAACTTTTAAAAAGGTAACTGGAAAGATATCAACTCTAACTTTTGACTTCAATATATAGTCTGAAAGTTCTTTTATATTAATATTATCGGAATCAAAATAAATTTTATCATAATTTCTATCTTTTAATTTAGTACCTAGTTTTATAGCCGTTATGTCCCATACATCTTTGTGTCTTCTAAACTCCTCGTATTTGTTATAAAACTGCTTTTTATACTCCGGAGTTGTTAGAGACGAATTGTGTATTAAAAGAACTCGTATCATTATTGAGTGTAACACTATTAACCAGAAAAAGTTCCCTTAAAGATGATTTATTTTTCCTAATCTTGTAGTCTCAGCTTTTAGTATGCTTTGCAAAGCATTTATCTGCTTTTCTAATTTGTCTTCTATATTTTTTAAATGCCCACATAAATTAGTTTGAAACAAAGTTTTAATGGCCACATGTTGTTTTCTGTCAGTTTCCGAAACTTTGTGTTTTTTGGGACAGAAATGTATTACCTCAAAGATTGTTTGAAAGCTGATAGCATCTACTCTAAACTTTCCGATTAGAAAAAACAAATTTGTAGCCTTACTGAGAGATTTCTCTATGCTTACCGGGTTCGTATCCACTTTTGCAAGTAAAAACGCCTCTGCTGATTCCATATGTTCCTTTGCTTTATCAGACTTCCTGGTGTATTCCTTTATTATGTTGTGAAAGTTTTCACAAAGGGCAGCTTGTAATGTTTCAAGAGTATCGCTGGTCGGAAGTATTATGTTTTTAGGTAGCTCTATATTACAGAATTCCATCTTTTTCTCCTTTTAAAGACTTCAAATCATTTATTGAATTTAGGTAGACCCCGTAGAGTAATACAATACGGATTGTTTTTTTCCTCTCCTCTGAGAGATACGAGGAGAAAAAACGATATTGAAGTAAAACTAAAGTTTTTGTAGTATTAACAAAAGTTTTTCAAAAAAGTTCCCGAAAAGTAAAAAAAAAATGAAAAAAGTTAAATTATTTTCAATTACTGTTAGTTTATACAAAAAAAATCTCTTTTTTCGATAATTATATAGTAATTGTATAGATAGGAGATATGTATGATGAAGCCAGAAGTATTTTTTATAAGTGAAGACGATAAGAACTTTTTCCTCAACGTTTTAACAGACTTTTATAGGTTTGTTATGGGTAGAGCTGAAACCGAAGCCAAAGACTTGGCCGATACCGGTTACCACAACCTAATAAGAGGATTAGACTTAGAAGGAAATTCTCTTAATAATGAAAATTTGATTTATTTAGACGATATTTTATCTATTCAAACAGAAAAATATTATTTTCCTACCGAAACAAATCGTCACAGATATAAGAAGAACGAAAAGAAAAACAGTAAAAAGAAACCAGGTAAGGGTAAAAAAACTGACTCACCGCCTGGCACCACTCAGGCACTATCTGATGAAGATAATGATAAGGTAGATAAAATTAAAGAGATTCTATTGTATGAATATCCGTCTTTGAAAAGAGGAGACTTAAAGGAAGATGTAGGAACTTATTGTAGGCTTAAAGTAGAGATAAATAAGCTATTGTCACAAAATGTTGCAGCATCCAGCATGGCAATAAAAAACTTAGTTGCAACTCAAATTAGTTTAGGTAATTCGTTAGGAATAGACGAAGGGGCAAAGGCAAAGCAGAAAGAATCTGAAGATAGACAATCAGTAGCAGCCTTAAGCTTAGAGTTCCAAAAAACTCTTGATGACTTTCCGGAGATAAGAAAACGCCTCAAGTATAAAGAAGTTAGGGTTCTTTTAGAAAAAGTTGAAAGACAAGAAATCTCGAAAATTTTATTTTCACTGCCGGAATATGCCGGCTTAACAATTGATGAAGCTAGAATATTTATTAAAGAGAATGAATCAGAATATGAAGCAGGATAAGAATGGCCAAACAAAAACTACATTACACACAGCAAGAACTAGTTGATAGATATTTTCCTATATATTTTTATAGGAAACATTTGGACTTAGCAGTCAGAGACATTTTAGGTCTCAATATGGCACCTCATCATTCTTTAACGATTAGAGATTGGGGCAGGTTAAAGCCAATAAATCAAATTCTTATGTCCAGGGGAAAGGGTAAGACAATTACCTCTTCCATTTTTGCTTTGATTATGGCCCTGATTTGGCCTAGATTAAAGGTTGTTGCAGCAGCTGGAAACGCTTTTCGTGGAAGTAAACAGATACTAAACGAAGTCGAAAAAATAATTAATTGTGGTCTTTCTGGTCAAGCAGATGTTCAGTATGCTAAGAACTCTTTGATTGACCCTAGAAAAGTTATTAAGAAAGACCCTTCATATTGGAGTATCGAATTTAAAAATGGCTCAACTATTTATGGTGTTCCTCTAGGGGCATCTTCCGAAGGACAAACTGTTCGTGGACCAAGGGCACATATTTTAATTATAGACGAAGCTTTTATGATACCCACTAAACTAAAGCAGGCAGTGTTAACTCCGTATCTTAATGTTATGTATGACGTTACTAAATCAGAAGAAGAGCAGATGTTAGGAAACATGGAGATACAAGTTAGTACTATTGACTTTGACTTCCGGGATTTCTGGAAAAACTCAAAGTTCTACGAATCTGTTTTAGAGGGGGCATCAAATAAAGAAGCAGAACTCGGCGATATCACTCCAGCTGACATATCTTATTTTGAATTTAATATTGATGACAGCTACTACATGTATAACGGTAAAAGGAAATCCGTTTGGGGAATTAACTACGAGAGAATGAAGAAGCAATTAAAGCTGCCTTCAACCGATAAAAATATTTGGATGGCTGAAAATAAAAATCAGCCATTAAATCTTCAGGGTTCCTACTTTTCATATAATGATATTGAAAAGGGAATGAATACTCCTTTATATATAAGAAATGAGGTAGATGAACAATATGCTGAAGTCTTGGATATATGTGCTGCTCCGTGTATTTTGGGAGGTGACACAGCTCCTTCTGGTGATAATACTGCTTTTGTTGTTCTTAAAGTGGGCCAGTACAATCACCGTGATTACGATGTTGATGTTTGTAGGACAGCTAATTTAGGCCGGCCATGTCCGATGTTAAAGCATCGTATCTGTACTTATAAAAAACATTTAGTGCCTATACATGCTTATGAAGAAAATAAGATGAGTCAAAGAGACAGGGTTAAATATATATATGATATCAAATCCAGGTTCAATTTAGTTGGAATTGCATTAGATAAGAAAGGAGGTGGACATGAGCTGTCCGACCTTCTTAAGGACAAGGATTATATTCGACAGGTAATCGGCCCGGACGCACTTCCTATTTATGACCCCTCTATGTACCCCGATTTAGAAGGGCTGCCTATTTTAAAGTTGTACAGTATGACACAAGATATGAATTTACAATTTAACAGCTATTTGAAAGCTGTTATAAGTAATCAAATTTTAATATTTCCCAGACCGTTGAGAGACCGGCCTTCCAATCCACGCATCCTAGAAGCTGCCGGACACATAGAAACTTTAGTCAACCAGGTTGCTCGTATAAAAGCAAAACCAAGGGGGACTAGTGTTTCCTTTGACATCGAGGCGGTAGACCCACATACCGGAAGAACAGTTGCCGGTAAAAAGGATGTGTACTCTGCATTGCTACATGCTGCTGCTAGAGTGAAAGAGTTAATAGACGAAAAATTATTGAGTGACCCGGAAACTGTGTATGAAGAGACACTACCGGTTGGATTTAATCTATAGAGGTAAAAAATGGCCAAGAACAAAAGACAAAATCAAAAAAGACCAAAACAAAGAACAAACCGGAAAAAATCAAAGAGCACAAAAAATCTGCGAAAGCATGTAGATAATATGGCTGTGCATACGTTCAATCAATTGAACAAAAGATTAGATAAGAACGCAACTATATATGAAACTCAGAAAGAGGCTGTTGGTGTCGCAATACATAGTATCGTTGACAGGCGAACCCCCTCCGGGCTTTTACAGGAGGTATCAGCATATACCGACCCCAACTTAGATGATAGGAACCTTGTTGTTGACCTTTCCAGAAAACTTCGTTCTAAAGAAGGTATTTGTAGCTCAGTAGCTGACCTTCTTTTAGACTTTTCAGCAACAAAAGGACGCTATGAGACTAATAATGAGGAATTGAAAAAGCTTTTAAATGATTGGGCAGCAGTAGTTAACAGCAATATTGGAGGAATAAAAACCAAAGAATCAATTACTCCTGTGCCGGGCCTCCGGGCAGTAGCGAGAAAAATAGTAGATGCATTTTTGACTGACGGAGATGCAGTATTTTCATGGTACTGGAAAAATGGGGTAAAGTTAAAGTTGGAAGATTCGGATTCTTGGTTTCTACCGGCATCTGTAAAAGTGTTGGATAGTGTGGGGCTTTCAATTGACGAAGACTTAGCCAAATTGGGAGTGGAGAGAATCACTTATGAAGTTGATAGAGACTTAAAGGAAAAATTATTGAATCCTGAAACAGATGCTGATAAATTTTTACAGAAATCGATACCAAAAGAGTGGTTAAGTTTTTTAAAAAAAGATGAGCCTATTGTTTTGAGTCCGGAAGTTACTTTCCATATTAAACGAAATGCGAAGGACTATAAACCTTGGGGTGAACCTCTATTTTTGAAAGCTTTTAATGCAGTTGCCGATAAAAGAAGATTGCAAGCAGTGGATGTAGCGACCATTGACGGATTGTTAAACAGAATAACAGTGTTTTCATTGGGATTAGCTGATAAAGAAAAAAATCCTTCTTATCATGTTCCTTCAAAACGAAGAGTAGATGCGTTAATCGCTCTCTTAACAAACCCCAAAAGAATGAATGCTATTGTTTGGCCAGGTCCGGATTTAAAAGTAGATGATATCGGCCCGGATGGTAAAATTTTAGAGTTTACAGATAAGTATGTCCAGGTAGACAGAGACATCCTCCGGTCTTTGCATGTTTCCCCACTACTTATAGACGGAGGTTCTAGTGGACAGTCTATAAGAGACTGGGCAGCCTTTTTAAGTACAGAAGTCGGACTGGACTATATTAGAGACGAACTTGAGAGAGTTTTTACATTAATAGGAAGAAAAATTGCAGAAGCTAATGGAATTGAATGGGAATTTTTATATTATCAGTTTGATACCCAGCTTCTCAAGGATGAAAAGAGAATTAGAACGTTGGCCTTGAAGATGTTTGAGTTGGGTGGAATCTCTGTTGAAACCTTTGTTAAAACTATGGGATACAACTTTGCAACTGAAAAATTCCTTAAAGAAAAAGAAAAAGCAGAAGGAATCGATATAATCTTTTCTAATCCTAATGCACCCGGCTTCACTAATGTGGACCAGGATGACGGCAGACCACCGGAGACTACTGATGATGAAGTTATCACCGATACAGCTAAGATTAACGAGAAAGCGGTAGATATTTATTTCGGTTTGTACTTGGGCTGGCTTGACAAATTAAAAACAGAAATAAGGAGCAATCTATCCATTACTCCTAATGATATTTCTCTTGCTGAAATGTCATTAATAGGAAACTTTTCTGCATTAAGTAGACTGGTTGAAATTGAAATCAAGGATATATATAAGAGAAATTCCGGAGGAAGGGTTACTGATGACTTAAACTTCGTTTTAAATTGGAATAAATCGTTTTTAGATAACTTTTATTTACAATTAAGAGACGAATTAAGACAATTTTCAAGCACTTTTGTAGATAATATAGATAGACATGAATATAGACTCTTTCTTTATGCGAGAGAAAGCTTTATAAAGGCCCAATTAGCCGGCCAGATTACAAAGGCAAGGATAATGGGTGTCAAAGTTGCAAAGGTGATTTGCCCTGAAGAGTCTTCTTGTGATTTTTCCGGAAGGGATGAAAATTTTAAATTGGACTTTCTATTAGAAAATTTCCCGTCTCATCCTAATTGTAACTGCGTCATTGAATTCATAAAGGAGACCTAATATTGGTAACGAAAACTATAGATATTTTTGCAAATGGAAAAACTTTAGGTATATCGATTCTATTAGCATCGATACTAATATGGAACATTGTGGAAACTTTAGCTTTTACTCGACCTGGGAGTGTTCAACAAGGCACCCAGGTTGAAGCAAAAGTAGATAAAGTACTTTTAGAGTTAGAAAAAGGGAAAGAATACCATAATAAAATTGGTAACTCTTTAACTCAATTTGTTTATAAAGAAGGTGCCTTGATTAAAATGGTAGAAAAACAGAATTCTTTATTAACAATTTTGAATAACAATGTGATAGAGAACACACTTATACAGAAACAGGTATTACGAAGATTAGAAAAATTAGAGTAATGTCTGATACATCTGTTGTAAATTTAAAGATAAGGAAATCTTCCAAAATTATAAATTTGGAGATAAGGAGAGAATAAATGGGAATTCCCGGAAGAGCAGACCAGGCTGGTTCAAATACTGTAAAACGTGTTTTTAAAGTAACATTTACCAGACCGCTTTCTTCGAAAGTTAAATACGAAGCTTATGATAATACTAAAGGCAAGGCAAATTTCCCTACCTTAGATTCAGTACTTACGACTGCAAATGATATATTTGGAATGGGTGGCGGTGAAGACTCTATGATAGGTCTTCATGATACCACAGCCACTAGGCCACAAGCAACAAGTTGGTTCCCAGACACTCCCAATGCAAACACTTCTAGTATTAACTTACTAAAAGGTACCACTACTTTTGTTACCCAACATGGTGCTACTGTATCTGCTGGTGGTAGTATTACGTATAGTATGCAATGTAAAATTGTAGCCTCAATGCAGACCAGTTCCATAACAGGATTTGATTTAGCGTTTAGGTACACTTATACTAGTACTCAGCCTACACTCGCTTTTTTCTTTATGGATGCTACATTACAAGATTGGACAGCCCTTACTCCCGGAACTCATGGTATAGTTCATACCAGAGCCGGCACTGTTACATTAGGCCCATATCTTGCTAACATACCCGTTACCGGTCAGGAAAAAACTGCCGAGGCATGGGTTGTTGCTTCCCTGACTTAATTAGCATAAACTAACTTCATTCTAAAATTGTATTAATTTTACAAGGAACAACTATGCTCAGTTATAATCCTTTACCCCACTTGCAACCCGATAAAGGGTATCCAATTGTTGACGTTGCCGGCTGGAAAATATATTATACAGATGGCACTATTGTTTCTTCTAAAGATGTAGATTGGCATAACGCACCAAAACATGAAGTTCAGATTGTTATGCTTTATTTAAACAAGCTAGACTCTTCAGGAAGGCACTGTAGACATAGAATGTGTGGATTTGATTTTTATTTTAAAGATGAAGAAGGATTTGGATATTCCTTTGATGACTCGTCCTTTGTTCGAGGTGAAGTTGTTTACGGCAAATGGACCACCTATGAAAATTACAACAAATTATTTAACATAGCCATAAAAGACTTTGAATTCTAATGGGAAGAAAATATTACCTCTCGGATGTTGATTCTGACCTAAAAGCCGGCCAAGACTTTGGTTCCATAGCCACAATTAATACTGACACAGCCGGCTCTCTCACCCACACGACTCCAGCTGGCCTTACAGAATCCTCTTTTTGTTATTCAGGAGCAAACCAGCCCAATTCAGATGCTTGGCCTCAAGATGCTACGTGGACTATGTTAACAGAAATAACAGCTGCTGACACCACTATGGCCCTTCGTGTAAGGGTCACTCGCATGAGGCTCGGTGGTTCTATCATGGAGTCCAGCGTTTTTACCGGGTCCCAGACACTAACTTCCGCTCAAAGCTATGTTTGGCAGCTGACCGGTCTTTTTTGGGACGATGACACCACTTTAATTTCTGACCGCTTCGCCATAGAGTATGAGTTCACCAGTAGTGCCCCACATGGTAACTCTTCTGTAAATATTGAAGCAAACACAGTACTCGCTGAAATTGATACTCCATTTATAGACGATACTGTTGTAAAAATAGCTAACCTTGTTCAACCAGATAAAGCTTTGATGAACAACATCGCTAATATTATTTCGAGCGATAAGACATCAATGGTTAAGCTCGCTGAAATTATTATCTCAGACAAAATGGCTTTAACAAGATTTAATAATATTATTCAAAATGATGCTACTATTATTAATCGAATAGCAAATGTTGTTCATATGCCTGCTCCTGAAATGGTGGCCGGGCTTAATAATATTCTTCAATTAGACTCAGTGAATTTATCAGATATATCTAATATATTACAAGCCGACAAAGAAACCTTAAGTAAAATAGCAAATATTTTATTGAGCAATAAAGAAGTATTAAAAGAGATTTCTAATACGATTCAGGGTGACAAAGAATTAGTTTTTCGAATAAGCCATCTTTTACAAGCAGATAAAAATATCCGAAATTATCTTTCTAATATAACTAATCTCGACCAAACTGTTTTATTTAAAATAGCTAACGTAATAAAAGGGGATAAAACTTTAACAGCGTCAATTGCCAATGTGTTAAACTTTTTAATAGAAGCAACAACGGTTTCCAAAATAGCTTCTTTGCTTCAATCAGATAAGGCGGTTATTAACAAACTTAGTAACACCGTTTCCGGTGAAAGTGAAGTTATCACAAGAATTGACAACATTGTTTTAGGAGACAAAGAATCTTTATATGATATAGGTAATATTATATTGGGGGACAAAGAATTTTTTAACAAACTGTATAACATCATTGTGCCCAGCCAATCTGCTATAAATAGGTTGTCTAATGTGATAGATTCGGAGTTAACTGCTATAAATAGGCTCACTAATTTAATACAGCAGGATAAAAAAACATTATATAAAATTGCTAGTTTAGTTGTGTTAGATTCTATCAAGAGAGAAAAAATTTCTAGTGTTCTGCCTATGGATAAGTTTATATTTAATAAACTTGATAATATAATAAACTTTCTCACTGACCCTATTGATTACCCCATTAAAATATTTTTAAGAAATTTACAAATAACAAGAGCAAAAGTAATTAACCTTGAAATTCTTGGTCAAGGTTCTAGTTAAAAAGAAAGGAAACAAGAATGATAATAGTACAAACTATGGATGATGAACTACACATTGTTAAAGACTCATGGGTTACGTTCCATCCCAAAGGAAAAATAAAAAAAATATTTCTTACAGACTATTGTAAGATTATGAAAGAACTAAAAGGCTGCGATAAATATTTTGTGGTTAGAGAGGCTGTAGGCGTCAAAGGACCTGGCATGCAAGAGAATAGAACTGTTCGAGAAACAGTTTATGGCCTGGTTGATATGGCACAAGTTAAGATAGATTTAAATAAGGCTATGGAAGAGATGTTGGTACGAGCGATGAAAGAACATCCGGAAACAAAAGAAGCTAAAACTCAAGAGATAAAGAAACAGTATAAAAAACTTCTACAGGTAGTGGAAAACAAAGAAGTAACGGAAATAAGCCTTGTCCTCCATGAAAGAATTTGTTCTACAAAACAGACTTTAGATAAACTTTTATTAAATCAGTTTAAGGAAGGCGTAAAAAGAAACGTTGGAATAGAGGACGTATTAGGTAAAAACTATAAAAAACAATTAAAGGTATGGTAAAAAGATTTAAATTAAAAAATATTACTACGTGGAAAAAACCTCCATGTTACGCATATAAATATGATGCAGCGGTAAAAATGTATGGCGAAGATTATGAGATATCGCTAAAAGATATGCTTCTTGTGGAAGAGATATCTGTAAGCGATATTATGTATATTGAAAGATACGAACCTACCTGGCTTGAAGGAGATTTTAAACAGCCTTGTATAGAAATGTTTGAATGTGTTTCCAGGTTTGTTCCAAATCCTATTTTAGATGACCTGGTAGATAACCTAAAATCTAATATTGATTCTGAATATATAGTGGAGCATTTAAATTCGTTAAGTTCTTTATTAGGAATGATGGAGGAGGTTAAAATAATAACTTGTGCTTATTTTTTAATCGAGGGCTTATTTAGTTATCAACTTGCTGCTGAAATCTCCTCTATTGGGGTTTCCCTGTCCCAACAGAAAGAAAAAGAAAAACAAACACATAAAGATATAGTTCTTAGATATTTATAATGGCTGCAGCAACCTACGCATACCCTATTTCCGATAGATACACAGCAGAGTTTGTCGTTGCTCCTTACTGGTCAAGGTTAGACACCCAACCTCACGGCAGCTTCAGCGACACCGGGGCTGATGTTATATCCCATTCGGTAGATGATACTATGGCGACCTTTAGTTGTTTTATCAGTGCTACAAGATTCACTAATCACCCAATAAGTTGTGGCTATCAAAATGCTAGTATGTGGCAAAGAGCGAAAGAGCAAACCGCCGGTGATGTTGTAAACGCAAGGGTAATGTACCTTTATGATGGTGTGTGGAGATTCAATTCTGACCTTCTAAACAGTGCCTTAACAAATTCGTATGCATGGTATACTACCAATACACCGCAGGCCCATCGAACCGGTCAACTTTTCAAATTGAACGGAACAGCGATAGGGTATCAGAAGGGAAGTAATGCAAGTAAAAACGCTGATGGTGTTAGGGTGTCAGAGTTTCATCTAGGAATTGAAATTACATTTGATACCGCAGCTCCTTCCCCTGCTGCTTCCATATACATTGCTGGCGCTTCATTAAGTTTCGCCGGCCCAAACGAAACTAATTTCTCCGGTACCCCGACTCTTGCTGCTCTTTATATAGATAATACAAATGCTACAGGCGCAGTGTATGATGAGTCCAAATTTATCGAATGGAGAGTTGGCACATCTATAGGAGGTAATGGAACCACAATTTATGGGACTGTATGGAATAGCGGTACAATTCCAACTGTCGCATCCCTTTCCTCTTTTATTGTTGTTGACTACACATCCTCTACCGCACTTCAAGCAGATGTTCTTTATTACTTAAAGACCAGGATAACCGATAATAACGATAACGTTGGTAAATGGTCTAACGTAGCAAGTTTCACAAACTCCTTAGACTCTCCTTGGTGGAACAACAATTGGACAAGAAGAACTAAAATAACTTTTGGAACCAACCACTCCACTTTATGTAAGGGCTACACCGCCTCGTTATTTTTCCCTAGTGGTGTTTTTAAGACAATAGGCACTACGGGAGATTTTAACGAATCTATTGTACACCCAAGCGAAGATGGGATAGTAAGGAAAGAAAACAAAACTTTTTTTGCTTGGAGAAATAAAGAGTCGTCCATTTCTGTCCGGTACTATCGTCATGGCACTATCGGGTCATTAAGTGCTACTGTTACTCTCGGAGGACAGTATACAAGTAACACCGACATCCATTTTTATCCAGCGATGGCTATTGACAGTGAGGGGTATGTTAACATCGTTATAGGTCAGCACAGTAGTTCTGACGCCCCTTTATATAGAACGGACTCAACACTCCAATTAGATTTTGGGTCAGCGCCCGTTACATTTTTTGAACCCGGAACATATCCCAGATTAAGATGGAACCCCAGTGGCAGTTTAGTATTGTTTTATAGGGATGCGACTGTCAGACGGCAGGTTTTTTATAGACAGAAAACATCAACAACTTTCGATGGCCCCTTCTATTTTACTGACTATAACGACCCTGCTGAGGGTAACGGGGTTATATACTCTGGAGGATGTGAGATTGATGAAAACAATAACTATCATTTTATAATTACTTTCAGAGATGGTTACCTCACTACTAATTATACCAGGGGTGTTGGATATATCAGGTCAGCCGGAGGAAGTGTTTGGACAACAATAAAAGGCACTATTGTTGGGACTACAGCTAACAGTCCTAGTGGTCAGCAGATTAATTGGGCATCAGCTAGTAACTGTATAGTTTTTCAACCACCAGCTTACGGACCTGGCGCAACTGCTGGTCCATACTTTATGACGAATGGCGCAGGCTTTAAAAGATTTCCTTCCGGAACATTAGTAATGACTTGTGGCAAACAACCGGCAACTCTACCCTGGCAATATTTTGAAAGTCATTCGGCGGATTTGATGATAGGAATAGCCGGAGCTGCTTCAGCCTGGACAACTCTAAACATGACGGACGAATTTGGTAAAGAATTATGGAGCCATAGAAACGGACCAGTTGTTCAATATTTCAAAGACCCTAAAAGAGAAAATCTAGTTTTAGATGTGTATGGTTTTATAGAGCCTACAACGGAAGCCGCCTTTGGTCAGGAAATAGCCCATTGGTGGTCATATGATTATGGTCAAAACTGGTTTTTTAATCAGTTAACCAGAAACTCTGTTTTTGGACAGGGGCAAATGTTAGGGGTGCCCTCTTGCTATGAAACACCTGAAATAGTTGTTGGCAGAATCGATTTTGTAGACTATTATAAAGGAGATGTACCTGCCACAGCTTTTGATTCCAGGGGAGACGATATTAGAGTTGTGTATGGAACAAGAGAAATAGATAGACTACCAGACACATGGTGGAACTCTGAAACCACAAATATTGAATTTCAAATACAGAGCACAATTCCTGAGAACCAACCTAACGATGGCTTTAAACATTATTATGTATACACCGGAAATCATTTCGCTCTGGCCACGCCCCCAAGAAACCCAGATAATATTTATAGGGTGTGGGAAAATTATGAACTTCATCCAAATAACACAATCTTCCCAACTTCTCATGGGTTCACTTTTGCAACTAGAAGTGCTAGTACAGAGTATCGAGTTACCTATTCATACAGTAGTGAGGTATTCGATGCTGCTGGAAACAAAGTATATGCTGGAAGAGCTGCACTTAGATGTGACGGTATAGGTTCAATTTTAAGAGCATACCCAACCTATTGCATAGGAGGAAGAACAGAGTTTACTTATTGGGGAGAAAATAACCAAAAGTTTTCCGGGGGTTTTTATACTGACATAGCAGTAAACGGAACATTTAAAAACCATAACTTTGAGCAAGGTATATTAGGTAAAGTCCCAACTTTTTGGCAAGAGATATCCGGTACAGTATCTAAATCTAACGTCCAAGTAAATGAGGGTTCTTTTTCTATTGTGTTAGCTACTCTAGCAGGAGTAGATTCTGTCGCTAAGTCCACCCTGTTTAGTTTTAATCGAGCCAGACCAACTATGGAAGTTTCTGTTGACTACTTTCCGGACATTAGTTTACTTGCTCAGTTTGATGGACAATTTGCTAGGTTTTATGTAACGAATAAAAGTAATGTAACAATCGCATCTTTTAATACAGGGGGTCAAAGGGATGCATGGTTTTCGAAGACATTAACTTTTTCTACTAGTGCCACTCAGTTTTATATTAAACTTCATATAGATACACGTGTAGATGAAGAGATGAGTGTTTACTTTGATAACATAACACTTAAGTCTCCGGACTCACATTATTATCTTTTTGGAATTGATGGCGCCAACCAATTTGTACACAGTACTCATAAGAGCTTAGAGCAGTTTTTTGTATACGCTCCTAGTATAACTTTCCCCTTTCATAAATACCATGAGTTTGAAATTATTTTGGGCACCCAAGCTAAGGTTTATGGAGATGGACAATTAGTAAGTGTGGTCACTGCATGGAATGTTAATAATGTGACTATTGCATCTATGTATTTTTCTAACACTAACCCAAGAGACAAAGACGCTTCTAATGACGCTTATCTAGACTTCGTTAGACTGAGTGAGTGGGTACCTAATTCACCTGGAGCTGAATTAGGTATAACAGAAATTAAAGATTTTATTGGTGTTCAAAATTTAGCAAATATTTTAGACTTGGCTTACTTTAGGTCTTCTCGAAAAGCTAATATTGTAATTGGTGAAAAAGACGTTATTGATAAAATAGCTAATATTTTAACACTTGAGTTTGTTAATTCAAAAGATATTGCAAACGCATTAGTGGTTGAAAAAACCAGTGTTCCGAGGTTAGCTAATTATTTAGGGATGGATAAGAATTTAAGAAGGAGCATTCAAAACATTCTTCTTATGGACAAAGACTTAAGAAACAGAGTTAGTAACATTGTTGGCGTAGAAAAGAAAGTTATTGATAGGGTTGCTCATCTTGTATTGAATGACAGAAACGTCATAAGAAGAATGGCAAACATTGTTTTAAGTGATAAGGCTGAAATTTCACGTACAGCACAGTCTTTGTCTTTTGACAAAGACTTTAGAGACAGGTTGGCAAACTTTGTAGTTAGTAATAAAAATGTGTTAAGAGAAATTGCTTCGTACTTATCGATGGACAAAGAAACTCAAATTGAAATTGCTAATATTATTCAGGGTGATGATTTAGTTATAAGAAAACTATCAAACATTCTTCAAACTGACAAAACTGTTATGTCAAAACTACATAATATTATCTTAGGTGATAAAGCCCTAAGAACTAGAATGGCCCATATTCTGAGGCTGGACGATTTAGATACTGCACGACAGGCGATGATTTTAGACCTAAACAAGGAATTAATAAAAGAACTCGCCAACATAGTTTCTTCTGAAAAAATATTGATAGATAGATTATCTAATATATTAAGTTTTGAGAAAGGTATCATAGCTGAAATCGCTAATATTGTTCTTACAGATAAAGATTTTAGAAACAGAGTAGCGCACATACTAACGCTAGACGCTCATAGTGTGGACAGAGTTTCTGAGATAGTAAACTTAGAAAAAATAACATTAGATAAGATTGCAAATATTGTAGTACCCGGAAAAGAAAGGGTAAGTGAGGTAGCTAATATACTGTTAGCCGACAAAACTCTTTTTTCCCGAATAATGAATTTTATTTTTACGGATAAGGACACTAGAGATAGGTTGTCTAATATTGTAATCCTGGAAGACAGCGACTTTAACAGACTTGCAATGCTTTTGGAATTAAATAAAATAGTCATTTCAAAAATCTCTAATACCATCGCAACAGAAAAAACCACCCTAAACAGATTGTCACATATTATTGGCACTGATAATGTTTCCTTAGCCAAAATTGCTAACATTATTCTAACCGAAAAAGACACTCGAAGCAAGTTAGCAAGCATATTATTACTTGATGCCAGCGATGTTAGTAGAGTGCCTTCTATTATAGACTTAGAAAAAATAATCTTAGATAAAATCTCTAACATAGTTAATACCGAAAAAGAAGAAGTAAACCGATTGTCCAATATTTTATCTGGAAACAAAGTATTATTTTCCAGGATAATGAATCTTATTGTTTCTGAGAAAGATTTTAGAAATAGAATGGCAAATATTTTGAGGCTAGATGATTTGGATACTGCTAGGTTACCTATGATTTTAGATTTAAATAAAGAGTTGATTGAAAAACTTGCTAACATAGTCTCTTCTGAAAAAACTTTAATAGACAGACTATCTAATATATTGACTTCGGAAAAAACTTTAATAGCTGAAGTTGCTAATATCCTTATTACTGACAAAGATTTTAGAAATAGAGTATCTCATATATTAACTCTCGATGCCCACAGCGTTGACAGAATTTCTGAAATAGCAAACTTAGAAAAAATAACGATAAACAAACTAGCAAACATTGTTGTTCCTGGAAAAGAAAAAATCAATGAAGTAACTAATGTACTGTCTACCGACAAGACTATTCTTTCTCGAATAATGAATTTCATTTTTACGGATAAGAACACCAGAGATAGGCTGGCAAATATTGTAAGTCTAGAAGATAGTGATTCTAACAGACTTGCAATGATATTGGATTTAAATAAGACAGTGGCTGACAAAATTGCTAATGCTGTAGATACAGAAAAAAATACCATCGATAAATTATCTAATGTTCTCACCACCGACAAGTCTTTATTAGCAGATGTTGCTAATACCATTTTTACTGACAAAACCGCTAGAGACAAACTAGCAAATGTGCTGTCACTTGATGCCAGTGCTATTAGTAGGGCATCGTCTATTATAGATTTAGAGAAAATAATTTTAGATAAGATTTCCAATATTATTAACCCCGAAAAAGAAGAAGTAAGTCGATTAGCAAGTATTGCACCCGGCGACAAAGCGTTATTTTCTAGGATAATGAATTTTGTTCTTACTGAAAAGGACACCAGAGATAGGCTGGCAAATATTGTAAGTCTGGAAGACAGCGACTCTGATAGAGTCGCAATGATATTGGATTTAAATAAGATAGTGATTGATAAAATTGCTAATATTATAAGTACAGAAAAGACTTCTATAAGTAGAATATCTCATGTTATTGGTACCGACAATATTTTCTTAGCAAAACTCGCTAACATTGTTCTTACTGAAAAGGATGTCAGAGACAAGTTAGCAAACATATTATCACTTGATGCCACCGCTATTAGTAGAGCAGCATCTATTATAGATTTAGAGAAAATTGTTTTAGATAAGATTGCCAACGTTGTTAGCCTCGAAAAAGAAGAAATAAAACGATTAGCAAATATTTTAACTGTGGACAAGGGATTATTTTCTAGGATAATGAACTTTGTCCTTACTGAAAAGGACACCAGAAAGCACCTGGCAAATATTTTAAGTCTAGAAGACAGCGATTCTGATAGACTGACAATGATATTGGATTTAAATAAGGCAGTGATTGATAAAATTGCCAACACTATAGATACAGAGAAAACTTCTATAAGTAGAATATCCAATATTATTGGGACTGATAATATTTTCTTAGCAAAAACCGCTAATATTATCCTTACTGAAAAGGACACCAGAAAGCACCTGGCAAACATATTATCACTTGAGGTCAGCGATGTTAACAGTTTATCGTCTATTGTTGAGCTAGAGAAAATAGTTTTAGACAGACTTCCTAATATTATCAGTCTCGAAAAAGAAAAAGTAAATCGATTAGCACATATTTCACCGGGTGACAAAGCATTATTTTCCAGGGTAGTCAACCTTGTGGTTTCCGAGAAAGATTTTAGAAATAGGCTGTCTAATATCGTAAACATAGAAGATAGTGATTCTGATAGACTCGCAATGATTCTTGAATTAGATAAAGAGATTATAGAAAGATTCACTAACCTTGTTTTAACAGACAAAACTCTTTTCTCTAGAATTGCTAACGCTTTGTCCGGGGATAAAACATTGGTTTCAAGAGTAGCTAACACCTTACTTGTAAATAAGATAAGCACTGAAGAGGTGGCTAATATTTTGGTGGCAGATAAGGAAAATTTATTCCGGATTGCAATGAGAATTTTAGGAAATAAAGAAAAAGCCAAAAAATTCGCTAACATAGTTCTGCTGGAGGATATTGTAGTAGCTAGAATAATGAATTATATCGTTATGGACAAATCTCTTACAGCTAGATTTTCTAATATCATTGTAAAGGATAAAGATTTTAGAACCCGGCTATCTAGTGTAGTGAATTTTGCGAACATAGACTTTAAAAGAATCTCTGAGCTTATGGACCTCGAAGTGAGCCGGCACAAACGCTTATCTGAGACCACATCACTGCTTTCTAGTAACTTGTTTAAGCTTGCGGAGACTTCTTTATTTGAGAGGTTAACGGATAAAAGAATAAGTGAAGAGATAGATTTTGAAAAGACGAAGTTAGATAGGAAGATGGCTGAGTTTGTTGATTTTCTAGCTATAAAAATGAGCTTATTTGCCCAGGATTCAGACTTTCTTAAGGACTTCTATAAAAAGGTTGCTGAGGTAGTACAATTAGAAAAAACGAGTTTCGATAATAAATATGTACAAGTCGTTGACTTTATTGCAAATGAGATGATTTCGTTTGCAGAGGATTCTGATTTTATTGCCAATAGATTGAAGAGATTTGCTCAATTTGTTGACTTTGTAATAGAGACTATTGATTTCAAAAGGTTCTCAGAATATGTCGTACTTGAGAAAGTAGGGTTCGAAAGATTTTCTGAGTTTGTTGGCCTGGAAAAAGAGATACTTCAGAGAGTTTCAGAGGCTGTTGATTTCAATAAAGATAAATCAGATAGATTTTCTGAGGATATAAACCTGGAAAAAGTCCTTTTGAGTAGATTCTCTGAAACTATTAATCTGATGTCAACAAAACTACTTAAGTTTTCTGAGTCTGTCAATTTTATAGCTTCTAAAGTACTTAATTTTGCTGAAGAAGTGAACTTGGAAAAACTCACCTCTCAGAACTTTGCTGAGTATGTTAAATTTTCTGATGAGGATATATTATTTAAGAGAATTTCGGAACTCGCTGAATTTGAATCGTTTAATCTGAACCGGTTAAGCCAGTTTATTAAATTCTTAAAAGTGAAACTACCGATATTGATTTTAGCCAGAAACTTTGAAATAGAAAAAGCATCTGTAACCAATATTGATATCAGTGAAGCTAAACTGACGAACTTGGAAATTATATAATGGCAAGAATTACTAGCGATGAAGTAACTGTTAAGCAAAATAACACATATGTCATAACCTTTAATTTGGTAGACGAAGCTTTAGACCCAATAACACTTCCGGTTTTAGGGACTTTTGTTTGCTCTCAATACTATTATAATGCAAGGCAGACAAAATCAGATAAGCACCATTTAGATATAATTAACGGTCGAGATGCACAAGATGTATTAAACGCAAATAACGTAGTAGTAACCACTAACGGGACAGTAACATGGACTGTTCAGGCAGAGGACACTGCTAAATTAAATAGTAAATTAGATGAAGAAGTGCATATTACAATGTTCCAATGGCACTGGAATGGAAATAGAAATAACTATGAAATTACTTTCAATGTTCAAAGTGTTCCTAAAAGCACATAAGGAATAAAAATGGCAACTTACCCTTTTAAAGTATCAGGGGCTTGTGCCTCTATAGCAAAAAATGTATTTAAAGTTAGGTTCAGTCAGCCTTTAAGCTCTGTCCCTAGTCTAAGGGCATATGATAACGACCAAACATTTCCCAATACCGGGGCACTAACAAGTAATGCTTTTGTTATTTTCGCTGGTAGTACCGGCAATAGCAATGACATCCTCAT
>SDBT01003693.1_pt1 | contig 26319 bp, 35 predicted proteins | sample 2277101 | NCBI WGS metagenome assembly SDBT01 (sample SAMN10404973, study PRJNA504765) | marine sediment metagenome | isolation source: marine sediment core GS10_PC15, 103 cmbsf | place: Arctic Ocean: Southern Knipovich Ridge | collected 2010 | reverse complement strand
GGTGTCAGGAATTGAGACATATACCGTATTGCTTGCGCCGAATGAGGTGCCTCCGTCAGTTTGATAAAAGGCAATAGCTCTATGAGTAGTTGACAGATCAGATAATCTGGTAGCGTCTCTGCTTTTTTTGAAGTATTCAGCAGGATTCAAAACAAGAACTGCTGTAACTGCCAAAACAGCCAGAATACCAATGACAATCAACAATTCAATAAGGGTGAAGCCTTTTTCCGAGGACATTGATTCTATTATATCTGTTTTGTGGGATATTTGAATAAGTTTGGGAGCTACGCATCCCGAATCCCTGAATTAATCCTGGAATTTTTTTGCTATTGTAATAGTTCTTTCGCCAAATTGATCGGTTTGGCTCCTGCTATATGCATCGGCTCCCTAATATCAAGGTCGCCATATTTTGATACTTTAGACTTTGTCCGAAAAGTAATATTCATCACGCCAATAACTTTATTTGTTTCAAAATCTATAAGTGGACAACCGCTATTACCGGGATTACTAATCGCATCAAGAATAAACCAATTTCTTTTATGGCTCGGGTCGCGGCCGTCTCTTTTTATATTGCTAATAATTGTTTTATTAACTATGAGAGTTACGCCAAAACCGTCGTTTATAAGCTGAGCAGCGTAAGGAAATCCAATAAAATAAGCGTCTTCTCCAATTTCTGTTTTATCAGAATCCCCAATTTCTATTTTTTTTAAAAGGATATTTTTATATTCTTCTAATTGAAACACCGCTAAATCATTAGCGTCATCTTTATTAATTAATTTAATTGGAATCCATTTATAACGTTCTAACTCTGCGGCCGCTTTCTCTGCTAATACAAAAGCCTTTAAACTTTTCCGCTGTTCATCATTGAGCTGGTTATAAATATGGGCTGCGGTAATTATTTTCCCGTCATCAGAAATACAAAAACCGCTTCCCGTAATTGTTATTTGTTGGGGATTTGGAGTAAATCCTATCGCGACAATAGAACTTTTAATTTCTTTAATTTTATCCTTAAGGTTTTTTTGAAACATAAAAGGTTTTTCAAAACCTATTTCTTTTTGCCCCGAGTTTGCCGAATGGGCCAATCCTCTATAATAATCCGCTTTTTCTTATTATCTATAGTCAGAGAAAGCTTTTGACGGTTTTTCCACCGCCATCTGCGGATAACGTCAATCGGAAGCGTTATTGCATAGCTTCTGCCCCCGGAAACTTTTGAAAGCGACCTTACGTTTTTATTTTCTATTTTTCTTCTTGCCATGCTTTAAGTATAAAAAATCCCTGAATTAATTCAAGGATTAAATCAGGGATTAAATCAGGGATTAAATCAGGGATTCTTTTTTTGGAGCCGAAAGTGGGAATCGAACCCACATTCCTACTTTACGAAAGTAGTGTTCTGCCATTGAACTATATCGGCTTAACTGCCATGCCTGCCGGCAGGCATGGCTAAGGTGGCGTGCCGCCTTATTATACTCAATCAGCCGGAAAATGAAAAATAGTCGCCAACTCTTTACTATTTAAAGACATTTTTTCCTTATCGTTAAACTTCTTAGAAGAAAAAAGTTCGGTTGTGTTTTTTACATTAGATAGCTTTACGGTTTTTAATCCGAAAAAACTTTTTCTGAGGGAAATAAGCTTTTCTGTCGTCAAGCCCGTTATTTCGTCTGCCTGGAATTGGCTCGGCGCCGAAGCGATTATCCTCGCATTAACGGAAAATATAGGATGCAAAACCTTAAATTTCAGGTTTTTCAAAATCTCTTCTCTTGAAAGCCTGTCTCCGCCACTCCGGTTAATCTCGTTTAAATAATCCTTAAGGGCAATCCGCCAGTCCAATCCCCTGTTTATCTTTTTAATTGTTTTTAAAATATTTTTACCGAAAGAAGACCGCTCCGGTTTGCCGATTATTTGGATGACTGCGCCTTCGCCCACTTCATTCACTTCCGAAAAACCGGAAAGGAAGGAAGGGAAAACCGAGAAATCTTCTTTTAGCTGGTGGCTTATTGAAAAAATAAACGGCATTTTGGGATAAAGATAAAATCCGGATATTGAACCAAGAGAATTAAAAATCTCGTATCCGTAAACTGGCTTTATTTCAACTCCGCTCCATAAAATCCGGGCTTTTTGAACCGCCCGGTCAGCCGACTTTTTGGGAATTGCGAAATAAAACTTTATTTCATCGCCTATATTATGGACTGCCGCTTCTAAAACAAATTCGGTTTTTAATTCCGCCAAAAAATTCAAAAATTGGACGGTTAAATCAAATCCCTTCTTTTTTTCTCCGTTAGTTTCCTTTTGAGACAAAAATTTTTTGATTGATTCCCGGGGAATGTTAATTAAAAAATTTTGAAATGTGATATTATTAAACATAAGATGTTCGGGATTATGAATTCTAAATCATATATTTTAATCGCTATTATAATTATAGCCGTGTTCTTTCGGCTATTCAATTTAAATATCGCTCCGCCGGGCCTTTACCCGGATGAAGCGATGAACGGCAACAACGCCCTTGAAGCATTATCGCCAGTTGGCGAATTTAAAATATTTTATCCGGAAAACAACGGGCGCGAAGGACTGTTCGCAAACATCCAGGCAATTTTTTTGTTAATTTTCGGAAATTACGCTTGGGTCTTACGTTTGGTTAGTGCTCTATTCGGCGTCTTAACCGTACTGGGAATTTATTTTTTAACCAAGGAGTTATTTAAAGAAAACATCGCTCTTTTATCTTCTTTTTTCACCGCCATAAGCTTCTGGCATATTAATTTTTCCAGAATAGGGTTCCGCGCGATTATGGCTCCGTTTTTCCTGATTTGGGGAATTTATTTTTTAATTTTGGCTTTCAGAAAAATAAAAAAAGAACACTTTTCTTCACTTAATCCGTTAAGCCATAAAAAACTGCCGTTAGTCGCTTATTCTGTTTTAGGCGGAATATTTTACGGATTGGGATTTTATTCATATATTGCCTATCGAGCCACTCCGATTTTGTTGTTTTTCGTATTTTTATTTTATCTGATTAAAAGCCACAGTTTCCGCAAGCAGATAATGGTTTATTTTTCCTATTTTCTTCTGGCAACTTTTATAGTTGCTCTTCCGCTTGGAATTTATTTCCTTGAGAACCCTCAGGACTTTCTGGGGCGCACCAGTCAAATTTCAATTTTCTCCCTACCAAACCCAATTCACGAACTTGGATTAAATACCGTAAAAACTTTGGCGATGTTTAATTTTGTCGGCGACTGGAATTGGCGGCACAATTTTGCCGGAAAACCGCAACTCCAATGGTTTATCGGAATTTTCTTTTTAATCGGAATATTCATCGGACTTTATGAAATCGCGCGCAAGTCAAAATACAGAAATCAGAACTTAATTCTTTTTATTTGGTTTGTTGTCGCCGCCATGCCGGTTGTGATTTCCAGCGAAGGATTGCCTCATGCCTTGCGCGCAATATTACTCATACCTCCCATATTCATTTTTGCCGGAAGAGGAGGAATTAAAGTTTATGAGTTTGTAAAATCGCATTTACCCGCTAATTTTAAAATTTTTGACGTCGCCTGCGCACTGATACTGCTTGTTTTAATATTTCAAACTTATACGACCTACTTCGTTTCCTGGGCGAACAACCAAGAAGTTTACGGTTCTTTTAGCGGCGAATGGGCGCGTATTGGAAATGAATTAAACGTCCTCCCAAACCAACTCCCTAAATATGTGATTGTGAAAGCCGGCGGAGTTGATGTCCGCGGAGTTCCGATGCCGGCACAAACCGTTATGTTCTTGACAGATACCTTCACAGCTGAAAAACAAAACGAAAAAAATCTGCATTATTTGCTTCCAGGCCAAGAATCTCAAATTATTGACCGAGAAAGGTCTTACATAGTTGAGATTAAATAAAAAACGGCTCAATAATATTTGAGCCGCTAAAGTCCCTAAATATTTAGCTTATTTACAATCTTTCGTTTTTCAGTAAGCGGAATTCTGCTTTTATTCACTAATTCCTGCATTGTTTTTATGGTCTTATCATAAGTAACGCAATCAACCGGATACGGCGTGGCGTCTTTTCCTCCATGAGCAAAAGAATACCTTGCCGGATCTTCGTATGAAATTTCAGCTCCATAAATTATTTCCGAAACTAAAGCCAACGCTCGTATTGTTTTCGGGCCGACCCCCTTTATGGATAAAAGCTTTTCATAGCTTCCCGGCTTCTCGTCACAAACCTGCCATAATATTTTTTCCAAATATTTGCTCTTATTAAAATCTTCAAGCTCAACCGGATGATTTTTAAACTCCGTATTTTCCAAGCGCATTAATTTCAAACGATGCTCATTATCATACGGAGAATTTAACCTTAATAGCATTGTTTTATGAAGCGAAGACGAATTCTCCCGTAAAATCTGAATGTCTTTAATTAAGCTCTTATATCCGCTTGATACTAATTCCGAACTGACTTCCCGCGCTTTATCGCTGTTTTTTGAAGTTAAGTTTAAAACTGATTTTTTCTTTTTCTCGGAAATAATGGCGGTATGAGGTTCGCAGACGAAATCTTTCACATTATCCGAATGCCAATGGTATCTTCTAGCGGTCTGCATTCCTATATTCATTCCCTGCTGGACTACAGTCCATACGCCCGAACGGCTGAACATAAAACTATGATGGTAAATATCAAATCCGTCTTGAATCAAGGCGCCATCAACTTTCGCAGCCATCTTGGAATCGTAAACTAAAGACCGGGCTTTTGAATTTTCCAATCCAACTTTGTTGCCCCATCCGGAAATTTCATCCGGAACTTTTTTGGAAGTTTTTCCTTTTCCTCCGCAAATAAAAATGCCAAGGTTTTTTTCTTCTCCGCGAATCGCCTCTTTTAAGGCAGCGGTTAAAATAGTAGTAAGCCCGGAAGCATTCCAATCAAATGCCAAAACCGTACCCAATGACTGAAACCACGCCGGGTCAGCCATTCTTTTAATAAACTCATCCGGCCCGTATTCATAAGTAATAACCCGCACCATTTCGCGTCCGAGCTTGACCATGCGCTCAAAAAGCCACTTCGGGCACTTCCCGTAATCAAGAGTAAATGTGGCAATTCCAGAACGGTTCATGCTCTAATTATACTTTAATTATACTTTGATTATATTCTTGATTCTAAAAGCTCTAAAAGCATCTACTAAACAAATGTTCGATCGAACATTTGTTTAGTAGATGAAAAAACAGACAAAAAAAAGTCCGCATCGAATTATTCATCCTTCGTAACGCATACATATATGCGTTACGGGGCTTGCTTAACAACTATCATATCGCCGTCTTTGACGATATATTCCTTGCCTTCCAAGCGAAGCCAGCCCTTCTGCTTCGCTGATGCCCACGTGGTGGCCTCTAAAAGCTTCTCACAATGAATTACTTCCGCCTTGATAAATTTATGCTCAAAATCCGTATGAACCACTCCGGCGGCCTGCGGAGCCAATGTTCCTTTTTGGACAAACCAGGACCGGGCTTCATTTTCATTGGCGGTGAAAAAAGTAATAAGATTAAGTAAATCTTTAAGGGAATTAAAAACTTTTTGGAAATTATCTTCACTCAAATCGCTTTTCAAATCCCAAATCAGATAAGGGTAATTAAGATTTTTTAATTTCTCAATTAATTCTTGCGGCACCTCGTCTTTTTTGCCGTTTAAGATAATTAACTGGGGCTTAGCGCTTAATAAATTTATTTTTTCTTTGGATTGTTCGTCCTTTAATTTTAACTCTTCCAAAACTGTTTCTAAGTCATTAACTGGGTCAAGTCTGCCCTCAAAATGAATAATCTCGCTGTTTTGAAAAATTCTGACTAAATGAATAATCACGTCAACTTCACGAACGTGCGCCAAAAATTGATTGCCCAAGCCCGCTCCCTGATGAGCACCCCTGACCAAACCGGCAATATCAACAAATTCTAAAACCGCTGGCAGAATTTCTTTTGAGCCCATTATTTTGGCGACTTTTTCCAATCGCTCATCTTTAGCTGCTACGACTCCGACATTGGGATTAATAGTACAAAACGGATAATTAGCAGTATTCACCTCTTGTTTAGTTAAAATATTGAATAATAGGGATTTCCCCACATTGGGCAAACCCACAATTCCGATTGATAGTTTCATAATTCTAATTCTTCGATTTCGCTTATTATTTGCTGGGGTAGGGGCTGGCCGGGCTTAGTTATTCCCGGATAGCGCCAAGCAGAAATTACCTTCCGCTTAACCTTGGTTTCCACTATCATAACCCAAATTTCATAAGGATGCTTTTTGCTCCCGGCTGATTGCAATATAGCGATTGTGCCGGGCGCTATTCCCTCTTCTATTCTTTTAGGCGAATGCATTACCCTTTTGACTCTTGCCTCTGACAACCGGTAATAGCGCATTTTTGCCTTAGCATGGCTTGTCCAGTGCAAATCCTTGTTTAATTTTTTTAAAAAAGGCATTATTAATAATATATATATATGAAAAAATACTTATCCTGGATACTTCTGTTATTAATAATTTTAGCATCTTTTTTGTTAATGTTTTACTCGTCCAAGGGCGAATCCGCCATTATGGACGAATTGGCGCACATCCCGGCTGGTTACGGCTATGACCGATATCTGGATTACCGGCTTAATCCAGAACATCCGCCGCTGATTAAGGCGCTCGCAGCTTTACCGATACTATTTCAAGAAGTTAATTTTCCGACTGATAAAGCTTCTTGGCAAAGCGACGTAAACGGACAATGGTCCGCTGGAGCGCAATTTCTATACGAATCCGGAAACGATGCCGATGAAATTATTCAATGGATGCGGCTCGGCCCCATGATTCTTGTCCTTCTTTTAATACTTTTAATTTACATCTGGGCAAAAGAATTAATGGGAAAGAATTGGGCGCTCTTGCCGGCTTTTCTATTCGGCTTTTCTCCGACTGTTTTAGCCCACGGGCATTATGTGACAACAGATTTAGGCGCAGCTTTCGGAATATTCGCCGCTTCTTATTTTTTTATAAAGTATCTATTCAACCCGTCCCGCAAACATCTTATTTTTGCCGGAATATTTTTCGGAATTGCTCAACTCCTTAAATTTTCAGCGGTTTTATTAGTTCCGTTTTTCGGTTTTTTAATTCTTGTTTTCGTAATTTGGAAAGCAAAAAACGGATATCCGAAAAAATTCTGGCGAATTTTTTTTCAAAAAGTTCTTTCGCTTATTTTAATTTTCGTTATCGGCTACATTCTAGTTTGGATTGTTTATGGAATTTTTACTTTAAATTACCCGATTGAAAAACAAAAGGCGGATACAGAATTTATACTTACCTCTTTTGCGGGCGGGCCCGTCCGCCATGCTTCGCAAGGCGATGCGGGCGAATCGAGTCCATTACTTTCAAGTTGTATAGATTCTCCAGGTTTGCGCTGCTTGGCGGAAGTCAATATTAAAATGGCGTCTAACAGAATAACTCGGCCGCTTGCCGAATATATGCTTGGAGTATTAATGGTCATTCAGCGTTCAAGCGGAGGAAATACCGCCTACTTTTTAGGCGAGGTATCGGGCGGCGGATGGTGGTATTATTTCCCCGTTGTCTTTCTTTTAAAAGAACCTTTAGCGTCTCTGATTTTAATCGCCCTGGCTTTGCTTATCGCCCTCTGGAATATCGGGAAAAAGCTTAAAGCGATGTTTAAAGCTTTCGGGAATTACCTCGGAACCCATTTCGCCGAATTTTCTATGATAGTTTTCGTAATCTTTTATTGGGTATATAGCGTCAAAAGCCCGCTTAATATAGGAGTAAGGCATATTCTGCCGACGATACCCTTTATTTACATTTTGTCGGCCGGCGTCTTTAAAAAATGGTCTGAAAAAGGGTTAATTTCCTCAATATTAAAGAAAGCCCTAATTTTTGGATTGGCTTTTTGGTACCTTATGGAAACTCTAATTTCCGCCCCGTTTTTCATTTCTTACTTCAATCATTTTGGGGGCGGGACGGAAAACGGATACACATATGTTACTGATTCAAATTATGACTGGGGACAGGATTTAAAGCGCCTGGCCTCGTGGGTTGAAAATCCGCCAGCCGGCGAAAAAATTGAAAAAATTGCCGTCAATTATTTTGGCGGAGGAAGTCCGGAATATTATATGGGCGATAAAGCCAAAAACTGGCAATCGTCGGACGGAAACCCCCTAAAAGAAAGAATTCAATGGTTTGCTATATCAATTAATAATCTTCAGGGCGCACTTGGAAAATTAACTGACCCAAATTTAAGAAACCCCGAAGATGAATATTCTTGGCTCAAAAACCCTTACGAGCCGTACGCCAAAGCTGGAACTTCAATTTTTATTTACAAGCTTTATTAGGAGGTTAAAATAGCAATATCCTCGTCAAATTCCCTGGCCTTAACCACAATAGGTTCGCCGTACCAAAAACGGTAAGTATACCAGTTTCCTCCAGAGTAATATTTTGCAGCAGCGCATCGTTCAAGAAGAGCTTGGTATGGGACTATGTTTTTATTTTTTTCTGCATAAGATTTGCAGCCCGAGGAATTTAAAAGATCTTTCATATAAACCGCGGTTGCCATAAAGGCGTCCCCGTTATTCCACGGCGACGGTGGATTAGAACCGGTTATTTTGGAAATACTTTTTTCGTATAACACCCAAGTAGAAGGTATAAACTGCGCAGGTCCCATTGCCCCACCGTATACTCCGTGCGACTTAATCGGGCAAGAAACTAAAGTTGTTTCCGCATTTAATCCTAATCTTTCAATTATGTTTAGGAAGTGCGGGATATCTCTTGTCGGATGCATAGTCGTGGAATTAGAATAATAGGGATTAACATCGTATCTGCACTGGCCGACATTCGCCCCCAAGTTCGATTCTCTGTCTAAAATCGCCAAAATCAGGGCGGCGTTCACGCCCGTAGCATCCTGGGCGTACTTAGCAAGCTTATACGCTTCTCCAAATTCCAACTGACCTCCGCCAAGAAGCTTAAAAATTTGCTGCCTAATTTCAGCTGCGGTTTTTTTCGTTTCTTCTAAAATTTTTTGGTAGGTGGCTTCTTTTCCTTTAGTATCCTTTAAAAGCTGATTTTTCTTGCTTTGAGTTCTGGCTATGTTTATTTTTTGCGCATCTTGATATGTTTTTAAAGCGACTGTATCCGCCCGCTCCAAAGCCAGCGTTTCTTTCTGGTCAATTAATCTCTGGCGTGCTTCTACAATTTCGTTAAGAGTTATTCTCAAACCGTCTTGAACGCTCAAAAGATTATTTAAATCCCCAAAAAAATCTGAAAGCTGGGGATTTTTAAGCATAACTTCCATAAGCCCTTGTTTATCTTTTTCATAAAGAACCTGTAAAGTACGGGCAAGATTTTCTTTATTTAAATCTATATCGTCTTCCGTTTTGATTATTTGCGAGGATGTATCTTCAATTTGACGCTCTAACTGCGCCAAGCTTAAATTAATCGCCTTTATCTGAAGATTTAATTTTGCGATTTGTGATTCCAAGCGGTTTATTTCACCCTGAAGAGTATTGCCTTGACTCTTATATTGATCTATCGTCGCCTGAGTTTCTTCTATTTGTCTTTCGTACTCCGCCAACTGCTGTTCCAAAATCGCCCTTTCTTCGCTGTCTTGGGCGGCTCTGGCGTCGTTAAAACTCGGAGCTGAAACCGAACCGAAAATAAAAGAAAAAACAACCGCCGTAACTAAAAACAGTTTTAAGTATTTTAAGGGAACCCGCAGGGTCTTTTGATAAAAAAGATTGATTGTTAAAAAATCTTTTTTATTGAAAGATGTTTTTTTGATATCAGAGAGAGTTCGAGGCTTCATACCCAGTATAATAATAACGTTACTTATTTTCCGATTTCTCTTTATTTTTTTCTTTGTTTTCCCCTTTTTGTTGTTCCTTCTTTTGACCTTCTTGGGGCTCGCCTTTTTCTTTCTCTTTTTTCTCTTCTCCTTCAACTTTTATTTCTTCAATGCTAGTAGGGGCAACTGGAACCTCTTCTTCTTTTACTGGTTCCGCTATGGTGGCAACGACGGTTGATTCGTCTACAAGAAATTTAGCTCCGCTGGGAACCTTTAGATCTTTTACATAGATACTTTTTCCTAAATCCCTAACAACACTAATATCAACTTCTATTTTTGAAGGAAGGTTAACTGGCAAGGCCTCAACTTCTATTTCATGCATGGATTTGACTAAAATACCCTTTTTTTCTTTAATTGCCGGCGACTGGCCGATAAAATCCAAAGACACCGACGCAGTTATTAATTCATCCATATTAATCTGATAAAAATCTATATGCGTTATCGCATCGTTTATGGGATTGAAAATAACTTCTTGAATCAATACTGGAATTTTTTCATTATCAATCAATAAATTTATAATGACGCTTTCGCCGGCCTCTTTAAACACTTTTGAAAATTCCCCGGCTGGGACGCTAAGATGCCTATTGGTAAAATTATGGCCATAAAGCTCGGCCGGTATAAATCCTTCTCGCCTTAAGCTTTTTACGCGTCTTCCTAATAATTCTCTTGTTTTAACTGCTAATTCCATAATAACGACATTATATTGATTTATTAAATAATTTCAACTTTTCACCGACAACTTTTTTAATTGCTTCAACCACCGCAGGCAAAATTTTATAAGGAGTTATTTCTCCTTTGTTATTCCTTAATGATTCTTCTAAAGAAGTGCGCCAAGCTAAACGGAGTTCCGTATTGATATGTATTACGTTTATTCCCGCCTCAATTGCGGTTAAAAATTCCTCGTTTTTAATTCCTGACCCGCCGTGAAGAACAAGCGGCGTTTCACCAACTGTCTCTTTTATTTGTTTTATTCTGTTTATATCCAAATTAGGCAAAGAAGCGTCCTTAAACATGCCGTGAATATTACCTACCGATGGAGCTAACAAATCCACACCGGTTTCCTTGATAAATTCCGCCGCTTCTTCCGCCTTTGTCAAATTTTCTTCCTTAATTAACCCCTCGTCTTTTTCAATCAATTCTGAACGCCCCCTAATATAACCGATTTCTCCTTCTACTAAAATATTCTCATTTGCATTTTTTACCCAGTCAACCGCTTCTTTGGTTTTTTTAATATTTTCTTCAATCGGCAAGCTGCCCCCGTCAAACATCACGGCGTCAAATCCGGCCTCTGCCGCTTCTTTAATTTTTTCCAAACTTTTGGTGTGGTCTGCGTTAATAAAAATAGGAAAATTATATTCTTCACGCAAATTCTTTATAAGGGCCACGACTGACTTAGTTCCTATAAAATCACGCTCCCCTTCGGATAAACCTATAATAACAGGTAATTTTAAGGAAAATGCCGATTCAAAAATTGCTTTTAAGGCAACGAGTTCGGAAATATTGAAATGTCCGATAGCTACATTTGAAGACTTCGCTTCCTTTATTTTTTCTATTAGGGATTGCATTATCATTCATTATATATTGAATACCAATGTATTCAATATGAGCCGGGCGTATCTCGCCCGTTATACTACAAATTTATTTTATTTGAACGAAAAAATTTGTTTAAAAAGACGAAGATTGTTCCCCCAACCAAACCAAAAAATAAATCGCCCATTGTGTCTGTCAATCCCAGCTGGGCAACTTTAAAACCCTCTTTTGAAAAAAAATCATAAATGAATTCAAAAAATTCCCAAAAGACCCCTATTAAAGCGACAAAAGAAACTATTATTAAAAGATTAAGAAAAAAGCTTTTTTCTTTAAAAAGCGAAAGATTAAATCTTGAATCTAAATAAACGAGAGTCATTGCCACCCAAAAACCCCCAATAAAATGCATAGGGATATCAAACCAGGGAAAAGTCCAGTACTAAAAATTAAGCGTCGCCAAAGCATGGGCAATAATTATAAGAACAAATAAGGCAGCAGCGTATTTTCCTAAATAAGCCATAAGTTACCGTTTTCTCCATTGGGGAGCCCGTCTCGCTTTTTTCAAGCCAAATTTTTTGCGTTCTACCCGTCTGGCATCCCGAGTAAGATAACCTAAGTGTCGTAGGCGCTTCCTAAAGTCCGCATTAAACTTAACCAGCGCCCGGCTTACCCCAAGACGAACTGCTTCGGCCTGGCCGGTCATTCCCCCTCCCTTAACTTTTACAACTATACTGACATTTTCAGACATGTCAGTTTTTTCAATCGGAGCAATAACTTTTTTCTGAAGACCAAGAAGCAAAAAATAATCACTGAGATCCTTGTCGTTAATTTTTACTCCTTTCCCGCTGGCGAAAAGTCGCACCCTGGCGATAGAACTTTTTCTTCTGCCAATTCCCTCAAAATATTTTTCCTTTTTTTTGATTTTTTTTTCGGGAGCGGTTTTTTTTATTTCTGAACTTTTACTTTTTTTAATTTTTGTTTTTTCTGCCATTTTTAATCTTTTATTACAAGACGTTTTAAACGCCTTGCTCTTAATTTATTTTTTGGCAGCATTCCAAAAACAGCCCGGCGTAAAATTTCCGCCGGTCCCTTCTTTTTCCAAACCTCTTCCATTGTTTCCTTTATTAGATGCCCTATTTTGGTACTGTGACGATAATAAATCTTACCTTTAAGTTTTGCCCTGCTTACCTCAATCTTAAAAATATTTTTAACCAGTACTTTATCGTCGCCTTCCAAGCGAGGTTCGTAAGCCGGCTTTTTTTTATCTTGTAAAATTAAAGCTATTTCTGAAGCCAATCTTCCTATTTTTTTACCCTTAGCGTCAATCGTGTAATCAGTCATATTATTGTTTTTTGCCCTCTACAAGCAAGGCCTCGATATTTTTAGGAACTTGGTCGTATTTTTCAAATTCCATATTGAAACTGCCGCGTCCTTGAGTCATTGATCTTATAGTTGTAGCATAACCGAACATTTCTGCCAATGGCACCTTAGCATCAATAACCTTGACGTTCATTCTATCATTGATGGATTCAATTCTTCCGCGTTTGGCATTCAAGTCCCCAGTAACATCTCCTAAAAATTCCAAAGGTGTAATAACCTGAACTCTCATTATCGGCTCCAATATAATTGGGCTGGCCTTCTTGGCCGCCTCCTGTAAAGCCATGGCCGCGGCTATCTTAAAAGCAATTTCAGAAGAATCCACCTCGTGGTAAGAACCGTCAAAAAGAGTAACCTCAATATCTGTTATTGGATAGCCGGCTAAAATACCTTTTGTTAGGGCTCCTTTAACTCCTTTTTCAACTGCCGGAATGAACTCTTGCGGTATGATACCGCCTTTAATTTTATTAACATAAACAAAACCCTTACTCGGTTCAATTCCCTTAACTTTAAGCCAAACATGTCCGTACTGGCCGCGACCGCCTGACTGACGTATGTATTTCCCTTCAGCATTAGCTTCCTTCAGAACGGTTTCCTTATAAGCCACCTGGGGTCGGCCAATATCTGCTTCAACCCCGAACTCGCGCCTTATCCTATCAATAATAATGTCTAGGTGAAGTTCCCCCATTCCAGAAATAATAGTTTCGCCGGTGTCTTGATTTGAACTGATTCTGAAAGTCGGGTCTTCTTCAGCAAGACGTTTTAGTGCAAATCCAAGTTTTTCCTGGTCGGTTTTCGTTTTCGGCTCAATCCTTACCGAGATGACCGGCTCAGGGAAAGTAATTTTTTCAAGGATAATCGGGTGCTCTGGATCGCATAAAGTATCTCCTGTTAAAGTTTTTTTGAGTCCTACTATAGCGCCTAAATCACCGGCAAAAATTTCGTCAACTTCTTCACGATGATTCGCATGCATTCTCAAAATCCTACCGATACGCTCCTGCTGGCCGGTGGTTGAATTCAAAACATAACTTCCTCTTTTAATAACTCCGCTGTAAACCCGGAAAAAAGTTAAAGCACCAACATAAGGATCGGCTGCGACCTTAAAAGCCAAAACCGCTAAAGGCTCATCATCCTTCGGATGACGAATAATTTCTTTTTCGGTCTTAGGATCAATTCCCTTAATTGGGGGTAAATCAACGGGCGAAGGAAGATACGCGACTACTGCATCCAGAAGTAATTGAACTCCTTTATTTTTTAAGGCCGAACCGCAAAGAACCGGGAAAATTTCTCCATTGATAGTGGCTTTTCTCAGAACCCGCCTAATTTCTTCAATAGTAATTTTTTTGCCTTCAAGATAATTACGCATTAATTCTTCATCAGATTCGGCAATTTTTTCCAATAAAACAATTCTCAATTTTTCTGCTTTTTTCTTGTATGGGTCAGGAATTTCTTTTTTATCTAATTTTTCCCCGAGTTGGCCTTCGTTATAGTATGCTTCCATTGTAATAAGGTCGATAACTCCTTCAAAATTGCTTTCTTGCCCTATCGGAATTTGTATGGCAACGGCATTCGGGTTAAGCTTTTCCCTAATTGATTTAAGGGCACTATTAAAACTGACGCCCATTCTATCCAGCTTATTAATGAAACAAATTCTGGGAACCTTAAATTTATCGGCTTGATGCCAAACAGTTTCCGATTGTGGTTCAACTCCAGCCACACCGTCAAAAACAACAACTGCGCCGTCCAAAACTCGGAGTGAGCGTTGAACTTCAACCGTGAAATCAATGTGTCCAGGCGTATCAATAATATTTATACGATACTTATCATCGGAATAAGTCGGTGTCCAAAAACAAGTCGTGACGGCGGCGGTAATCGTTATTCCCCTTTCCCTTTCCTGTTCCATCCAGTCCATTACGGCCGCTCCCTCGTGTACTTCCCCAATTTTATGGGAAATTCCGGTATAAAAAAGAATTCGTTCAGAAACGGTTGTTTTTCCTGCATCTATATGCGCTATTATGCCTATGTCTCTATATTTCTTTATTGGATATTGCCTCATAGTGAAAATTCAAAATTTAAAAATCAAAAATAATGATTCGCCGTAGGCGAATCATTTTATCGCGCGAAGTGAGCGAATGCCCTGTTTGCTTCCGCCATCCTGTGAATATTTTGCTTTTTCTTTATCGCCACGCCGTCGTTCTGGGAAGCAGCGATGATTTCATCGGCAAGGCGCTGATCCATAGGTTTACCCTTCTGGCTTCTGGCAGCCTCAATAATCCACCGACAGGCCAATAAAAACTTTCTTTCCAGCCTTACTTCCCTAGGAACCTGGTAATTTGCTCCACCTACCCTTCTAGAAATAACTTCCATGATAGGGGAAACGTTTTCTATGGCTTTTTCAAAAACCGAAAGGGCGTCTCCGTCCACGGCTTTCTGAATATTGTCAAAAGTTTTATAAACTACTTTTTCCGCCACTGACTTTTTGCCGCCCTTCATTAAATAATTAATAAAACGACTAACAGCGATGTTGTCGTATTTAACGTCCGGTTCGTGAAATTTTTTATATTTACGTTTTTTTCTCATATGAAAATATTACTGTCCCTTTACCACATTTCAAATAATAGTTGTCCGCCCACTTTATTTTTTTTTGCTTCTCGGGCAGTCAACAATCCATCTGGAGTTGAAACAACAGACAGACCATAACCCTGTTTAACGGATGCCATATCGCGGTAACCGGAATAAATTCGGCGGGATGGCTTACTGATAAATTTTATGCCGTTTATAACTCCCTGTCCGTCGTTGTACTTCAATTTAATGTCTAAAATTTTTTTAGTCCCTTTCCCTTTCTTTTCAAAATCTTCAATATATTTATTGATTTTTAAAATATTTAAAACTTCCTCGTCCATTTTAGAATAAGGCGTTTTAATATTTTCTTTTTTACTCATTTGGGCATTTTTTATTTTTATCAACAAATCTATATACACGGTTTTTATAATTTAATAAAATTACCAACTTGCTTTGCGGATGCCGGGAATTTCGCCTCGGCTGGCCATCTCCCGAAAACATATCCGACACAATCCAAAATCCCTCAAATATCCCCTTTTTCTACCGCAAAGAAAACACCTTCTCACTAAACGAGTGGAGTATTTCGGTTTTTTTTCTGACCTTGCTATTACTGATTTTTTAGCCATATAAATTAGAATTTAGTATTTAGGATTTTTTAAGAGGGATTCCCAATGACCGATAAAATTTTATTGCTTCTTCTCTGTCTTTGGCATCACTCACAATACTGATTTCCAAACCGAAGTCAACTTTCGACACATCCTGATTAATTTCCGGAAAAACAAATTGTTCTTTTAAGCCAATATTTAAACCACCGTTTTTATCAATGTTTTTAAGGGAAATTCCGCGGAAATCGCGCAGTCTGGGAAAGACTATATTAATTAATCTTTTTAAAAAGTCTTTCATTTGGCGGCGGCGCAACGTAATTTTCAATCCGATAATTTGACCCGTCCTAGTTTTAAATCCGGCGATTGACTTTTTTGCCTTGCAAGCCGCCGGCTTCTGGCCGGTAATCAAAGATAATTCCTTTATTATTTCCGGCAAAATTTTATCTTCAAAATTGGCCTGTTGGCTCAACTTTCCTACTCCAGCATTTACCACTATTTTTTCAATTTTGACTTTTTTTATTTTTTCTTTTTTTATAGTCATTTTATCTTTATAATTTACGGTATCTCTTAAATTATAGCTGAACACTTTTTACAATATCTCTTTTTTGTTTTTTCCTCGACACGATAACCAATTTTTACGGCCCCGCCACAAGAAGAACAAACCAACATAACATTAGAAGCATCTATTGGTCGAGGAACTGAAACTACCTGTCCTTTTTCTCCTTGATTTTTCGGTCGGACATGTTTTTTATAAAGATTTAATCCTTCAATCAAAATCTTATTTTTGTCCGGAAAAACTTTAAGAACCTTGCCGCTTTTACCGGTATCTTTACCTGTTGTTATTTTAATATTATCACCTTTGTGAATCTTCATAAATGAAAATTAATTTAGAATTTAACTGTTTTAATTAATTTACTTCTTAATTCTGCATTCTTAATTAGCGTACACGTTTATACTATATCTTTCGCCATTGTCACTATTTTTTCGAAACCTTTCTCTTTAAGTTCGCGAGGAACCGGACCAAAAATCCTGGTTCCTTTCGGCTCTTTTTTATCCAGTATAACGGCAGCGTTTTCGCCAAAACGGATGTAAGAGCCGTCTCTGCGCCTAAATGATTTTTTTTGCCTTACTATTACAGCCCTGACGATATCTTTTTTTTTAACCGCTTTGCGAGGTTCAGCTTTTTTGACTGAAGCGACTATAATATCGCCGATTCCCGCGAAGCGGTGGCGAGAACCGCCTAAAATACGGAAACACTGAATTATTTTAGCTCCCGAGTTATCGGCTACCTTCAACATTGTTCTTTCTTGAATCATAAATTTATTTTTTTTCCATTAAGCCCTTTATTCTCCATCTTTTTTCTTTGCTTAACGGCCTCATTGTTTCAATAAAAACTTTATCACCGATCTTGTATTGGTTTTTCTCATCATGCGCTTTAAACCTTTTGTTTATTTTGTAATATTTTTTGTATAAAGGATGTTTTTTTAATCTTTCTACGGAAACTACCCGTGTCTTTTCCATCTTGTCAGAAACTACAACACCCCTTAGTATTCTTTTAATTATTTTCTTTTCCATCTTCTTTAATACCTTTAATTAAACCTAATATTCTAGCGATATTTTTTTTAACATCTCTAATTTCCCTAATATTTTTCACTTTTCCCTGCGCCAAATCAAATTTCAATTTTCTCAAACGTTCCTGATTCTCGGCTAAATTTTTTTGGAGTTCGGGCATCGGCTTATTTTTTAATTGTTGAAAATCCCTCTTTTTCATTTTGAAATAACCCTAATTTTAAAAGGAAGCTTATGCCCAGCTCTTATAAGAGCTTCTTTGGCAATTTCTGGCGCAACCCCGTCAATTTCAAAAATCACCCTCCCGGTTTTAACCGGAAAAACATAATATTCCACCGTTCCCTTTCCGCCACCCATAGTTGTTTCCGGTGGCCTCTTTGTAATTGGCTTGTCAGGAAAAACCCTTATCCAAACCTTTCCTCCCCTTTTGGTGAAATTTGTTATTGTTCTCCTGGCTGCTTCAATCTGCCTGGAACTGAGCCAGGCACTCCCCATTGCTTGAATTCCAAAACTTCCGAACTCCAGTTTATTTCCCCTGGTAGATACGTTTCTTTTTCGAGACCTGCCCTTCTGCCATTTTCTATGTTTTACTTTTTTGGGTATTAACATAACTTAAAATATTTCTCCTTTATAAACCCAGACTTTTACTCCAATCGTCCCATAAGTTGTAAAAGCTGTCACTTGTGCTTCATCAATATTTGCCCTAAGGGTTTGAAGCGGCAAGCTTCCTCTTTCTAAATGCTCAGAGCGGGCTATTTCAGCCCCATTTAATCTTCCAGCAAGTCTTATTTTTGAACCTTTAACTTCTTTATTCTGCATTATTTGATCAAGATATTTTTTCATTAATCTTCTAAAAGGCATTCTTTTTTCCAAATCCCAGGCGATATTCTGCGCAATTATCCTGGCAGAAACTTCGGTCCTTTTTAATTCTTCAATATTTAAACTTAAAGAAACGGGAACAGTAATACCTCTTTTCTTTCTTAATAATTTCAACTTTTTTCCTAAAAGCTGCGTCAAATCTTCGACGCCTTTCCCTCCTCTGCCGATAATGAGACCTGGCCTGCTGGCCTTTATTAAAATTCTATAGTTATCTCCGGCTTTTTCTATGGAAATTTTATCTATTCCCGCAACTGAAATTTTATTTTCAATTTCTTTGCGTATTAAAACATCTTCCTCAAGTGAGATTTTAAAATTTAATTTTTTTGGGAACCAACTGGAAGACCAATTTTTCAAAATTCCCATTCTTAGCGATCTTGGTCTTGTTTTATGACCCATATGCCTAATTAATTAAAATTTCTATATTTTTTTCTTTTATAAATTTTACCATTAATTTGAGTATTCTGAGCGAAGTCGAAGAATTACATTTGAATTTACTGCGACTTTGCTTTGTGAATTCAGGTTAAACCCTTTAAATACTTTTTCTTCTAAAAATCCTTCTGATAAACCCGGGTTTTTCCGACAATTTTACGTTTTCTTTTTCTATTATTTGTTTTGGTCTTTCGCTTTCTTTTCTTATTTTAACCGTCTTGTCAATTTCTTTCTTTTCCTGTTCAACTTCTTTTTTGGGCAAAATCCTTTCCGTTTTAAAACGAGGCGCTTTTAACTTTTCTGATTCTGCTAAAATCAAGGTAATATGGCTTGTCTTTTTATGAATAGGCGTGGCACGACCCATAGCTCTTGGTATAAATCTTTTTAAAACCGGACCCTCATCAACTCTTATTTCTTTAATAAACAGCTTATCCGAATTCATTTCCTTGGTGTTTTTTGCATTACTTACCGCTGAGTGTAAAAGCTTAATTATTTGCCCGGAAGACCTTTTACTGCTAACGATGAGCTGGGCCTCCGCTTCATTTACGGAAAGTCCCTTAATAAGATTCGCAACTAGGCGCGCTTTGCGCGGAGCCATTCTGAAATAATTTAGTTTTGCCGTTTGGGTTTTCATTTCTCGTTAAAATTATGTCTTCTTCTGCTCTGTTGATTTCTTTTCCAATTCTTTTTGTATTTTTCCTCCGTGTTTTATAAATTTCCTTGTTGGCGAAAATTCACCAAAACGATGTCCTATCATTTCCTCAATTACTTTAACGGGAATGAAATCCTTTCCATTATGGACTTCGAAGTTAAAACCGACCATTTCGGGAGAAATTTCTGAATCGCGGGACCACGTCCTAATAACCGTTTTGTCGTCGGCAGATAATTTTGATATTTTTTTCAGTAATTTAGGATCTATATACGGACCCTTTTTTAAACTTCTTGACATAATTATTATTATTATTTTTTCTTCCTTCTTTTAATTATTAATTTATTGCTCCATTTTTTTTTGTTTCTTGTCTTTCTGCCACCGGTAACTTTTCCCCATTTTGTCTTGGGCCGTTTCGTTCCCCGTTGGGTCTTGCCTTCGCCGCCTCCATATGGATGATCGCAGGGATTCATAGCTGAAGCGCGAACCGTCGGTCTTATGCCCATAGCGCGCGAACGGCCTGCCTTACCTATATTAACTAAATTATGGTCTGGATTAGAAACTTGGCCCAAAGAAGCAAAGCAATCCCAAATTATTTTTCTTACTTCTCTTGAAGAAAGCTTTAAATGGGTAAATCCGTTTTCTTGTGCAAGAACTTCAGCATATGAACCGGCCGTTCGCGTCAGCTGTCCTCCTTTTCCTTTGTTAATTTCTACATTATAAATCGAATATCCGACAGGAATGTTTTTTAACCTTAATCTATTTCCGTCTTTTAATGGTGCCTTTTCGGAAACGATAATTTTGTTATCAACCTTCATATCTTTTGAGGCGATAATATAACGACGCTCGCCGTCAGAATAAAGAATTCTGGCTATAAAAGCGGTCCTGTAAGGATCGTATTCTAAACTTTCAACTCTGGCCGGAATATCCAATTTATCTTGCTTAAAATCTACCAAGCGGTAAATTTTTTTGTTCCCGCCACCTTGATGGCGCATCGTTATCCTACCCTGATTGTTCCTTCCGGAATTTTTCGGTAATTTTTTCAACAATTTCTTCAACGGTTTAACTGCGCTTAAAACCCCGTAATCAACGGTTGTCATTTGTCTTCTTGATGGTGTTGTCGGTTTATATTTTTTCATAATTTACAATGGATTACGTCGGTACGACATCTATTTTTTGACCCTCTTTTAGGGTAACAATGGCCTTTTTATAAGCAGATGTTTTTCCTATACTTCGCCCTAATCTTTTTGACTTACCCTTACTATTTATAATATTAACGCTAACCACTTTAACGGAATAAATGGATTCAATCGCCTTTTTTATTTCCGATTTATTGGCTGATCTATCAATCACAAAAATATATTTTCCCAAATTTGACAAATCAGATGCCTTCTCAGTAACCCATGCTTGTTTTACCAGTAATTTTCGTTTGCTATCAGAAACAGCGTTTCCAATTCCTAATTTCTGAACCGGTTGTTCCTTGTTATCCCTTAAAACCTTTGCGCTATCTTCTTTATTTATTTTTGGTTTCGTAAAAATTCCCATGATAACTATTTCTTAAAATGTTTTTCTATTTCCATTACTGCTTCTTTTTCTAAAAAAACGTTCTTATTGGCCAATAAATCATAGATATTTAAAGAAAGAGGGCTGATTGACTGAATGTTTTTAATGTTGGCCGTTAAATTATGAATATTTTTATTTATATTCGCCACCAATAACAAATTTTTTGATCTCAAATCGGCCAGAGTTTTTAAAATCTTGTTCCAATCTTTTGTCTTGGCGGCTTCGGTTTTAAAACTGTCTATTATTTTTAATTCTTTCTCTAGCATTTTTTTTGATAAAACGCTAAAAATTGCCAAACGTTTCATTTTCTTGTTGATTTTTTTAAAAAACACCCTGTCCTTGCTCGGTCCAAAAGTCACGCCTCCGCCTTTCCAAAGAGGTGAACGAATGGAACCATGCCTGGCCCTGCCTGTTCCTTTTTGGCGCCACGGTTTTTTCCCGCCTCCCCTAACTTCACTCCTGTCTTTTGCATGTGCGATGGGCATCCTTGAATTCGCCAATTGAGCGGTAAGCGCTTGATTAACTAAATCGGGATTCCATTTAACGCCGAAAATTCTGTCTGATAATTCCATCTCACCTACTTTATTATTTTCTATATTATAAACATCTATTTTCATATCTCTATGATCTAATTTCTAATATTGTTCCTCTCATTCCGGAAACCGCTCCTTTCACGGCCAAAATATTATTTTCTTTATCTATTGAAACAATTTCCAAATTTTTTATGGTTTTTCTTTCCTGTCCCATCCGGCCGGCCATTTTTTTTCCAGGAATGACCCGCTGCGGAGCGGTTGCCCCGATTGAACCCGGAGCGCGCAATCTATCTTTCTGGCCATGGGTTTTCGGCCCCCCTCTAAAACCATGTCTTTTAACAACCCCTTGAAAACCGCGCCCCTTATCAAGGCTGCTTACTATAACTTTTTCCCCTTCGTTAAATTGGCTAACATCCAATACATTTCCGACTTTATATTCTTTTTTTTCTTTATTTATATTTCCCTTATCCAGTCTAAACTCGCGAAGATAACGAAAATTGCCCAAATTTTTTAAATGCCCGGCTAATGGCTTACTAATCTTTTTTCTTGTAGCGTCGAAGCCAACTTGAACAGCTTCATATTTATCTTTTTCTTTAACTCTTACTTGAGTTATAACGACCGGGCCGGCTTGAATAAGAGTAACCGGTATTACTTTCTCATCTTTCCAAATCTGAGACATTTTTAATTTTTTACCGATGATAAAAACCATATTAATAAAAACAGCCAGACTTAACCGGCTGATTGTATGACGGCTAAATCTTTAACTATTTATACAAATAAACTGCTGGGGCAAATTTATTCATTATTGGGAAAATAATAACAAAGAAAGCTAGCTGTGTCAACGATAAATACCCTTTAAAGGGGACAGCGGCGGTAACCTCCAGTTTTTTTACTTAGTGAGTGCTCAACCAACTGCCCTTTATAAGTATGGCATTTTTATATGAATTTACAAGATAAAAACCCCCCGCCTGAGGCGGGGGGAACGGAAGGGTTTTCCTTGAATTTCGCCGCTTCCAACTTGCGTCGGAGTTGACGACAAGGAAAATTTACACTCACTGTTTTTAATTATAATCTAATAGTTTATAAAAGTCAATCCCTTCGGTTAACTCAGAACAAGTTTCCTACTAAATCATTTTCATTTCTATATCAACGCCGGCCGGCAAATTTAAACTGGAAAGCGCCTCAATAATTTTTTGATTTGGTTTTAAAATGTCTATTAAACATTTATGAACCCTGATTTCAAACTGTTCCCGTGCGTCTTTGTGAACAAAAGTTGAACGATTAACGGTGTATCGCCTGAATTCAGTAGGCAATGGAACCGGTCCGATTATGTCAGCGCCGTTTCTTTCAACTATTTCGCTAATTTGCCTGGACGAATTAGCAATTAATTTATGATCGTATGATTTAATACGCAACCTCAATTTTAATTGCTCAACCGTTTTTTCTTCCGTTTTCTTCATTTCATTTCAAGATTTTAGTGATAGCTCCGGCTCCAACCGTTTTGCCTCCCTCTCTAATGGCAAAACGTTGTTTTTCTTCAAGCGCAACCGGTGAAATTAACTTGACGGTTAATTTAACAGTATCACCCGGCATAACCATTTCTATGCCTTCAGGTAAAATAGTTTCCCCGGTTACATCCGTAGTACGAATATAAAACTGCGGCTTATATCCCTTAAAGAACGGAGTGTGACGTCCGCCTTCTTCTTTGCTAAGAATATAAACTTCCGCCTCAAATTCCGTATGAGGAGTGACGCTACCAGGATTAGCAAGAACCTGACCGCGTTCAACATCTTCTTTTTTAAGTCCTCTCAAAAGAATTCCGACATTGTCTCCGGCCTGCCCATCATCCAAAAGTTTCTTAAACATTTCTATTCCGGTAACTGTCGTTTTTTGAGTCGGGCGAAGACCGATTACTTCTATTTCATTATTGATTTTAACAATACCTCTTTCAATACGACCCGTAACAACAGTCCCTCTTCCTTCAACCGAGAATATGTCTTCAATCGGCATAAGAAATGGCTTGGCTGTATCGCGAATCGGTTCGGGAATGTAATCATCAAGGGCTTTTATTAAATCTAAAATTGGCTTGGCGGCCTCATCATCTGCCGACTTAACCTCCAGAGCCTTTAAGGCGGAACCTCTGATTATCGGCGTTTCATCTCCTGGAAATTCGTATTTTTTAAGAAGTTCTCTAATTTCAGCTTCAACTAAATCTATAAGTTCGGAGTCATCAACCTGATCAACTTTATTAAGAAAAACAATCAGGGCTGGAACACCAACTTGTCTGGCTAGAAGAATGTGTTCTCTTGTTTGCGGCATAGGACCATCGACTGCGGAAACAACCAAAACTGCACCGTCCATCTGGGCCGCTCCGGTAATCATATTCTTAATGTAATCGGCGTGACCAGGAGCATCAACATGAGCATAATGCCTTTTTTCTGATTGATACTCGCTGTGATGAAGAGCAATGGTAATGCCACGCGCTTTTTCCTCCGGGGCATTGTCAATTTGGTCAACCGCTTCCTCTTTATCAATAAGGCCTTTAAGTTTGAGGATGTGCATGATGGCCGCGGTTAAAGTTGTTTTTCCGTGATCAACATGTCCAATGGTCCCCACATTAATGTGGGGCTTTTCTCTTTCAAATTTTGCTTTTTCTGCCATATTTTTTTTATATTCCAGCGACGAACTCGCGAGAATGGTGTTCATATTCCAGCGACGAACTTGCGAGAATGGTATCTAAACTTAATTTTAATTTTTTACGACTTTTTGTTTTATTAATTACGCTTCTAAATTTATCTTATTAATAAATACTTGTCAATAATTAAACGAATTCTATAACTGCCATCTTAGCGGCGTCGTTTTTTCTTCGTTCGGCTGTTTTAGTTATTCTTGTATATCCTCCGCGTCTGCCTGAATAGCGAGGAGAAACTTCATAATAAAGTTTTTCGGCCGATTTTTGAGGTAAACGGCTTAATAAATGCCTCAAAGCCGCCAGATTTTGTTTTTTTCCTTTTGTCACCAACTTCTCTATTATTGGCCTTATCTCTTTAGCCTTGGCTTCAGTTGTTTCAATTTTTTCTTTCAATACTAAGCTGTTTATTAAACTTTTAAAAAGGGCTTTTCGTTGCCCTTTTTCTCTGTGAAATTTTCTCCCTTTTTTAAGATGTTTCATCTATTATTTATTTTTTTCCTCCGGAGGAGGATCCGCCTCCGGCGGATTTTTTACTGACAGGCTTTTTAACTGTTTTTTTCTTTACTGCTGTTTTCTTCAAAATTTCTGGTTTCTTCATTTCTCTTACTTCAATCCCACTCACTTTCTCTATGTGGTCTTTAAGAATATTACATGCCTTATGTAATGCGCTTGAAGGACTGATTGTGCCATCTGTTTCAATGGTTAATACTAAACGGTTATAATCAGTTCTTTCTTCAACCCGCATATTCTCAACGTTGAAATTAACCCTGACAACAGGCGAAAAAAGGGCGTCAAGGGCAATTGTTTTAATTGGTAACTTACCCATTTTTCTGGCTTCAACCGGCACATACCCCAGTCCTTTTTCAACTGTGAGCTCTATTTCAAATTCGGCGTTTTTATTTGTCAATGTGGCTATATGAACGTCGGGCGAAACTATTTCCACCTGGGAATTGGCTTTTATGTCTGACGCCTTAACTTCCTTTCCTCCTTTTATTTTGAGGGTTAAGATTTGGGGTTCAGAAGCATAAAAAGCAAATCTTATTTTCTTCAAATTTAAAGTTATCCCTAAAACATCTTCTTTTATGCCCGGAATTGTGGAAAATTCGTGTTCAGCGCCTTTTATTTTAACTTGGGTAATCGCCGCCCCTGGAAGAGAAGAAAGCAGTATTCTGCGTAGCGCGTTTCCCAAAGTCAATCCATAACCGGTGTATAGCCCCTCAACCTCAAAAACTCCCTCCTTATCATTTTCGGAAACTTTTTTTATTTTTACGGTTTCGCTAAGATGAACGTATTGCATACCAATATTGTATAAATTTACGAATTCTATTCAACTTGAATTTTTCAACCAAGACCTTTATTTACTATAATAATCAACGACTAAATTAATATCAAAAGGAACTTCTATGTTTTTGGGAAGTTCCTTTACTTTTCCCTCCAGTTTTTCAGCATTTAAGTTCAGCCAGTCGGGTGTTTCGTGTTTTTTAATAGTATCCGCTAAATTTTTAAAAATCAATAGTTCACGAGACGAGGGCTTAACAGATATTACATCTCCTTTTTTAACTGAATATGAAGAAGTGGTAATCTTTTTGCCATTGATAAAAATGTGGCCGTGACTAATAAGCTGCCTTGCAACAGTTCTTGAAATTGCAAGTCCCAAACGAAAAACGGTGTTTGAAAGCTGTCTTTCTAGATCACTAACTATTAAATCGCCCGTAACGCCGCTCTTTTTCATTGTATTCTTAAAAATTTTTGACAGCTGTTTTTCCCCCAAGCCATAGCTTACCCTAATTCTCTGTTTTTCTAAAAGTTGGACGCCGAATTCGGACTTAGCGCGCGTTCTCTTTCTTCCGTGAACGCCAGGGCGATAAGGCCGCCTTATCATGGCACATTTCGGAGAATTACAACGTTCTCCCTTTAAAAAGAGTTTCATTCCCAATGCTCTTTCTTTTTTTTCTTTTATTTTTAACATCGTAAAAAATATTTAAATTTATTCTTTTCCTTTTTTAGTTTTTTCTTTAATAGAAGTTCTATCTCCAATTTCTTGGTAAATCGTTGCCCAAGTCAATCCTATGAGAAAGTAGAGTGCGATTGCTCCATATATTTCTTCACT
>SDBT01003692.1_pt1 | contig 26327 bp, 24 predicted proteins | sample 2277101 | NCBI WGS metagenome assembly SDBT01 (sample SAMN10404973, study PRJNA504765) | marine sediment metagenome | isolation source: marine sediment core GS10_PC15, 103 cmbsf | place: Arctic Ocean: Southern Knipovich Ridge | collected 2010 | reverse complement strand
TTATGGGAACTAGCTATAATGTCGGCGTTAGCTTATAAAAAAGTTTCTCTATGCTCCCCGCGCAACTAGAAAATGAAATCAAGAAAAATTGTTAGTTTGGTCTGTACGTAGTGTTTTTTTTATGTATATTGAAGTTTGGTTTTATGGAATTAATGAAAGTTACTCTGCATTCTGATGTGATTGAACGATTTGAAAAAATCTTTCCAGAGTTATTAGAGAAAGGTTTTTTTCATCCAAATACAATGTCTAATTCTCGGATAAAAGAAGATTATCACAATCTCTTAATGTTTATAACAGAATTAGATCGTCCTATTACTTTAGAATTGAATCTTTATTCATTGCGATTTCATTTTGAATGTACAGCAGAGGGTTATTATGATTATGGACAATTTACTGTTTACCGCATACCAGAAGAACTCATCAATGAAATCATATTTGACGCACGGGTTGGTCTTGGACTCTGTATTCAATGTGGTGAAACCTACCTACTTAAAACAGGCTGTACCAAAGACAGACGCATTTATGGTAAATGTGATCCAAAGAACTTTATTCCGTTTCTTGATAAGGAGGGAAACAAAGTATTCAAAGGAAAATTTTCTTATAAAGATTCTTCTGATTTTGAACCCCATGAATATATTCCTTATTCGCCCGAACGTATGAAAGAACATAGAGAGTTTGCAAAAAAAGAAAATGCGAAACTTGAGCTTGATGCTAAAGAAGAGGAGGAAAAGGGCAATCCTGACACTGCAAAAATGTATAGAAACCATAAATACAAAGTATTCTGATCTCTGAGATATTTTCTAGGATGGCCAATTTTTGGTTTCATAAGAGAGAGATACTCGTCTCCTACCGAATATTCTCTCATGTGGGCTGCCTTTATGGCTTTTCAGGTATGTTCCCTAGTAATTGGGGGGTATTTTATTGATAGATATGGCAAACGTAAGGGATTCTGGGGAAGAAGAGTTATGTTTTTAATCCCCCTAGTTCTTTTTTTTGCTAGAAACTGGATTGAATTAACTATAGCTAATATAATAGGTGGGATAGGATATGGTCTTTACTTTATTACAACAAATGCATACATAATAGATTCTGCTCCTGATGAATCCAAAGGAAATTATATAGGTGCGTATCAACTTATTATGGGAATTGTAACCTTTATTGGCTCCATATCTATGGGGATTGCTACCGAATTGTGCAAATGGTCAGCAATTTTTTTCATGGTTGTGGTAGTTATAGTAATGCGTTTTATTGGTGGGATGGCTTTCTTTTTTGTCAGAGAACCCAAAAAACCCAGTCTATCTACTCTAAGCTATTAGATTATGACATTCCAGAATTGACAGAATCTGATTGATAAAGAGACCCGAAAAACTTCAAGTTGCTGATAATAATTTCTGCATCAATTCTGAAAATTTCTGAGCAGCAGCTTTACGTTTCAGGAAGTTAATCGTAGTTGCCTCAACGAATTGGAGCGCATTGGGTTCACAGTTTTTGACACATAGCGGATCTCCTTCACAAAGATCACATTTCTTAATTTGTCCATCTATCCCTAAGATAACCCCACCAAAAGGACAATGAGAAACACAAAGCTTACAACCAACACATAAATCATAATCGATCAGTATTGCTCCAGTATCTTCGTCTCTATGTACTGCTCCCATTGGACAGACCGTTTGACAAATAGGATCTTCACACTGTTGACAAACCATGGGGATGTATAATCCAGAGCTTTCCCATTTAATCACTTGTACTCTTGCATGAGCAGGATTACAAACTTTCTCATGATGAAGTGAACAAACAGTTTCACAAATACGACATCCAGAACACTTTTCAGGGTTGACAAATAAAAATTTCTGCATGGTCGAGTTCTCCATTCTATGTATTCTGTTGTTGTTTATTCTCTATTCCAAGTTTCCTAAGAGTTTCATTGGTAGGAATACCATTATCATCCCATCCATGAAGATCATAATATTCATTTATCATCTCTTTAAACTTGACTCTATCAATTTTTTTCCCTTTTACGATGGAAAGTCCAGCAGGAGTTGGTTCTTTGAAGAAACGTTCAGGTAATTTGTCATCTTTTCTTGTGAATCCCTCGCGATTATTGAACATCCTCTCCGTAGTTATAATCCTCTCACCGATTTCCATGAGCTGAGGTTTTGAAAGCTTCAATCCAGTAGTCAAATAAATTAATTTAGAAAATTCTTCAAATTTCGGTGCATGTACCGCACAGAACACAGTTTGAAATTTACAAATTCCAATCGAATCAGTTACTGCATATAGGAGTTCTTGCCACCATACCATTCTACTTTTCCCTTCATATGATGTATAATCTGATGAAACAGGCCCACCATAAATTTCTTCTAGTAGTTTTTCTGGTAATCCATACAGATCTATTGCAGGCCGACTTCTTAAATGATCCGCTCCTCTTGTCGCAGTAGCAATGTTTAATGCTAAGCTTGGTGTTGGCCTTTCATCCGAATGTAAATTACTCATACCCTTGATTTGCATGGCATAATACTCTGATTCTTTTCCTATTTTTGCAATCGCAGGTAAGAATCCATCAGCTAACATATTACCTAGAAATCCTTCTCTTTTGCTAATTCTTCTGATAAGTTCATATACAACTTCTTCATTCCCCCATTCTAGGTTTAATCCCTCAATCATTTTTTCAGGAAGTAGTCCTTTCTCATAAAGTTCCATCACCCAAGCAATTATCCCTCCAACTTCGAGAGTATCTATGCCGTACTTGTTCACCAGATGATTTCCGACTAGCACTGTTTCCATTTTGTTGCAACCAACCATTGTACCGAACGCACCAAGAGAAGTATATTCTGGGCCTTCCCCAAAATGTGCATGTGGACCGTCTTTTAAGACATAACGGTGTCGACAATGAATACTGCACCCGTAACATCCAGACATACCAATAGTATATTCATCCATTACTTCCGGTTCAAGGTTTTCACCGTTCTCTAGTAGATTTGTCTGAAAATTACGAGTACGAATAAGACCCGTTGTGTTGGTGTTACTATAGATAATAAGGGTTCCCCACTTTGACTGGGCTCTTCCCCAACGTGATTTCGTAACTTGGCTATTCATTTCTGCACAATAATCTAATAATTGATCTGGAAATGAAAATTCTAGATCCATTGTCCCCCGAGCTGCAATCGCTTTCAAATTCTTTGAACCCATCACACATCCCATCCCTGTACGTCCCGCTGCGTTCTTCATTCCAGTTCTTACACAAGCATAACGAACTAAATTTTCACCCGCTTCACCAATAACTAAACTCTTTATCTGTTCATCGTTGTTATCCGATCGTATTTGAGCTTGAGTTTCAAATGTATCCTTTCCCCAAAGGTGTTTTGCATCTAATATTTCTATATTACCATCATGAATCGACAAATAAACTGGATTGTCAGACTTACCTGTAATTACCAAATGATCAAACCCAGCGAACCTCAATTCGGGAGCGAAAAAACCACCTATATTTGAATCTCCAACGGCTCCTGTTAATGGTGATTTCGCTGCGATATCACACCTCCCAGCACCAAGGGCTGGAATACCAGTTAGAAGACCAGTTCCTATAAGTAAAACATTTTTAGGACTTAGAGGATCAATTCCAGGGGGAATATGATGAAGTAAATGATACATATTGATACCTCTCCCACCTAAGAATTGTTTTCGGAGAGATTTGGGTATAACCTCTTTTCGTATTTTACCTGAAGACAAATCAATATATGCGATATTTTTTTTCCAAACCATATTAAAAGCCTCTAACGATTATTTTGCTAGCCCACGTATCTTTGGTTGATCTGGATTTGGCCAAGAGATTCTGTATTTGGTATTACATTGAGGACATTCAGCTTGTTCGGTATTTAGTTGAACTTGAAATCGTTTCAAACAATTTAAGCATCTTACTTCATTCATAACAGCAACACCTAGTTAACCGCCACCTACAGGTAGACTGAAGATCAATACATCTCCATTTTTAATCTTTTCATCGATTTCTCTAATACTTTTTCCGTTTAACAACACAAGAATATCATTAGAGATTTTCCCTGTTTGAGGATTTATAACTTTATCAAAGTCATTTGCATACTTTCTTGCCAATTCTGCCAAAATTACTCTAAAGGTACAATCATCATTAATATGTTCAATAATTTTCCGTTTTTTAGTGATTTCTCTGAAGGTTGCATTAAAAATTATTTCGATTTTTCCTATAGTCAAGTTTTTCAATCCCGATGAAACAATCTTCAACCCGAATATTGGCATTCTTCAACTTATTCATGTTATATAATAGTTCTGTGTTAAATTGAACTGTGTCTTTATAAATAGTATCACATAGTGTGTCCATATCAGCCACAATCTATATATATAGTAATACTAACTAAGGATTGAAAAGATATCGGAGGGTTCCATTATAGCCGAATCTCCTGAAAACCAGCTGAAACGTATTGAAAATAGGGTGAATATCGTGACTGAGCCAGTAGAAGAGTTACATTCGGAATTTATAGTTAAAGGATTTGAAATGATTGATAGAGCAGTGAAACAAAGTGGGAATACTGGCCGTATTTATTTACCGAAAAATTGGATTGGATCTAAAGTTAAGATCATACGTGTGTCAAAAATAAAGGAAAATGCAAATCAAATCAAAAAATGATAACAAATATCTTGAGATGATCACTGTGAACACAAATGAGAGTATTATCATTAGAAAAATGAAAGAGTCAGATATCGATCCAATAATCAAGATGGACAAAAGGATTTCAGGTGTTTTCCGACCAGAAATGTGGAAAGCTGAAATTGAGCACTACTTAAAGAATAATAGTATTGGTATTGTTGCTGAAATTCAAGAGCAAGTTGTTGGATTTATGATTGGCACGATGCATCCTTGGCTTTTTGGTATTGAGAATGGAGGATGGATTGAAGTTTTAGGGGTACACCCTGACCATACAGCAAAAGGAGTCGGAAAAAAACTCGGTACTAAACTTTTTAACGAATTTAAAGCTCACAACATAAATGTAGTTTATACTTGTGTTGAATGGACTTCGAGTGACTTATTGGAATTTTTTAGAACGTTGGAAATGACTAAAAGCGATTTTATAACCCTAATGAAACAATTATAATGAAAAATTACGTTAAGAATCCAATTAAATGAAAGGAATTTAGATCATGGTAACTCTACAGATGGAAGAAAAAGGAATATTTGATCATTTCAAGGATTGGTATACAGATCGTCATGAATACGCAAAAACATGGAAAGAAAAGACTGGTGGTAAGGTAATGGGTTATTTCTGTACCTACGTACCAGAAGAAATACTCTATGCCGCTAATATACTTCCAGTTCGGATTCTAGGTAGTCATGAACCTCAAGATGTGACAGAACCCCATATATTTGCAATGTATTGTCCTTTTTGTCGTGATTGCCTTGCACAAGGACTAAAAGGTCGTTATGATTATCTAGATGGAATTATGATAGCTCAAAGTTGTCTTCATATTAGACAAGCATATACTAGTTGGGATCTTCATATTCCAACTGATTATAGCTATTATTTACCTCACCCAATGCATGTTCAGAGTCCCCGCGCTATACCCTACCTACAAGAGGAATTAATTCAATTCAAGAAGTCTATTGAAGATTGGATAGGAAAACCTATTACTGATGAGGATTTAAAACGTGGAATAGAACTAATGAATGAAAATAGACGTTTAATGAAGGATGTTTATGAGCTTAGAAAAAGACCCAACCCACCTCTTACAGGATTAGAAGCAATGCACATGGTTGTATCAAGTCAAATGACGGATAAACATGAACATAACGATGAGTTGGAATCAATACTTCAGAAACTCCCCGTACGTGACATAGGTGCTCCTGGAGAAAGATTAATGATTATAGGGTCTGAAGATGATGATACAGAGTTTTTAGGAATGGTTGAAGATCTAGGAGCAACTTTTGTGACTGATGACCATTGTACAGGTACTCGCTATTTTTATGAGGAAGTGAATCCCTCTGAAGACTTAATGACTGCAATTGCAGAGCGTTATGTAAAACGAGTGCCTTGTCCAAGCAAAGACTGGCCGAAACGCACTAGACTTGATCATATTATGCGAATGAGTAAAGAATATGATGTACAAGGAGCAATACTAATTCAACAGAAATTCTGTGATCCACACGAATTGGATACTCCTATAATAAAAGAAACATTAGAAAAAAATGGAATTACAACTTTATTTCTGGAATTAGATGTCACAGTACCGATTGGCCAGTTCAAAACCCGAGTTGAGGCATTTCTTGAAATAATGCGAGAGGAGGATCTGTTTTAGGAGGAAACTAAATGAGTACAGCAAAATATCCTATAGAGAGATTAAAAAGTTGGGGAAAAGCGAAAACACTTCGTGAAAACTATTACAAAGACTTCGCAGAAGCTCATGATAAGGGAGGAATTCGTTGGGCAGGAGGCGCATGGTCTTTCGATGCTATTCCTTCTGGTTTGGGTGACGATGTATGGTCTTTAACAGGGGAACCTTATGGAGCAACAATAGCATTTGATAAAGATTTAGCAACAGAATGTCAAGAAGCCATAGAAAAAAAAGGTTATGCAAGAGATCTCTGTTCATACATGCGAAATTATTGGGGATCAGTTATTCTTAATAAATACGCCTGGCCACAATATTCAAAGGAATTTCCGAAACCTGATTTTATGTGGCAAGATCATATTTGTTGTTCACATGCAAAATGGTATCAGGTAGCAAGTGACCTTGAAGGAGGGATTCCATCATTTAGCATTGATGTATCAGTAGGTCCCTATGAAGACTTAACTGAAAGTAGACTTAAATATGTAGTTGGTCAAATGCATGATGGGATTAAATGGCTCGAAAAGACAACAGGTAGAGATTATGATGATGAACTCCTTATTAAAGCAGTTCACAACGAATTTCGCGCTTGTCACTACTGGGCAGCTATTTGTGAACTTAATAAAGCAATACCTGCGCCCTTAGATGAAAAATCAATGTATTCATTGTACGTCTTAGGTACTCTGAGAAAATCATCACAATGGACTGCAGATTTCTATGAGAAAGAACTCTACCCTGAAATTAAAAGTCGTGTAGAGCGTGGAATAGCCGCTGTTGAAAACGAACAATGTCGTATAATGACAGATACTCAACCTCCATGGGCATTCCTAAAAGTTTTCCGCTATTTAGAGAAATTTGGATGTGTATCAATAGGAAGCCTTTATACTTTCTCACTCATTGGCTTATGGGAAGATAAAGAAGATGGCACATGGGGCCCAAGATCCATTCCTGAAATTGAACTAACAAATCGAGATGATGCTCTAAGAGCTCTTGCTGAATGGAATTTAAGCAAACCCGAATGGCAGCACTTCTATCATCCTAAATTGAAATCTGAAATGATGATTCGTATTGCACGTGAATGGAAGCTCGATGGAGTTCTTTTACACTTTAATAGAGGTTGTGAAGGGTTAAGCCTTGGTATCGCTGAAAATCGTTTAGCGATTCAGAAAGCTGGATTTCCAGTAATGCCATTTGAAGGTAATATGGGGGATGAAAGAGAATTCGATCTTTCTAAAACAATGGTACGAATAGACGCATTCATGGAAAGTCTTGGAGTGGAGAAAATAGTTGATTAATATTGGTGAATTCTTATGACAACGATTGGAATTGATTTAGGAGCAAAAAATACAAAAGTAGTGATATTAAGAGACGATAAAATTCTGACTACTACCTCGGTTCTAAGTGGATTTGATCAAAAAGCTTCCGCAGATGAAGCTGTAAACAATGCATTGAGAAATGTTGGAATAGCTCGTGATGAAATTAAACACATCACAGCAACAGGAGCAGGAATGAATGCCATTACTTTCGCAAATAATACAGTGACTGAAATAAGTGCAAATGCACGAGGAATATCTGCAGTTTTTCCTTCCGTTCGTACTGTAATTGATATCGGCGCCGAAGAAGGTCGAGCAATTCGCTTAAATGAGAACGCAAAGGTTGTAGATTTTGGGATAAATGAAAAATGCGCTGCAGGGGCAGGTGCTTTCACAGAAGCCATGGCAAGAGCTTTGGAAGTAGATCTGGAAAAAATGGGAGAAATGTCCTTGAAATCCACAAAAGCAGTTCCTATGAACGCTCAATGTACTATTTTCGCAGAATCAGAAGTTGTCTCATTGATCCACCAAAAAACACCCAAGGAAGATATTATTCGAGCAGTACACGACGCGATTGCTGATCGAATCACTAGCATGGCTCGTAGAGTCGGTATTGAAAAAGAAGTGGCTCTTGTTGGGGGTGTTGCTAACAATATAGGTTTTGTTGATTCAATGACACGAAACCTTGGATATGATCTTCTAGTACCTAAAGACCCCGTAGTGCCAGAATTTATACCAGCTTATGGAGCCGCTCTTTTAGCTCAAGATAAATTGAATGGAGGATAAAAACATGGCTAATTCAGAAAAAAAAGAGTATTGGAGATGGACTGAATCACGTTGGACTAATCCAGATCTTGATGATTGGAAAAACGGAGATATCATTTCTGCAGGAGTAGATGTAGGTTCAGTTAGTACACAATCAGTTGTTATGGTTGATGGTGAAATATTCTGTTATGCGAATATGAGAACTGGAAGTGATAGTCCCGATAGTGCAAATAATTCAATGAATTGGGCACTAGATGGAACTGGTCTTCCTTTAGATAAAATAGAATATGCAGTCGGTACAGGTTATGGCCGTGTAAATGTACCTTTCGCAAAAAGAGCCCTCACAGAAATTGCCTGTCATGCCCGTGGGGCGAATTTTATGTACGGTCCTTCAATTCGAACAGTACTAGACATGGGAGGACAAGATTGTAAAGCAATACGTTGTGACCATCGAGGTAAAGTAACAGCATTTCTAATGAATGATAAATGCGCAGCAGGAACAGGAAGAGGTATGGAAGTTTTCGCAGATCTTCTTCAGATCCATATTAACGAAGTAGGGCAAATGTCGTTAGTTGACGAAGAACCAGAACCAGTAAGTAGTACTTGTGTTGTTTTTGCTAAATCAGAAGCAGTTGCTTTGTTACGGAAAGGTTGGACCAAAGATACAGTCTTAGCTGCTTATTGTGGAGCGATGGCTCATCGTGTAGTGACACTTTTGGAACGACTTGGAGTTGAGGATGATTTTGCAATTACAGGAGGAATTGCGAAGAATATTGGTGTCGTATCTCGAATTGAAAAAGAACTTAAGGTAACTGCCCCTGAACCAAGTATTGATCCACAGCTTGCTGGTGCTATAGGTGGTGCTTTATTTGGAAAAGCTTTGGTTGAAAAAGCTAGAAAGAAGGCTTAAAAAACTGGTTATCACGCTATTTGTGAAGTGAAGTAAAAAATGAAAGCAAATTACGGATATAAAAACGGTTCGGGTGATTATTATATCACTATCGACACCGAACTCTGCAATGGATGTACTAAATGTGTCGAAGCATGCCCTGAAAATGTCTTAGAAGTAGTTGAAGATGAAATGGATCCTTTAGCTGAGGATCTCGTTGCAAGGGTTTCTGATGAACATCGTAAGAAAATTAAATATTCCTGCGCTCCCTGTAAACCAACTACGGGCCCAATAGAACTTCCTTGCGTCCAAATTTGTGAATCTGGTGCTATTACACATTCATGGTGAAATCTCAGTAATCTTGATCCAATTATGTGGTTATTTGTCAATAAAATGAAAAAAAGCTAGAGGGTTTCAAAGATGGAAAAAGTAACTTTCACTTTAAATGGCACAGGCATTTCTGTGGCAAAAGGAACATCCATTCTGGAAGCAGCTCAAACTTCTGGAATCTATATACCGAGACTCTGTACGCATCCAGACTTACCCTCCTCCCAAAGCCTGAAGCCAGTAGAATTTGTATATCGTGGAGATGTACAATATAAAAATGACATTTCAGCTTCATCGAAAGAACATGAAGGATGTCAGCTTTGTGTTGTAAAAATAGAGGGAGAAGAAGAACTTACAACGGCGTGTAATAAAGAAATCGAGGAAAATATGACAATCTGGACTGATACACCTGACATCCAAGATTTTCGTCGCGAAAAAATGATGAATATCTTGTCAAAACATCGCCATGCATGTTTAACTTGTGCTCAACAAGCTGGATGCAGTCGGGAACCATGTTCAACTAATGTCCCAGTAGAAGAAAGATGCTGCCCAGAATTTGGTAGATGTGAGTTGCAAAAACTTGCAGAATACATTGGAATCAGAGACGATACACCTCGTTACATTCCTCAAGAAACTCAGATTCTAGATGAGGAACCACTGTTCATACGAAATTACGAACTATGTATTGGTTGTACTCGATGTGTGAGAATATGTCAAGACGTTAGGGGAGTGAATTCACTTGGTTTTGTTTTTTCAAATGGTGAAACGATTGTAGGGAGTATTGAATCCACCCTAAAAGACTCAGGATGTAAATTCTGCGGAGCATGTGTAGAGGTGTGTCCTACAGGAGCATTTTCGGATAAGAATATTCTTTGGAGTGAGCGTGAAAAGACTCTTGTTCCGTGTCGCGATACCTGTCCTTTAGAAGCTGATGTTCCTCGTTATATCCATCACGTTGCTAAGAGAGAGTTCGATGAAGCTGCTGCAGTTATTCGAGAGAAAACACCCCTACCTACCATTCTTGGAAGAATCTGTTTTCACACCTGTGAAGAAAAATGTCGTAGAAGTGAGATTAACGAACCAATTGCTATATGTGCACTCAAACGTTTTGCAATGGAACATGATACCGGAACTTGGAAATCAAAAGTAAAAGTTGCTCCTTCTACGGGTAAAAAAATAGCAGTTGTAGGATCTGGACCGACTGGACTCACAGCTGCTTATTATCTAGCGAAAACTGGCCATTCATTAACAGTATTTGAGGCAGAATCAAGTGCTGGAGGCATGATGAACTTCGGAATCCCAGAATACCGATTACCAAGAGAAATTCTGAAAAAGGATTTTGAGTATATCATAAACATGGGAGTCGAAATCAGAACTAATGAAATGATTGGAGAGAAAATAACCCTTAAAGATTTGAAATCTCAAGGATACGAGGCTATTTTTTTAGCAATTGGAGCTCAAAAAGCTAAAAAGCTTAGAATTGATGGAATAGAAAATGAAAATGTTCTCTGGGGGTTAGAATTTCTGAAAGCTGTAAATTTGAATCATGAAGTCAAAATTAATAATCGTGTTCTTGTTATAGGTGGGGGAAATGTTGCAATGGATGTAGCATTAACTGCTCTTCGGCTAGGTGCCAATGAAGTTATGATATCTTGTTTAGAATCTAGAGATGAGATGCCAGCTCACGAATGGGAAATTAAGGAAACAACCGACGAAGGTATTAAGCTTAATTGTTCATGGGGGCCAAAACAAATCCTTACAAAAGATGGAGAAATAACAGGAGTTGAATTAGTTAAGTGTACTAGTGTTTTTGATACCAAAGGGACTTTTTCCCCAACCTTCGATGAATCAATAACAAAAACTCTTGAAACTAATATGGTTATAATGGCCATCGGTCAAGATACTGATTTATCAGTTTTAGATAAAGATTCTCAAGTTGGAATTTCCCCTAGAGGACTCATCACGATCAATAAAAATAACCTGGAAACCACAATACCTGGAGTTTTTGCAGGAGGGGAAGTTACAGAAGGCCCTATTTCTGTCGTTGAAGCAATTGAAACGGGCCGAAAAGCCGCACAGACAATTGACAACTATTTAGGAGGCACAGGGAATATTGACGACATATTGGCAGAGAACGAAGCTCCCAATGCTTGGCTAAGCCGTGACAAAGGCTTTTATGATAAACAACGTATTGTGATGCCCACCATACCCATATCGGAACGATCAAAAGGATTTAATGAAATCGAACTCGGTTACACAGAAGAAATGGCGGTTGAAGAAGCGAACCGTTGCTTAAGATGTGACTTGAGGTTACACATTTCTCCAGTAATTTTACCTCCAGAAAAATGGTTAGAATTGTCTACCGAGAATATACAGAATGTTCCAGAAAGTGACGGTGCATTTCAACTTCTTGATGAGGATAAAAAGGTGATTTTTATACAAGGGACTCCTAATCTAAGACAAGTACTAGAGGAGAAGTTATCCAGTATGCCCAACGCTTGTTATTTTGGATTCGAGGAGGATCCTATGTACACGAAGAAAGAGAGCGAACTTCTCCAACAGTTCATGCAAGAGTTCGGAAAAATGCCTGAAGGTAATGAAGAGTTGGATGATGACCTATTTTGAGCTAAGAATATATGGAAAGAATTGAATAAGCTTGACAACTAACAAAACATCTAATAGAAATCAATTGGAAAAAGAGGGATGGATAAAGAAATTTACTATTGAAGAACATAGAGTGGATGAGTATCGAGAACTGTATGAGTCATTGGACCAAGAAGTTAGAGTTGAATTTGTAGTTCCCAGTGAAATTGAAGGATGTAGCAGTTGTTTTGAAGTGAAATGTGATAAATACAAGGTTATTTACACAAGATCGAAAGGAAAATAGAAGAAATACCAAAAATTAACTAACGTCGGTTATCGCATATCTGTTATATAAAAATCGGGCTTAACCAACGGTTAATGTCCAAATACCATGAAAAATGCCCATGTATTGTCATAAATTAATGGATTTATGACTTTGGAATTTTCTATCTCCCTTCTGCTACCTCCATTGCTTAATGCTTTGAAATCAAATATCCCTCTCATGCTTTCTTTTCAAAACGAGTATTTGAATTGCATAAAAAGTTATTTTCCCCGTTTTGACTTATTTCTAAATTTAGATGAGATTTCACTATTTTACGTTGCTAGATACAAGTAAAGAGAAAATGGAGCAGGTAACCAAGAAAATGACTAACTATTTCTAATTACAGAATTACGAAAACGAGTCATTCCTGATACAACGCAATAAAACTCATATTTAGTATAAGTTATTCTTCTATATCATTCCGTATCTTCTAGCACGTCTTAAGATAGTTATAATGCTCAATAAAGCCATTAATAATGGTAATAATTCAAAACCTGATGTTAATACAGGAATAGATTCTCTTTTCGTAGTGGAGGGTGTTGAAATACTACTGGTTGTTGAGGTAGTAGTCGTAGTAGTGGTAGTAGGTATAAGAATAGACCAACGATACTTTTGAACCGTGAAATGACCCACAGAATCAGTAGCGTACACAGTTAACCAGTGATATCCTTCCTCTATTGGGACACCGATTTGGTACGGACTAGCTAGGGATTGATTCATTCCATCATCCCAATTGTACCAGACACTATCCAATGAATAGTCAGTGACCGCTAGTTCAATAACTAATGAGTTCTCAATGCTTGTATCGTTCACAGGATTGATTAGTAAAATTACAGGAGATACCAAATCAGAATAAAAATAGAATTGAGTACTACTTAAGAAACCATCTTTATCGTTGGCGTACACATCCATCCAGTGCCAACCATCAGAAAGAGAGAAACTGACATTCCAAGGGGTGATAAACGATTGATTGGCACCATTATCCCAATTATACCAAACATTATCAAGATTGTTATCCACAATGTTTAGGATAATAACAGTGCCATCTTTCTGAATAGAATTATTCGCAGGAGACACTAAATTAATGTTAGGCACCTGATTGATCCACCAACGGTATTTCTTAACAGCTAGATGACCCACAGAATCATTAGCATAAACTGTTAACCAATGGTATCCATCATCACTTGGAACAGCAACCTTAAAAGGACTGGTAAGGGATTGATTAGTATCGTTGTCCCAATTGTACCATACTTCTTCAAGAGAATGATCAGTGATAGATAAGTCGATAATATCCAACGAGTTAAGCAATGTATCGTTTTGGAGAGTCGTAAGGATAACATCAGGTGTGTTATTATCAATAGTGAAATTATTTCCAAGAATTGTTTCTGCTGTTAATCCTTCAGAGCAATTTGCTATTATCTTAATTAAGTAATTAGAACCATCGTCAACAATACTGGTTTCCCAAGGAAGAGATGTCGCTACTAAATCTCCTGCAACTAATATCCATGAAACTCCATCATCAGAGGAGTAGTAAATACTATAGGTGACATTATGCTCTAAGGAATCGACAGATTTCATCCATTCAATGGTAGTATTTCCAGAAACCATTTCTCCACCATTAGGATAAATTATAGAAGGTTTTACAAGTAAATGAGTATTAGATTCTATAGGATTGACTAATGGGTACGGATCTTGATTGTTTGAAGAACCATCAATTTGATAAGGACTATCTACAACACCATCGTTATTATTATCTGGACTTGTCCAATCATCCCAGTAATTAAAAGAAAAAGTATTATTTTGGCCATCATCATAAGCTTGACTAATAGTATTTCCATAAATAGCATTAAAATTTATTGTATTGTTGTAGCTCGATTGTTGTAGATAGATTCCATCCCAATTGTTATAACTTGCAGTATTCCCGGCAAGCGTGTTGTGATTGCTCGAAGAAGACAGATGGATTCCATCATCTTCGTTATAACTTGCCGTATTCCCGGCAAGCGTGTTGTTGTTGCTCGAAGAAGACAACCAAATTCCCGTATAATTGTTATAACTTGCAGTATTCCTGACAAGCGTGTTGGTACTCGAATCCCACAGAAAGATCCCCCTCTGGGTGTTATAACTTGCATTATTCTCGGCAAGCGTGTTGTTATTGCTCGATCCCCACAGATGGATTCCCTCATAATTGTTATAACTTGCATTATTCGCTGAAAGCGTGTTGTGGCTCGAAGATTCCAGATAGATTCCAATCTGTTTGTTATAACTTGCAGTATTCCCGGCAAGCGTGTTGTGATTGCTCGAAACACGTAGCATGATTCCATGATCATCGTTATAACTTGCTGTATTCCCGGCAAGCATGTTGTGGCTCGAAGATTCCAGACAGATTCCATAAGAATTGTTATTTACGTTATTATTGCTGATATTTACATTTGAAGCATAATATAAGGAAATTCCAGCTGTCGATCTCCCATCTTCAATCGTGCAATCTCGGATAGTAAGATAGGCATCCGTGGATCGAATCTCGATTCCATGCGCTGTACTGGCATTAATGAAAAAATTTTCAATAATATAAGGGGAACTATAGGTACCCTCCCCGCTGAGTCCTTCATCACTGATAAAGGTAGCCAACGCGTCATTTCCATCTATAAAAATCGGATCGTGCATTGAAATTTGAAAAGGGTACACTAATGGGTATGGATCTAGATTGTTTGAAGAACCATCAATTAAATAAGGTTGATCTACAATATGGTCGCCATTAACATCGGGAGTGATCCAATCGTCCCAGTAGTTGAAGTTAAATGTGTTATTTGATCCATCATCAACTGCTTGAGAACTTCCTATGGGAAAATTTTTTGCTAATTCATTTGATCGAATAATATTATCATCAGAATTATGGAGTTCTATGCCATAATAATCATTATTTGTAATTTTATTATCTATTATGTTGCAATTAAAAGATGAAGAAAGATCTATCCCAGAGTTACTATTATTAAAAATGTAATTATTGATAATTGAAATGTTGTCAGCATTTTCAACTCGAATTCCCCTTAGATTATTGTTGAATAGAGTATTATCCTCAATAATACTGTTATTTACCCATTCGTAAAGATATATTCCGTCATATCCACTCTCAGACACAGAATTGTTATATATTGTGTTATTGATACCAGAATGCATTATTATACCATAATTTCCGTTATCCTGCATTAAATTATTGGAAATATAGTTGTGGCTAGCATATTCGCTTGAATATGAACCAAGAGTAATCCCATACCGTTCATTTAATGAGCAGTTGTTTCGTTCAACTGTTGTGAAATTTGATGAGTCTAAATAAATTCCGTAAAAACCGTTATTAAAAATAGTGTTATTTTTCACAAAATTATTGTTAGAATGATCAATATGTATTCCTGAATCTTCCCATCCGCCATTATTAAAAATATCATTATTAAAAATTTCGATATATTGTGAGTCTAAAAGCCTGATACCACTCCCACTATTATTTGAAATTTCATTCTCCAATATCGAATTGTTTATTGAAGATGTTAAATATATTCCAGCAGTATTGTTAAAAATAGAATTATTTAAAATAAATGTTTTATTTGATGAACCTAATCTTATAGCGAAACCAGCATTGTTAGTAACACTGTTATTGGAGATGAAATTTTCTTCAGAAAAATAAAGTCTAATTGAATCGCCTTCACTATTAATGATTTTATTGTTTATAATTTCCCCTTTTGATACATTATAGTTATAGATACTAAATCTGTTACCAATGAGGGTGTTATTGTCAATATTTCCGTTTTTTACATTGTAGAGATATATTCCAAAATCACCATTGAACAAATAGCAATTAATTATCTTAAAACTTAAATTTGTATTCCTAATCTCTACCAAAGAGCCCGTCAAGTTGTTAAAATTATAATTCTCAATAATATACGGATCTAAAGAACTTCCGTTTCCTAACCAACCCTCAGTCGTGACTTGATTAATAAAATCAGGATTACCATCAATTGAGATGGGATCATGATCGACTAGAGTCTCACTCACGGACTTATGAACAAAATCATTTTCTAAAATAACTGGTAATTTTGGTTCACTGAACGATGAAGAATGAATAATATTATCTTCAATTATGTTGGCAGAACGATTGATAATATCTTCCCCATTGCCAGTTAATTTCGGGATATAGTTCCTAATCGTTGTATTGTCATAATAGGAATCATCAGTAGATAGTGATAAGTCCATTTGTAAAATAAACGAACTTGAAAACAATACAATAAATATAACAGTATACAATCTAGAATTTGACATAATTAAATACTTCCTCTTGGGATAAAAATCTCTCAATTTACTGATATTTTTCCCGAAACGATCTAATTATTATTACAGAATGATACTTTGGAGTATAAAAAAGTAAGCTTCTTTTTAGTAAAAAATGGGTTCGGGGCATGTTTCACATATATACAGTCAAGCATACCCCGTACCCCCTAAAAGCCTAAATGAAGATGGTGAACCGGTTTTAAATACTTTTTCTGAGCAGCCCATTTATTGTTAATCTTATTTCAATAGGATTTTTTCCCCATTGTCCAACAACCTATCTAAAACTGATAAGCCAATCCTATCCAAAAGTTTTGCATTATTTGTATATTTCTATTCGATTGAGATTTTAGCTGTTGAGGGATAGAAAAAAAATGGTTTTTCCTGACTCTCTCTAATAGATATATGGATTTATCTGAAATAAAATAGATTCAGTCGTTGAATTGATTGTATGGATATTTAATCAAAACATGATTAAGGGGCATAATCGTTCTTTAAGCAAAGAATGTCTTTTTTTGGAGTGATTGTTTTAAAAGCAATGAAGAACCATCCTCTATTGGCTTTCAATATGCGTCTTCCTTCAAAATTAACTATAGCTAGTTATCCAGGTGCTAAAAACAATACAAATAAACATAAGTCTTTATTTTGTTTAGTCCCACCTAAAATCCCCTTTTTAATTGAACCATTCTGTGGATTGGCCAATTTTTTTATTAGGATTTCACCTAAAGTTGAACGAGCTTGGTTGAATGATAAAGATCCGGAAATTTTTGCATTACTCAAATGTATTCAAGATTCTGACCTTCTAAAGGAATTAAATGAATATATTAGTGTCCTCTCACTCATTGAACGTGAAGATTATTACCAATGGAAAAAAAAAGTGTCGAGTTCACTTTTAGAGCAAGCAATAAAGCGGTTAATAATTCTGAATTGTTCTCCAAATGGGGCTGGAGGAGGATATAGCTTTCAAAAAGCTCATTCCAATTGGTATACCACTAAACCTGATAAACTGAGGTTAATTCATAAGATATTTAATCACAAACCAGTAGAAATTACCAATTTGGACTATTCTGAAGTTTTTAAACAACAAACTGCAACCGTTACCGATCAAGAACTATTTTGGTATCTAGATCCTCCCTATTGTCATATAGGAAAAAAGAGCAATTTATATGGGAAAGGCATGAATAAAATTGATTGGCCTACTTTAAAATCATATCTTGGGGAATTATCCGATTTTTGGGTTTTATCTAATCGGGATTCATTAACCATTCGAGATTTATTCTCAGAATATTATATGTTTAGCTATATCACTTCTCGTTATCCGAATAGTACCTTTCAACGCAATACCGAATTGCTAATCAGTAATTACCCTATTAAACCGAACTTTCAAAATTGAATGCGAAATTAAATAAAAGGACACTAAATACATCTAATATAAAAATTATAGACTTATTTAATCCTATAGATCGGTGCAAAATATTTAATGACTTTTCAAAATAAAGTGCTCTAAACTAAAGAACAGGAAAAGAAGATATTTAAATTTTGATTATAAAATCAATTTCTGGGTTGTAAAGGTAATTTCACAAATTATCAACTTCATAGAATGTGAATAAAATGTCAGAAAGTTTATGGTTTGTAGCTGCGTGGAAATATACGAGTAATAAGGGAAGGATTATGATCGCTATTGGATTTTTAAGTCTTTTAACAATTTTTCTTGGAGCTATACTTATGTTTATAGGGATAATTGGCTTATTTACTATCGTTGGAGCTTCTCATCCTAATACTGATAGTGTATTGCAGTTGTTATTTTCTGGTCTATGCGTTATATGTGGTGGAGTTGTTGGTATGGTAATTTACGTAATAGGTATGAGTTTTATTCCTCCTCCTGTTCTTCCTGAAGAAGGATAGCATTTATTAGAATAAAAATTTTGGAAAATTGTAATAAATGGAGATAAAAATGTGTATAGTTTAATATTCCAAGTTAATACTTCGATTCAAGTGCTTTAACATATATTGTTGTTGCTTCATTCAATGGAACAGCAATACTATACTTTTTTCCCATTTCGACTATTTTACCATTTATGAACTCTATTTCTGTTAGAGCTTTGTTCTCAATATCTATCAACATTGAGGGTTTATGGTGTCCTCCCTTTGATATGTATCCCATACATATATCATGAAAATCTGATCCAAATTTAATTCCCATTGCTTCCGTGACTTTGATTCCTTCTTTTATAATTCCACTAGCAAGATGATTTGTCTCTTCAAACTCCATTGCTTCTCGCATTGTCTGTCCAGTTATTGCGCAAACAGGAGCAAGAGAAGCGTTCAAAATCACCTTTTTCCATACTGCATGTTGAATATTTTCATGAAAATCTGTTTTAAAATCTGGAGAAGAGATTAATTCTGCAATAGATCGAGCAGTATCATTCTGGGTAGGTAAGACCGCTCCAACAAAATTTGGTGGGTTAAAAAAAGTCATATCAATAATACCTGGTTTTAAAATATTTCCTGCATAATTAATCACATTTCGAAACGATCTTTCAGCTCCGAATGTTTCGACGAGAATATCCTCATTACCAGCTCCATTTTGGTGAATTACAATAAGTGTTTCATCGGAAATGACTTTTTCCAAATCCTGAACAACTTGCTTAAGATATGGAGTCTTAACGCTTATAAAAACTAGATTTATATCAGAATTGTTTAATTCTGAAGTAGATGTCTTCAAGTGATCATCATCAAACCGAACTGTTTGAGGAGAAACCCCCATGATCTGAAGGCCGTAATTGCGGATTGCTTCAATATGAGCTTTCCAGATATCTACCAATGTAACTTCTACTTTTTTTTGGGTTAAATAAGCTCCAAGAATACCACCTGACGGACCTGCTCCGATAATTGCGACTTTAAAATCTTCTACATTCATAATTATCACGTTTTCAAATAGTATGTACGAATTTCCTTTTCTCCGAATTCATTCATCAGACATTACTGAAACTCGATTTTTATGATTTTCAGATATATTTTGCTCATGTTTCAACTTTTATAGATTTCGAGGGGAATTTTAATCATGATTTTGATTCTACAGCGTATAAAGCTGCACCTAGGGCTACAAAAAATTGTGGAGAGGGGGGAACTAAAGCTGTCTTACCTATTTCATCTTTAAAGATATCAACGATCACTGGGTTATGAGCTACTACTCCACCAGTTAAGATTACATCATCTTCTATTGTGTCTACTTCAATTATGCGTTTTATAACGGAATGAAACGCCCCACGAACCATATCTTCTGTTTTTGCTCCTTCTCTAATACGAGTCAATATTTCAGTTCCTGCAAACACAGTACAATAGCTACTTATGTTTTTTGGATTAGTGGACTGAGTAGCTAATCCATTCAGGTCAGTAGAGGGAATTCTCAGTTTTAATGCAAGTTCCTCTAAAAATGTACCTGTACCTGCGGCGCATTTTCTGTTCATCTTGAAGCTAACTCGTTTTCCGTCACGTACTTTAATAATTTTTGTGTCTTGTCCCCCGATATCAATAATTGTTAATGTTTTATTTGGATATTCGAAGTTTGCTGCCTTCGCAGAACAGCTTATCTCTGTAATGGAATGGACAGGGATATTTTCTATGTTGAAGCTCTTCCTCCCAAATCCCGTTGTAACTATTTTTTCGATATCAGTAATACTTGAATTTGCTGGTAAGGCTGCTTGAAGAGTCTTTTCAGCTGCATCCTGCAAATTAACCCCTGAAAAGTTAACATTCGAGCCAAGCATCTCACCATTTTGATCTAGAATAACAGTTTTCGTGAAAGATGAGCCAATATCAATTCCTACAAAAAGGGGGTTTTGGGGCACGATTGAATCTCCTTTTTCTAAAGTAAATTTTGGTCTAAATTCCTGCTAGTTGTTCTACAAATGCCTCAATATTTGTTTTAGTCTGCTCTTCACTGTACACGTTAAGATCATTAAGATCAGCGTCAATTACTAAATTAGGAATTTCTGTTTGCTTTTCCAAACGCTTTGGCATCCCATACTGAGTATTAGAATTATTCGGGCAGGTTCTTGCGTTATGGAAGATTATACCATCTATTTTATATTCATGAATCATTTGTTTCAAATAGTTCATTTTGCCAGTTTCGGAACGATTAATGAAAAGATTTGTGTAAGCTTTAGCCATACTTAAAAAAGGTTCATTCGGATTAAAATCAGAAAATATCCAGCTATTACAGTATGTCGAAGCAACCACACATGACTTTAATTCGTACAATTGATCTGATAGTGCTCTTAGTTTTCCCCAAATTGGCATACCCTCCCAATAAACACGAAATTTCTCGGGAGATACAGCGGATATTTGGTCTTCTATTCGAATTTCAAGTTCTTCTTTCAAAACATTATAATAATCAATTGCAATTTGATTTCCTCTCAAGACTACAGCTGGTAACATATGGATGCAACTATCAAAAAACGTTAGGGGAGAAGGTACATTTGTCGCTGTTTTTAATACCTCTAACCAAATGGTACTACATTCGAGTGAGAGTTTGAGTCTCTCCTGTAGCTTTTTTCTTTCGAAAGGGTGATCTGTTATCTCTTCTAAATATTCAGTTAAATCTTTCATTTGATCTGCTACTACTCGAATATGACTTTGTTTGAGTTCATTAACAAAACCTGGTGAATTTATTCCGAAAATAGGAACATCTAACTCATTTGCATAAAAAGAAAACCAATCTTGTACGTCTCTACATTGATTAGTATTATATACAAGAACATCAGGTTTTGGTATTTCATTTATTCCATACGCTTTTGTAAAAGGAGTTTCTTTTTTTAGATAAGCGCCTATATCACTTGTAAGATAACTACAAATCTCTGGAGAGTACCCTTGTGCAACAGAAATAGGAATAAAATTATTTGCGGTTCGACTAGCTCCTAACATAGCAGAATGATTTTCAGGATAGTATACTTCAAAATCCATTGCCAATAGAAGTTCAGCTGGTCCAACACTAGAACACCAAGCTATTTTTTTATCGGGATCTTTAGTTGCCGTTTCTAACTCCTTGTAATAAGCTGTAGCTATTCTTTTAAGTTCTTGCGTTGATTTTATTACAGGTGATTTTCCCAACTTAATCAAGTCTCCAAAAATGTATCTTTCTGATAGTGTTTTCTACTAGGATCATTTAATCTTTTTCAATTTTAATATACTCGGCTTCGTTATCATTCTCAAATTTGCTTAAGGCCATTAGCATAACGATTTGGTAAAGTCTGATAGAGCTTTGTTGCCCACCAACTGTATTCTTTTTGACTTTCTGTAACTTTTCCGATAACTTTTCCTGGTACTCCAACAACTATGCTATCCGCTTCTATTATCTTTCTACGAGGAACTAATGCACCTTCTCCAATGATACAATTATCCCCAATTTCAGCCCAATCACCAATTACTGCGTTTATCCCGACAAGAACATGGTGACCCAATGTTGCTTGATGAACTACAGCGCCATGGCCAATGTGAGAATCTTTCCCTAAAGTAGTAGTTCCATCTGGAACCGAATGAATAACACAAGTATCCTGAACATTAGAACCATCGCCTATTTTGATAATTCCCCAATCACCTCTTAACACGGCATTAGCTCCTATGAAACAATTTTCTCCTATGGTTACATCACCTATTACTGTAGCAGATGGAAATACAAAGGATGTTTTGGCTATTTGTGGTTGTTTTCCTTCAAATTTATATAAAACCATAATTAACACAATCTCAATTAATAGCATGAATCCTAAAAAAGATTTACTTAAGGATTTTTCCTCAAGGAAGAGTAATTAAGACAAATAATTCCTACTAAGAACGATTTACTAAACTTCAAGGAAAAATTATCGTTGAATTAAGATTATTATGATCTTAAGATGTTAGCTAACTAAATTCATTTTTGCAATTTTTAACGATAAATACATCCAATATACAATTTAATTAAATTGTAACTTCTCCGAAATTGCCTAATATTTTTAAATAAAGGCATAGGTTTAGATTATGGTTTCAAATTCCGCACAAATTGGAGAACACCAATACCAAGAGGCTTTTTATTCTAGATTTGCTATACGATTAGGTGGTACTGCGGGAGATGGATTAAAATCCACTAGTCTTGTCCTCCAAAAGTTCTTTAACCGATTAGGGTATTATGTTCACGGATTTCATTCAGTTCAATCAACAATACGTGGTGGACATACTTGGATGCAAGCTGAATTTTCATCTAAACCAGTTAGGAGCATTGACAATCCAGTAGATTTATTATTTGCATTCAATTCTGCAACACTTGATATTCATCTACAGGATGTCAAAATTAATGGTTTTCTATTTTATAATTCTGATAAAGTCACCATTGATAATTATAGAGAGGAAATTGAAAGGAAATATATTCTTCCAGTAGGGATTCCCATAACCCACATTGCTAAGAATATCGATAAAGGAGCATCTGTTCTAGCTAATACGGTTGCAATAGGAGCAATAATTGAGCTTTTAAACCTCCAGTCAATTGAATGTGAAGCTACTATTGTAAAACAATACAAAAATAAAGGAGACCTTCTTTCACTAAATATTAAAGCATTATCTAGTGGTATACAATTTTATAGAGAAAATTACAAAACTCGTGTACAGCTACATGATCCTACGTTGGAACCGATGCATAGACTTGTCTCTACAGGAAATCATATGATTTCCCTTGGAGCAGTTGCCAGTGGATTAAAATTTTTTGCACAATACCCAATCACTCCAGCATCATCTATTCTTACATATTTAGCTAAAAGAGCCAGTAAATTCCATGTAGTTGTAAAACAGGTCGAGGATGAAATATCAGCAATTTCTATGTGTATCGGAGCAGCTTTCGCAGGTGCTAGAGCAATGACTGCTACTTCTGGTCCTGGAATTTCACTCATGGCAGAATCATTTGGATATGCAGCTATGACTGAAACCCCTATTGTGGTGGTATGTGTTATGAGAGCTGGCCCATCAACTGGTATTGCAACAAAAACTGAGCAAGCAGATCTTGATTCTGTTCTTCATCTCTCTCATGGTGAAGCTCCTCGTGCTATTTTGGCACCTAGAAATGTTGAGGAAGCTTTTGAAGTCACCACACGAGCATTTAATATTGCTGACCGCTTTCAAATGCCAGTAATAATTCTATCAGATTTTGCACTTAGTGAACGAGCAAAAAATATTGAACCTGTAAATGTCGATGTAAGTATAGATCGTGGAAAAATCTGGAAAGAACCAAGTAAGGAATTTCCAACTTTTAAACGATTTCAGTTCACAAATGATGGCATATCTCCAAGAGCTTTTCCTCCTACAGATAATGCTATGCATGTTTTGGTAGGAGCCGAACATGATGAATCTTCACATTCCTTATCAGGTAATAGAAGTGGACTTCCGCAGTCTCAAGAATTACGGAAAAAAATGTTTGAAAAACGTTTCAAGAAATATGAGCTCCTTAGATCAGAAATGAATCCACCAACTTTATATGGACCTGAAAATGCTGATTATACTATTTTATGCTGGGGAAGTACACAAGGAGCAATGATGGAGGCAATAGACCGTTTAAATAGTGAAGAAGATAGAAGTTGGAATATGTTTTCATTTGTTGATCTTTCTCCATTCCCCTATAACAAAATTCGACCAATAATTGATAGATTAAGGTACTCTATAATTTTCGAAGTTAATTATACTGGTCAACTGGAAAATTTAATTCATAAACATTTAGATTGGAGACCAAATGATCGAATTCATTCATTATCAGGTGAAAATCCAACGCCATCATCTATTATCAACGAAATCCGAGAGTTATTGAATTTTCACAAATGAAGGGAATTTATTTGACCACAAAAATGAATAAATTGTACATATCCAGCAAATCAAAAATAACTAATGGCAAATTTTTGTCACATCTCAAGCCAAACTGGTGTCCAGGGTGTGGTGATCATCATCTTCTGTCGGAAACAGTAAATACCTTGGAAAAACTTGGATATCAACCAAATGAAGTTGTTCTTGTAAGTGGAATTGGATGTTCAAGTTCATTCCCACATTGGACATCAGCATATGGTATTCATGCGCTCCACGGAAGAGCAATACCTGTAGCAATGGGAGTAAAAATAGCGAATCCTGAATTAAAAGTAATCGCTGTTGGGGGAGACGGGGACGGTTATGGAATTGGAATGGGTCATCTTGTGCATGCAGCTCGAAAAAATGTTGATATATCGTATATAGTAATGAACAATCAAATTTATGGATTAACAATGGGGCAAGCTTCTCCCTCTTCTCAAACTGGACATGTTACAGTTACTACTCCAGAAGGTGTTTATGAAAATCCAATTAATCCAATAGCTCTTGCTTTAGGAGCTGGTGCTGCTTTTGTGGCAAGAGGGTTCGCAGGTGACAAAAAACACCTCCAATCAATTATTGAAGCAGCATTAAAACATAAAGGATTTTCCATTGTCGACACTTTGAGTCCTTGTGTGAGCTTTAACAAACTCAATACTTACAGATGGTACCGTGAGCGGTTGTATAAATTGGAAGAAAGCAATCATAATTTCTCTCATTTAGATGAAGCTTTCATAAAAGCTCAAGAATGGGGAGATGAGATTCCTATTGGAATATTCTATAAATCAGATAGGCCTTCAATTCCCGAAGTTGATCCTGTAATTGGAATGAAAGTTCCAGTAAAAGAACTTTTAGGCTTTAAAGAACAGGGAATTGATATTCAAAGTATTTTTGACGAATATAGATAAGACATGGCATTATTATCAATTCAATTTGACCAAATGCTTAATTTGGGTATACACAAGATATATATAGTCATAATTTTAGTTTACAGTAATGTCGTCTTAAAAAAATGAAAAATTTTAATAAAAAATTGGTGGATTGGTATCATGCAAAATTGTATCTCAGTTGAAAAAACTCCAGAAGGAATTGTTACAATTACCTTCATTCGTGAAAAAGTTCTAAATGCTATAAATGTGGAAACACTCAAAGAATTGGATGAAGTAATTTGTGATATAGAGGAAGACAATGAACAAACTCGTGTTCTTATTTTCAAAGGGAAAGGAAGAGCCTTCATAGCTGGTGCTGATATAAACGAATTCAAGGGAATATCTATACCTGACATTAAAATGCTTACAATGAAATTTCAGAAAATCCTTACAAGGATTGAAATGTTACCAATCCCTACGATAGCAGTAATCAACGGTTTTGCCTTTGGAATTGGGTGCGAATTGGCAATGGCATGTGATTTCCGAATTGTTTCAACTAAGGCCCTTTTTGGACAACCTGAAATTAAACTTGGTCTTATCCCGGGCGCAGGCGCCCTCATTCTTAATTTCCGTTATTTCTGCTAACTATCTAAATAGTGACTTATTTCATCCAAAAGCCAGTCTAGCCACGCGTTACTAGACCAATCTAAGATTTTTGCTAGACCTTGTCGACG
>SDBT01003690.1_pt1 | contig 26332 bp, 34 predicted proteins | sample 2277101 | NCBI WGS metagenome assembly SDBT01 (sample SAMN10404973, study PRJNA504765) | marine sediment metagenome | isolation source: marine sediment core GS10_PC15, 103 cmbsf | place: Arctic Ocean: Southern Knipovich Ridge | collected 2010 | reverse complement strand
GTAAGAAATAGCGATATTCCCCGGAAACTTTACGTCGATCAATTTTCTTTCCAATCCTCGCCTTGATCCATATCATCCTGTGCAAGTCGCATAAATTTTTCTGCTCTCTCTTGCAGTGCACGTAAATCTTCGACCCTACTTTTACTCTGGTCGCACGACTCTATGTAACGCTTATCAAGGATTTGCCTTTCGCCGTGCACGGTATGCAGTAGTTCCAAAATTTTTTGTAGCAGTAACGTGATGACACCTAATTGCTTATTCATCGTTCCCCTTTTGTTGCACTAATAGAGTGGTACTGCCGTTGTTATGTTGGCCGATTCTCTCTGGCGGTCTTCTGATTGTGGTGCGTTTCACACAACGATTGCCAGTTGTTATCGCTATCCCAGAATAGCGCCGTGTCGCCCTTGTGCGGTATGATATGATCGACCACCCATGCGGCGGTAGTCTTACCTAATGCAAGGCATGTAACGCACAACGGGTTGTCTCCCAGCCATGCTATCCTAGCGCGCCGCCAACGAACCCCGTAACCCTTTTGGTGTGCGCTGCTTCTCTCTTGTGCATACGTCTTATGATTGGGGGGCTCATGCTTTGGCGGCCGGTGCGGCATTAGGTTTGATCCCGCACAATTAGCCGAGCGAAACCGGATAGCGTTTGGGCGGGGCTGCTATCGGTAGTGGCTGTAATTTGTAATAGATAGTCCACACCATCGACACCACCCGCTACATTGAATTGCACGGCTTGACCGGCTGCCACACTCTTGCCATTGATGGTTAGCGTTTCTATCGACAGCGTAACACTACCAATCGTTAGCCCGGTCGTGTCACTGGTAACCGATGGCACACCCGTAAGTAATTCGCCGCTATCGAGCATCTGGGAAAAACTCACCACACCATTGCGTACCTCGCCGGTGGTCTTGCATCCTATCTGTGGTGCTCTCGCGCTCATTCCGGAATCAACTCCCAATCAGTTTGTTGTATTGATAACGTCCACTGTATACCTTCGCTTGATGGCGATTCACAGATAGCGAACGCTGTACTAAACGATCTATCAAACTCACAAGTAGGCGTGGGCATACGTTATCTAGTTGTGTTGCACTAGATAACGTATGCCCGATACAGCACGAAGCCAATCAGCATTACTCGCATTGTTCGCCGATAACATCAGTGGCGACATTAGTGCGCAGGATGCAAGAGATTTTATTGTAAGCACCCATAACAAAGTCGATGGTGAGCCATCCCTTGATGATCTTGGCGATGTAAGCGTTGCGGCCCCAGTCGATGCCAGCGTACTAACCTTTTCAACTACTGCCGGGGTATGGGAAGCGCAGAGCGCAGGAGGTGGGGGCGGAACTATACAGCCCAGCGATGCCAATACCTATAACGTACGTGCCAGTAACGAAGGTGCGACAACTGGCAATGCACGTGGCGAAAACTCTGTTGATTTACAAACGATTAGAAGTTTAGTAACGCACGTAGCAGGTGGCGCTAATTCTGTAATCGGTGGTGGTCAAAGGAATGAGATTACTACTGGTGGTAATGGCGGGGTTATTGGTGGCGGTCGTGATAATGATGTAACCAATAGGTACTCCGCAATTTGTGGTGGTCGTAGCAACTTGGCTTCGGGTGAATACTCATGCGTAGGTGGGGGATTCAACAATGATGCCGAAGGCAACAATTCAGTTATCGCAGGCGGGCAAGCCAATACAGCCAGTGGCGGCTATGCAGCCGTTGCAGGTGGGCACGATAATACAGCCAGTGATTATTATGCGTTTGTCGGCGGGGGTGACCAAAACACTGCTAGGGAACCTTACTCATGCGTAGGTGGAGGTAAACTAAATCGTACACTAGGCAACTATGCAGTTGTCGCAGGGGGCAACGATAATGATGCTATTGGTTATCACTCATTTATTGGCGGTGGAAAGGGAGGCGTAATACAAGGTGACGAAGCATATAGCGTAATTTGTGGTGGACAAAATAATGCAGTAAAAATACAAGGCACTCACGGCGTAGTTTGCGGCGGCTATGCAAATTATGTTGCTGCCACGCATGCTACAGTAGTCGGCGGAAATACAAACACCACTGCGGCACAACGCTCTTTCATTGGTGGCGGAAACAACAATTCCATTGTAGGATTGTATAATTTCGGTGCGGTTATCTGTGGAGGTGGTTATAACAGTATATTGCAAACATCGGATTCCGATCCCGCTTACGCCTCTATTGTAGGTGGTGCTAGAGCACTAGCAACTAAGTATGGACAGCAGGCGCACGCTGCTGGTCGGTTTACAGACGATGGCGATGCCCAAACCTCGCAATTTATTCTACGAATAACCTCGACCGATGCCTCTGGCGACGAAATGTTTTTAGATGGGGATGCCGGTTTGCAGCGTTTGTTCATTCCCCAAAGCACAACATGGGGATTTACAGGATGGATTGTTGGAAGGCGAGCCGGCGCAACAGACCAGAGCGCGCAATATGAGATTCGAGGTTTGATAGATCGAGACCTTAGTGTTGCAACACTTATCGACAGCAATGTTACCGCACACCACGAAGACGATGCGGCTTGGGATGTTGCACTTAGCGCCGATCTATCTAATGATTCATTGCGGATCACAGTAACGGGCGCAATCGGGTCTACGATAAAGTGGGTTGCTTATCTTAGAACGGTAGAGGTAACCGTCGCATGAGTATCCTAGACGGGCAAGCACCGCAAGTAATAACGCCGGGCGACTTGATCCGGCGCAGCATGGTCGGTTTGTACGATCACCTAAATATCGAGTTGCAAGTTATTTACGATTGTGTCGATACGCACACCCCGTCGGTAGTGTGCGACGAATTGGGCCAAACGGATTGGGATGATATGGTTTCCCGCTACGATGCGTTGCGGGCGCTCGCTGATGTTACGGTTGCCGCGCTGCCCACTACCTAACGTATGCCGCGCTTCATTGTGAAAACTGATTATGATGATACGGCCTCTTGGGGTTACGTCATCATTGCGATGCCCGGTGGCGAGCCCTGGTCTCTACGGGATGCCTTGAAAAAAATGATTGAACACCTTGACGAAACGGGCGACGTAAAAGTTTTGTCTAGCCACGTCGTTTACGATACAAAGTTAGGGGAAAGTTAGTTTGTCTTTGCTAGTTGCCAGTGTCTTTTGCCATTGCGAGCGAATCGCCGATCTAGTCAAACTGCAAAGATACTGGCTCGACAAAACTACGGACGGTTACACCCATGCCGTTTATCTGAAACGCATCAGGGGCGATGCTTGCCGTTTGTTTGACGATTCAATCGTTGTGGGGTTGGATCATCAGAGGGCGAGTAGCCCTAGTGCCGATCATCTAGCGGGGCTAACTGCCCTGATGGATTACGCCAAAGCGCAGCCCTACGATGCTTACTTGTTTCTTGATTCCGATGCTTGGCCCGTGGCTATGGGCTGGCAGGATCAATTATCGAAACGGATGGCAGGGCGGGGTTGTGCAGCCGTGGTGCGACCGGAAAATCTTGATTGCTTTTGGCATCCCTCTTGCGTCTATGTCTCTGGCGATGCCATCGCAGAATGCGAGTTTGCCATCCTAACGCACCGCAATCTCTTGGGTCTAACCATCAGCGACGTTACTTTCGTGTCATCAGAGGGCAACGTATGGCCTCTGATGCGATCTAATGGACATAGCCCGCACCCGATCCTAGCGGGCATCTATGGTGATTGCTTTTATCATCACGGTTGCGGTAGTCGCCAACTAACCGGCAGGGGCATCAGCAAGTACAGGCTATGGCCATCATTGGATCATCAAACGATTGCGGCGGGGCTCTGGGATCGTCTGTTAGATGATCCCGATGCTTTTACGGCTGGTCTCATTCACAGAGAGTAACCATAAAAGCCCGTAGTTCGGCAACGTGGCCGGTTATTAGGTGGGACTTGATGTTTAGGCGACGTGCTAAGGCGCTATGGTTTAGCCTGCCACTGGACTTGATGTAAATGGCATCATCTAGCATTGCCTCGATAAGATCATCAAACCCGTTTTTTCTGGCAATTTGGATTAGTTCTTGATTGGCTATATCATCTACAAAGTTTGGTTCACTCGGCATCATGCCCCTTCGTTGTGGCGAAAATGTAAATGGTACTCATCAACTGGCACGCACTGCTTCTCGCGCAGAAACAAGGCGAGAATAAAAACCTTGTGAACGCGCAGCCATTTCTTATCGTATTTCTTATCACTTTGCATCGCGCCCCCATCCGTTGTAGTGGCGATGTAGGTGCTGGCCGAAGCGTTGCCATGCGAGCCGATAGACTCTTGGCAATTCGCCCCACGCTCTTGCGGGGGCGAATTGACTATCTGCGCATGTACGCCAAACTTCGTACACCTGCTGGCCGATTGGTTTGGCTGGCTTTGGGGTGGTTATTATTTTCTGCACGTTTACCTCCTGATTATTATTATCCGTCGCGCGGCAGGCATCGCGCGGCTGCGCTATGCCCGACGCATGGTTGAACTGTCAAAAGCCATTTCGTCGCGCGGCAGGCATCGCGCGGCTGCGCTATGCCCGACGCATGGTTGAAACTGGCCAGAGCCATACCATTTCGTCGCGCGGCAGCCCAGGGGGGTCTTAGACCCCCTGGGCGCTGCGCGACGAATGAGGCATGGCGCGCTCTTGATGAATACATCAAACGATACCTCCCGGCAGTTTATACAATTTGACATTTCCCTTATCTTCGGCAGTTATTATTTTTCCCTCCGCCAGTTGGTCTATCATTCTGCTCGCCCAATGATGCCCTCTGCCAGAGGTGTCTTTCACTGCCTGTATCAATTCCTTTTTAGTGAATGTCGTTTTGCCACCATTTAGCAAAGGTGTTTTCATCCAACTAACCAAGTCGCTTGATACATCTAGGCAACTCTCATCATTCAGTTTTTTCGACTTGATGGCTTCCCACTCTGCCAACGTACCCCGGTAAACGAACTGGTCATCATCAAACGTCAAAACCTTTGGGGGTATGGCTGTCTCATAACGACCGCAAAACGTGAATACTGATTCGTTGCTGCCGGTATCTACATCGCGCTGCATTGTGCAGACCGAATCGGCTGATGCCCAAAAATCCGTACTGCCGGATACATCATTGCTCTTATTCAAGTGGTGCAACACAAGTACAGCCCAGCCGGTTTGATGCGCTAACTCTTGGATCGGCCTAAGCAATGAGCCAACAGCCCCCGCAGAGTTTTCGTAATTCGCATCAAGTCCGGGTGTGGTAAAGGTGGCAGCCCTAAAAGTATCAATCACCACAAGGCCCGGTCTCTCATACCCCCTGTGCTTCTCTACGGCCTCTGTCTGGCGTTGTAGCCAACTACGGGTAAGATAATCCGGTAAACTTCCCCTGCCGTCTGGACGTAAACTACGGGTCTTGTAATTGAGATATTTCGATAGGTGGCAACGATTCGTACTACCGCGCAGTTTGTCAAACCAATGGCGGAAGTAGGTACGCTGGTTTTCCCAATCGCAATAGAGGATAGGGGTACTCGGCTCTCGACAAGCACCGCCTAAAAACGGCTTGCCACCTAACAGCCGGGCTATCAACTCGCACATCAGGATTGATTTACCCGCCTTGCTCCGCGCAGCAAGTACCATCAGTTGCCCGGACGCAATGAAGTTATCAATCAGCCATCGGACGTTTTCACCATCGCAAAAATCATCGGCGAGCACGTCTAACCAATCGTCCGTAGTGCTAAGGTTAGTCAATTCCACTACCTTGCGGAAACGCTCTAAGATTGCGTCACCGTCCACCGGCTCGCCAGTCCTACTGGCTCGCCTCCAATCGTCGGTCGTTTGACTAACGGCTGTTTTGTACCCTTGCAATCGAGCAAAGGTAACTACCCGGTCAAGCAATTCAGATCGGCCTACCATGCCCGGCTCGTAAGCATTATGGCAGGCATCAACTTGGCTCATAAAATACTTACGGTTTAGATCATCCGGCCGCATTGAATCAGCAACATCGTCTACCAATGCTTTGCGACTGGGCAGACCACCGTAACGATTTACGTAATTGCAAGCCCGTTGGTAGATGTACCGATGCGAATTGTAAAACCAGTAATGCGGCTTGATGATCGGTTGTGCTTGTGTGAATAATTCACTATCGCATAGCAGCGAACCCAGTAGCCGACGCGCTAACTTTTCATCATCGGTTATCTCTGGCTCTGGGTTAGGTCGGTCGGGATTCACTAGGCCCAACTCGGCTATCGTCGCTCTGTCATTTGTGATTGTCATAAACACTTGCCTCCCCGCGCCGTAGGCGCATTGCTTCTTCTTCGATTATCTCGATTGAAAAATTGTTATCGCTTGCAAAGCGTCTTACTTGATCTTTGATGGTTAGCATTGATGGTGCAGCCCATAGCCGCATCAAGAAACGGAACGTATCAATCCATTCTGGTTTGGTTTCACCCGCGCAGAAATCGGGGTCTATAGGATTTAGCCAGCCCGTTTTTGGAAATTGATATTTCTTATCTGTCATCGTTTACCCCCTTTGACTCTTTCAATTTTTCGCTTATCATTTCGATAAACTCGCCGTCTATCTTTTCCCTCATACAAAACTCTGTCAATATATCTAACTTGGCTTTGTCGTTGTCACAAGCCGCAACGATCAAAATCAATGCAACTAGCCTGCCTTTGTTGATGGTGATTGTATCTTCTCTTATAATCATTCTGTCTCCTCTTGTGTAAATGTAAAGTGTACCTATACTTATCATCGTCAATTTCGAGAGGCAATAATAGTTTATTATTCGATCTATTCCATCGCATACGGCTATCTCTTACATTCATCCTTTGCGCGCTTATCGGGTGGCGCTAAAGTTTGATGGGTCTACTGCCGACTAATTCTTGATGGGCTGATTGCAAGCCCTTTACTTTGCCCCGCAGTTTGGAGAAAAACAAGATGACAGACAGAGAAAAACGAGCGATAGAGAAACTACATCATCCACTATTCAATGCGTCTATCTGGTCATGGACTACCGGCGAACTAGGCGACACTGCCAGAGCGGAGATTGCGCAATATGATCCCAAAGATGTACCGGACTACTTGCATATCAACTGGGACGGGGTAAGAGAATTACAAGAACAAACCGCAGCCGTCTAACTTACCGCCACCCCTAGCATCATCGGGGAGGTGGATCGCTAGGGGTGGCACTCACTTACAAGATAGGAGGTAAACAAAATGAAAGACCCAATGACACAAGAAGTAATAGAGCAATGTCTTGCTGCATCAGTCTCATTATCAAAGCCAGTACGTCGCCTATGCGAGAGCGTGATTGTACGAGATAGTGTAGTTGATTACCGCAACGAGATTATAGGCATGGCCTTGATGCAAATCACGCTTGAACATCTTGGCTATGACGGCACAAAAATGATTTTTGATCTTGCACCCGACCATATGAAAACAAAATAGCCCAGTACAGGTATCTCTCTCTCTCTCATTATGGGGCAGCAAAAAAACCCCCATGCCTTTGCGGGCATGGGGGTTTTTTATTGTTCTGCGCCGTGGCGGTTACACTTGCTTGTATTGCTCGCCCAGCCAAGCAATCACTTCGGCGGCTACATCTTTCGTTGGCGTGGCGTAATGCCGATCCTTGATACTGCGGGGAGCATGACCCAAAAAGTAAGAGGCATACCGCCCATAGTCCCTATGGTTGTCAATGAGATTGGCGCTACACTTGCGGATCATTTTCGGTTCAATCTTGTAGCCCATCTTCTTACCCAACTTGAAAAGCATATTGCGGATGGCGTTATTGTTTTTCAACTTGCCATCTACAATGGTGCGGATGGCAACGGGCGTTCCGTTGCGGCTCACCAGCACAAGGTTTGGATCATTGCTCTTGTGCTCTTTCAACAGGCGCTGGGTTTGGGGCCACAACTTGTAATAGGTTGTTGGCACGTTATCCCAATCACCCGTTTTTACTCTGGGCTTTTCGATTGCTCCGTCTTTCCAATCTTCCCACCGCAGCGCCGCAATATCGGAATGCCCATAGAGGCAATTCGCCATGAGCAGTAGGTACAACTCGGCAAGCCCGTCGGCATCGGCAATCCACTTGCACACCTCGGCTACGTCCATAGTACGCACGGCTGTAGTCTGGCTCTTGATGCTGATTGCCGGGTTGTCGATGTTGCGCGGCAGATGCTCTATCAACTCACTCTCATACAGCCACTGAATGAATTGTTTGTAAACGCCTAGCCGTGCTTTGGCTGTCTGCCAACTCATTATCCTTTTCTTGACAGCACCTCGAAAGTAAGCCGTCAAGTCTACAAGCAGTGTGGCATTTAGTATATCGAGTGGTGCATCGTCTAGGTTGATCCACTCGCGCAGTGCTTTGACATGATTGCGGTAGTTGCTGTAACGATCCGCACCGAAAGCGCCCTCCTCATGGTGCTTCAATTTCTGCGCTAGAAACATATCAAAGCAAAGCCCAATTCTGTAATCGTTGGGTGTGCTTTGTTCGTCTTCATTCATCACGGCAATCGCTGCATCGTATGCCCTAACCTGTCGCTCACGGATCGCAACAATCTTTTCTAACTGTGCATTGATGCCGTCTAATCGTTTCGCTTCGGGGTCTTCGTCGGCAGCATCTATTTCCGCCATTCTTGTTACCCAATGTTGATTCATTTTTTCACGGCTACCCTCTTTGGTTGGTGGGCAGCCAAGTTTCTGCGGGCTGACATAGTACAGTGTGCCCTTGTATCGCTTGACCCATCTCTTGCCACGTTTTTCCCAGCCCATTAGTTCACGTTTAGCCATCGGATTGTCTCCCTTGATTCCGCACCCCTGGGGGGTACAATGGTGAAAGAGTAGTACCGATCCGGCGGGGTGTTGGATTGCTGCCGAGCCCCGCCGGATCAACTGACCAATAGTATGCACCAAAGGTATGCAAACGTCAAGAGGGGAGGAGGTATGCAAGACAGAAACCGCAAAAACCCCTAGATAAAGGCACTTTTTGTACCTGGGCGTATAGTTCAGTGGTTAGAACGCATCCCTGATAATCTGTCCAATTTACGCAAACCCTTGTTTTATAGTAGCCCTGCATACTTTTTCGCACCGCGCACCTCACTTATCGTATGCAATCTTGTATGCGTGCATACGCAAGTGAGAGAGCGCATCCCTAATCCGTGCTGTAAATTATGCGCTCTGTTCCGGCTCGCTCTTTCGCCTCCCTTGACAGTGTGCGGGGATAAAGATTACAGGGGTGGGGTACGCACTTATTCCCCTAACCCAGCGAGGTGACACCATGCCCGGCAAACGAGCGAAGCGACGGCTAAGAAAACAACGCAACGCCAAGCGACGCAAAGCCAAACGCGCTGGCGTTCCCGATGTAGTTGTTAGTCAAGGGCAAGAGCAAAAGGGGAAACGAAAAGAGATTGAGCAGGCGGTTTACAAGATCATGGAAACCGGCAAGTCGAATCCCCAAGAGTTAGCGGCGCTCGTAACGATTGATGACAAAATCGAGCAAGGATTACAAGCCAGAGTAGCCGGGCTGCCAGACGATAAGATGATTCAGATAATGATACCACTAGAAAAAGGTCTAGCAAAAATCAAAATCTCTGCTGGCGATGTTCGCACAATGCTAAGTGGGAAAGAATCGTACCCGATGCAAGATCAAATAGATTCCATACACGGACACTATTGCGGTAAACAAACGGATGCGGAGGAGAGAGAATACTATTGGCTTGCCATCAATGGCGACTCGTGCGCTGCTTGCCCAATCCCGATGGCAAAGCAGCCCTCATGCAAACCGAATCCAGAACTATATATTGGTTTGGATTCACAAGAAAAACAAACCGCAGCCCAGCAATTTTTGCTGACAGCGCCGCAAGAAAAAATCGTGGGGCAAGTAGAACAATGGGAGAAGGAAGGTGCTAAGGTATTCCGCTCGGCGCTACCGGCTGAAAAGCCAAGCAGCCAAACCGATTGGCAGTTGTGCTAACCCCGCGCCACCCGTGCGGGGTGGGGCTTTCCAGATTTTTTAGGGGGGGGGCGGTTATCCCTAGTGGGATACGCTATACTTGAACCGATGGCAGCCCTCAAAAAACGACCGAACCCACGCAAAGCCGGCGCGTCGAGCAATGGCAACGGGGCTGCGGTTTGCCCGCGCTGCGGAAAGCCATTGGGGGCAGGGTGTAAACATTGTGGATACCGACTAACACCAGAGCAAGAACGGAAAGAGATACTAGCCACTGCCCTACTGGTCTATGCAGACAAGGGAGCACCCAACACGCTACGCGCAATTGCAAAGAGAGTACCCTTCCCGACCGACCACAAGAGAGTAGGTCGCATACTGAAACCGGCTATCGCTAGTGGGGTACTACCCCAATTAGAAACGAGCACCACCCGCAACGGCAAGCAATGGAATAACAAGCCGAGAGCAAAAAACAAAAAGGATTTTATAGGCGTCAAGGCATTGCAAGGCATCACCGCGCCGAAAAACTGGGCGAGGATGTACGAACTACGCACCGGCGACGCGCTGGGAGAATTGCGAAAGATCAAGAACGGATCGGTAAACGCATTTTGCACCTCGCCCCCTTACTGGTGGTGTAGAAAATACAAAGGGTTGCCGGGGCAATACGGATTAGAGGCGACGATAGAGAAGCACGTCGATAGACTACAAAAGGTTTTCGCCGTAGCGCACAAAAAGGCCACGGCTGATGGCGTAGCGTGGCTAGTCTTAGGTGACCAACGGGGCGGCTCGAATACCCCGCGCACAGACAAAACTAAAACCAAAGTCTTATGCAGAATACCTAACAAGATAATCGACGCGCTCGAAGGGGTGGGGTGGTATTGCATGTCCGAAATTACGTGGTGCAAGACTAACCCTTGCAGCCAATCTGTGAAAAGTCGGCCAACAGATGCAACGGAAAAAATCTTTATGTTAGCCAAGTCGCCGGGCAATCATTACTTTGGTTACAAGGCGCTGAAAGAAATATGCAAGACGACACCATCGCCAACGGATTGTCATTCAAGCGCAAGGCGAAAAGAGAAAAACAATAAGTTGAATGGTGATACTTACCCGCCCCGAAATTGGGGTGACACTAGGAACACTTGGGATTGGTGGGAGATTGCGATCAATCCTGTAATCAATGTAAAGCACACTGCCAAAATGCCAATCGAGTTAGCGCGTCGGCTAGTGCTCGGCTCTTGCCCTAAGGGTGGTTTGATAGTCGATATGTTTGGGGGCGCTCACACGATCGGAATGCTTGCGGTTCTACTCAACAGAAAATACATCGGCATAGAGATTGCCGAGGTATTCAACAAGAGAGCAGAAAAACAATTCCGCACAAACTTCGAGGGCTAACCCCGCGCAGGATCAAAGCACTACATCATCCAACGGAAAGAGTGGGATACTGGCAGCCGATGTGAAACTAACCCCGCCCGTCGATCCGACAACTACCTTATCCGCGCAGACAGCGTGCCACGTCCAGTTGCACCCCTCCCAATTAGCACCGGGTGCGGGCGCTTCCAATCCAATCGGTGGGCTTGCCAATAGTTGTTGTGCACGAATGCGGAAAGCATCGCCACCATTCACGTTTATAATTGCGGATCGGCTGCGGGTTTCAATTGCCGTGCCGTCCTGCTTCTCGCGCAGTGTGCCACGAATACTTACGGCTTGATCGGCATCGGTAAAGCCAGCGCCGGTATTGCGTTCCATGAATGCAGTAAATCTATTCGTGGCCGTGGGATTGGACGTTTGCCAAAATGCCGAGATGGTTAGCGTCATCATAAACAGACCACTCGCATTGATTGTAAGATTGCCTTCACTACTGCCAGAGGTAACAAGTGAAAAGATACCGCCATCGCTCTCACGGGTCGAATCAAACAAGACATTTGTTAGACTCGTTGAAAGGGTTTGCGCCGTGCTGTTGTAGGTATCAAACGCATAACACTCTGGCTCTTTTAGGAAGTACCATCGGGCGTTGCTTTGCCAATGCCGCCAGAGGTAGACCCGATCATCAGGGTTAGCGCCGGTCTGAAACCAATCGTAGGCAGTAACCTTTTCGGTAGTGGCTACCTCCGTTCCCGCGCTATCCACTTCCCAGATTGTGACTTGCCCGCTACCACCGGCAGAGATTGTGCTATCTGCTTTGGCTAATCGGAAAGGTACAGGCGAGGGGAGTTTGCGGTGCGCTTGGCTGCCGGGTTGTGTGCCTAGTTGCCCTGCCTCGAATGATGCAAGTAACGACCTAAGGCGCTCAACATCTTCTGCGCGAAAACCGAATAAGGTATTAGCCAACGATCCCCCTAATTAGTCTTCTAGGATTATCACTTCTAATTGGACGGCTGCATTATCGGCTTGGGCGCGCAACACAACGGTAGGATCAATCCGATAGCCCGCTACCTCGCCTGCTTGAATCTTGCCAAAGGTTACCATTGAACCGCCCGATTCCGGCCCATAGTTGACGAAGTTTGCTAGATCGAGATTGCGCATGAAAACGAATCCCTCCGTAGTCAAGTCGCCAGTGTTTATAACTTCGTCTGCCGACGTGCCCACTACAACAACTTGGCTGATGCTACCGATGGCGTTTTGATCGTAGGGTTTTGCGCCGGGTGCGAAGCGTAGCGTATGCTCGCCGTTGGCTAAATCCATATTGATATTGATTGTAATTTCGTCTGACAATTTGCCTCCTCTAATGTTATGTAGTCTCTGTCATTGTGTAAAATCGTAGATGGCAATCACTGAATCAAACGAAGTGGGCAAGCCTAACGACCTAAACGGGATCGGTTTGGCTGGCTTGAAAGGGCCTAAGAATATCGGCTCTTTATCGTCATCTAACTTGTTACCCTTGCCGTCAAGTAAACCTAGCCGGGGGTGACCCTCTGCGGTTACGAATTGATTGCGAGTGATTGGGTCTGTACCCGATTCTTGCACGCAAAAGAATGGGCCAATGTCTAATACTTCTATGTCTGGGGGAAACCATAGATTGTAACTCACCTCGAAGAAACGATTGATTAGCCCGGTCTTGGTTAGCGAAAACTTTTTCTCTATGCCAATGCCTCGCATGATTGCTCCATCAATGCCCATAACTTTATCGGTTGCAGGGTGGCCTATAAACTTTCGAGCGTTGGCAATCACTTGCGTAAACTCGTTTTCGTTTCGAGAGATTGAAAGCGTTAGTATGTATTCTTGCCCAACGGGTAGCGGGTCGAATTGATCCCCGCAACTATTCACCATTGCCACCTCATCAAACGCGCCGGCCTCGTTTGCCTTGAATGCTTTTAGCAAAGGTTTCTGCCGGGTCTCGAATCCCACCTTGACTATCGGATTGATTAGTTCGCCATCAAACTCATCGTTGGCATAGATGACGACTACTTCCCACTGCCGAGCGTTGGGTTCTAATCGTCGTGCCTCTTTCGATTGTGCCTTTACGTCGGCATTGCTTTCGCTGCCACCAAAGGTATAGCCGTCCCCGAGGTTTGGGATACCGGCTGCCGTTAGTACAACTATCGCACCATCGAACACCGTGCTTGTATCGACCAAAAAGATTCGGCGGAAACTTATCGTCTCGCCAATGTTTCCCTCTGGGGATTCAGGTCTTTCGCATACGTCAATTACTGCCAATGATCCTCCACTAAACTATTGCTATTCCTAATTCATTTTGCCCGGCATCACGCAAATTGCGGTCGATACCTTGCAGCGCCGCTAATTGTTTCTCTCGCACCTCCTGCGCTTTTTGTTCGGCGGTCTTTGCCCCTTGCTGGCGTGCTTGTAATATGGCCGTGAATGCGGCTTGTGTATCTTTCAATATCGCAGCCGGGCGTTGTATCTTTATAGTTGTAACGGCAGGCGATGGCGGCGCTTGAAGATTGAACTTCTCGCGCTCCTCTGCGATTTTTTTTGCGGCCTCTGTTGTCTTTCGTTCAATGTCTTTCAAGAAACGATCAATACGTTTGCTTGGCGGGTCTGCAATGAATGCGTCGTGTAATTCATCCTTGATCGTGCCTGCCGTATCGAGCACCGCATCAGCGATATTGTTTAGCGAATCGCCGAAGGATGCTGTTACACCCGGCAACAGATTCACAACAAACTGAATCGCCTGCGCCAACTTACCCCATACTTTTATGATGACACCGATACCAAAGGTGACCGCAAGTTTTAGCGCAATGAAGCCAAGTAGGAAAACATCAACAACATCTGCGACCACGCCAACGGCAGTGGCTATAAAACTAAATGCTTTGCCGACGATAACCTGCATACCCCCAGCGTTCTTGATTATTCGTAGGAAGGCTTCCGATAATTCAATCAGTAGTGGCGCTATGCGGATGGCTATCTGCCTGCCCAAACCTATAAAGGTTTGCTTTACTCTATTCATTGCATCATTGGCTAACTCTACCTTCGCAGTATCAACAGCGTTTAGACTGATGCCTAGTATCTTTGCCTCCTCCTCGAATGCCTCTAGCCCGGCTCGCCCTTGCATCAAGAGATTGAACATCTCCGGCCCCACCTTTGCGCCGAACAAATCAGCCAACGCACCTGCCACCTCTGTCGTGCCGCCGAGCCGTTGCACAGAATCAGCAACTCGTTTCAATACCTCATCAGTGTCAAGCCCCGCCAACTCTTTCGACTCTAAACCAAGTACCTTGAATCCACGTATTGCCGTAGTCAATCCATTGTTAGCGTCGGCAACGCTCTTGCGTAATCGCTTGACACCTTTATTGAATTGTGCTGTTTCCAATCCGGCTATACTTGCTGCGAATTGATAGGCCGCTAACTTCTCTGTCGATATGTCTAACGCTACGGATAGTTTTCCGATGGCGTCGATGGCCTTGAATTGGGAACGCACTAGGGCAGCAAGCGCAATAGCACCGGCAGTAATGACCGCAGCCCCAAACAACGCCATGCCCCGCGCAACTCTGGCAACTCGCCTGCCGAAACGCTTGACTACGCCCCCCGCTTTTTTCAAGCCCCTACGTAGCGACTTGATCCGCGCTCTTACGTTTATGTCTAGGTTTGCAATTACGGCCAATGGTTACCCTTTGTTATCCTTATCTAGTGGCGGTCGCCCTAGTATCCGCCGCAATGCTGCGCGCTGCTGCTCTGGTGTCTGCTCTTGTATCTCCTCCTGATGGTAGGGCATAAAGTCTGTCGGTTGCTTGTGCGCACCCTTTGCCCTGTGGCACTCATACAACAGAGCGCAGAGCATCCCCCAGTGAACATCATCACGGGCGCTGCCGAGTTGCCCTATGCTGTTGGAATAATCTAGCCATCCCATTACTTGCGGGGCGGAGAGCGTGGCTAATAGATAATCGGGGTGGGGATAGCCTAGCGTTTCGCAGAGTTGATAGGTGAATACGTCAAACTCTGTTAGTCTTTTTTTTTATTCTCTGCATCGTCGGCATCGTCATTCATTCCATTTAGATCAAGCACGGCTTCGGCCAGCCGTTGCAATAGTACAAAGTGTTTGCCGAGCACCTTATCAATGTCACCCTCTGTATCGAAAAGCCGGTTGCCATCGTCATCATAGATTGATCGTATCAACAACTCTGCCAGAAACCCTAGATCATCCCCGCCCTTTTGTATTTCTAACAAGTCTTTCAGTTGCCGCCCATCAAGTTGTCTGATGACCACGTAGGCATCATCGCCAAACTCTGGCATCGGGAAGTGTTGGGTTTCTAAATCGGCGGGGCTTAGGAATTGTTCTCTTGTTAGGGCTGGCATGATGTAACTTAGTAATCGCAAAATAAAACCACTCTGCCGGAACGACCGACAAAGTGGTTATCCTATTCATACACAATAGAAAACCTAATTGAGTAAGCGCAAAACAAAACCGCCCCGCTAGTCATACCGGCGGGGCGGTTTCTCTCTGGGAAATAGAGATGATTCGTTTAGGTGCTTGCCGTAAATCCGGGGTCACCACTTATCGCTAGCGTGATGGCTCTTGTAATCAATTCCTCTTTCGCAATTTCCCTACCCAGACCAATTACGAATGCGTCAAACTCCTCCGTCGGCTGTACCTCTGAAGTGCTTGCCGATACGGGGTAAGTAATCTGCCATCGGGGGATAGGGGTATCTTGTGTAAGTAAATCGGTTAGCGTTTGGCTACTCGCATCATTGGGATCGTAAGCCATCGTAAAACTCAATTCGCCGGGATCGGTTTGGGCCACAGAAAATGTCATAAACGTATCGTCAAGGCAAGACGTATCCACTTTTGTACGTGCCGACTCTGGGCCTGATACGCCATCTACAATACAGCCGATTGCAACAAACGATACGGTAGTCCCATCAACTGAAACAGCAATCTCTGTTTTATATCCAATTCTTTTGTCTGCCACTTGCCCTCCCTTTTATATTATTTACTCACGCCGCTACGATAATTCGCACGTCGATTGCTGCAAAATGCAAGCCAGAATCGGCAGCGTTTGTTTTCGGTATGTAGTCGTCGGTATGATCGGCTACGAAAGTGGCTTGCGCATGGCTATTGCCTATCGCACCCTGATGCCCATCTAGCGCAGACTTGACGGCTTCGGCTAGGTCTAGTGCCTCATCTACGTCATTCGATATACATTCAATGTCAAACCTTGATTCCTTCGTTAGGTTACTGCCGTCTGTTGCTTTGACAGTTTCCTCTACGGATCGTTGGTAGTAAATGAAAGGTGGCTCTGTACCCTGTACTATCTTATTTTGCTGTACCTTACCGGCATCGGTAGCATCGGGGATGATTGCCAGCACTCCCGCATCAGTTGTTAGGAAGGTTCGTAGGTCTTCGCCTATACTCATTTGCGTCTAGCCCTCATTGTAATTTCGCTTGCAATAGTTCGGGTGGTTGCTTCGATAGCGGCTGTCTCTTTTGTATCTACTGCCCTTTGTAAAAACTCTTTTGCAGTTAGTTTTGCCGTGCCGTATTCATGGAAACCGCCGTAGTATGTTTCGCCTGTAAACAGATTGCCCGATGCGCTGGTGGTTACCCTTGCCCCGATGAATTGGCGAGAGCGTTTGATTGCTCTTACCTTGATGCTCTTGCGCAGTTTCCCCGATAGCCGTGGGGCGTTGTTGCGGGCGGTGGGCAATATCACTTTCGCCCCGGCTCTAGTCCCTTTGCGGATTGCGGGGACGGCTACCTTCTTAGGCAAGGCCAACAACTTCTTTATCAATGCTTTGTCACGTACTAACCGCAGCCGTACCATCAGCCCCCCTCTTTACATAGGCAGATTAGTTTTCGGTTGCGCTCATCAGGATTTAGGACATGCTCGATATTCAATTCCTTAGTGCCAAACAAGAAACGATTAGCCGTTGTAACATCATCCCGATAACGGATGACTACGCGCAGCGTTGCGAGGGGTGCTATCTGATTGGCACGTTCTAACTCACGACCCGTTAGCGGCTCGACACTGCCCCGTAGGATGGCATCGTTTGTAAAGTCGCCCGTAACCTGTCCACGGCTACCGGCTGCGGTAGGGGGCGATTGGAGGCATAGGCGGTGGCGCAATGATCCGGATGATAAGTCTTGTCTAGCCATAGAATCCCCAGCGATGATGCGCCAACAAACTATCAACGCCAAACTCTATGGGCTTGCTAATCGTACCGACTAACAACGCTTCCCGATTTTCGTTGTAGTGGCCTATCAATAGTTTCATTGCGTGCTTGATCGTAATGGGCACGCTCTCGGCATCGGCGTAACCTGCAATGAAGCGAACCACCACGGCATCGGGTCGGCTAAATGTTGCGGGCCATGCTATCTCATGCCTGCGCTGGATAAACCCTTGCGATTCGTCGGGCGTGATTACGTGATAGTCAGTCGATGGCAGGATGGTACTTACTTCCGATTCGTCAAAGTAAGTAACCGAGGTGACGCTTTGCAGGGGTGGACGTTTTAGATAGATGCGATCTAGCCTTGCTGTTCCGTGCCGGTGGTGATGCCAACGATGGGGGAAGTGTGGCAGGGTATCATCATAAGTTGCCTGCATTAGTTGGCGCTCGCCACCGATTGCGCGTTCTACGTAATCAGTGGCTACGTCGATCAACTCGAATACTCTGTTATCATCGTTGTTGTCTGTTATGTTTAGATGCTCTTTCGCATCCTGCAAAGTAACCGGCTTGCCGGTCGTGCTAGTCACTACCTCTAATGTCACTTTGCCCCCTTGCTCTTTACCCTCTTGCGCCGGGTTCGCTTTTCTGTTACCGGCTCTGCCGTTGTTGTCTCTGGCTTGTCATCAATAACAATTACAGCAACACCTCTTTTGACAAAGCCGAGCGCTACATCAATCGGCAACTCGTATTCCCGCAGGCTGCGGGGGGTGTAGGGCGTGTAACTCCACGTCGCCCCCGCTAAGGATTGGTTGAATCTCACTTTTACTTTTTGGTTTTTCGTTTTGCTTGTCATCGTTGTAACCCTCCGAGTATGGTAAAAATTGTCTTTCGTATTTTGCTTCTTCCAGCGCGCCTGTAAGTATCATCGCTTCGGCTTGCTTGGCATTGAACCAATCATCGTATTTAGTTTTCATCCCTTGTATTTCCGATTGAATGATTTTGATGCGTTGCTCTAATTCGTTTCGTCGGGCGGTTAGTTTTTGATCCCATGCCGACGTTTCCGAAACGCCAAAGCCGTATACGTGCGCAGTTTTCAGTAGGTCGGATTCCGGGGCAATGATTACTTCAATGCCTAACCCTCTAGCGATGCCTACGAAATACTCGCAACTCGGGCGCTGGTGGGCATACTCTGATTGCTCACGCTTTGTATTGTCTTGTGCCATGTCCACACCCCAGATACCGATAGTGTGCGGCTGGTGGCTGATGGCAAGCGCTACCATATAACTAATGCTGTTGGTCAAGTAGTCGCCATACAAATCACGAATCATATCGAGCGGGTACTCGACGCTAGCCGGTATTTCGTCTACCTGCTTTTGCATGTAAACGGGTGTGGATTGCTTGGCTAACCACTCCCAGTGGCCGGGGTTGCTCCCCTTGATAGTTTCGGGATCGTGAATATCAAACCAACGATCCCACCGGGGCTGCCAAGTGTAAGAGGTATTCAATCCCCAAACTTCCCAAGCCGGATCATCGTAGGGGGCTAGGGTACGGCTACTAAATGCTGCGCCTACGATTGCGATTTTCTTTTTACTTTTCGGTTTACCCATTGCTCCCCCTCGGTTTTTCTTTACGGCTGCGCATCCGGTCGCTCTCTGGATTCAAGTAATCAAAATACTCGTTACGCTTTCGATACTCGGATTGCTTGCTGCGATACATTTGCCTAGCCCGGTTCATTGTGATTGTCGTGATGTAACAGAAAATGCCCCGCCCGTCATACTTGGCAGTGTCTATGTTGTGCATTTTTTTTGAGAGTATTAGAACTACCTCTTGCCTTAGATCGTCGGTATCGCTCTCTGCGAAATGATACTTTTTATTCAAGCCCTCTACCATCTTGCCGACCATCTCCGCAACGTAGTCGGTTAGTCGGTTATCCTTTTGGCTCTTGATAATTTCGGCGTGCAAAGTCTTAGGGTCGCAGTAGTTGGGCATTGATGTAAACGAGTAAGCGCAAAAAGAAACCCCTTGCCAGCAATGGCAAGGGGTTTCCCATGACAATACCTAATCAACAGATTATGTAGACGATCCTAATACCAATGCCTTGACCGGGTTAGTTCCGGCATCAAGCAACTTGCCGTCGTGACGGGATAAGGCGAGCCAAGCAACTTGACCGAACTCGGCATATCTTTCGTCCAAACGTCGCAATACGATATCCTGTACATCACGAATAACGTACTTATCTAGCGCGCCGTAAACGATTGGTTTGTTGCCAAGCGTTCCCATCGCTGGCATCTGATTATTCATTACGATCCTATCGCCTAACAATCTATCCGGTGCTCCGTCGATCAAGCCGGGCTGCCAGAGCGGGCGAAGATCGCCATCAACCAAGGCGCGGAGCACTCTCAATGCGCTATCTCCAAACATCCAAGCAGCGCCGGATGATCGGCGGTAAGCCGGATCGACACTATGCTGTAATGTCAAGAGGTCTTCATACGAAAGCGAATCTTTGCTTACCGTATCTTGCGCGGCGGTTGTTGCGCTAACGGCTTGCACAGAAATACCAAACGGGTTGGCGGTGCTTGTGCTACCGATAGTAAAGTCTTCGTTTGTTCCCCGTGCAATTCTAGTGCCTAGCGATTCTCCAATGAATGCAGCCAAGTTGAAATTAGAATCTTGCAATAGTTCGACGCTACTGCGCACTAATTGGGAAGAATACTTATATGCAGTAAATTGAGTGTTACCAAAATCAATACTTTGGGTTTCACTTGCTACGTTCTCGCCTACGATAATTGCCCTTTCGGTAGTATCGTTGCTAGTCGGCCAATCAAAATTCGCTCCGTTGGTTGTCCTTAGAACGAATGCTGCCTCGCGCATACCCCCAAATTCCAACAAAGCAATTTCAAGACTATTGGACATCTCATCATCAATGGTATGCCCACCGGCGGCATCAGGGCTAGTGCCTTGAAATACGCCAGATGACCCGCGCAACTCTTGGTAAAGTTTACGCAAATCTTTTGGTTGCTGCGGTCGCAAGCGAATATGGTAAGATTGGTTTTTGTAATCCAATCCACAACGCTCGGCAGCATCAACAAACTCTACCCTTTGGTTATCGGAGTTAGCAAAGGCCCACGCCTTCATTGCGTTCTGTCTATCCAGCGCAGTGATTGGGTCGGCGGGTCGGTAACTCTGTGGCTTGCTGTCTACCTTTTTGGTTTCCAATTCGGCCCTAAGGTTAGCAACTCTTTCGTATCGCTCCGTTTCCTCGATGCGCTTATGCAAAACTTGCTGGTCGGAATCCATCCGATCAAACTTTTGCATTTCCTCTGGTGTCAATTCTCTTTCATCCTTTGCGGCCGTGATTGTAATGTCGTGCATCTGCTCGACAATGACCGCCCGTTGCTCTCGCAACTTTTTACTATCATCAAAACTCATTTTGCTCCTAATGTTGTTGAGCGCTGCGCACAAAAAATGAGCCAGCGCATAGTGATTGCTAAAATCTCAACGGCTGGCTCGGCAGATGTTGCACGGTTCGACTAGGCGAACCACAACTATCTATGCGTTAGCGCATAAAAAACCCGTCGCTGGAAATGGCTAACCAACAACGGGCTAATAAAAGAAACTCGATTTTATTTAGTTAGCGATGCGCAATTCTCCCATGCGGTCGATTCGCTTTTGTGTTTCGGCTTTGGCTTTCCATGCGCTATAACTCTTTCGCACCTCGATCAAGTCGCTATCGGATCGGATGCCAACGCTTGTGGCCTCATACGCTGGTCGTGTAACGGGCGAAACGTCAAACAACTTGACCCCGGTTATCTCTCTTACGTCGCTACCATCCTCTTGCGTTTGCCAATTCTCTGCGGTCACTTGAAACGCAAAGGATGATCCACGTATATCGCCCCGTTGGATGGCTACGGTTACTTGTTTCCCGAGTTGGGTTTCTGGCGGCTCTACTTCGTAGTGTAGCCCCCGGCTATCGGTGGATAGTTTCAATGTCTGCGGGGTGCGCCCGAGGATGGCAGACTCATCGTGATTGAATAGCGCAACTACATCATCAGAATTGTCTAGCGATTCGTCGAAAGCGCCGGGCATGATGCGCTCACGCACACCTTCCCATAGTTGATACTCTGTTTCTGGGCTGCCGTCATAGGTTACCGCAGCCGTGCCGACGATCTTAGGTACATCCCCCGCCCGTTGCTCAATCTTTATTGTTGTATCCGTTTGCGTTGCGTATCTTCGTTCTTTCAACTTGCCTCCTGATTGTACTCATACTTATCTAGTGCTATGCCTAGTGCCTTTGCAAAGGTGGCCGGGGGATGCTGCCCCGATATTTCGTCAAGGTACTTGCGTATGTCTTGTATTAGCGCATCGGTAAGCCGATCCGTTGCGGCGGTTGTGTTGCTCGTTACATTGCATACCCTTACTACTGGCAGTAACGTGTCATAGATGACGTGCCGATGATCTAATACCAATTCAGTATCAAGCCAATCGGTAAACTTATCGGGTAACTTGGCGGCGCGCTTGGCATGGCTGCCCATTCGTTTGACCATCCGCCCGATTACGTGCTGCATTAGTTGGCGGTTCGCCTCTTGCTGTTGTGCATCATCGGTTGCGGCTGGTGGCGCTGGCTCTGGGGGCGGGGCGGCCGGTGGTGCTGGCTCTGGGGGCGGGGCGGCCGGTGGTGCTGGCTCTGGCTCATCGCCAACAAACTTGATGTTTGTTGGCATTGTCACCTTTTGACCAATGCCATCGGGCAACGGTGGTAGGTTACGTTTGGCGAGTAGATCATCCCTAAGCCGTAACCCGTTGTTGGCTAGGATCGTATCAATTTCGGCCTCTGTTATTGCGTCGGGTCTTTCCAATTCACTACGATCAAACTTTATAAAATGAGTGTCTCTCTCTTTTTCAGATTCACGCAGCAACTTTTGGCGTAACTCTAATTCGATGTTGCAAAGCCAGCCCGCAAGACTGTCGGTAAGGAAAGCCCGGTTTTCACTTTCCAACGATCCGAAAGCGGTAGCGATTTTTGCGCCTAACTTGTGCGGGGGTAGTCCTAAAATGTTGGCGACTTGTGTAACATCGAACTCCCTTGATTGCAGCCATTGTGCCTCCTCATTGTTTACCGGCAGGGCTGTCGCCTTTGCCCCTTCCTCTAATATCAATGGCTTGTGGCTATTGGATAGGCCGCTATGTACAGATGCGATTGATTCCCGCAATCGTTTTACGGCATCGGGGTTTTTCAAGCCGTGCGCTAATTCGATAACCAGATTGCTTTTTGCGTTGTTTGTAAAAAACGTAGCCCCGTATCTTTGGTACGCTAGCCCTAGCCCTAACGACTCTCGTAAAAGGTGAATAACAGAGTATCCGATAATGCCTTGATAGCCTACGTTCTTGATATGGATAACGTCGGCTTGCGGTATCCTGAATTGTTGTTCGTTTACGATCGTGCGATACGTTATCATATCGCCATTCTTTTCGGGGAAGGTTCTTTCGGGATCAAGGATTGTCAATTCGATTGGATCGGCTGCGCCGTTGCGGTCTACCCATGCGTAGCCATTGCCTTGCAACATCGCATGCGCTACAAGCGTTTCGATAAAAGTAAATGCGTGATAGAGCGACGATGGCTGCCATCGCAATAGATCATAGGCCGGGTGGTTGGTATCTCTCTCTTGGCCGCCGGAAGGCAGGCGCTTGAATACGAATAAGGGCAGGCGGGCGATTGAACTACTGACTAACCGCACACCTCGATAAACTGCTGGATAACCTAAGACCGATTGCCGATTTACGTTTACCCCTGATGTTGATGGATTCTGTACCAAAATGTCAAAGGCAGCATCGCTATCGAGCGGTACGCTAGGGTCTTCAATGCTTTGTCGCTTTTCGGTTACAAACAAACGGGATAGCCAATCAAACATCAAACCTCACTGGGGTCATAGAAACGAGTAAACGTATATGGGTATTTAGCCTGTACGATGGCTTTACTAGCAGCATCGTAATACTTGCGCCAATCATCGTGGTTACTTTCGTTTAGGTGCTTGATCGTCGGCAACTTGCCCGATGCGTAGGGCGCAACGGCTTTCGGCAATTCGTCGGCTAGGTTTTCAAGTTTGATGATGCACAGATTGGGCGGGTCACTGTCGCCTATCCTGTACCATTTGTGATACTCATACGGCCCATGCCCGCTACGCTCATGCCGTAGCCATTGATTGAAAGTAAGAGAGTGGGCAAGCCGAGCGTGGGGGTAGCGTTTGCCTTGCTCATATTCTTGATGCCAGTAATGGTATCGACTCACTTGCACCGCATACGGGTTACGCACTACGCACAACAAACAATCAAACGCTAACGGGTCGTGGCCCGTAAGGTTTTCAATATGTCTGGCGTAATGGTGGCGGGTGTGCAGACCCCGCCGGGTTATGTCTGGGATGCACCGCCGCAAGTAGTCATCAACACTAAATCCCCCTGCCTTTGGATAGTGGATAAAAAGCACTGAATTAGATTCGGAATAACAGCAAGGCATTAGACCCCCTTACAAAACAAAAATCCCACGATCATCATATATGCTCGATTGATCTTGCCTAACGATCATTCGGCCCAATGCCATTACTAGCGCAACTATACCATCAATGCGGGCTGCCCCCTGATGGTCTGGCTTTACCGGCTTGATGTTACCTGCCGGGTCTGTCTTGACCGCAGAGTTGCTCGCCATCCAAGTTAGCACTGGATTGTCGCCATGCCGTAGCGTTCCCTCTATCACCCGGCGTTCTAGTTCCTTACTCGGCGCGCTCATGCTCACGAACCCTTGCCCATAATCAATCATCGCTAGCCCTTCGTTTGTTAGGTGCGTAATAATTTCGGTTGAATTGTAACGATCAAACGCAATTTCCTTGATGCTGTATTGTTCGGCTAGTGCTAGGATGCGATGGCGTATGAAGGTGTAATCAATTACGTTGCCATCGGTCATCGTGAGCAGCCCGTTATCACGCCAAAGCCGATAGGGTACTCTGTCCCGTTTCTCTCTCTCGATTGCCTTCTCTGCTGGTATCCAAAAGTAGGGCAAGACATAAACGGAATCATCAATAGGAAACGCCAGCACCAATGCGCTAACGTCGGTTGTGCTGGATAGATCAAGACCACCCCAGCACTCACGGCCGGTTAGGTCTGGTAGCGCCCCGCCGCATTGTTTGCGCCACCGATCCAATGGCAGCCATCGGCTAACGCTCTCCGTCCACTGGTTGCAATAGAGTCTGCGGAAGGTGTTAGCGTACCCCGGCGATTCAATCGCCCGTTTGCATTCTGTCGCTAAGAATGATTCGCTAACGCTTACATTCAGATTCGGGTTCGCATTGCGCCACACTTTCGGGCTAGTCCAATCGGCATCATCAGGGGCGCTGTAAATCACTGGCAGAAATTGCGGATCATCTAACGAGCCATCCCGTACCTTCTCGGCGTGCTGATGCGTTAGCCAGCAGATACTATGACGATCCCACCCGGCCGTAGTGATACTAATGAATAGCGGTTGTAATCTTGCCCCCATGCTGGTTTGCAGTACATCGAATAATTCCCGATTGCGCTGGGTGTGCAACTCATCTATGATTACGCAACTTGCATTATACCCGTGGCTGCCAGCAACATCGGCAGCGATGGCACGGTAGACGTTTTCGGTAGCGGGAAATACTATGCGCTTTGTGGTGTCGAGTACCCGGCAGCGTTTGGTTAGGCCATCGTTGCGGCGCACCATACTTGCGGCGATACCGAATACGATTGATGCTTGGTCTCTATCGGCAGCCGCCGAATATATCTCTGCCCCCTGCTCGCCATCGCAAAAAAGCATCCAAAGCGCAACGGCTGCCGCTAAGGTGCTCTTGCCATTTTTACGGGGCACTTCAATGTAGCAATGCCGATAGCGACGTAGGCCGGTGGCTGTTTCTCGCCAACCAAACAACGTGCGAATAATGTCATGCTGCCACGGCTGTAAGGTTAGCGGCTGCCCTGCGAGGTGTCCCTTGACGTGGCGCAGTTGTGTCTCGATAAACGCAACGGGTAGGTCGGCTGCTTGTGCATCGAAATAATAACCATCGGAGTTGCGGTGCGGATCATATCCAGCAAGTTTGCGAGGTGCATTGTTTATCGCGCCCCCTCTTGCTCTCTGGCTTTGTATTGATCGTAGTTGTGGATTGCCTGAATGCGGTAGCGTTCGATAGTCTGCGCATCAGCGATACCGGCTCTGGTTATCACGTTTCCCAAAGCAAGGCAAATATGTAAAAGTGATTCGCACGTTTCGTTTAGTGTTTCGATGCGCTCGCCCTGGTCTGCTAAGGTTTGATAGATTGTTGTGATTGCCTCTTGTGTATCGTTATCGTTGCTCACGCCGCACCTCCCATAAACCTATCAAGCGAATCGGTTACATCGTCGGGCTTACTTGTCTTTACATTGCTACGGCTTGCGGGTGTTAGTCCAAACTCTTTCGCTAGTTTCTGGTATCTCTCGGCGGCATCCTTTTGCACGATGGTTGCCGGGTGCTTGCTGATTGTTCCGTTAGCGCTGTGGATGGTCTGCCCTTCCTTGCGCAGTGTTGCGGTAGCGTTTCTGTAATCGCTATATGATTCGCAGAGCATTGCCAATGGCTCAACATCGGCAACGGTTAGCAATCCGTTAGCGGCGAGTTGTGGCGCTATGGTACGCCAGTAGTGTTTCGCTATTCGTGATAACCATCGGGGGGGATCGTTGGCGGCCGGGTCGTACGTTGGCGGCTCATCGGTTAGCGTGCGCTTGCTGGGGTTGCCATCAAGTAAACGGCTTGCAATCGCTCTAGGTTTTCGTCCTCTGCCCATACCTTTATTTAGTATGCGGCTGTAG
>SDBT01003689.1_pt1 | contig 26332 bp, 19 predicted proteins | sample 2277101 | NCBI WGS metagenome assembly SDBT01 (sample SAMN10404973, study PRJNA504765) | marine sediment metagenome | isolation source: marine sediment core GS10_PC15, 103 cmbsf | place: Arctic Ocean: Southern Knipovich Ridge | collected 2010 | reverse complement strand
GGTTTTTTTGATATGTTGATAGTTACTTATTTTGTTTCTCTTCTGTGTTATTTTTTTTTAAGACATAGTTTTATATTAATATTTTTGAGATCTAAAGCTTGTTTTGCGGTTATTCTCATATTTTCGTTTATAGCCGTCATTTATACGCACATATTAAGAAAGTTTTAATTTTTTACGTTTGGCGCACATATTTTATTGCTTATGAGCCAAATCTCTCTTGATTATCTTTATCTGGTATATCAGTGTTTTAACTATGGAAACAGAATTATGTGGGCGTTTTATTATCACGCAGCAGCTTCTAAGAGATAATGATTATTATCTACGGCTTAAGCCTGCTAAACTTTAGTTTAGCTATTAATTATATGTATTGAATTTCCAGTATTCCAGATTGTGCACCGCATCAGCTCCAATATCTTGTAGATATTCAGCAGTTTTACATATATTCGTATTATTAAAGCTAATACATTTTAGCGCAGACAATGTTACCTTGTTTAAAAATAGAGTTCTATGTTCACCTTCAGCGTTAGTCCATTTTAAAAACGAAACCATATCTCCAAGCTTTCTAACGATATTATTAAATATTGCTTCATTCCCTGTAGCTATATAGGCATTAATTAAATTCAAAACAAGATTCCCTGTAGTTAGTTTCGTCCAACTATAAGATCCAAATGGAGTCACACTCTTATGAATTGGTTTTGTGCTTATTTTGCAGGCACAATCTTTAATATTCATATCTGGTAATGGAATATTTTCAAGATTTCCATCTGATAATATAATATCAGCTAATAATGGAATATCTTTTAAATTTACATCTGCCAAATCGGGGCTTTCAGAATTTCTACCTTCATAAAGAATATTTTTAGAATTTGCGTCAACGGGAGGAATATCTTTTATATTTATATCTGCCAAAGAGATATCTTCAGAATTTTTATCTGATAACGGGATATCTTTAGCATTTTCATCTGATAACTGAATACCTCTATCATTAGATAACGCACTTTGGAGAGAAGGAGTCTTAAGTAATTTATATCCCGTATCAACATTATATTCTATGTCTTTGATAGAAGGTGTATCATCTTTACAACAAGCCGTATCATAGTTACAATAAGGCAGAACTAATGAGTGTGGAGATACAAATTGTGTATCATTAGGATAAGTACTTTTGGGCAAGGGAATTTCAGCTAAATTGTTTCTTTCGCTAGGGATACACTCTGTATCTTCACAATAATCCGTATTATTAGTAAAGTCTGTGTTGAGGGACACGTTAACATCAATACCTATATTCTGCGCAACACAAGATATGATGTTTATAAAGGATGACGTTTTCTCATTATGAGGAAAGCTTATTATTATCTTGTAGTTCTTGTTCATTTTTTTTCTAAATATAAATCTATATTTAGATTTTAGCTAGCTAAAGCTTGCTTGGCTGTTATTCTCATATCTTCGTTTATAGCGGTCATTTGTACGCACATATTAAGAAAGTTAGGATCTTTTACATTTGGAGCATATATCTTGTTGTTTATAAACTGATGTATTATAATTTCTATAAGCTCAGGCCAGGAATATGTACCAAATGGATGAACACCTGTTTCCATTTCAAGAAGGAGTATTCCTGATGCCCATATGTCCGCGCCAGTTGAATATGAAACTAATGATTGTATTCCAGCCTCTAATATATTAGGTGGTCGATATATTGGAGTATATACGTTCCCAGATCTATCTTTTAAATCATTCTTACCAAGGGCAAATGCTGATGAAAGCGTAAAATCAGTTATTTTGAGAACACCAGAAGAAGATATCAATATATTTTCTGGCTTTATATCTCTGTGAATTATACCGTTCTCATGTATATAAACTAATCCAGTTAGAAGCTGATGAGCATAATTTCTGCGTATAATAAGTGGCATAACTTCAAATGGCAACGGATCTGTATTTTTTCTTCTCCACACTCTTTCAATATATACATTTCTATCCAATCTACGTGAGTTATCATAAATCAAATCAGCCAAAGAATTTTTCTGCACAGTCATGTATATTGTTGGATTGATAGTATCAAAAGTAAAACTCCTAATAGCTTGCATATTGGGATGCTTAAAAGTTCTCATGAATGCTATCTCGATAATACCATTTTCAAGACCAGATGTTGTTTTGGCTGCTACTATAGTTTTACCCTGACGAGCAGCATATATAATACCTGACTCCCCGGTACCTAATTGTATTTTTGTTTTCTTTATTACTGGCATTGGTACTCCAGGTTGGGGAATAGTTTTAGGAACTTGGAGCTTACGTGCCTTGTTTTCGAAGTTAATTTCATCTGATATATAAGTCATAACATCATAAAACATCAACTCAATGTCATGAATAATATACTCTAAATTTTCTCTATAGTATTTATAATATTTACCGTCAATCACTAGGCTTGTAGTGCTTGTTGCTTTGCTGAATATGGCGGCTGCAGCAAGCATATCTGGGTTATAGTTATAATAATTTACATGTATTGATATTATTTTGAGGACGCTAATCGCATTTTGTATTGTATCAACAGATATTTCTGAGTCTATATTTGCAATTTCGTATACAAAAAATATAGGAGTTGGAATGAAAAGCTTTCCTTCTAAAGCAACAACAAGATTTTTGGACATATCAGTTATTTGTTCAAAATGAGTCGCTATCATATGTCGAAGATTATGATAGCCTTGATCATTTGTAAGAATACTAGCTAAATATGCGCATACACGATAAGGATAAGGACCAGTTTCTTTTGATACCATCATCCAATTGTTTAATAGCAGTTTAGCAAGATCTAGTGTTAAATTGTCACGTAAGTCAGCTAACCCTCTCTCCACTTTTATAATTTTATGTATCAGTTCACTATCAGTATTAGTTCCTCCAATAAAGCTTTGGCTTCCCCCGAAATTTAATTCGTTTCCTAACTGAATTTGAGATTTCAAATTGTGCATTTTAAATACCGCAAAATAACACAGCCCGCAAAATATAATCAGCAATTTATTTTTTGATTATTTCTGATAATAATTACTGTAAATCAACTTGTGCAAGGCTTGAGCAGGAAAAACTTTAGTTTTGCTCTCTAATTGAAATCTTAATACGCTGCTTAGTATCTTTGGAGGCTTCCAAAATAGCATATACTCGTAGACTACTCAGATGAAAGGATATTTTAACTGCTAAATTTCACATATATGTGCAAGATTCTAATGGTGGCCCAATCAATAAATATTTACAAACAAAATAGTATTTATTAATACAGCTATTACATTGTGTTTTGGTATCACAGAAGATTATATTGCTCCGATATTTCAATATCAATTATTAGGGCTGCAAAAGACCTATTTAATACATAATAAAAGTAACTTTTGATCAAAAGTTATTAAGGCTAACTAAGTTATTAAGGCTAACTAAGATATGCCTAGTATATCTAGGTATAGATAAAATACGTCCATAATTGTTTGTCAATATTATTAGGACATCAAGCAAAACTTTATTTGGTTGTTTTTTTTACGCTGAAAAATGGGAAGCCAAAATAACAAAGATCAAATTAGTGATCAAATCCAAACAGAATTTGAAAATAATATTGATCTATCCAAAACACCATATGAAAAACCACAAAGAGCTAATACTCTTTATGTTCTTGAGTTAGAAGGTGGATTTTACTATGTAGGAATAACAAACAACATAACAAGACGATTAACTGAGCATAAAGAACAAGTTGGTTCAAAGTGGACAACTATACATAAATTTGTAAAACTTTCATACACATTATCAAACAAGGGCCCACTTGATGAAGACTCCGAAGTTAAAAAGCTAATGATTCGATATGGTATTGATAAAGTTCGAGGAGGAACCTACTCCTCCGTTGTTCTATCGTCAGTACAACTAACAATGCTTGAAAAAGAGCTTACTCATGCTAGAGGGCAATGTTTTACATGTAAATCTAATAGTCATTATTCAAAAGACTGTCCAGTAAAACACAATACACAACCCATCCAAAAAAGTAACTCAAAAAATGTTGTGCCTAATGATGCAATTATTACACCTCTTATATGCTCAAGGTGCGGAAGAAATACACACATAAAACAGACGTGCTATGCAAAGACATTGATTTCTGGAACTACAATCAAAGACATAAAATTTTGTTCTCATTGTGGGAAGCTAGATCATTCTAAAGGAGACTACAATTCTTTTAAGTGCCCAAAAGAAAAAAGTGTTCTTTACTGTGCAAGATGTGGTAGAAATACTCATTTGATCGCAAAATGTTATTCAACGGCAGACAGGTTTGGCAATGAATTTTAACTTGTTTATGAAACTGTTAACCCCTATAGGGATTAATCTACAGACGCTTACATAAACATGTTATGTATATTATCAGATTAGAAAAAAATTTGGCGATCGCTACTTTTTAAAGTATCTCAAAATGGAATACATATCTACAGATGTATTTCCTGGCATACTTTCTTATTTGTCTAACGAATCAATTATAAATTTAAGAACAAATGTTAATATAGACAAAGCTATTACAAAGACAGTTAATACGAATAATTTTTGGAAACAACGTATTGAAACAAGACCAAATGGGTAACACCCATTTGATCAACGAACAAAGTTCGTTATTAGGAAGATACCTAGGGCAAAACTTTAGTTTTGCCGGCTCAAGCCGCCGTATATATTCTGACTGGAAACGTATTCATGATAATTTAGTTGAAGATTTTCAAGGGTCTACCAATTTAGACCGCCTCGATTTAGGCAAATTTGGGAGCGAGGCTCTTATAAATGCTTCCAAATCTGATCATAGAAAAGTTGTAAAACTTCTCCTTGAGGATAATAGGGTTGATCCTTCAACTAAAGATAATGAAGCTATTAGAAGTGCTTCTCTAAATGGCTATTATAAAATTGTAAAGCTTCTTCTGGCAGATAAACGCGTTGATCCTTCGACTAGAGGTAACGAAGCTATTAGAAGTGCTTCTCTAAATGGCTATTATAAAATTGTAAAGCTTCTTCTGGCAGATAAACGCGTTAATCCTTCTGATAATAATAATGAAGCTATAATTCATGCTTCTAATTATGGTTATTATAAAATTGTAAGGCTTCTTCTTAGTGATGCTAGGCGCGAAACTAAAGTGTAGCCGGCGTACGAGTACGCCGTAGATCCATCTGCAAATAATAACGAAGCCCTTATAAAGGCCTTTAGGGGACGTAAGTGGGATATCGCGAAGCTTCTTCTTAATGATGGCAGGGCAGATCCTTCAGTAGATAATAATTATCCTATTATGGTAGCTTCTGCTAAGGATAATCATAAAATTTTAAGGCTTCTTCTTAGTGATGCTAGGGTAGACCCTTCTGAAAATGATAATAAAGCCCTCAGAATAGCTTTTGAGAACCGTCATTGGGATATTGTGGATATTCTTCTTGATGATGGCAGGGTAGAGCAGAGCAAAGCTCGTGCGCCTACGGGTCCTTCAATAGATAATAATATATTAATACGATCTGCCTCAGAAGAAGAAAATACAGAGACTTTGAATCTTCTCCTTGATGATGGCAGAATAGATATTGTAACTAAAATGCTAGCAATTACTTATCTAGCGGGATTATATCTAAAGGACTGGACATCTATAACTACAAAGCTCCCAACCTTAGATCTAAATAGAATCAGTTATTTATCTAGCCTATCCTTGGATAAGATCCGAGATAAAGATAAAGATAACAGTAAATATGATAAGACAATAATTAAATCTAAGTTCTTCTGGTGGTTCCGTTTATACAGATTATGTGGCATTAGTGAATCAATGGTTAAAGATCCTTTTGGGTTGGGCATGGAAGGGGGGTGGATTTAACTGGAAATATACCTGAAGATACTTGATGATGTTATAAAATTTCTTCTTATGGATAGCTACTATAGTTTTATTCTGACGAGTAGTAACTATTTAAAATATGAAAGTATTTTAAGAACGCAAAATGGAAACCCTACCAAAAGATGTTTTTTCAGAAATGCTCTCTTACCTACCAGAAATATCTGTTATGGCACTTAAAACAAACATTACTCTTGCTAAAACTGTTGAAGAAGCAATGAAACTAAATATCTTCTGGAAGATGCGTGTTGAAACATTACTTGGAAGATATTTAGAGCAAAACTTAAGTATTTTAGGTAATACTTGTTTAAGCAAGCTTCAGCCTTTGTTAAACTGGAAAGTAGTTTATGAGAACTTGTCTGAAGACCTTGGTTGTAATGTTTATCCTCATGAGAATAAGGGCATGGACATCCTTTTTGGCATTGCTTTATGTCAAGGTCACCTAGAGGTTGCGAAGATTCTTCTTACAAACAAAATATGGGACATAGATCCTTCGGGTGATAATAACTATCCAATTAGGATGGCTTCATATAAAGGTTATATAGAGATTGTAAAGCTTCTTCTTGAAGATCTACTCGTTGATCCATCAGACAATAGTAACAAAGCATTAAGGAATGCTTCTAAGAAGGGTCACTATGAACTAGCAAAGCTTCTTCTTAGAGATCAACGAGTAGATCCATCTGACAAGAATAGCAAAGCATTTTACCTCGCTTCCAAAAATGGTCACTATGAACTAGCAAAGCTTCTTCTTAGAGATCAACGAGTAGATCCATCTAACAAGAATGGCAAAGTATTTTACCTTGCTTCCAAAAATGGTCACTATGAAGTTGTGGAGCTTCTTCTTGCTGATCAACGAGCAGATCCATCATATAAGAATAATAAAGCATTAAGACGTGCTTCTGAAAATGGTTATCATAAAGTTGTGAAGCTTCTTCTTACAGACCAAAGAGCAGATCCATGCTATAAGAATGAAGCATTGTGGCTTGCTTCAAAAAATGGTTACCATGAAGTTGTGAAGCTTCTTTTAGCAGATTATAGAGTAGATCCTTCCACTGAAGATAATGAAGCAATCATAATTGCTTCAATGAATGGTCATTGTGAAGTAGTAAAGCTTCTTCTTACTGATCAACGAGTAGATCCTTCTGATTATAATAATAAAGCAATTAGAAGTGCTTCAGAATATGGTCATCTAGAAGTAGTGAGATTTCTATTAAATTATCTTACTGATCAAAGACGCGAAACTACAGCTTTAGCTGGCTACGCTAAAGTGTTGCTGCCGCCTGCGTACGTATACACCGTAGATCCTTCCGACTATACTAACTATGCAATTAGATGGGCATCTAGAAATGGTCATCTGAAAGTTGTGAAGCTTCTTCTTACAGATCGGAGAGTTGACCCTTCTTCGGGGAATAATTGTGCAATTAGATGGGCTTCCAAAAATGGTCACCATGAAGTAGTGAAGGTTCTTCTTGCAACTAATACTGTAGATCCATCTTGCAAAAATAATAGAGCATTAAGGATTGCTTCCAAGAATGGTCATTATAAAGTTGTAAAGCTTCTTCTTGCAGATCAAAGAGGGGAAACTAAAGTGTCGCCATGTACACTGCGCGCCGTAGATCCTTCTGATGATCATAATTATGCAATTAAATGGGCTTCTGCACAAGGTCATCTGAAAGTTGTAAAGCTTCTTCTTGCTGATCAAAGAGTAAACCCTTCTGACGAGAATAACTTTGCAATTATTTATGCTTCCCAAAGTGGTTACTTAGAAGTTGTGAAGCTTCTTCTTGCAGATCAAAGAGTAGACCCTTCAGACAAGAATAACTATGCAATTATTTGTGCTTCCCAAAGTGGTTACTCAAAAGTTGTGAAGCTTCTTCTTGCAGATCAAAGAGTAGACCCTTCAGACAAGGATAACGCAGGATTTTTAAATGCTTTCTTAAATGGTCACTACGAAGTAATGAAACTTCTTCTTGCTGATAAAAGAATAGACATCACGCCAAATGATTTAATTCCTAATCTAAAACGATTTAAAATTCTAGATAGATTTGAATTAAATCGTATTATCTTGCGGATAAATCACATAGTATCAGCGGATCGTGGGCTTGGGTCCTTTCAAATAGACCTCTTTCAAATTGTCCTAACGCTAGAAAATAATATGAAAGAAGCTTTATATAACCCTGTCATAGAATGGCCTTGGTAATTACATTAGATCTATATTTTAGTTTTACTTAATCAAGTAAAATCTTAAAGGAGAGAAACTTTCTAAATCTCATACAGCTAATGTCTATAAGTTTGCCAATATATCTCTATTATAATATTAATAACATCTCCATACTAGTGTACGTTGCGAACTTTTTAACATCTAAAGCAATATCCGATCGGATATTACAAAACATGAGAGATTTTCTCAGCGCACCACAAGATCAATATTATCAGTTTAAACTATTGCGTGCTGTATGCATAGTATCCTCTCCTATACAGAGTGCGTTTGTAAATTCGGACACTGTATACTGATTATAAATAAACCCATTAACTGCTTTCATAATTACATACTGTGTAACAATATACTATAGAGAGAACATAATATTTAGCATATATATTTCTGTATTACAGATATTTTAATATGCGCAATATCTTGGACTTAACACCAGTACATTCGGAGCTACTATTACGAAATATAGACACATCATCCATCATCATAAATACAGGAGTAAACAACTCTTTTTAGAGTTGGCACACTTATCACTCATAATTGATCGTAAAACTATATTAATCTAATATATTGACCATTTTAATCGTTAATATAAATGGACACATTAACTTTAGGGCTTTTATCATCTATTTTATCGAATATAGGGGATGATGCCATTGGAAAACTATCAATAACAAGTAATTACATGAAAAATGTAACTAATAAATTGACTGATGATAATATATTTTATAAATCTCGAGTTGAAAATTTGCTTGGTTATTCTATAGATAGCTCTTACGGCTTGCCTGCTAAACTAAAGTTTAGCTATAAAGGAGACTGGAAAGGGTTTTATTATATACTACTAAGCTTGTTTAAAAAGCCTTATAATAAGTATGGATTAAACAAATCACTGATATATGCACTGGTATTTGTAGCTAGAGATGGGAACAATTTAGCTATTAAAGTTCTTCTTTCTGATCAACGAGTAGATCCATCTGCGCGTGGTAATCAAGCTATTCAGATGGCTTCTGCTAAAGGTCACACAGAGGTTGTGAAGCTTCTTCTTGCAGATAAACGAGTAGATCCTTCAGATGATAATAACAACGCTATTCGGTATGCTTCTGATAATGGTCACCAAGAGGTTGTGATGCTTCTACTTGCTAATCAACTAGTTGATCCGTCTGCAAATAATAATGAAGCTATTCGATGGGCTTCAAGAGAAGGTAACATAGAAGTTGTAAAGCTTCTTCTTACAGATAAACGAGTAAATCCTTCTGCAGGGGCTAACAATGCTATTATGTTAGCATCTAAGAATGGTCATACAGAAGTAGTTAAGATTCTATTAAATTATCTTGCAGATAGCAGAGTTGATCCTTCTGCGCTGAGGAACTTGGCAATTCAGACAGCTTCAGAGGAAGTGATGAAGCTTCTTCTTGCAGATAACAGGGTTGATCCTTCTAATAATCGTAATTATGCTATCCAAGTGGCTTCTAAGAATGGTCATATAGAAGTAGCTAAGCTCCTTCTTGCAGATAACAGGGTTGATCCTTCAGATAAAAATAACAAGGCAATTAGAGATGCTTCTGAAAAGGGTCACGATAAAATAGTGAAGCTTCTTCTTGCTGATCAAAGAGTTGATCCATCAGACAAAGATAACGGGGCAATTAGAGTAGCTTTTAAATTTGGGCATCATAAAGTAGTGAAGCTTCTCCTTGCTGATCAAAGAACTGATCCTTCTTTCATGAATAACGAAGCACTAAGAAAGGCTTCCTTACTTGGTCACTTAGAAATTGTAAAGCTTCTTCTTGCAGATAAACAAGTGGATCCTTCATACAACAATAATGAGGCAATTAGAGAAGCTTCTTATTACTGTCAGCAAGAAATAGTGAAGATTCTTCTTGCTGATCAAAGAGTTAATCCATCAGATAAAGATAACGAGGCAATTAGAATGGCTTCAATGAACGGTTGCTTAGAAGTTGTAAAGCTTCTTCTTACTAATGAAAGAATCGACCTATCAGATAAGAATAACGACTCAATTTTAAAGGCTTCTGAGAACGGTTACCAAGAAATTCTGAAGCTTCTTCTTGATGATTATAGAATTGATCCTTCTGCCTATGATAACATCGCTATTATAGCAGCCTCTTTAGAAGGTCATCTAGAAGTATTAAAGCTTCTTCTTTTAGATGATAGAGTTGATCCTTCAGCAGATAATAATAAAGCAGTTATTAAAGCTTCTGAGAATGGTCATCTAGAAGTATTAAAGCTTCTTCTTTTAGATGATAGAGTTGATCCTTCAGTAGATGATAATAAGGCTATTATAAAAGCATCAAAGAATCTTCATGCAGAAGTTGTTAAGGTTCTTCTTGCTGACGGCAGAATTGACATTAAAACCAAAATAAAATATCTACCAACACGCAACATGTCGCCCGTTTTTAATATAAAGAGAATAAAATATTTGGCTAGACTGCCTATATCAGATCTTATTACACTTGGAGATAATAGTAAATATGATAGGGAGATAATTCTAGGAAAGTTCTTTTGGTGGTTTCGCCTACATAAATTGTATGGTATTAGTACCTCAAAAGCCAAAGATCCTTTTAAATTAAGCCTAACACTGGAAATGAAATAATTATTAACTGCCTTCTTATGGATAATAATAAGTTTTTCATTAAAAGAGACTTCAGGAAATAGTCATTATGAATTTGTTATCCTTCTGAAGTAAGCAGAGCGTAGTCTGTGCGCCTTTAGCATAACTATACTATAAAATTTGCTTAAGATAATTGTTATTATGAAGTTGTAAAGCTTTTCTCAAATATAAAGCGAAACTGCATCTAAAGCTGGCTACACTAAAATCTAGATTGTTGCCTGTTTGCGCCATAAAAATGGCCTTGATATTACCTTGAATTCTACATTATATTTTTACTTAATGAAGTAAAATCTTAATCCGTTTTCCCAAATAAATCCAATTTCTATAATACATTTTCGATGCTAGATGTTTTAACTGCTAGGCTAGCTACTATAGTTTTATCCTGACAAGTAGCAACTATTTTAAATACTTTCGTATTTAAAGAACAAAAAATGGAAACTCTACCAGAAGATATTTTTTCAGAAATACTCTCTTACCTACCAGAAATATCTGTTATGGAACTAAAAATAAACCTTGCTCTTACTAAAACACAATGAAACTAAATATCTTTTGGAAGATGCGTGTTGAAACATTATTTGGAAGATATTTAGAACAAAACTTAAGTTTTGCAGGCGTAAGCTGTGATAATTGTTTAAGCAAGCAGCCTTTCACAAATTGGAAGGTAGTTTATGAAAACTTGGATGGAAACTTTAATTGGGATGTTGATCCTTGGGAGAATTGGAGCACATTTTTTCGCGTTGCTTTAAATGAAGGTTACATAGAGGTTGTGAAACTTATCCTTGCAGGAAAAAGATGCAACATTAACATATCACAAGCTTTAGACATAGATCATGACTATGCAATTTGGCGCACTTCGTATAAAGGTCATATAGAGATTGTAAAGCTTCTACGGCGTAAGCCTGCTAAACTTAAGTTTAGCTATTAAATGATCTTGAAGACCAACGACGCGAAACTGTAGTATTACCAGAGTACGCCGTGGGTCCATCTTACTATAGTAACAAAGCATTAAGGCGTGCTTCAAGGAAGGGTCATTATGAAATAGTAAAGCTTTTATTAAATTATCTTGAAAATAAACGACGTGAAACAACAGCTTTAGCTGGCAATACTAAAGTATTGCTGTCTCTGGCATACGCTGTAGATCCATCTGACGAGAATAGCAAGGCATTTTACCTTGCTTCCAAAAATGGTCACCATAAAGTAGTAGAGCTTTTTCTTGCTGATCAACGAGCAGATCCATCATACAAGAATAACAAAGCATTAAGCGTGCTTCCCAAAATGGTAACCATGAAGTTGTAAAGCTTCTTCTTGCTGATCAACGAGTAGATCCATGCTATGAGAATAAACCATTGTGGTTTGCTTCAAGGGGTGGTTACTATGAAGTTGTGAAGCTTCTTTTAGCAGATGATAGAGGCTAAACTAAAGTTTAGCGGCGTATGCAGTACGCTGTAGATCCTTCATATGAAAACAACGAAGCAATCATAATTGCTTCCGAAGAAGGTCATTGTGAAGTAGTAAATCTTCTTCTTTCTGATCAACGACGCGAAACTACAGCTTTAGCTGGCAACACTTTAGTGTTGCTGTCGCCGGCGTACGCGTACGCCGTAGATCCTTCTGAGGATTTTAATTATGCTATCCGAATGGCTTCAGAAAATGGTCATCCTGAAGTAGTGAGGTGTCTATTAAATTATCGCGCAGATCAAAGATGCGAAACTATAGCTGGCAATGCTTTAGTATTACCAGCGTACGCCGTAGACCCTTCCGATTATACTAACTATGCTATTAGATTTGCTTCTGCAAATGGTCATCTGAAAGTTATGAAGCTTCTTCTTGCAGATAAAAGGGTTGATCCTTCATCAAAGAATAATTGTGCAATTAGATGGGCTTCAAAAAATGGTCACTATGAAGTAGTGAAGCTTCTTCTTGCAACTAATTCTGTAGATCCATCTTGCAAAAATAATAAAGCATTTAGGCTTGCTTCCAATAATGGTCATTATAAAGTTGTAAAGCTCCTTCTTGCAGATCAAAGAGGCGAACTAAAGTTTCGCGGCGTACAAAGTACGCCGTAGATCCTTCTGATCATAATAACTATGCGATTAACTGGACTTCTGCACACGGTCATTTGAATATTGTAAAGCTCCTTCTTGCAGATCAAAGAGGCTAAACTAAAGTTTAGCGGCGTACGAAGTGCGCCGTAAATCCTTCTGACGATAATAACTTTGCAATTATTTGTGCATCCCAAAGTGGTTACTCAGAAGTCGTGAAGCTTCTTCTTGCAGACAAAAGAGGCGAACTAAAGTTTCGCGGCGTACAAAGTACGCCGTAGACCCTTCAGACAGGAATAACTCAGGATTTTGCGTTGCTTCTGTAAAAGGTCACTCAGACGTAATGAAACTTCTTCTTGCTGATAAAAGAATTGACATAAATGGTTTGGCTCTAGATCTGAAGCAACATTTGAAAGGGCTAATTTACACAGCCGAATTTGATCGTATTACCAGTGATATAAGAAATTGCATGGTATCAGTAGTGAATCAAAAGCGGAAGATCCTTTCAAATTGAGCCTAATCTTTGAAGGGTCTACTTGATAATTAGTTCTCAGGTCTATATTTTAGTTTTACTTAATCAAGTAAAATCTTAATCCATTTCTCCGGCATCTTCAATATCTACATCAATATCAACTGAAGTGCAAATAGCACTATCATTTGGTATTGTCCCAGTTCTACTCAAGTATTCCTTTGCTGTTATAAACTTAGGTTTAGGACGAATACCTATGCTAGTTAGCGCAGCAGTAAGATACATAGATGTTTGCGTTTGTATATATTTCCCAAACAGCTCAGAACATTTATTCCCACTTCTAGTTGTACCACATGTATTACAATAATACTTATATGTTTCAGGATCATATGTTGCATATGAAGAGCATATAAGACATATAACAACTGTTACAGCATCACATGAGATATTCATTCTCTCCCAGATCAAAAACTTAGATGAATACTTTAACATTTGATTACGTTCTTGCTCAGCTATCTTTTGACCTTTATTCCTAGCTACTCCATATTTGCTTGATTCGGCTTGACCTGTTACTTTATTTTTGTTGCCTATTGCTCGACATTGCATTTTCTGGTCGGCTATATGAGCGAGCAAATTTACTCTAGATGGACCACTGAAGGCAAGTCCTTCTATTGTCTCTCCTGTAACTCCACTAGTCCAGAGTGTTTTACCATCACGCGCAAATCCTGCTTTAACTAATGCATCCTGAATTTCTACAATATTCATTGGCTTATGCGCTCCCATATCTCTGATTATGCCGTCAGTTGATGTAGCCGCTCCAATGAATGGTTCAAAAAGAGTGCCTGGTGTCATCCTTGTTGGAACGCAAAGTGAATTAATCATCATACCTGCAACCGTGCTACCAGAAAATGGCATATCTACTGAGGGGAAAATTGCTGCTCCAATATGCTTTTGAGCATGGCGTGTAGCTAGTTTATCCCCAGCCTGAAACTTACCATAACGGACAAGTTTGATCATAACAGTCTTTTGGCGCGCACAATTCTTGCAAGATTTTAAGCTATAGTAGGATACAACTTCTTTAATATATCCCCATTCGTCTCTCTCAAGAGTGATACTTCTGTCTATTATAATAGATTTTAGTTTTCCATTTGTCTCTACCTTACTTTCTTCATATATGCCGAGTACAACGTCTCCCTCGCTTACATACGTTCCAATAGTAGGCATGCCATTATCATTTAAATTCCTTAGATGATAAGGAGCAACCATTCCGTTATTTACATATCCAAATTTCTCATTAGCATCTAAAACATGTTTGATTATAACAGTTCCCTGCCATCTGAATAAGCCTTTATCGATTAAGTCTCTGTTTACTACTACTGCATCTTCTTGATTCTGATATGTAGATGAAAATAAAATTGTCACTGTTTGACCTCCTATTTCATCTTCAAGTCCTACAATATTACTCACGGACGAATTAACAACAGATTTTGTGCAAAAGGTTGAAGTATACCCAGATACGAACTCTCCTGGAACGCCTAAGCCAGTATGAAGCGTCTGACATTGCATCTTATCCGCAAATGCGACTCTGCATGCTTGCATTCTAGAAGGATCTATACCAAGAGCGATTGTTATACTATAAATACTTATTGGATGAAGAAGAGCATACTTATATCTTCCTAACTTCATAGTATTAATCTCATGTTTCACATTTTCTTTATTTTTGAAAGTGCTATCCTTCAAGCTCTTTTCAAGTGCTTCAAGTTCTATTTTATAGTTCTCAAGTGAGGCAAAAGTTTGTGCTACTGTAACGGTCTTATTTTCTATTTCATAATTATCTAAGTACTCAATCAGACCCAAAGACAGCATATCATCAAATGTCATACTTTTCCATTCTTCGAAATTATATATGGCAGGCTGTCCAGTTTTTTGATCTATAACAACTACTGGAATCATAAGACGATTAGAGTCAGAGTAGAGCTCCAAAGTGCCGCTTGGTGTCTTAACAACGGCAGTAAATCTGGAGATTATATTCCTACGCTTTAGCTGGATGATATTATCATATCCATATTCCTCATTAGTATAGCCTATCAATAAACCATTAACAGTAACTGGAAGAGTTCTATCAGCGTTGTACTTGCTAGAGACTACAGAGCCATTTAGCTTTGTAAAAGGTTTATTAAGCAATGTATGCATTAATTCAAGGGGATCCGAATCTCTTGTAATCACAGTAAGTGAAGCAATAAATTTGGTTATTCCACATCTACTATTCTCAGTTGCTTTAAAAGAACACATGAAGGCGAAAAAAGGTGGCTGAACACCACGTATTTCATACGATACACTTTCCTTTCGAGCATTATTCCGTGTCTTTGTTAGCATTGCTCTCATATCCATTGTATTTATTGGATTTGCTGCCATTGCAATTGCTTTTCTGGTTACGGTTTGGGGCTTGATTGATTTTAGCTTGCTTAGTCCAGAGCCAGGATTAGGAGGTCTAAATTCAGACATGAACTTAGACTCTATATCATAGCTTAAAACATGTGTAAGTATTTCACTTGCAGTAACAACATATGCTTTTGAAATTTCTATTTGTTTATTGACGTGACTTACAAGACCTGAATATTTTCTCCTAAATGTATCCATTAGAATCTTTCCTGGAGGAATCAGTCCTATTCCTCCCCAGTGATTCCTATTTGTCAGTCCTATATCTCTAGCCTGATATTGAAGAATTCTGCCTGTCATAGTAATAAATATATTCATTTTCCTTTCTGGCTCAACCCATACCGGAAATACATTATCAGAAAAGTAAACCATAAGTTTATGAAATCTATCTTTGTCACTAGGGTTTATTTCGACACCTGACGAAATAAGGTTGTAAATTTCTTCTTTTGTCATCGCCTTGTACTGAGTAACTGTTGAAGTAAATAAAGACCAAACCTTAAAGAATGAGTCTTTGGGGATCACAGTTGACAATGTTTGTTTAAATTGACCTACAATAGTTTCTTTTCTGTTCTTAAAATTTACCTTATCACCAACTAAGACATCAAACATAACGTGAGCAACTGCAAGAATATTTACTGCATCCCTTCTTGTATTCCTTACTGTCTCTGTAGTAGGAGCAACATACTCATCAGGATAATCTTCAAAGCTTTCTTCATCTCCATCCTTACTTGATGAACTATAAACATATCTTTTTAGCTCAACAGTAACAATAGTTGCACTTTTCGATTTATCAAGATAAATAGATGTGCTTGATGTAGAAAAGGGAGTCTCGCTGATTTGAGATATATACGGAATATGTTCTTTGGTTCCTCGGTGTAGCCCAATTATATACTGATTTTGCCTTGCTTTTTCATACAAAAGAATAACATTGCGCTGTCCTTCTACAATAAAATAACAACCAGGATCCTCAGGGTTTTTATCTTGGTTGATCATTTTATTATCATAACAGTGATGGCTATAGACTGGTATTGGTATCTTGAGAAGAGTTATTTCATCTGTGCTTTCAGTTATGGATGACTTGGATATTATTTTAACACCTACGTTTATTTTGGCCGCATATGTTCTTCCCTCAAGTAAAGCGGTTTCCCTGTAGAGTGGCATTTGCTTTTCTAAACCATCTATAGTATCCTCATACATAGGAGGCGTAGTACCTCTGACATACAAATTAGCTACGCTGCCATCTGGTAATTGAATCGGCCTGCTCGCCAAACTTTTTGCAATACCTGACTCGATAAAATCATCAAAAGAATCTAATACGTAAGAGAACTGATATACTGACTTTCTGTATTTATGAAGAAGAAGATCCTGATCTTCAGATGAGTACTCAGGAATCTTCTTCCTAGGTATGTTCATTTTAATCAGCAAAAAATAGTCGGTCGATGATTTTTTATATACACATAAGAATGGTTCCAGTGTTTAGCGCGCGCACATAAATAATTCTTTCAGAATGAAAACATGGATATATTGCGTTAAAAGTCTTTAAATTTACCTCCTTTATCATATCAACATGAGACGTAAATATATTGGTAACAACTGCGCTTGCATTATTCCTATTTAGTTTTGAATTAATACTCGTATCAAGAATGAAGAATTTAATGCATGTCAATTTTGCTTCCTTAATTGACGTAAATAGCTGAGCATGAACTATAAACAAATTATCTTTATAAATACACTCAAATAACCCAATGGAAGGTGATCTACAAAGCTCCCGAACAACCCCAGATATATTTTCAGATGTATAGATTAATCTATACATCGGATATATAATATTAACTCTCCATGCGCAATATTTTCCAGGGCTACGTAAAATGTTATCTAATTTATGTATGTACTTGTCCTTGTGGACTCTAATAGGTGTATCAAATTTTATCATAGCGTTGCATCTTAGAAATTGTGTATTCACTAAACACTCAATATAATTATTAACACCGAACTCGTTTTTAAGTTGATTCGATATATATGATGATGATACCTCATAGCTAGGAAAATGCCCACTGTAAACATTATAGTGATAATAAACTTCGATCTTATCAAATAAAAACATTATATATTAATATTTTTTGCATTATAAAACATATAATGAAAAGTATCGGCAAACAACTGGGAAGTGGTACTTATGGAACTGTATATGCATCGACAATGTACGGCCATAATAAAACTGTAGCTGTTAAGCGTCTATTTGTAGAAAAGCAAAATAACTTCTCGTTTTCATTAAGAGAAATGGACGTTGCACTAAAATTAAAACATCCCAGTATACTGAGTATATCATCAATTTATATGCCAGGATCAGATGTATTATGGCCTAGATGTGAGAATGATAATTTTCGAGATGATGATATTGCGTTTATTTTTGAGATGGCAAAGGGTGATCTATATCATATGATGAAATCTATTAGAATAACAGAAACTATTGGTAAAAATATAATTGTCCAGCTTCTGCTTGCCCTTGAATATATGCATGCCAACGGGTATATCCACAGAGATATCAAGCCCAGCAATATTTTACACTTTGAAAATAATACAGTAAAAATTTGTGATTTTGGCCTGTGTAAGAAATACTTCACAAATGATAAACATACTGGTGTAGGAAGCCCACTTTATAAGGCACCAGAAACTTTAATTGAAAATCCAGTATATGATTATTTAATAGATATATGGTCAATAGGATGTGTTATTCATTATTTATTTTCACATAAGATTGTGCCTGTGTGTGACTTATCCACTATTAAAACTGATGAATACACAATTGCAAACCAACTCCAACTACAAGATATTGTTGCAGGATTACCATATGACGTTTCATATCAGACATTTAATGATAATATTAATATGAGTGATATTGACTATACTAGAAAGATAACTGTTGATGATTTTCTTTCTGAATATATTGATCTGGCTGATCCAGATCAATATGAAGACTTTATATTTTTTATGCTTCAATTTGACTCTCGACATAGAAAATCCGCTGGAGTTCTACTTGAGCATTCTTATCTATTATCCCATTCTAAAATAATAGATTTAAGTCGCAAAGCCACAGAAAAGAACGATATGTTAGATGAATCATTAATAATAAAAAATTATGGCTGCAAAACAAGGGAGTTTATGCATGAATGTGCATTAGAGTTATTTATAGATTGCAAATATATCGATTGGTACCATGACAAAGTTCTTTTTACATCTATTAATATATTTGATAGACTAATATCATCTAAGCCAGAGTTTAAGGAGCTTGATAAAAGAAACTTACAAACTTACTTTAAGACATGTATGTACATATCAGCAAAATATTACTCTTCTCATTATTCGTGCGATCTATCATATAATAACTTTCCACTTAAACAGCTTTCTCCGAACAATTATTTAATCAAAGCAAAAAAGTTTGAAGACTGTGTATTAGAAACACTTCGTTATAACATATATAGTACATCAGTATATGATATAATGATAGACAACATTGTTCCATCAAGACTGGAAACATTTTCATTATTATTATTCATCCTAGATAAAAAACATTTTGATTTGACTCCAGAAGAAGCTTATCAGATCTGGTTTAAAAATAAACAAATAAATGTGCGAGCTTCAACAAGGCATTCGATGTATAAAAAGCTATAAATATTAAAAGAGATGTTATATATGTAACACCGTTTGATCAGCAAACAACGTTCGTTATGTAAAGGTATAGTCCTGTGTAGGCTTAGGTTACAGCTAAAGCTGACGTCTATGTAGCTCTGTGAGAGTAGTAAATGGAAGACAGTAAATACGAACTGAATACATAATAATATTGTCTACATATGTTATAAAAAACGCAAAACAGTAGCTATATAGATACTATAATCATATAGATACTATAATCATATAGATACTATAATCATATAGATACTATAATCATATAGATACTATAATCATATAGATACTATAATCATATAGATACTATAATCATATAGATACTATAATCGTATAGATACTATAATCATATAGATACTATAATCATATAGATACTATAATCATATAGTAACTTTATCTGAAGAGTGTCCTATCATTTTAACATTTAATAAAAAAGTATACTTTTTTTGATAAGTAAAATGCGTAAAGAAGTATATATAGGTAACATTGTGGGATGCAAAGCTATAATCACAAGTGCAGAGCTCAAAAGGAGAAACAATCCTACCTTTGCTAAATCTCCAATTAAAAAAAGACGAATATCTTATTGTGAACATGAAAAACAACAATTCGAATGCAAAGACTGTGAGCATGACAAACAAAAACGCTACTGCAAAGGCTCTGACATCTGTGAGCATGGCAAACATAAACGATATTGTAAAAACTGTAAGGGCTCGAGCATCTGTGAGCATGGCAAGGAGAAACGCTATTGTAAGGATTGTAAAGGCACAGGTCTATGTGAGCATGGTAAACACAAACATCATTGTATAGATTGTAAAGGCTCGAGCATCTGTGAGCATGGCAAACATAAACATCATTGTATAGATTGTAAAGGCTCAAGTATCTGTGAGCACAGCAAACATAAACGAGATTGTAAAGATTGCAAAGGCTCCGGCATCTGTGAGCATGGTAAACATAAACGATATTGTAAAAACTGTAAGGGCTCGAGCATTTGTGAGCATGGTAAGGAGAAACGCTATTGTAAGGATTGCAAAGGCTCAGGTCTATGTGAGCATGGTAAACGAAAATGCTATTGTAGAGAGTGTAAAGGCTCGAGCATCTGTGAGCATGACAAACTAAAACAATATTGCAAAGACTGTAAAGGCTCGGGCATATGTGAGCATGGCAAACAAAAATGTAAATGCAAAGACTGTAAAGGTTCTAGCATCTGTGAGCATGGCAAGCTAAAATACTCTTGCAAAGAAGATCAAATAGCAAGAATAAATAAGTCTGCCTTAGCTGATAAGTCTGCCTTAGTTGAACCGCCAACAAAGAAAAGACGAGTTAAGTGTGAGCATGGCAAACACAAATACTATTGTAAAGATTGTAAAGGCGCAGGTTTATGTGAGCATGGCAAACGCAAAAATTATTGCAAAGATTGTGGAGGCTCTAGTATCTGTGAGCATGGTAAACACAAAGATAATTGTAAATACTGCGGAGGATCTGGCTTCTGTAAGCATGGCAAACGCAAAGATAGTTGTAACGACTGTGGAGGCTCTGGCATCTGTGAGCATGGCAAACAAAAATACTATTGTAAAGGTTGTAAAGGCGCAGGTTTATGTGAGCATGGCAAACGCAAATATAATTGCAAAGAAGATCAAATGGGTAACACCCATTTGATCAGCGAACAAAGTTCGCTGTGCTGAGGATCGGGTATCTGTGAGCATGGCATGGGTAATGTCAATTTGATTAGTGAACTTTGTTCACATTGAATATACAGGAATATAGGACTAAGGCCATAAATACTCGCTATAAGAGTATTTTACTAATAAAGAATAGTAGGAAGATAACTATACCGATGATATTGTTCAAGCGTTATAAGATACTCATATTAAAACAGTAATGAAGAATAACTCACAAAACAAAGCATTCCATACGTAAATATTACAGGCGTGTATTCATCTTGGAAACTCTACTTGTTATAGCGATAAAATTCTTGATGGCATCGTTATTTTTAAATAAAAATGTTGGTTTTTATTATTCGTAGTCATATCTCTTTATGTTTTGAGAAAGTATTGGTTACTTCCTAATGTGCCTGGATTTAGCATATTTACTCTTGTTGGTAGATTGTAGGCTGTTAATTTTGATGGAAGAGCTGCTTCTAGCGAATATGGTAAAGTGTACAAAATATGGAATTGGTTGACTCCGGTTATTGTTATATCTGATTATGATATTGCTAAAGAGTTTTATAAGAATCATTTAAAACATACTCGAGATAGTGATTTTTCTCTTGGACCTATAGTAAAGGCTATGTTAGGCAATGCAATAGGTACAAAATATGGTACAGAATGGACACACCATCGAAGATGTCTTAAATTTATGCTCATGCCTAAATTTATAGAGCACTGGAAACCAATAATTTCTATTATGTGTGCCGATTATGTGAATGATATATTAGACAGTGGAAATATAGATATATCCAAAACGATGAGTAGATTTACAGTTAATATTATATCTCGCATTATGTATGGAAAGCTAAATGTCAAGCAATCAAAAAAGCTAATGCAAATATCTGATCTTCACGAAGAGCTTATGTCTCTAATTAATAGTACTCCATTTCATGCATATATTCCATCATCCACAACTCTGTTAATCAATAAGTTTAAGTATAAATGGAAAAAGTTTAATATAAAAATAGCTGGCCAAGCAACCGACCCAAATACAGGTATGTTTTATATGAGGGAAAGTGGACTGAATCAAAAAGAAATGCTGGATAACCTAGACGAAATAATCCTATTTAATATTGATGTTATGTATTCATCTCTCGGCGCTTTGATCGTTAATTTAGCTAGGTATCCTGAATATCAAAAGATTATATATAAGCAAATTGCTTGAATGTTGATTTAAGTAAGTGCGATGCTGTTACCTTTTTAATTCAAGAATCCGCAAGATCTCATCCTAGCCTACATCTTACATTTCCTGAGAAAACTCCTCAAGATTCATATATTGGTAGTTACTTGATTCCATCAGGGACTATTGTACTAATTGATGCAGACACAATTAATAATAGGTTTGATAATGCAGATTACTTGTCACCAGAAAGATTTAATAGCATTACTAAAAAAATGATCCACCGCTTCGGGTTAGGACAGCGCGCATGTCTTGGACAAAAGTTTGCTGATTTAATATTACAACAATGCCTATTTAACATAGTTAGAAGAGTAATATTAGTAAACCCGCATGAAATGATAGGTATGAAAACAAGTGGATCATGTTTCTTTACTCCATATCTTAAATTTCCTACTGTGAGTGTAACATACAGATCTGTTGTTCTGTGTGGTTTATCACTTGGTAATTCATACTACAACGAAAAGAATATTAACAATATATTTACCAAGTGGAGTGGTAACACCCCAAAATTAGTTACTTTTATCCCAGATGATCCTAGCTTTCATACCTACATGGCTAAGCTAGGAAATAATTTATCTGAAACAGAGCGCTCATCCAAAGCAAACAATATAAATAAAAAATGTCGAAATGATTCTGCTGTTCTTATGAAAAGAGCAGAAGGCTGTTCTAAAGGTAAAGATTTCAAATTTATTAATGCAAGATGGAATGATATAGTTAATATGAATAAAGTTATATATGACGCATCTCTTACTGATATATTGAGCCTTTATAAAACATCAAGTAAATTTAAGCAAGCAGTTGGTGATGTAACGTTGGAAGTGATATCGATAAGCGGAAATCTTAGTGAGGGAGTAATGTTTTTGTTAAAAGAGCTGGCATTTATAGTTAAAGCTCCAGAAATATTAGATTGCCATAGTGTTATATATTCTTATCATAAATCATTCTCCGTAGTAGATAATGTTTTATCTGGAGAATTGGATTATCCTAGAGTTAACAATGTGTTTACAAGAACTGTATATTAGTAGTAAGCTATTTTGAGATTTATTGCATATGTAGCTTAATAGAAATCTGCTTATTTTAAACTGATCAGTTTAAAATCAATGTTTACTTAAATACTAATGGTCACCTACAAGTTCTGAGTGTTCGGAATATTCAGTATATGTTGATTTCATACTAAAATGTTTGCATATAAAACTTATTAGCCATATAAAAAGATTAATCACTAACACTATGATAATCATAATACCAAACCAAGATATTCCAACAAATACTTCAATAATATGGCAGCATCTCACATCTGATAGCTTGAAACATCAAGTTTTTGCCGTCAAATGACCAGTATACCTCTGCATTGGTTCCAGATGATGTTATTGCTTTGATGTTCTTTACGAAATTGGACTCCGATGCCAGTACTGTGAAAAAGGTGAGTGTTATGATAACTACTTGCATTTTTTAACTGACACTGGAACTCCTTATATATGATTCTCAAGACTAGATTAGTCTGTTCAATAAGATGTTGATTGATGAGTTAATGAGATCAACCTAATACATATGGCATAAACAATTCCTCATATTCTTTTTCACTGTCTAAATAATCTATTCTATGTTGGCTTACCGATTATATTATACAGCATTCAAAGCATGATTTTACTATATAATGGATGATATCCCAATCGATCGATAATGTTAACCTATTCTCGGATCCAAACAATAAAAATTTTTGGTTGGGTCTGGTGCCCTTCCTAAAAATTGAAAACTTCATGTATTTTTATCTCTCAAAACAGATGGATACGTTTTGCTATAAATGTCCAATGTCCAATGTCACCCCCAAAAGCGTTTTAATTACAGGTGGTGCTGGATTCATAGCCTCACATATGGTCATCCATCTAGTGAAGAACTACCCTGACCTGACTGTTGTGAACTTGGATAAGATTGGCTATGCTTCAAGTATCAAACTTACTGACTCAATTGCAAACTTTCCTAATTACCACTTTGTGAAGGGAAACATCCTTAATGAAGATTTAATCTATCTACTTCTCCAGACTTACAATGTTGACACTGTGATGCATTTTGCTGGAGAGACCCATGTTGATAACTCTTTTGGTCAGTCCCTCAACTTTACAAAAAATAATGTTCTCGGATCTCATGTTCTTGTTGAATGTTGTAGACAAAATGGAAATATCAAAAGATTTATCCATGTTTCTACGGATGAAGTTTATGGAGAAAGTGCTTATGGAAAGACGGGAGCTACTGAACACACATCCTTGTTAATACCAACAAACCCTTATGCTGCCACAAAAGCTGCTGCTGAGCACATTATGCTTTCGTATTATAAGAGTTTCAATTTTCCAGTTATTATTACCAGGAGTAATAACATTTATGGGCCCCATCAACTTCCTGAAAAAGTAGTCCCGAAGTGGATTTGTCGATTAGAAAGAGGGGAGAAAATTCCAGTTCATGGCAATGGTTCAGTTCTAAGATCCTTTCTATTTATTGATGATGTAGTTCGTGCCTATGAACTAATTCTCTATCAGGGAACAATAGGTGAAGTTTACAATATTTCTTCTGATATCGAATTGAGTACTCTCGCTTTAGCACAAAAGATGGCAAAATTGTGGAACAGGGATCCTGAAGAAGCTATTGAATTTGTTGCTGATCGGGCTGTAAATGATGAGAGATATCACATTAATGATGTGAAAATTAGAGCTTTAGGATGGAAACCTGAGATTAGTCTGGAAGATGGTCTAAAAAGAACAATTGATTGGTACAAAGGCCGTGATCTTAAATTAATTTGGGATTCTTATTCACCTTCTTTTCTTGCTGCTCACCCAACTTTACCAATCAAACATCATGATTTTTTTGAAAAACACTGATTTTATGAGTTAATTTTATGAATAAACAAATGGATACTTACGTGCCTTATAGGGATCCCCATTGGGGAGAATCACTTCTTCATTTGGCGGCAGAAGAAGGTGATATTGGAATGGTCAAGAATCTGGTAAATGCAGGCGAATCACCGTGCAGGTACAACGATTCAGATCATTTACCAATTCACTATGCCGCGATGGAGAATCATCCTGTAATCATTGAGTTTCTTTTATTATTGAGACCGGACCATATTAATACTAGAGCAGTGGAACACTTTACACCGCTTCATTCTGCTGCAGATTCTGACAGTATCGATGCTATGATAATGTTGATTGAGAGTGGAGCAGATTGCACTCTTACAACCCAACAGTCTCTTAACTTTCTTGATATCTACATAACCAACAACCCCATTTGGTTACATGAGTACAATTGGTCTATTAATGATAAGCCGACATTCTTGAAGGCACTAAAGGAGATAGCTGGATATATGAATCTAGTTGATATGAAAACAGTTAAAGATACCATAAACGAGTTACCACACGATTTAGGCGCACATTCTAACGAGTCTTTGTTATGGTGGATACTGATAGATGTTTCTGAATTGGGCTTTGATAACTGGTATGTTTGCAAGTGGGAAGTTTATTATGGCTTCTCTACGGACGTTATTATAACTAACGGAGAGGTATTCAAACGCTTTGATAGGAAAGCAGTTTACAAGAATTCGTCCGATGATCCTGAATTTGGTGAAACAGAAGAGATAAAATCATAGCATAAACCAAAGCTTTGTTGAGATACGCAGCAAGCCGATTTATTGACATCTTAAACTGATCAGTTTAAAATCAATGTTTAGTTAAATACTAATGGTCACCTACAAGTTCTGAGTGTTCGGAATGTTCATTATATGTAGAGTTCATGTTGGTGTGTTTGCATGCTAAACTTATCAGCCATATAAAAACATTAATCACTAACACTATGATTATCATAATACCAAACCAAGCTATCCCTACAAACGCTTCAATAACATGGCAGCATCTCATAAATTCATCACTTTCTGGATCATAAGTAAAGCAACACGCCTGTGGAATATTATCTATCATAGTATTATAACAACAGTCGTTACTTTGATTATAATAACAATTATCAATTGCTTGCATTGTCTCTTTTTTATTTGGACAGTGGAGTTTTGCTCGTACATCTACGAATGTTGTCCAGCACATGTATATTAAACTAAAAAGAATAATTAGC
>SDBT01003688.1_pt1 | contig 26333 bp, 17 predicted proteins | sample 2277101 | NCBI WGS metagenome assembly SDBT01 (sample SAMN10404973, study PRJNA504765) | marine sediment metagenome | isolation source: marine sediment core GS10_PC15, 103 cmbsf | place: Arctic Ocean: Southern Knipovich Ridge | collected 2010 | reverse complement strand
TTTTTACCATGAAAGGGGATACCTGAAAAACCTTTGTTCCTAATTCATGCGGACGCGATGAGCTGCCAAACTGACTTGGGCCAGCTACATTGACAAGATTGTTGGTTGTGTCTATGTTTAAAAATTCTATGTATTCGCTGGTATCTGCTTTTGTCGTTTCGTCTTCGTCTTCTATCTTGATGTATTGGCGGGATGATTCTCTGTATGATAGACCAAGTATGTTAGGGCCGTTTGTTGCATCGCCAAAGGTTTCTTGGGTTTGATTATTAATATCGAACTTGACCCAGTTTATTGGTGCGAATCTCTTGGTGACAAATACGTCTTCATCTTCCAGGTGTGTCAATGTTTGGTTGATGGTGATGGATGCACCAAAGTCAAAGACCACTGAAGTGGCGAATGGTGATGGTGTGACTTCAACCAGGGAATCGTTGCCACTAGACTCATACACGATTAACTTGTTTGTCATGTGGTTGTAGGCGCAACCCTTTAGTATCCCCGTTACAGTTCCCAATACTGTTCTAGTCCCATCTGACAAGTCAATCGTTATGATTTCATCAGACGTGGCCACCACACCATATAAAATGTCATTATTGCTGTCGTAAGCTAGATCATTCAGATTATTGCCAAGCGATTGAACCACCAACGATGTTTCAAATGTATCGCCGTCCATTTGATAAATGTTTTCTAGTATAGTACCGAATAGAAAACGATTGTTGTTTTTATCCCAAGTAAATCCCGAGGGAGCTTCAGTAGACGTGAATGATCCCTCAGTGCGAGTTCCTGGCGTTTTGGGACCTTCTCTAATAAGAGTAGGAGGTCGTGAATCTATTGTTAATCCTGAACCAGTTCTAGTTCCTACTGCTGGCTGGGCTCGTCTTCGTGTAAACATTTAGTTATAGGTAATATAATGGTTGAAAAGAAAAATATACCACCAGATGGCATACCTAGCGATGATGGATCATTCAGTGAGATTCAAGATGAATTTGAAAACTGTTATGCTAGCTTAATGGATAGTTCGTTTGCTGCTCTTGGACGTATAATTACATTACATCTACAACCAGAAAAGACTATTGATACTTCAGGTGTGCAGGCAAGTGCGCCTGCGTTACATTACAATCCCTTCATGCGTAGGGGAGGACGACAAGTTCCTAGCGTAATCTCTACAACACGCACTCCAGCGGTTAAATTGGTTCATCGCGATGTTGAATATATTGCTCATATTAAGCATGGTCCTAAAGATGGTGATGATAAAGGTGGTGTATCATTATTGGTTAATGAAGTTCAAACTACTACAGTGATTGCATCTCTTAAAGACATTAATGGCGCCATTACGGTGACTATTGATAATAAGCGTTATAACTTAGAATGGACACGTCCTATTGGTTTTCGTGACATCCGTTATTTGATGTCTAAATGGACTAGTGTTGATGAAGTAGAGAATCGATAATGGCTAAGAATGATATCAACCTATCACTTCAAGATGAGTTAAACGCTGTAGGTCATTCTATTGCTAAAGTGACTAAGGCTATTTTCGCAGGCAATCCTGGTATCGCTCCTGCTATTCCGGGTAAGCGTAAAACAGCACAAGTTACATTTAAGATTCGTGGTGCTGATGATAAGAATCGGCTCATGAGGCAAGCGCGCCGACAATTTCTTGACGACTTCATGCGTAAGAATGGTCCGAAGATGGAAATTGAAATGAAGAAAGCTATGAAGAATGTCATTGCGGGACTTATCGGTGTAAGCGGTGCGAATATTTCAGTATTTGGTAAATCATTAGGTGTAGCGAAGCCACGACAACGTATTGACGATGCGCCATTTGCTAAGTTTATCAAAACAGCCGCAGGTGCTGGTGAGATTGGTTTACCAGATCCGAATGAGTCAATCCGTAATTTGAAAGCAGCACTTATGAGGGCTCTCACTGTAGACGTTTTATCTAGAGGTGGTTTTAGTCCACAAATGAAATTTACATTTGATCAAAATCGTTTGTTAAAAAATACTCCACATCCTGTAAGGAAAAAAGGCACGAGCCCATTCTTTTCTTGGCTTAGCCTTGTAACAGGTCCAGGATTTATTTCAGGTGGCACTCCTGGCTTCGGACTTGTTAGAGTTAAAGATTTGCATGATACTCTCAAGAGTTCTTCAAGTCTTAAGCAGGGTGGTATTCGTAGTCAGAGACGTGTTGAAATTACGGAAGGATTAACTCGATTGTCACGCACTCGTGGTAATGCAGGTGACTTTGCAGGTATCATGATGAGGACTACTAGAGGTAAGGGTGGACGTTCACCAGCAGAAGCGTTTGGTGGTGTCACAGAGTCTTATCGTCCAAGTCCTCGCTTCAATGGTTTTTGGGATAAATGGTGGTTTGAGATCAAGGATGATCTAGGTGTATGGGCAAAAAGGATTATAAGCGCAACAATACGTTTAATATTGAGAGGACGAAATGGCTAAACAGCAATATAAAGTGATTGTTCCATCGAACGAACTAACAGAGGAGCTAGCCTATTGGTTGGGCTTCTTACTTGCTGATGGTAATTTACGTCGTCAAGGTCAACGAAGTTGGCAGACTAGAATTCATCTTGCGATATGTGATAAGTCACATCTTCAGAAGTTTTTAAATTTTCTTCAATCAGATTATCCGATTTATGACCATTCTCATACTAATTCTTGCATGGTGACAATCACCTCAGAAGCATTGGGTGATTTATTGATGAGTTATGGTATTACGCCACGTAAGTCAAGGACTGCCCAGGTTGATGTGAGACTTGCTGATAATCGCCACTTTTGGAGGGGAGTGTTTGATGGTGATGGATACATAGGCAAGGATAATCCACGTTTTGGTTTTGGTGGGACACAAGATGTATGTGAAAAGTTTACCCAATTTCTAGGTTCTGGACTTAGGGTTCATTTTAAATGCAATGACTTTTATACAGTTGAAACCTGTGGCAAGAAGGCGCAACACGCTGTTTCAACGATGTATAATAACGCAACGATTGTCTTAGAACGTAAGGCGATATTAGCAGGAGGATATAGTTATTTTTCATAAATTAAGATTTTTGCTCAAGCATAGTTGGAGGGAGTTCTTAGACGCAGAGCTACTTCGTGATGGCAATTATGATGTAATTACTAGTGGACAAGAATTCTATGATGGAACAGATCTAAGTATATTAGTGCCCGATACTGATTCAGAGGTATTAGCAGAAGGTGGTTATGCTCCTGGTCAAGTGTGGCAATCTCTATTTAGAAATTGGGTTTATCAAAATCCACCAGCATTGAATCCATCAGTAATCTTGAATCATTGGCCTACAGCATTTAGAGCTAGTGGTGTTTATATCGATGGTGCATTTAGATTAGAAGATGATCCTATCTTTCCGCACAGTATTGATCATATTAATGGGCGTGTAATTTTTGATAGTGCGTTATCATTGGCAACTACGATACATGCAGATTATACTTATAAGACAGTGCAAATTTTAAACGCACGTGAATTCAATAATCAGTTACGATTTGGTGTATTAGAACAACAATATAAGACCAATCCGTTTACTGCTGGTCAATTGGTTTACCCATCAGGCACTATAAAAATAGCTCCACTTCCCATTATTTTTGTGGAAGATATGGGGCGAACCTTTAGCTCATATCAACTAGGTGACAGATCACTTATTGTGAAAGATAATTTAGTTTGTGAGATTTGGGCATTAGATGAGAGCACTAGAGATAATTTAATTGATTTAGTATCATTTCAACAGCGGAAAAGCTTTCCCATTATTAATTATAATATTGCTCCATTTCCACTATCAGGACTTAAAAATGAATTAAGTCCAGCATATGTGCCTTATATTAGCTTGGCACAAAACGAGCCTCTTCCAGGACCAGCCTTTTCTGGTTTAAATCCTATAGCATATAGAGGTTTTATTGAAGAAACCGAGGTGGTTGACCTCGATTTGTTCTTTGACGATAAGACGACACAACAGGACGTATTTGAGCGTGCTGTAATCAGCATGACTGTTGAGGTCTATACTATTATGCCTACGACGCCATTTGGCTTTGATACTAGTTTAGATGGTGATGGAGGTTTAGAAGACTGAATAACTAAAGACAAATAACTGGCTTTAGTGTATAATGAAATGAGCATATGCTCATCAGATGCATCTGAATAGACTACGTAATTTAGGGGGTTAAAAAAATGTCAAACCGCAGAACTTTTTATGCCATCGAGCAGGTGGCGATTAAAGATAATGACGCAGACCCAACTAACAGCGTGGCACAGCTTAACGCGCGCGAATACGCTTCGGGAATTTTTTCTTGTGATGCCGTAGATGAGGTTGCTGGTCTTTGGGAAGTTCCTCGTGGAATGCAGTCGGTTGCTATGTCAACCAACTTCAACCGTGAGACGGTTTTCCAGCTAGGTCAGGTCGAACTCTACGAATATTCCGAACGTCAGCCCGACATCGAGGTCACTCTTGAGAAGATTATCGATGGCACCAAACCGCTGTGGTTCATGCTGACTGATCCCAATTTCACGGATCTAGTTGGAAAAACTGCGTTCTTTCGTAGTGACGTAATTCTTAACATTTACTCGGATACACAATTCCGTGCTGACACTTCGGCTCCATTGTCGACAGTAGTAGCATCGGGAATGTATATATCAAATTGGACAGCAACATTCTCTGTGGATGGAGCAGTCACTGAAGCCGTTACTCTAGTGGGTAATGACAAGAGGTGGGCCAACTTTGATGCGAGTGTTGTAGGAGAAGAAGTCTCTACATATCCACCAATACTTAGCCCACCGGATAACGAAACGCCGGTTGGTGTTCCTTCCGGTGTCTTCGGTCACGAGTCTTTGGGTGGCGTGCAGGAGCTGGCTGGTGGTGATGGTGGTTTCGGTGTGCTTGTTGTAGGCTCTGGTGTCCAGCGTCGTGAAGAGGTCGATATTCGTCGTTCGGTTCTACCGGCTGACATTCCAGGTATCGTCGCTGCTGCTGGTTCTGGTGTTTCAACAGAACAATTAGAGGAAGCTGGCTTGATGAGTGCTGCATGTTCTGGTGCAGTTGATTCAGCGGGTAATTCAATTACTCAACTAGTTGTTGATGCTAACACTAAGGATATTATTGAGCACATCCAGTCGATTACTATTACGGCAGATATTGGTCGTGAGGATATCTTTGAGCTAGGCTCGAAGCGTCCATTCACCAAGTTCGTGACCTTCCCAGTGGAAGTAACTACTGCTATTGAAGTAATCACTTCTCAGGGTGACTTGATTGATGCCACGTCGGAAGTCGACTGTGGACCTGACCAAACCGCGAACAATACAATCGTTGTTAGAACATGTGAAGGTATGCAAGTAGATGTTGGAGATGCCAACTCTCTTACAACCATTGATGTAGCTGGTGGCGAAGCTGGTGGTGACAATATGACTGTCACTTACAATTATAGCTCGTTCAACGTTTTGAATGTTAGTCACGATAGGTTCCAACCTAATCACCGTATTCTCGTATTTGAGAATGGTGGAAGGTTCAACGTCGGTCAACCGCCGTTCTCGAACCCATTGTAAAGTTAGCTATATTAGTTAACTAAATGGATAAGGACTCGCCCTCTTCATTGGGGGCGAGTCTTTCCCTTACTGGGGAAGGATTGGTATGGAAAAGGAAGATCTTGAAGAGAAGATTCCTGAATTATTAGACGCTATTGTTTGGGGATATCATATAGTAGAAGTGCAGAAGCAAGACTTTATATTACGCCCATTGACTCTTGAAGAGCGTAATATAGGAAATTATATCTACAAAAGGTCTATGAAAAGATCTGAAGAGACTGGGTTATCAACTCGTAAACAGCTTACTAGAGAAGCAATTATTCATGACTTATGGAAATCAAGTTATGCAGATGAGATTAAGCTATTACAAGAAGAGTTGACTGATGTAACTAAAGAATTATTGGAGATGGAAGAAAGAGTAATGGGAACTGGGACGAAGAAAAAACGCAAAACTCCCACTACGCCATTGAGACGATTACGTGATCGTTCTTTACATATTCATAATGTATTGTCAAAACTAAATACGTATTATACAACATACATTGAATTACCAAGTAGTGAGTATAAGGCAGAGTCTGAACGCGGCGATTATTTTCTACATTGCGCCGCGCACACATTTCCAGACATGAAACAAATCTGGTCTCGATCAAAGGATTTAGAAAACGAGACAAACACTACCTTGGTTTCATTATTATTAAGTGCTTATTATGGTATCACTATTGCTGATGAAAGCACTATTCGTCGTATTGCGCGTTCAGGTATTTGGCGCTGTAAGTGGATGGCATCTAAAAAGAATCGCGGAGTTAAAACATTATTCAATCGTGAGATGTATGACCTCACAATAGATCAATTTTGCCTCATGTATTGGTCACAGATTTATGATTCAGCATATGAGGCAATGGAGCCACCGTCAGATGTGGTCATCGAGGATGACACGCTGTTTGATTGTTGGTTAGAAGAGCGGAATCAAAAACATGAACAGGATCAGAAGCGATCTACCTTTAGTAAAAAGATCAGTAACTTAAAAGCTAATGCTGATGAAATTGCAATGAGCGTCTTGGGTGAATACTGCGAACAATGTATTTGCGGTGTCAAAGAGAAGAGTCATAAACGAGCTAATGGGATGGCTGATCATACACATGATCCTAGTTGCTCTTATGGTGTATTTATTTATTACAATCGAGCAAAGAAGCAGACCAAGGTTGAAGAAGTTCAGTCAACGAATCCAGAGAGGGTTCGTCGAGTCTTAGCTCATGAACAAAAACATCTAGCTGATGTAGGCGGCGAGGGCGTTGAGGAACAATATTTACGAGGAGATAAATCTCGTAAAACCTTTGGCTTAAGAACGAAAGTGTATGGCCCTGGCGAATATGCTAAAAATAGAAAATTATAGGAGATAAAATGCAGTTTGAAGAAGTATTAAAGAAACGGCTACGAGGGATGGCTGTTCGTATTTTGGCTAATATTGAGCACACCCTGGGAGCTGACTTGGGAGGCATGAAGGATGATGAGGAGTTTACCTTGACTGGTTCGGAGCTGAATGTGATTCGGAGTGAAATCTTGAACGCAGCAGGAGACACCACAAGGTCCTTGTCGGCTCTAATTGGCTCCTCTAAGCCCTCCAAAACAAATAAGCTGTCCTTGGACCGAAATATGATCGTAGCACTTAACAAGGCGGATGTGGACATTCTAGAAATGCCAAATGGAGAGGATGACGTGCCCGTATTCAAGGTTTATGGTGATTTTAACCTACTCAATAAAATTCGTAATGAAGTAGGGGCTGGTGTAGTGTATAATAAATCATATACGTGTGCTGGTATAGATGATGTTGTTGATTCTTTGATGCCGTTTTTGGATACAGCACAAATTACGGGCATTAAAATTGCGGGCGGGGAATACAAAGAATGGCGAGATGCTGTTTGTGAAATGTATCTGGAGGATTTAGGTGATGAGTGAAGGAATGGAATTTGAGTCAACTGTAGAAGGTAAAACGGTTCAATTAAAAATGTTGACCGAGAATATTAATATCGAGCGAAAATGTGATACTGAATATCATATCGCATATACTCAATTAATGAAGCGTGGTATTCTGCCAAAGGCTTCACTAGAGAAGTTGATGATAGAAGAAGATATTTGGTCTAAAAAAGATGAAACCGCACTAGGTGATTTACAGACTCAACTAGTTGAACTTCAGATAAAGCTAGAAGCTGCGACAACTCATGAAGAGGGACTAATGTTTGCTAAAGCTATGGGATCACTTCGAGCTGATTGTCTTCAGCTTGTCGAAGCAAAAGCTGCTGTGTTGTCTAATTCTTGTGAATCATTATCGGACGCAATTAGACGTGATGCTTATATTGCATATGCCACCGTGCATAAGGAAACTAGTAAAAACATCTTTCAAAACTATAAGGATTTTTTACTCAGAGCCAATGAACAAGTTGTGTTAGATGCACGATCAGTATTATTGACTATAGCCACTCAGGCTTTTCAGGAATCGTTAGTGAGCTTGCCTGAGGTGCATTATGTGCAAGAGGTCGAAAAACAGCTTGTAAAAGAAGAAGCCGAATTGCAGAAAAAGGCAGCAACTACTAAAAAGAAAGCAACTAAGAAGGCTACAAAAAAGAAGACAGTTAAGAAAGCTGCAAAAAAGGCTACTACCTAACTATTATTTAAGGAAGAAAGAAATTGGCCGAACAGTTTAATATTGATGCCAAATTAGTTATAGCAGGAGTTCAGGTTAAAGGAGACTTGAACGCTGGTAAGCTTAAATTTGATATAGATACATCCGCGCTTAAAAAGTTAGCTACGGATGCGACAGATGCTGCGGTAAAAGCCAAGAGGGCAATTGCTGGGCTAAAGGTCGATAATTTCAAGATCAAGCTTGATCCACCAAGTTTGCGTAAATTCCAAGATCAAATCCGCGCAGCAGTTTCGGGAGTATTGAATCCTAAAATTAAGCCAACCATTATGAGAGGTAAGGCGGGTGATGTAGCTGGTATTGCTCAGAGAGCTAGAGCGATTCAGGCTACTCAACAGCGCACACCGGCAGGTGCTGCTGGAGGAAAGGGAGGTCAACTTCTAGCACCTATTGGTTCTCTTACACGTGTAATGAGTGATCTTGCAGCCGCCTTGAGAAGGTCTGGTGCGGCATTACAAGCAAAGCCATCAGGAAAGCCATTAACTGCAAAACAAGCTGAAGCTGCTCAGAAAAGAATTGATCAACCATTTAGCAAAGAAGCTAATCAGATTAAGGCTGATCTTCGTGCTAGTGGTTCTGCTAAAAAGAAGGTGGATGCTGCCGAACTGTCTGCTAGGACAAAGAGACTTGCAGCACTGAAAGCATTTTTTGAAAAACAAAATCAAGTTGAAGCAAATATTTCTTCCCGCAGGGCTAAGGGTGGCAAGGGAGCTAGAGGAGGCGGTGGCGGACTAGGTCCACCTACTAGTCCTACAGGTGCGGGCGGCTTATCTGATTTTGGCGGTGGTGGCGGAGGACGTCGTGGTCCAGGTGCAGCCCCAGGCGGTGCGGGTAGAGGCGCAGGAGCCGTCAATCAATTAAAGAGTGCGTTGGATCAAGTTACTACTTCTACCGACAAGGCTTCTAAATCGATGGATAGTCTTGAAGAGCTTAGTTTTCAAGTTGGTAAGAAGGCAGCAGCATTCCGTGGTGTAGCTATAGCTATCAACACTATTGTAAGTTCAGCCCAGGCGGCAGTCAAGTTCGTTATTGATCTTAATGATTCTCTACTAGAAGTAAATAAGATTTTGCAATTTAGTGCATCATCTCTTCAAATTCTAGGAAACGAATTGGTTGGTTTGTCAGCCGACACTGGTGTTGCGGTTGATCAAACTGTGAAGATCGCAGAAGCGTTTGCTCGTGCGGGTTTGTCTGGTCGTGGATATGGCTCAATTGTAGATCTAACAGGTCGAGCTTTAGTAGGCATGCAGGGCACCACACTAGATGCTGCACAAGCTACTGAATTATTCATTCAAATTCTTCAGCAGGTAGAAGGTGGAGTTCGCGGTCTAAATAAAGAGTTGATTACAACTACCAAGCTATTCGATGTTTTGGGTAAGGCTGAGGATATTACTGCGTCTAAAGCAACTGACGTGCAAGCTGCATTCAAGCGTTCTGCGGCATCTATCTTTGCAACAGGTGTGAGTATTGAGCAAGCCACTTCTTTAATCTCGATATTGCAAGAAAGAACTCAACGTGGTGGTGACGTAATCGGAACGGCGTTGAAGACTATGGCTGCTCGTATATCGAGTTCTAGTTCAGAGGCTACTAAAGCACTAAATGCTATTGGTGATCAAACTATTGATACGCAGGGTAATTTGCGTAATTTGTTTGATGTTCTACAAGATGTCTCTATTGCGTTCAAAGGATTAACTGAATCAGAACAAGCGAATGTTGCTGTGAAGGCTGCTGGTATTCGTCAGGTTGAAATTTTCCGTTCTGCCGTGCGAGACTTCGGTCGTGTTCAAGATGTTAATACTCAGTTAGTAAATGCAAATGGTGACGCGCTTCGTAAGCAAGCCGTAGAACAACAGAAGCTAACTAACATTATACAGAAAGCTCAGATCGCACTTCAACAATTAGTGAAGACAGCCTCTGAAGGTATTTTGGGCGACATTTTTGTTTTTGCTGTAAAAGCATTATCTGGCTTATTGCAAAATCTCCAAAGTTTGGATAAAACAATGGGAGGTGTTGTATCTGCATTTGCAGCTTTTGCGGTGATAGGTGTAGGTTTGAAAGTTTTGATTCCTATGTTTATTGGTATCAAGCGAGCTGTTGGATTCTTTATTGGATCTCAGAGAGAAGCTGCTAGCGCTATGGGTAAGATTCAGACTGGCGCAGACGCTGTCGCTCAAACTGTAAATACAAGAATGAATACAGCTTTACAGCAGACAGTTGCATTAACCCAACAAGCTGCAACCAACATGGGTCTGATGGCGGGCGCAGGTAGTCAAGGTGGTGGATTCTTTGGCGCTCAAGGCACGAAGGGACCAGGAAATAGAGATGCTGGCGGTGGACTTATTGTTGCTCCAGGCGCGACAGCTTTGCCGTCGGCTGATAACGCACAAAGAAGAGAGATTCAACGACAAAGACTTGCTAAAGAGATAACAAGTAGACGGAAAGGGCTTTTGAGTAAGACGGTTGGCATAGGGGGTAACCTTATTGTCGATAGTGCAAAGAAAGCTGGTCGTGGACTTAAATCACTAGCTGGAAATATTATAGGATTAAGTATTGTTGGTAATCTAGCGGGCGGCGCTCTTCTTTCTTTAGCCGATTCGCTTCGTAAATCAGGCAATGAAGCTGGAGCTACAGCAGCAGGTATTGCTGGCGGAGGAATATCAGGTGCTGCCACCGGCGCATTTGTTGGTTCGTTATTTGGTCCTATTGGCACGGCAATTGGTGCAGCTATTGGTGGTATTACTGGCGCTCTTCCTGAGCTTATAAAAGCGTTTGGTGGTGCAGAAGATTCTACTTCTAGTCTAGGTAAGGAGATGATGCGTCTTGGTATCATTCAAAGAGAGAATGGTAAGATTACGAGCGAGATGGCTGAAAAAATTCAGAAAGGCTTAAAAGATATTAATACTGTTGGACGTGCATCATCTGGTATAGAAGAGGCTGATAAATTACAAAAGAAGGGCGGCAAAGAAGCAGCACAAGCTGCGAATAAACTTGACAAAGTGCGTGCTCAAGCGGATAAAGATCTTGCTGCTACTTTTGATAGAACAGCATCTCTTCCAGAACAATTTGAAGTATTGTTAAAACGTCTTAGTGTTGGGTTAAGAGAAAGAACTGGTGAAGAAAAATTTGATCTTGGTGCCGAAATATTAAAGGTGCAAGCAGGAGCTGGACAAGTAAGTGAATCATTGTCGGCGGCTATTATAGATGAAGTGGCCTCTGTGGCTAAAGGAGTAGGGGCTAGTGCAAAAGAAATAAGAGCTTTAGTAAATGAATTGCAAGTTCAAAGCGGACGAGCTTTAGAGGCGGGTCTTAACGAAACCAACATTAAGGTTTTTCAAGGAATAACAGACCGCTCTTTCAAAACACTTCAGCTTAAATTAATTGAACTTTTCCCGAAGGGTGCACAAAACCAGACAACTCAGGCACCACAGATTATTCAGGATGCCAAGCAGGCAATATTGGATATTGCTAATAGTGCAGCAAAAGCAGATGATGAACGTATTCGAACCGCGTTAGCTTTTGCTAAGAAAGAAGGCTTTAAGACTGAAGCGGGTGATTTACTTCAGGGTCCAGTTGCTGTGCGAGATTTAGAAAGACGTGTTGAGGAAGCTGAAGATATAGGTAAAAGACGTAGAAAAGAGGAAACCACGACTGGAGCGCCACAATTAATACAGAAGCTGTTAGAACTATTGTCAGGCACTACGGGACGCCAAGATCAAAAAAGAGATTTACAAGCAATAGAAAGAAGTAAACAACAAAGCACTGAAGCTTTTAAGAATCTCACTGATATTGATTTAGGTCCGATTGTGGGAGATGAACAGATTAATAAGTTTGAAGGTGTTTTACGTAAATTTGTTGAAGATTTTTCAACTGAGGTTATTAAACTAAATGAGGTTCGTTTAAGAGCTATTACGCCACAACTTCAATTAGCTGACGCAATAGCTAAAAATTCAGTAGCCGCACTAGCTGCTGCTCAACTTGAAGCAAAATTTAGAAAGACAACCGCCAAAAACGTTGCGTTGGAAGAATTGTCTAAACTCGTTGGAGGACAGAGAACTTTTGCAAGTCCAGAAGACGTAGCAAGTAATGCGGGATTTGAAGATCTCAAAGGTATTGACTTTGCGGAAAATATTAGGAACCTTAAAAAAACTGATATAACTAATTTCAAACAACTAATCAATGAAGGTAACCTGGCAGATATAGGAAAAGTTTTTGAGGTTGATGAAAAAAGAGCAGCAATAATTTTAGAAAAATCTAAAAAAAGAAATACAGTTGTTATTAATCAATTTTTCAATAATCTATTGTCAGCATTGAATGATGCAGCCCGAGATAATATATCAAGTCCAATAGAAATTTCAAAGATTCTACAAGGCGTAGAATCTGCGACACCAAATCTTAATAAGCTAGATGCTAAAGAAAAGAAAACGATTCTAGACGCAGCAGAAAAGGCTAGCAAGACAGGAATCCAAGCGGATGTTGCCGTAGCTCAAAAAGCTATTACATCTAATAAAGATCTAGTAGCTGCGATTAAGGTTCGTCTTGGTGAAGAGGCACGTCTATTAGAGGTCGAGCGACAAAGTCGTCAGGCGAAGGCTGCTAGCGCTAGCGTTGCTTTAGAAGAGTTGACTGGTATTCGTCGTATAACGGCTGCAAGAGAAATTGAGAGAAAGTTACTTGAAGGAAATATCGATGCACAAGAACGAAGGATCGCTGGTATACAAGAAGAAATTAATAAAGAAAATGCACGACCAGAAATTGAGCGAGCCGCTGGTGGTGAAGATAGATTAAGATCATTAAGACAATTATCTGCTAAGGAACAGTTGAAGTTAGAGAATTTTATAACTCAGAATCGTTTAGGTGGTGCGCGAGCAGTTGTTAAAGCTTCTCAGGAAGCCCTCAATACATCAAGAAAGGCGGCAGACGCAGAACGCAAGCGTATTAATACGGTCGCAGCGGTTATCAATATATTGGCAGTAGGTCAAACTCCAATACAGAAGTTCAATGTTGAGTTAGCAGCTCTAGCTGCTAATTTTAAAGTTTCACGGAAGGAGTTTGCTGATGAAGCAAAAGAGATTGCTAAGTTAACGAAAGAGGGAGAAAGAGAATCACGAGGTGATGATTTAAGAAAGAAAATCACTAGTCAAACTCTTGATCTAGTTAAGGCAGAGGCTCAACTTTTAGCTAAACGTCGTGATGCCGTCAAGCAAATTACCAAAGATTTACTAGGTAATCAGCAAGAACAGGTAGATAAGCAGCGTGAAATCATTGAGGCTACAAAACAATTAGGCCAAGCATTTGAAGAATATCTTCAGGCAATAGATGGTGTGATCCTTGCAACTACGAATTATAACTTAGGCTTACAGTTAGCCGAAGTTCAGGCACGTAAGACTACCGGAGGCTTCACGGGTATTCGTCAAGAGTTGGAAGTAGTGCAGGAGACGTTCCGTGCTGCCGAGAGCATGGCTCGTCGAATGGGAGCAAGTGAAAAAACTCTAGTAGATATTAGGCGTCAGTCAATCAATCAACAACTAGCTCTATTCAATGAGCTATTAAGTCAACAAACATCAGCAGCACAAGCATTCTTTACAAGCTCTGCTGAAGATCAAGCTGATCTTTTCCGAGGTATTCAGGCAGCTAAGGGTATTGCTGACTTGCTTGGTGGAAGTTTTGAAGCATTCAAAGGTAAGGTTGCTGGTGGTGAGCTAAATGAATTAGGCAAGACTATACTTTCATTACCACAAGAAATGCGTCAAGATATTGTGGATGCTATAGACACACTAAGAGCTACTGGTGTTGGTATTGAAGGTTTTACGGCAGATGAATTAATGACTGCTATTAACAGCGCAGCATTCGGAGAAAGCGCAGCACTTCAGATTGATCCTTTGTTTGAGGTGCAGCAACGTATTGCTGATCTTCAACGCGAGCAAGCCCAGATTGCAACCGAGCAATTGATTGCAGCTAACGAGGGTGTGCAAGAGGCTAAGAAGCAAGTAGAAGCCGCGGAAGCTGTTAAAGATGCAGCAGAAATTCAACTAGAGCGCACTAAGGAAGAGGGTGTGAAGCTTCGTGAGAAGTTAAGTGGTCTTCAAGGTGCTCTTAAAACAACACTACTACAATCAATCCAAGTTTCTAAAGATGGATCTAATAGCATCGTAGCGGCTGTGACTAACTCTGTTGATAAACTGATAGCTAGCTTGCCAGGATCATTTAGTAAGACGGGACAGCAAACATTAGGTGATGCTATAAATACATCAGGCTCGCAGCCAACATCACAAACTGAGACTCGTAAAGCTGCAAATAGTCGTCGTAACGCAGGTAAGAATCAATCAGTGAATGCGGGCGCAGCCGCGGGAGCAGGACCTGCTGACGCTCAAGTTTTGCCAGCAACACAGGGTGGTGATGGTGGACTTCTTTCTCCAGAAATATTAACAATTATTAAGGAAAATGGCGAAAAGGTTGCAGCGGCACAAAAGGAAAGTGACGAAAAAGCGGAGAGAAGTGCGGCTAAACAACAGGCAACATTAGATGCAATTGAAGAGAGCAGTAAATCTACTTCAGCAGCTTTACAGTCAATAGATACAAAACAGGATAATGTGACTACTATAGCTCAGCCTGATATTAATGTCAATATCGAAGGCACGTCGACTGTTACTGTCACGGGTTTTGAAGCAGGGGTGACTCGTATTACGGCAGGGCTTACCGAAGTGCTTGGTGATCTTGTGACAACGGCACAAGCAACCGAGATCGCTAATGCGGTTGTTGAAAATATTAGAGTTGCGTTAAAACGTATTAACATCATTACGGAAACTACTCAATAATGGCTAACCCAGAATCATCATTACCGGGACTGAGTCCTTCGTTTATAGAAGTGTCTTATGGTGGGTCGGTTCTACGTCCATCACCATTAATTGCACACTCAGTATCTATTGAGCGTAGCGATGCTGATAATCGTGAAGTAATTCGCACGACTAGGACTCTTACTGGACAGATTCTGACATCAGGTTTGAGCTATCACTTTGTTCGTCAGAAGCAGCGCGAGTTAGAAGCCGCGTTTGCTGTTGACAAGCTTGAATTTAAAATCTTAGCCACTGCTGATCACCCATGTCTAGTGCCTGGCACACCTATTGAGAGTGGTGTATTTCCGCTTGTGCAATCAATTGACATTCAAGAAGACCAACAGTTTAATCGATTAGATTATTCTATTGTTCTAGAAGAGGCTGTAGCCCCAAGTGGAGTATCAGGACTGGTTACTGGTCTGACAAACACATGGCAATATTCAGAAAACGAAACTGAGTGTATAGTTGATATTACACATAATGTCAGCGCTCAAGGCGTTAACAGTTCAATTTCTGGACAACCATCAAATGCTTTAAGTAATGCGAAAGAACGTGTCACTCAACTACTCGGTCTAGTTGCCGCACCTAAGGGGTTCCCAAGTTATGTAGAGCCTGCGAGTGGTAGTGATGTTCGTTTCTATGAATTAACTACATCTAGAGAAGAGACTGTTGGTGTTGAAGCTGGTAGTTATGCAGTTAGCGAAACCTTCAAATTAATTTCTGGTTTATTGCCATTCATTGATGAAAGAACTGCGCAGATTCAAATTGATAATGCTAACATAACGACTATCTCATTACAGGGAATAGTTCGTGGTATGGGGCGCACAAACGATGGCGCACCCGCAGGGGCAAGTCGCTCTAGCGGAGGCACTGGTTTTGTTAATGCTGTTAGTGGCTTTAATGCATTAGTGCGACCGGCATGGATAAATGACGCATTAGAAGTTTACGATCGTTATGGTGCTTCTGGTGTATTGGTAATCAATCGTCCACAATCTACTTCTATCACCCAAACACCATGTAATGGCACGATTGGTTATAGCGTCACATATACTGATAATCAAGTTGAGAATTTGCCAAGCGGTATTAAAGAACTGGCATGTTCTGTGCAACGAACTGATCCTATTGTTGTGAATGCGATTACGGCATTACCATTTAGCGCTCTTGGTCCAATCTTTCAGCGTCTATGCACAACATCACAAGGTAGTTATGTTGTTCAATGTAATGTGGCTGCCATTAATACTAACCAAGAAGTTGTTGATACAAATAGAGCAATTGAGGTAGCTGAACAACAGATAATCAAACTACAGCCTAATCCAGCCGACTTTATTGAGCTTAAGCTGACTGGTCGTCCACAAACTATAGATAGGATCAATCGCAGCATTAGTGTTTCTTGGACATGGACATTCTCACAAGCAGTTGGCACTGTGCCTGCTGATACTGCACCAGCTTCTCTAGGGAGGGTTAGCTAAATGGCCACATTCCCAACAGTTCAATTTCTACAATTTGATAAGGACGTGGATCCATCAGGATCTCGCAACCTTCCGGGTAGTGCTATTAAGGTTTTAGATTCCAGCATCACAGGATGTCTGGATCTAGGTAACGCCAATACAACAACATCAGGTGCTATTAGTGACACTGCCCTATTTATTTTCCGAGTCACCGATTTCGGTGATGCTTCGGGTGTCTACAATCTACGTTTCTTTTTAGAAAACAGTTCGGCGTTTGGTGTAGGTAATTTCCGCTTCTTGAATAAAATCGATACTCATTATCAAGGAGGAGGCTTTCAGCTTACTTTGTCAGACCTTGATCTTGATCTTGTTGAACCTACAGCGCAAAATGTTATTTCGACTACACCCTCTTCACAGCCAGTGCTGAGTGGCATCACAGATGAAGATGTTAGTCAGTATATTTATCTAGCTGTCTTTGTAGATACCGATGTTCCATTTGGCACTTACGGAGGTTGCTCGGCAGGTAGTTTCCGTTATAGAATGATCTATGATTTCTCATGAGTTCAGGCGTTCCGTTTCCAATAATCCAGTTTTCAAGCTGGGACAATACAGAATTAGCTGATCCGAGTGGCACACGTCACTTGGTGTCGGGGTCATTTGCCTATGACAAATTGCTAGGTTTGGGGTGCGACTTCGCTATGGCGTTTAATGGGCTGCGTTTCGATACCACAAATAATGAGCCATTCGTTGGTTCTGATGTAGCTGTTATTAATATGAGCGTGCCTAATATGGCAGAACTTAAAGCCTCAGGATTAAGCGCTGTATATAACATGAGGTTTTGGATACCTGCTGGATCTGGATCTGTTATAGATGTTCCAGGCACACATCTAGAGTTCTTCACCAGCGGTCTTTGGGTTCCAAATGTTGATTTTCCTAGTGGTCATGGTCAGACATTCCTACGCACTTTACCGACTCAATTTAATGTCCAGCAGCAGTCTGGAAGGGCAGAATTAACTGATTTCACAGATGAGCAAGTGACCGAATATGTCTACATGAGGATGTTTATTGATGAACGTTTCCCATTTGGCACTTTTGGGCTCTGTGGTAGTGGCACATTAAGACCACGTCTGACGTTTGATTTTTACTGATATATTAACGATTTTAGTGTATTAGAAAGATGGGGAGATTCCCCAGAACTAGTTCTTAACGCTTTGGAGGTAATCATGGCAACAATTAACGCAGCTTCCAGCACCAACAATGTGAATCGCATGCGTATGAGCAAAGCTCGCACGCTAGCACTTTATAGTGATCGTCGTATCGCTGATGAAGCTTTCCTAGGTGTTGCTCAGTTTATTAGCCGTCTATCGGTTGATGAGTTGACTCAGACAAATCCATTTACTATTGGGTAATTGGATTGATGGATTGATAAAATTTAGCGGCTACCCGTAACAGGGTGGCCGCTTATTTAGAGGACAGGAATGGCACTTTTTGATTTCGAAATCATTTATTCAGGTATGGTGTCACCCCCTGAATATTATGACGTAGAAGATGGTATTTTGGTATATGTGCGATTCACTGATTTATTCGGCGATTTAGATCATCAAACATATTTATATCTAAATCCTCAGATAGAAGGTAGTGGTTTCAATGCTATTCAGGTTGGAGGTATGGCAACTGGCAGCCCCATACAATATACAGGTATAGTAGTTGCTAATAAGAATCCACCAAAATCAGTAGTGATAAATGTTGCGGGTGATGAGTATGATTGTAAGTTTCGCGCTGATGAAAGTTTTGAAATAGATGATGTGGCAACAGTGTTTGAATACCTTAATCATAGTGCCGAAAAGTTAAATGACTTTATTTGGTTTGCTACAAAAAGACCGTTATCAAATCCAGAAATACTATCAATCAATTTAAACCTTATAGGCAGCGGCGGATCAGGAATTAATAAAGTGAACGTAAACCCATATACAGGAGTAGTGCATTATGGCTCGGGTTTGGGATCCTAATCCTGGTTCGGTAAACTATTGGAGGAGTGATAATCCATGCTTGGTATCACTTCATCTGATGGGAGATGACGAGCCACCTCCACCATTAGCTTCGATATTAGGTCCGTGGTCTTCTATGCGTAAAGATAGCGGTCCAATGAAATGGCATATGACGGATGGCACAAATCCAGATGCTAGCACTTTTGAAACCAATATCGGCGTAGCCACTACAGGATTAGCGCCATCTCAAAATTTTGGTGACGGAACGGGTCATCCCACGACAAGTGATAGTGGCCTTATTTTCAACGGTTCTAGTTGGCTTGCTGGTTCTCATGGTCAAGGATTTGGCACTAGCATGGCTGACTACTCTGAAGAACGCGACTCTACACTTACCACTCAAGGCGGCATGGGAGGTTGGAGTTTTGCTAATATATCTGGCTTAACTATATGTGGTTGGTGTCAGATGGCTCCAACTTCTACCAACACTAGCACCTTTCGCCATATTGTTGGTATTCGCCAAACCGAGGGCGCATCTACAGGTGGTTGGGCTGTTTATATACGTCCCAGTGACATGGCACTGAAATTTGAATTTAGAGCAACTGGTTTTACTATTTTTGGTTTTACTACTGCTGCTTTTGAAAACAATCCTGTGCCAGGAGAACCTTTTTTCTTTGCGGCTCAAATTAGTCGTAATAGAAATAATGAGCAAGGTATAGCCTATAATACTTGCACCGGCGTGGGTGAAGGAAGCGTTTTCCTCGGAACTCATCAAAGTGGTTTAGTTACAGCAACTACATCTCCTTTTGGTCCTGGTGATGATGTTTGTTCACCAGCTCCTCGCGCGCTTGACTTTCTTTCATACGGATCTAATAGTGATCAAGTTAGGGGTATATCAGATCCTGCTGGTTTGCCACCTAATAGCGTTATTGACTCTATTGCAGTTTTGAATGATGCGCCAAGTATTTCAGGTTTAGAAGTCTTGAGACTAAATGGATGGAATCATGTTCCTGCTACTTCTGACGTAGAACACTCTAGCTTTGAAGCTGTATTACCTGGAGTTGAAGATCTAGTTGCATATTGGGATTGGATTGATGAATTTACAACTAGTGATGACCAAAGCTTTGTATTATTGAATAAAGCTCCAGCTACATCAGGCGTTCTTCCTCTTGATTTTATTGCTCCTAGACAAGGCGCTGGTCTCGGCGCAACATTTTCTGATGCTGGCAATACTGCGGATCCGGTTGTTCCATTTACGAATAAATCAATGATTCCTAATGAGACTTCCGTTCAGGGTGGACTTCTGACTGTTGCGCAAGATAGTAGTATTGGTCTATTTATTCCTCCGGGTAGTGGTGTTAATCATATTTTCCCACAAGGTAATCCAGGTAAAGAAGGATGGACTTGGTTGTATTGGGCGCAAGGTCCAGTAGAAATGGGATGGACCCATAAAACCAATGCGCTCTTTAATACCAAATATATTGAGAATAGAGGCGATTTCTCTAACTTTGATAATCCTGGTAATTATAATGCTGTTTATACAGGTAGTGGTGTAGCTACGCAGCAAGTATATTATTCTCCGACGGCTACTCCAATTAATCGCACTTTGCGCAGGATAGCGTCAGACGAATGGCATCTAGGAGTCATTATGTGGCAAACAGATGCTCCTATGGTGTATAGCTATTGGGATGGTAATTCATTACAATTTGCTGGTCAACGTCTATCACCAATATCTGGCTTTTCTAAAGAGGGGCATGTTGAAGGTCCTGATGTTAGCACCTTTAGGATTAGAAATGCTGTATCGATTATTAGCTCTGTTACTTCCAAATGGGGTCCAGTAGCAATTTATAATCGTATTCTAAGTGTCGCAGAAGTATCTGGTTGGGCATTGAGTGGCATTGATACTGTTCCAATTGTATCACCTATTAGCACAAACTTTAAACAAACTCTTGGTTATTGGCCACTAGATGCGTTCGTAAACTATGATCCAGGAGGCGTGTCTGGAACTCGACTAGATGATGAAAGCTGGTATCGTCATCACCTAACAAACATTAGTGGCGTATTTAGCTTTAATGAAGATCCTCTCAATATACGCACCGCAGATCAGTCCTTACAAGTTGATCTTAGCGGTTCGATGGTGTCTTTAGAGTCGGTCTTCACTGGCGCCAATCTTGATATGTCTAGCACTCAAGTAGTAGGATCTAGTGGATTCTCTATGGGTTGTTGGATGCATATACCATCTGGAGATTTAGAAACTGAAGGCAATGGTTCTAGTGGTTTGTTTGGTGAACACATGTTTATGGGTTGCTGGGATCAAGAGGTAGATTCTCGATCATGGTTCCTGGGCATGGTGGACAACAAGATTCGTGGACGTTTCATTCTAGATGACGGCACAGTGCGTGAATTAAGCACCGAACTGACTCCTCGTTTCAATGACGGTTTCTTTATTGGAATGGATTTACAGCCATCGGGCGGTGTTTTAAATGCACGTATATTCTATGCTGAAGAATTTACTGATGATGACATAGACTCTATTCATGAATCTAATTTTGGTGATTCAACAGATGTTCTTCAAGCTGTTGGACCAAGTGGTTTTAGTCTTCTAAATGCTCCTAATTTACAGTTTGGTTTTCCATCTGGAACTAGAATGAATAATCCATTCATTTATGCTGGCGCTCCAATTGTGTCAGACTGGGTGGGTATTAAGAAGGCTGGAATTAATGAGGTCATTTTAGGCTCGGGTTCTGTCTCAGCTTCAGATCCAGAAAATATTAGTCATTGGAAGTTTGATTTGCAAGGTTCACGTTTTGTTGACTTTGGTAAAGAACAAAACTTTGTGTTCCCAATTAATCAAGATGGTAATGAGATAGGTATTATTGGCGCTATTCATACTAGTGGTGTTGTCATTAGAAGACCGGAATACTATGATACGCTGCCATTTAACCCTCAGTCACGTCGTCTTGATTTAGGATCAGGTAATCAATCATGGACGTTCTTGAGTTGGGTATACCCACCAGCACCTTCATTGACAGATCGTCATTACATCATGGCTAAGAGTAATGGCTCGTCAGGTATTCAGATCTTTACACCCGCTGATAGCCTAAGAGCAACAGCTAATGCATCAGGCGTAATAACCTCTAGCGAGAATGGTAACCTAGCTCCAAATCAATGGAATCATTTAGCTATAGTATTTGACCGTGACAATAATGAGTTTACAACCATTGTTAATGGTCGTTATGCTGGCACGACCTTTGATACTCTAGTTGAAGTGCCGGTCAATAATTCTGGAATGGCTCTAGGTGGTCGTGGTGATCAAGAACTTAATGCATTACCTGGTGGTAGCGCGTTCTCTGGTTATCTAGATGATCCTATGATATTCTCTAGAGCTTTGACCCTACCAGAGGTTTCAGGTTTGGCTGCTAATAGCTACAATCATAATGATGGATTTACTGATTTTACAGGTGGTCCAGTTGGTATGTATGCAAGTGGCCTACCACAGTTCTTGATCTCTGGATTGATTGGTTCATTCTTGCATGGTTCAGCTCAAGACATTGAATTAATCGGTGGCTATGTAAGCGGCGTAGACGGTTTGTGTATTCCTTACGGTGGCTTTATTCATGGTAGAGCATTTGTGAGTGGTCAAATAGGAGCATTCTTGCATGGTTCACAACAAGCTAGTGGAATCTTTGGACACTTTGCTCATGGTGTAGATAGCTCTAGTGGTTTCTTTGGTCACTATCAATTTGGTGCATGTGAGGCTAATGGTGAATTTGATATCGTATTAAACTTTTCACTTGTCACTAATCAAGATTTTGATGCACGACTAGGTGTAGAAAAAACAAAGTTTATTGACTTTGATGCTAGGCTTGGAGTTATTAGAATTACTGCTCCACCAGAGTGCACGTTTGAAGCACCTTTGATTGGAGAGTTGGCATCTGGTATACCATTCGTATTAACAGTTCAAGGTAGTGGTATCGCGCTAGATGATAAACAGATTGTAACTACTCGCTTTACTTTCGCTGACTTTAAGGGTGCCGAGCAAGGCACATTAGTGAGCGGCATAGCTAACAGTGGATTGTTTGAAGCGCAACGTGAATTTGATACGCCAGGTTGGTATACGCTGAAGATAGAGATATTAGACAGCTTTGGATATGTTGCCACTTGTTGTCGTCCGTTCCTATTGCTACCATCAGGCTCAACATCAGGAGCATTTATCAATAGCTTACCGGGAATTTCAATTGAGAGTTCGGCTAATACAGGTAGCGCCATCAACAGTATTTCGTTTACACACACGGTGTCTGGATTGGATACAACTAGTGGACTACTAGAGTATACAGACTTTGCTGATCAACAAGAAAGTCTAGTCAACAGTTTGGAAATGCCAGTTGGCACTCAATTTACAGACTTTGTTCGTAGGCATGATTATACTATGCCTGGACGTTATTGTCCTGTATGGGCGGTTTCTGGCGAATTTGGTATCGTGTCTGATACTATCGCGGACGGAATTGATTATATAATATGACATGTTCAGGTGAACCAGGTGCAGTATTTGAATTCATAACCCGACCAGTTACTTATCCAAGGCAACCATTTCAGTTAGCTTCGGGCGAGTTTGTTCAGTTTGAATCCAGATTCTTTTCAATGTCAGCTTACAGTCTGTTGGCAGACAAGCGTCTGTTTACACTACAGGAATCTCACCCCATCCCGACTGGTGACGTCAAGTTATACATTAATAAAGATACCGCATTAGCTCCAGCTATCGAGCCTACTATTGCTGGTGATGAATATTTAGCTGGCACGCCTCATTATGTAGACTACGTCACCGACCTACGTTCTTTACTAGTTGAAGTAGCTAATCTCCATGCAGCGGATTCAGACTGGCCAGCAGTTCAATTCTTTCAAGAGTATATGAAGCTTGCCCGAGCTACGTATTCGGGTGATAGTGACGAAGTTCCTTTTGGTGATTTTGTGCATCCTGAGCCAGTTAATGATGTGCCATCTGGCTTTCTAGATCCACAGCCACGAGGTGATGGTTTGGAGTTGGGCGCACAACGACTGATGGATATTGATATGGACGAGGTTCAATATTCGCCGATCATTCGTCCCGCTAAGCGAGCATCAATATCTATTGATACCAACACACTGCCAGTGCAGCCTGTATTTCCCGCTGTGATTACACCACTAGGCGCAACTCCAACTCTAAACGATTTTGATAAAAACAACTACAACCAACTTGCACTTGGCGTGCATGCTTCTGGCGCCGGTCTATTAATCACTGGTGACGCACTAGTTGGTGGACCTCAGATTAGAGACACTGCTAATCCAACGCCATTAGATCTTACAGACCCCTCCCTTAAATTAATGAAGGGATCTGGTCAGCCAGGAGTAGACGAAGGAGCATATCAAGAGGATATTCCCTGGGCTCTATATCCAGCACAAAAAGAGCTTTGCAGTTACTATACACCATTGGTGGCTATCAACACTATTAACGCTTCGGGGCGGCAAGCTATTTTTGGTATCCCTACTTCTGAGTTAGAGAACAATACAGTATTACTTCTAAATGTATCTGAAGCAGGTTCGAGTGGACAACTAGTATCTAATTATCCTGCAAACTATCATGCTACTAGTGGTATTGATGCGAATGGTCACGCGCATAAAGGTTTACATGTTTGTAACAAATTGATTTATCCATTAGGAGGTCAGCACGCTATTGGATTTAGTCCTGTGAATGGTGAAAAGGTATTCATACATTATTATGATAGTGTAACTACTAGTTCAAAAGGTAGAACGTGGTCACAGTCTGGTCCTCAATATCAAAATGGTGATAACTTGTTTGGAAGAGGCGTAATAGTGACTCCGTTCGATGGAGGAACTAGTTCGATTATTAACTGGGCATCTAATACAAATATTTTTGCACCAGCATCTTGGGCGGAACTTAAGACAGAAGCATTGCAACCCCTTGTTTTCTTTGGTAACGCAAGTGTGAACTTTCAGACAGCAGATATTCAAGCAGGTTCTGATCGTGGAGTTATGTCACTTAAACAATATGCTCAATGGGGATTTATTGACACTATTGTTTTTCCTGATAAGGATCGTGCTCAAGGCGGGCAACGCAAAACAGTAACATTGAGTTCGACAATTCATAGTTACAAAGAAGGCATAGGTGATAATGGAGAATTTGCTTGGATTGAATTAGACGATTCTCCTGTAACGACTACCAGCGATGTTGTGTTTTTTGAAAATACATTTGGTGTTAATAATATTTTCGCATTCTTTTTTGATCGAAGACCTAATAATGGTTTCGTGCATGTGAATGGAGATATTTATGTGCAGTGGAGTATTGATACATTTTTCGGTGGCGGGTCAGCAGTGCGTAATAATTTGTTTGCACCTATTGGTGAATCAACCACCATACTCACACCATCAGTGGCACGTAGTGATGTAATTATTACTATTGGATTTTTTCCATCCTGGGCTCGTCGTCGCTATGTCACTACTAATACTCAAACTAATGTCCCACGAAATATAGACTTATCACCAGCTAAATCATCAACGATCTCATTTGATTCGGATTTATTCGCGACTGATGACGAGCGCACTACCTTTACGTCAGATATTAGCGAATTTGGCCAGCCAGTATGGGATCCAGACGAAGAGGTAAATTATATTTATTTCCTATGGAATGACGGTGTTCAAAGTAGGTTATTTTTCGCGCACATGAACACCAGTTTTGTAATTTTTAGAATTAATCAAGTTTCTGAGGGTGATGGCTTTTTATTTGGTAGGCCAGCCTTACTTTCCATTTAGTGTATAATAAACAGACTAGTCATCAGGAGAGGTATTTATGAACACTCTAACATTTTTAGCACCCTCTGGCGCTCCAGCTAGTGGCACTATTATTGAACAATTGGATCCACCGGGTAATCTCTCGGGGGCCAATCATGTAGGGTTTTTTGGAACAGGTGGTCCTCAGGGTGTGCCTTTTGCCATTATTGTTAATAAGTTTCAGGATAAGACCTTTATAACTAATACTAGTGGTGAGAATATAGGCGTGGAGCCATTTGGATTACTAGGTAGTGGGCAATTAAATAATACCAAGTTTGAAGATGAAAATTTGGCCAATGTTAATGGCGTAGCCGGTGTATCATTAAGTGGTATTCCACAATTATCTGGCACGCTTTTGGTGCGTTTCGTGCCATCAGGATCAACACCTGTTAGAACTCAAAATACGCTTCTTCGCACCGTCATTCTAAATGCAACTAGCGGAATTGATAACGTAGAGAGTGTTGTAATTGGTATGAAAATGCAAGGTTTTGAGCCTGGGGCAGATAATGCTTGGACTCAAACGGCTGGCGATGGTGCTCTAGATAATCGGATCTTCTTTGTTGATCATGATGTGCCAGATCTAGTGCATGATTTCTTTGTATCGCTTTCGGTTTCCCCGGAGGCGGTTGGTGAGCGTAACGATTTCGGGATGTTCTTCATCATCGAATTCCTATAAGATAAAGGACGGGATATGAACCTTAAGCAACAGGCTGAAGGGGCTCCTTATCACTTGGCGACAAGTTTAGAGGAGTGCCCCTTTGATAGATTTTGGGTAGTGTTACTAGATTCAGGTTTAGAAGTTTATGAGTCATGTGATGATCCTACGTTAGACGAACCCAGTTCATGGATGCGTCTCAAACAGTTTTGTGAAGACCATAATATAAAGCTTGCCAGTATGGCGTTTGCAAGCATGCCTTTGAATCCAGATAAACAAATCAATCTAGATCCCTTGGCAGATGGTTATTTTTATGCAAAACGAACACGTAATCTGATGGCAGGTAATCTAAACAT
>SDBT01003687.1_pt1 | contig 26337 bp, 25 predicted proteins | sample 2277101 | NCBI WGS metagenome assembly SDBT01 (sample SAMN10404973, study PRJNA504765) | marine sediment metagenome | isolation source: marine sediment core GS10_PC15, 103 cmbsf | place: Arctic Ocean: Southern Knipovich Ridge | collected 2010 | reverse complement strand
CTCGGGAGCCTCGGGGATCGCCGGTTGAGATTCCTCCGCCGGTTGGCTCTCCTCGGGCTCGTCGCGAGCTGCGACGGGCGGAGCCTCCGGAGTGGAAGCTCCTCGCCTCTGTCTCCGCGCCTTGTCCTTGGTGTCCTTGCGAGCTCGCTCACGCTCGATCTGCGCCTGTTCTTCGTCTACACGAACGGTCAAGAAACGCAGTACCCCATCGGTGACCCGGAGCCTCCGCTCCACCTCTGCCACCGTCTGGGTCTCGGCCTGGAGTTGACTCAACACGTAATAGCCTTCCCAGTGTTTGCCAATATGGTAGGCCAAGCGGCGCTTTCCCCAGGGATCCGTCTTTTCGATCTGGACTCCCTGCTTGGTCATGAAATCCTCGACCTGTCCGATCAAGGCCTCGGTAGCCTCTTCGTCCAGAGTGGGGTCGAGAATGTACATCAGCTCGTATCCTCTCATGGGTCCTCCTTACGGATAGATAGCCCTTTCGCTTTGGAAAGAGCAAGGAGCTTCAACTTTGCACGCGGTCACCGCTTCTCACCGTGACATTGTGCAACGACATCGCTTTGGCCAGCCCTTCGACCAAAACGGTTCGGGTGGCAGCCACCACGCGATCCAAAACTTCCTCCACAATCGATCTTTCTTCAGCGGCAAACGGCGCCAGCACGAACTCGGCAAGATCTTCCGGCTCGAAATCCGACCGGATGCCCAGCCGGACGCGGGCGATGTCTTCTCCACCAAGCATTTCGAGGACCGAAGCCAGTCCGAGGTGTCCGCCGTCGCCGCCACGCTCCCGGATCCGAATCGCACCCAGAGGCAACGCTATGTCATCCAAAAAAACCAGCACCTCGGCCGGGGTAAGGTTGCAGGTTCGAGCCAACTCGGCCACCGCCCTACCGCTCCGGTTCATGAACCCCTGCGGCTTGGCCAGAACAACGGGCTTGCCTCTAAGTTTGCCGCTGGCCACCAAGCTTTCGCTTTTTGTTCTGGCCAAGCCCCAGGTCGCTCTAAGCTCCTTGGCCAGCCGATCCACCACCTCGAAACCAAAATTATGGCGCGTCCCGACATAGCGGGCACCCGGGTTGCCCAGCCCAACGAGAAGCTGCACCCATCTGCCTCGACGTTGCCACCCGTGAGGGTGGATCTCGACGTCGTCCCAGGCCCTCGCCTAAGACTTCGGCGAGCTATCCTCCTCCTCGGTCTTTCCTTTCTTGATGACTTCAGGCTCGGTAGCCTCCTCCTCCTCTACCGGTACAGCCGCCGCTTCTTCCTCGACTTCCTCGACCTTCTTCGGCAGAATCACGTGGGCAATAACCACTCCGGGCTCGGTCTCCAGTGTTACCTTCTCTGGAAGTTTCAGATCACCGGCACGCATGAGTTGACCGAGGGCGAGGCCGGATACGTCCGCCGGGATGCCCTCCGGAATGTCCGTCGGCAGACAGGAGACATCCACCGAGCGGGCGACGAAATCCAAAATGCCACCCTCGTTCTTGACTCCCTCCGGGATCCCTTGAAGCTTGACGTGCACCGAGATCGTCATGACGGTATCCAACGCGATTCGGATCAAGTCCACATGCAGCAACTCGTGCTCGACCGGCTCTAGCTGATAGTCCTTGATCATCACGTTTTCAGTGCCTTTTGCGCCTTTGATCTGGATCCCGAAAATGGTATTCGTGCCGGCGTGAGATCGGAGAATTCCAACCAGCTCCGCGGAATTGACGGCGACCGCCACCGCGTCCTGATGCCGGCCGTAAATAACGGCAGGGACCATACCCTGGCCGCGCAAACGGCGGTTCGCTCCCTTTCCAAAGGAGGCCCGAGACTCTGCCTCGACGACCAAATTATCCATGAGCTTTCCTCTTTCTTACTCCTGACTTGAACGACTTGCGCCGGCAATGGCGGCAAGGCGAATCGTGGGATAGCGGCTTTACCTTTCGCAATCAGACGAAGAGCGAGCTGACCGAGGTTTCGTCGTGAACGCTTTGAATCGCCTTTCCAAGGAGCACCGCCACCGACAACACTTTGATCTTCGGACAAGCGGCCTTCTCGGGTGACAAGGGGACAGAGTCGGTAACGATGAGCTGCTCGATCTCGGAGTCCATCACTCGCTCTACCGCCTGGCCGGATAAAACCGCGTGGGTACAACAGGCCAGGACGCGCTCGGCTTTGGCTTCCAGGAGGGCTTCAGCCGCTTTGACCAAAGTCCCGGCCGAGTCTACGATATCGTCCACGATAAGCGGGGTCTTGCCTTCCACATCGCCGATCACACGGATCGTCTCGATTTGGTTGTGGTCCCCTCTCCGTTTGTCCATAACCGCCAGAGAAACGTCGAGCCTTTTAGCGTAAGCGCGAGCTCGTTCCACCCCTCCTGCGTCCGGCGAGACAATCACCAGATTGGAAAGACTCAGGGAATCCAGATACTCCAGCACGACCGGGGCCGCAAACAAATGATCCACTGGAATATCAAAAAATCCCTGGATTTGCCCGGCATGCAGATCCATGGTGATGACCCGGCTGGTGCCCGCTTTGGACAACAAATCGGCCACCAGCTTGGCCGAGATCGGAACCCGAGGCTTGTCCTTTCTATCCTGCCGCCCGTAGCCGTAATAGGGCAAGACGGCGGTAATCCGGTTGGCCGAGGACCTCTTGAAAGCGTCGATCATGATAAGCAGTTCCATGAGGTTCTCGTTGACCGGAGGGGCGGTGGGCTGAACCACGAAAACATCGGCGCCACGGATGTTCTCCAGTATCTGGTAGCAGATCTCGCTGTCGGCAAAGCGGACCAGCTCCGTGTTGCCCAGCGGCACGTTGAGGTGGCCGGCTATTCTTTTCACCAACCCCGGATTGCAACTTCCGCCGAATACCCTCAGAGCCCCCACCATTGGCATCCCTCAGTGTTTTACAGTTCCCTGCGTATTAACTATAACTTGAACCGATCCGTTGGCCTCTTCGAGTGGCTGGGGCGGAAGGATTCGAACCTTCGAATACGGGATCCAAAGTCCCGCGCCTTACCGCTTGGCGACGCCCCATCCCTTGCATCATCGGGGCCCCCGGAGCGCGACCTCGACCCGTTCACCCAACGAGAGAGGGCCGCACCCTAAGCTCCGCCGGCGCCTTCTCCCACGTCCGAGGTGGCCCCGTTCGACTCATCGCTCAAAAGCTCTCGCTGTGCGAGATCCGCCGCCCCCGATACCTCTGCCTGGTAACGGGCCAGGACCTTTTCCTCCATCATTCGCCTGGTCTCACTATTGAGCGGGTGTGCAATGTCACGGAAGGTCCCGTCCTTTCTTTTTTTGCTGGGCATGGAAATGAAAAGCCCCTTGGGCCCATTGATAATTTTGATGTCACTTATGACGAAGCAGTTGTCGAGAATGATAGACACGAATGCTTTGAGCTTCTCGTCCTCAACGGGGAACACACGCACCTCGGTGATTTCCATGGAAGCCTCCCTCCTTCAGGGTTCGCTGGAGTGGCTCGGTCGTGATTCCAGTCGCCTCTCCCAATAGTCCTGTCGCATTAGCGTGCGAGTTGCGATGGCGCGGATTCCCCGCACCGCCAGGCTGCGCGCCGCGGAACGAGCCACCGCCTCGTCATGAAAAATTCCAAAGACGGCGGAGCCACTGCCCGACATCGAGGACATGAATGCCCCCAGCCCAAGAAGGATTTCTTTGTATTCCTGGATAGCAGGAGAGTACTCATGGGTTGCGGATTCCAGATCGTTACCTAAGTCTCGAAGCTCATCCCTCCCGCCCAAAGACAGCGCAAAGGAATGAAGTTTAAGACTCGATTCGCGCTTTGTCAATATCAAATTATGAAAGGCCTCGGCGGTGGAGATTGCGAAGTCCGGCAGTATCAAGACGATCGGCATGTCGAGCCGGCAATCCAAAGGGTAAACTTCCTCGCCCCGCCCGATGCCCAGGGCGGTTCCCCCGGTCAGGAAAAACGGCACATCCATGCCGATTTCCGTCCCCAGGCGACAAAGAGCCGCAGTGGAGAAGCCGCCTTTCCAGAGCTCGTTGAGCGCCAGGAGGGTCATTGCCGCATCGGCGCTGCCTCCTCCCAGGCCCCGCCCGACCGGGATCTGCTTGTCCAGCTCGATACGTACACCTTGCCGGGTCCCGATTTCTCCGGCTAGAGCCTGGGCCGCTTTGACCACAAGGTTGTCGGAGCCTCGGGGTATCTCGGGATGTTCAACAACCAGCTCGACACCTCCATGGAAGGGCTCGAAACTCAAACGGTCGTAGAGGTCAACGGTTTGGAAGATGGTGCGGAGCTCATGATAGCCGTCCTGGCGGCGGAAGAGCACTTCCAGACCGAGATTCACTTTGGCGTAGGCGCGGAGTCTCACCGGCTCGTTGTCACGAAAAAAGCTTCGCCGCCGATCTGTGCAAGCTCGAGTTGGGTGGCCTCTTCGGGCACCTCGACGATAAACGCTTCCGGATGCAGTCTCACATTGACATCGAGATCTTCGACCCTGAGGACGGCTTGAAGCTTTTCGTTGGCGAGCTCGATTCGGTCCGGGGCCGGCCGACCGGCCGCCCTCCAGCTCGTGGGGTATGAGACTCGGTAATCCGCTCGCCGGACCGATTTCACTTGGGAGTCTTCCAGCTCGACCTTGATTTCGCCGAGCTCGATTCGCGTCACGCCGTCCTCCCTCACCGCAGCCACCGGACGCAGGCCGTCCAGGGGTAGTCCGCTGCCAGACAAAGCAGCTATGACCTCTCTAGCGGTCAGCTCCACTCCCATCAACGCTCCCACGACTCGTTCCACCTGGGTTTCCCGCACGAACTCTCGGCGTCCCGGAAACCAAACAAGGATTTCGTCCTCGGAAGCGACGGCAACCCACCGGGTCGAACCGAAAGCACCCATGAGCTCCACTCGGACGCGATCGGGGCGCTCGAAAACAATCAGCTGAGTCACGCTGAATCGGCCGTCCGGCCCTTTGCCGCGGACTTTCAGTACAGCTTGATATCGCGCCACCCCTCGAGCCTCGACTTCGACCTCTTCCAGCATCCGTGCCGCCTCTTCGGCAGGTAAGGGAACCGCCACTCTCGACGGGGTCGACCGACGGTGACAGGCGTCGCTGGTGACGAGGATCGCCAGGCCGAGCAGGGCAATGGACAGCTGCTCGAGTGGCTGGGCAAGGCGCGCCGAAGAGCTACCGGTTCGCTTGGGCTCGTTCAATTTTGCGAGACACCTCTTCTTTCTCCAGCTCTTCATCATCATCTTGCTCGAGGGCCTTTTCCCAGGAGCGGATGGCCTCATCGCGCTTTCCTCGGCGGTAGTAAACGTCCCCGAGATGATCATATACGACCCCGGTAAGACGTAAGCCCTTAATCGCCTTGAGAATGTTTTCCTCCGCGAGGTCGAGCTGATCGAGCTTGAAGTAAGCCCAACCCAAGCTGTCCAAATAAGCCCCATTGTAGGGGTCCAGGGCGACGGCGCGCTGTATGTAGTCCAGAGATTCCTCGAGTCGGACTCCCCGGTCGGCCAACATATAGCCCAGGTAGTTCAAAGCGGGGGCGTTGTCTGAAGACACCTCCAGCACCTTCTTGAACATCTCTTCGGCTTCGTCGTAATTCCCTTGCCTTTCCAGAACCGCGCCTAGCTGAAAGGAAAGCCGATCGCTCTCCACAGAGTTCGCGAGCGTATCCTTCAGGAACTGCTCGGCTTCCGCATACCGGTACTGCCGCTGGTAAAGCTCTGCCACCGCACCCGCTATGAACTCTGCGTTGGTTGTTTTCTCCACGAGGTCGAGGAGCTTATCCACTGCCTCTTGCTTGCGGCCTTGCTCGTACACAATCTGAGCGTCAAGGATTTGAAGCCGCTCATCTTCTGAAAAACGGGTGAGAGCCTGCCGGCAGACCTCGGCGGCTCGGTCGGTTTCCTCTGCGGCCAAAAGCGATTGAACGAGGGCCGCTTCGAAGCGGACGTCGTCCGGTGTCACGTCCCGCGCCTTCTCGAACGCTTCGATGGCGGCCGAATGGTCGTCCAGCTCTTGACGGGCCAAGCCGAACTGAATGAGATACTCGGCTCGCTGGCCCGTGGGGTAGGCGCTCTCGGGCATCGACAAAAGTCCATCGAGCTCGATGGATGCCGCAGGATAATCCCGCATGTCTTGATAGACGCCGGCCAAAGCGGCGCGTGCGCGTACGCTTCCCGGCTTGGCTTCCAAGACTCTCTGGAGCAGGGCCTGGGCCACTTCGAGCTCTCTGAGGTTTCGACGAACGAGGGCTAAACCCAGGAGTGCTTCCAGATTCTCGTCTTCTGCTTCGAGAACCCGTTCGAATTGAGCGGCGGAAGGCTCCAGCTCTCCGCTGTAAGCCAGCGCGTAAGCAAATTGCAATCGTAGGCGCGAGTCCCGGGGGGTGAGCTCCAGCGCCTCGCGGTAAACGGTCGTCGCCTGCTCGAACTCTCCCAGCTCCGTCAAGACTCTGCCAAGCTCCAATCGGCTTGATTGGTGACGCGGCTCGACCTCGACGGCTCCCTGAAGCAGCTCCGCAGCCCGGCCCAGATCCCCTTTCTCTTTGGCCACCTGCGCCAACCGGTACATGGCATAGTAGGAGTCGGGCGCGTACTCGAGAATAGCCTCCAGTTGAGCGGTCGCTGCCTCGTTCTCACCCAGCATGAAGCGGAGCTCCGCCAACCGCTGGCGGCTCTCCACGTCGCTCGGCTCCAGGCGAATGGTTTGTTGAAACTCCTCGATTGCCTTGCCGATGAGTCCTTCGTCCGATCGAGCCCGGGCAAGCTGGATGTAGAGATTGCCCAGGAGCCGATGCGCCTGCCCAAGCTCGGAATCGAGCTCCAAGGCGCGATTCGCACTCTTCACCGCTTCGCCTGCTTGGTTGGTGTTTGCGAAAAGCTCCGCCAGAGCTAGATGGGGGTATGCAGCGGCAGGGTCTTTTTCGACGGCTTTCTGGTAATGGGACAGTGACAGCTCAGCATGCCCCTCCATCTCGTGCATCCGTCCCAAGCAATACAGGTAATAGCCTTCAGCGCGATTATCCACCTGTGCCCCTGCTGGAAAACTCATTAAGAGCCCCACAAAGATCCAGCCGAGTGTTTTCACTTGCATTCGCCTTTCGCCATTATCGAACTCCCGCCAACGCATTGTCAATGAAACGGCCCGCCAAGCTCCAAACTCCTAATGTCCATTGTAGCGTGGAGGCCAAGCTTTTTGTTGTTTCTAGAAACAATATCACCGCCGAGGTGCAAAGAGCGCGCAGGAGCGCAGAGAAGGAAACATGATTGACAGACATTAGCTCAGGTTGTTATAAGCTTAGCTGCGGAGAGGGAGCTCATGGCACTACACCCCGAACTTCTGGAAATACTGGCTTGTCCGGTCTGTAAGACACCGGTGAAACTGGTGAACGAGGGCGCGGCCCTCAAGTGCGGCGCCTGTTACCGGGTGTATCCCATTCGTGAAGATATTCCCATCATGCTCGTCGATGAGGCGACTATCGAGCAACCCGAGAACGACAATCCCCAGGCTTGAGCCGGGGGAATCTCTCTGAATGACCAACCGCCTGGCCGCATTGGCGTCAAAACCTTCGAGCCTGGTTTATGCGATCGGATTCTGGCTGGCGCTCATCCAAATCTCGATTGCCGCTTCACAAATCGTTCTGACCGTTGTCCTCGCCCTTTGGGTCTACCAGATCATCACCGGAACGCAGAAACCGGCGCGACTTCCACTGGACGTCCCGCTGGGCCTTTTCGTGGCGCTCAGTTTGCTATCTGCATCGTTCTCGTTTGATCCCGCTGCCAGCCTGACCGACACCAAGAAGCTGCTTCTCTTCTCAGTGCTCTACATCGTGGTTAGTGTATTTCGTCGCCCCTCGACTGCGGAGAAAATGATTCTGCTCTTGATCGTAGTCGCCGACTTAGCGGCACTGGTGAGCCTTTGGCAGTACTTCTTCGGGGACCTGGGAGATCTCAACCACCGCCTCCGGGGTTTCATGAGCCACTATATGACCTTTTCCGGTCTTCTCATGGGGGTCGGCGTTTTGACGTTGGCGCAGCTTCTCTTCAGGGGCAAACGACGGCTGTTCCTCCTGGCCAGTCTCGGCTTGATTTTGATGGTTTTACTCCTTTCTCTGACCCGTAGCGCCTGGGTTGGATTCTCCGCCGCGGCCGTCTTGCTCCTTTTCCTTCGAGACCGAAGATTGTTGATAGCTCTTCCACTTCTCACTCTGGCGGTGGCAGTTTCAGTACCCACGTGGGTCCCTACAGAGGTTCAGATGCGGTTTCGCTCCTTCGTCAGCCCGGACCGTTCCAGCCAAGACCGCTACTACATGCTTCAGAGTGGGCTCCGCATGTCGGCGAATCACCCTTGGCTCGGAGTGGGTCCGGATATGGTCGGCCTCGTTTATCCCATCTACAAAGTAGAAGGCGCTCCCCACCAGGAAAACGTCCATTTGCACAACAACCTGGCTCAAATTGCCGCGGAACGAGGCTTGCTATGCTTGGCGGCCTGGCTGTGGTTTATGGCTACCTTTCTAGTAGTAAGTGTTCGTGCCTACCGCCACTCTGACGGCAACCGCGGAGACCGGGCCTTGGCGGCCGGGGCTCTCGCTGTGCTGGTGTCGGGCCTGGTGGCGGGACTCTTCGAGTACAATTTCGGCGATTCGGAGTACCTCATGATGTTTCTGTTCGTAATGGCTATCCCGTTTCTGCTCGAACGAAACCGAGTGGCCTCGGTGACGCCATGAATGCCATCTCGATTCGACGAACCTCGGCTCTTCTCAAAGCCGGTCGCGGCAGCGAAATCGCTGTCGTAGGTGATGTGATGTTGGATCAGTTCGTCTGGGGCCGCGTTTCCCGAATTTCCCCGGAGGCGCCCGTCCCGATCGTCGAGGTGACCCACGAGAGCTTTCACCTCGGTGGCGCCGCCAATGTAGCGGCAAACCTCGCCTGCCTCGGCGCCGTCCCCCAGCTCGTCGGAGTCCTGGGAGAAGACGAGGCGGCTTCTCGCTTGATCACGGTGCTCGGGGAAACCGGAATCCAGAAGGCGGCTCTGGTGGTGGATTCGGCGCGCCCCACCACAGTCAAGACCCGCACCATTGCTCACAGCCAGCAACTGGTGCGAACCGACCGGGAATCAAAGCAAGACATCGCTCCGGCCACCGAAGACGAAATACTGGCAAAAGTCTCCGCGGCCTTGAAAGGATGCGCCGCCTTGGTTTTATCCGACTACAGCAAAGGAGCTCTGACCCACCGTGTGCTGAGACGTTCCATCGCGCTGGCGCGCAGGAGGAAGATACCGGTTCTGGTAGACCCCAAGCTCAAGAACTTTCCCGCCTATCGGAGGGTGAATCTGATCACCCCCAATACTTCGGAAGCGGAAGAGGTGACCCACCAGCCCATCGAGGGGCCCGAAGACCTCGAACGAGCGGCGAAGTTGATTCTCTCCTCACTTTGTTGCGACGGCGTTCTCATCACTCGAGGCGAGCAAGGCATGTCGCTCTATCAGCAGCGTAAGTTGGCGGTACATATCGGCGCCACCGCACGCGAAGTCTTCGACGTTACCGGAGCGGGCGACACCGTCATCGCCACCGCCGCCTTCGTTTTGGCTGCCGGCGGAACCTACAAGGAAGCGGCGGCACTCGCCAATCAAGCCGCCGGAATCGTGGTCGGGAAGTTGGGCACGGCCACCACCGAGCCCGACGAGATCCTTCAGTCGTTGCAATAAGAAAAAGCTGACAGAAGGGGGAAAAAGGGGATAGGTGCCTTTTTTATCATGGAAAATAGGACAATGAGAAAAAGGGGACAGACCCCTTTTTCTCATTTAGTGCCGGAAGTGCCGGTTACCGGTGAAAACCATTGCCAGGTTCCTTTCGTTGGCTGCAGAAATCACCTCTTCGTCGCGAATGGAGCCTCCCGGCTGAATGATGGCGGTAACTCCCGCCTCGGCCAGCACGTCCACCCCATCGCGGAAGGGAAAGAAGGCATCGGAAGCCGCCACCGCCCCTTCGAGCGAGATACGGGCCTTTTTGACCGCCAGATGGCAGGAGTCCACCCGGCTCATCTGGCCGGCCCCGACCCCAACCGTCGCACCTTCCTTGACCACCAGAATGGCGTTGGATTTGATGTGCTTGACCACTTTCCAGGCAAACTGAAGCGATTCCATCTCTGCGTCGCTGGGCTTGCGCTCGGTCGGAGTCTCCAGACCCGCCAGATCGGAAATCCGATCCCAATCCTGAACCAGCAACCCCCCAACCACCCGGCACAGATTGTGACCGCCCCATTCCGATTGCGATGGATCGTCTAGGATCAGGATCCGAAGGTTCTTCTTTTCCTTCAAGGTCTCGAGCGCATCGGGCTCGATGGCGGGAGCAATCACCGCCTCGAGGAAAGTCGAGCTCAACTCCTTGGCGACCGCTGAATCCACCGGTCGGTTGAGGGCGACAATGCCGCCGAATGAGGAGACTGGGTCGGCCTCCCGAGCTCGGACATAAGCATCCACAAGAGAGCTCCCAACAGCGGCCCCGCAAGGGTTGGTGTGTTTGATAACCACTGCCGCGGTTTGCTCGAACTCGCAAGCCAAACGCCAAGCCGAATCCAGATCGAGAATATTGTTGTAGGAAAGCTCTTTCCCACCCAGCTTCCGAGCACCGGCCACCGCCTCTGGTGCTCCCGTTGCCGCCCGATAAAAAGCGGCACGCTGGTGTGGATTTTCACCATAACGGAGGTCTTGTACTTTTTCGAAGGTGAGCGACAGGCTTGCCGGAAAGGTGGCGTCCAGTTCCGCCACCTCCAAGTTCTCGTCACGAGAGTCGAGCTGGCTCATGTAAGCGGCAATCGCCGCCTCGTACCGGGCACTGGCGCGGAAAGCCTTGACCGCCAAATAAAGGCGGGTAGCCAAGTCGAGCCCCTCATCGAGCTTGCCGAGCAGGAGGGAGTAGTCTCTGGGATCCACCACCGGCAGCACATGCTGAAAGTTCTTCGCCGCGGCACGCAGCATGGAAGGTCCACCGATGTCGATATTCTCGATGACTTCCCCCACCGAGCATTTCTCCGCCACTTTGGCTTCAAAAGGGTAAAAGTTCACCGCCACCACATCGATGGGAACGATCTGGTGGCCGGCGAGCTCTTCGAGATCGGAGGCCACATCACGGCGAGCGAGAATTCCACCGTGGATGACCGGATGCAGGGTCTTGACCCGTCCGGCGAGAATCTCTGGAAAACCAGTAGCCTCGGCCACCCGAGTCGCGGGAACCGACTCCGCCTCGAGAGCATTCGCGGTCCCCCCGCTGGAAACGATCTCGAATCCTCGATCGACCAGACCCCTCGCAAAAGCGACCAATCCAACTTTATTCGCCACACTCAACAAGGCGCGACGCGCCGTTTTGTTGGAATCCATCATTGCTGTTACCTGTTTGATTTGGAGGTTATGAAGCGCTGGGGAGGGTTGTCCCCAAAGAAACGGTAGCCGGTTAAATCTCCGTTGGCCTGCACCCAAGCGGCAAGCCAAAGGTAAGAGGCGGCGGTCACCCCTCGCGAGTACCCCAATGAAACTTCAGCGAAAGGCACCGAACGAAAGTCGAACTCGGTGGCCGGAATCAATGCACCTTCCTTCCAAAAAGCCTTTGCCAGCCGCTCCACCGAACCATCGGTAGCATGGGCAACCCGATCGAGAAGCAATGGCACCGACGCTCCTTGAAGCGTAGAGGGCAAGCTGCGGTCGTAAACGAGGGGAATCTCTCCGAGATGGAGAGTGACGAACCGGTGAAGCTCGGCCGAAGCCCGCGCCAAGCGCGGCTTGCCGGCACCGATGACACTCGGGTCGGCCAGATCGGCGGCGATTCGGAGGAGCTTTCCCAGCTCGAAGGCGACATCTCGGAAAGGCTGCTGCTGGTCCACCAATTTCGCCACCGCCGCAACCCGTCTCTCGACGGCCCGGGCGGTACCTTCGCTCAATCCTCCACTCAAACCGTCCCGCGCCAGACTCGAAGCCATTTGACCTTCCAAGCGGTACACTCCACCCAGCAGGTGCTCATCGTTTCGCCACAGCACACGAGCCAGCGATGGCGGCATCAGCCGAAGCGTGTCGTAGACCATGCTTCGGTAGGCGTCGGCCGGCCAGCCATGCGAGACGACGGGTAGGCCGATCAGGAACAAGCCTAGAAAGGGGAAAACCCGTCGCAGGCTCACTTCTTTCGCCTGGCCACCAAAGAGATCTTGCCATCCTTGGTCGAGACGCCGAAGTCCACGTCATAGCCCTGTTGGGAACGAACTTTCTCGGATTGCTTTTCGAGATGGCGTCGGAAGCTGTCGTAGTTGAGTTGTTTCGTACCTTGCCCGACCTTCTCCTTTGCGGCAACATAGCTGTCGAACACCACTCGGAATTTATCCGCTTTTTCCTTTGCGGCCTGTGGCGGGGTCGAAGGCACAACCCTCCGGGAGCGCTCCTCCCGGCCGGAGGGTGATCTTCCCTCCTCTTTGATCCGCATCCGCCGTTCCCACATTTCCGTGTAAACGTTGAACTTGGACTGGTGCATCTGAAAAACCGACTGTTCGGCCAAGGCCCGAGGGGGAGCGCGGTTGTACTTCTTGATGACGTTTTCCACGACCTTTCGCGTCGCCCAGGGAGGTAGTTTGAGCGCACCGGCAAACCATTGCTCGTACTCGGTCTCGAGTTGCTTCATTCGCTCTTTGAGCAGCCTCATGTCCTCTTCAAAGCCCACCACCGCCTCCAGTCATTAAGTCGAACCTTCGTCCTTCCAAAAAAACCAGAAGAAAGAAAGCCACAGCTCCCGAGCATAAGGCACTTTCTTGTCTTTGATGAGAATCTCGCAGCTCGGGTAGTCCCCGACCCATGCATAGAGTCGATGGAGGTCTTGTACCTGCTCGATCGTGTAGGCGGCGTAGTGACGCAACCATCGGTCGCTGCCCTCGCACCGGTACCGGAGGGCACGCTCGGCTAACGCTACCGCCTCCGGATAGTCTGGATCGTCTGAAGGACCGAACACCACGGTAACGCTGAAATCGCGCGGGGCCCGATCCGGGTAGAGGATCTCCACCATCCGAGAATCCAAATGGGAAATATCCTTTTCGGGGCGCTCTATAATCTCGGGAAGACGTTCGATGTAATTTTTTGTCCGTTCTTCGGCCATGATCCGCAGTATGCTAGAATGCTACCTGCAAACGCTAAGTGTTGTCAAAGACAGCAGTTTCCTAGAAAACCTACCATGAGCACCGACCGCGGGGACTCCCTCCATGCAGTGCTTCGGCAACTGCCGAGTGTTGAGCGCCTGATTGCCGGAGACGACTTCCGCGTCATGGCGGAGGAGTTCGGCCGAGCGGAGCTGGTCACCGCCAGCCGTTCGGTTCTGGAGGATCTGCGCCGGTTGGCGGGAGAAGGCCGAATCCACGGTCCGGAAAAGTTTCGCTCCGCCCTCGACGCCATTGCAATCTCGGTCAGAGCTCGACTCGAAGCTCGAACCGCTTCCACCTTGATACCGCTGATCAACGCGACCGGCATCATCCTTCACACCAACCTGGGCCGGGCTCCTTTGTCCAAGCCGGCCGTCGAGGCTTTGAACCGGATGGCCTCGGGCTACAGCAGTCTCGAGCTCGATCTCGCGAGCGGCAAGCGCGGGCAGCGTGAACGCCACGCCGCAAGGCCCCTGGCTCGGTTGTTTCCCGGCTTTGACGCGCTGGTCGTCAACAACAACGCCGCAGCGGTACTGCTGGTACTCAACTCCTTTGCCTCGGAGCGAGAAGTGATCATCTCGCGCGGAGAATTAGTGGAGATCGGCGGGTCGTTTCGCATCCCTGAGATTCTGGCGCGAAGCGGCGCTCGATTACGCGAGGTTGGAACCACCAATAAAACTCGAATCGCCGACTACGAGGCGGCGCTCGGCCCGACCACCGGCGCTATTTTGCGCGTGCACCTCTCCAACTTCAAAATGATCGGCTTCACGGCAAGCGCCACCACCGAAGAGCTCGTCCGACTGGGTCGAGCCCACCGTCTCCCGGTCATCGAGGACTTTGGCAGCGGAAACCTTCTTCGCCTCGACGCTCACGGTTTGCCGAATGAGCCCACCGTCAAGGACAGCTTGGAGAAAGGAGTCGACCTGGTGACGTTTTCCGGAGATAAGCTCCTCGGGGGTCCTCAAGCGGGGATCCTCGTGGGATCGGCCGAGCGGGTCGACGTTTGTCGGAAAAATCCGCTCACCCGAGCGCTGCGAGTCGATAAGCTCACTTACTCGGCCATCGAGGCAACGCTGGCCGCTTACGTGAAGGGAAAAGCGACTCGAGAGATCCCTGTACTGAAGATGCTTACAGCAAGCGCCCATGAGATTGAGTCCCGCTCCCGTCACTTCGTGGCCCAGGCTAAACCACCCGAGGGTCTCGAGCTCTCGGTCGTGGCCGGCTCCTCCAAGGTGGGAGGTGGAGCTGCGCCCGAAGAGGAGATACCGACTTTCCTGATCTCGATATCCTCTGCCCGTCTATCGGCTCAACAGATACTGGAGGGATTGCGGGCTCACCAGGTCCCCGTCATCGCCAGGATTGCCGAAGACCGGGTTTTGCTGGATCTCCGAACCGTGCTTGCCGACCAAGAACCCATCCTGGCTTCGGCGCTAACACGGTTAAAAGAACTCTAGCGCCGCCCGACGTACCAAGACCAGCCAGGGCTCGGGCAGGATACCCACAAGCAGTACCGCGAAAGAGACTGCCAGGAGAGCGAGCTTCGAGCCGATTGCCAGCGCCCGCCCCTCCGGCGCCGATGCGGGAGCTTGCTGGTAGAGGGTGAGCAGGATCCTCAGATAGCAATACACACCGAGAAAGGAGCCGCTGAGACTTATTGCCACAAGGAGAAAGGTATCCGCCGCCAACGCAGCCTCGAACAAATAGAACCTGGCAACGAAACCGGCCGCCGGAGGCAAGCCGGCAAGCGAAACCAGGAAGAGACTCATGGCCAATCCAGAAAAGGGCTGGGTCCAGATCAATCCTCGCCATATCCCGTGGTCCGCTTCGACATTCGACGCCACAATACAGGCCCCCAGGCTCATGAGGGTGACTACGAGCAGGTAGAGGAGAACCGAAGACCGCGCCTCTACACCGCCCGCTGCAACCCCCAGCGAGAGATAGCCGCCGTGAGCCAAACCACAAAACACCAGAGGGCGCCACACGCCGCGATTGCAAAGCCCGATTGCGTTTCCGACCATCACGCCCAGCACCGAGGCCACCCCGGCAATGACCGTCATCGGCTCGGCCAGGCTCAAGAGCCAGCCGCTACTGCGCAGCAAGACGCCAAAAACCGCTACTTGCATCAGGATCGCAAAAACCCCTATCAAGGCGGAACTCGCCTGGCCGGTTGCTGCAGCGCGGGAGGCGAGCATCGCCAGGCTCGAGAGAAATCCGACGACTAAAAGCATCAGGGCGATCACCGGAGCCGCTCCCATCGGGCTCGCGAGGCTCGCCAGGCCCGCTTCCATTCCCGCCAAGTCGAGCGTCCTCAACGTCGCAAAGAACAGAGCCAATCCGAGAAGGATCAAAGTCGATGGGACCCAGTTGGTGGGCGAAAAAAAACCTTCGAGGAGTTTTCCGCCGCCCCGGCGGGAAACAACGTGAGCGCCAAGAAGCAGAAACTCGAAGGATACGAAGATCACCACCAGGTTTCGCGACGAGACCATCAGCAACATTCCCGCCACGGATAGGACAAACCACCCTACAAGCTTCGCAAAGCGGTTCGAGTCGAGCTCATGGCTCTTTCGTTGCGCAACCAGTACCGGCATGGCGAGCGCAAGGCCTGAAAGGATGACCAGGTTCAGCAACTGTCCCAGCCGATCGGAGGTCACCCAACCGAGCTCGCTCGAACGGTATCCCCAGAGGCGAAAGCAAGCCATCGCCGATCCGATGATCCCCGTCCAGGCCAGCAGGGAGACAACCCGGTGCCCGCGTGGAGAACTGGCGCTGGCGGCCAAGACGAGGAGACCGACTGCGGTGACCAAGAGGATGAGAACGGGGATGAACGCTGCAGCCAATCCGCTTCACTCCGGAAAAACCGCGCCGCTTGCGGCACGGGAGACGAAAACCTCCACCGAGCGTTCGGTGAATCCCAGCAAGCTTTGTGGCGAGAGTCCCATCCACAGGATCACCAAGACGAGAGGTGTTAGGGCAATCAACTCGCACCCCCCCAAGCCGAGCCGGCCGCGATGGTTCCTACGGGTAAGGGGCCCGAGCATCGTCTCCTTGTACATCTTGAGTATAGAAACCGCGGCAATAAGGACGCCCAATCCTGCGGCGGCGGCCAGACGGGGTGACGAGTCGATGCAAGCCTCGAGGATCCGGGCGATGCCGACGAAGCCATTGAGACCGGGAACACCGATCCAGGCCAGCGCCGTCAAAAAGAACAAAATACCGAACAGGGGCATGACCCGCAAGAGGCCACCCAGCTCTCCAACCTGATAGGTGCCCCATCTCTTGTGGAGCATTTCAATCAAGAGGAGATAGGCCGCCACCAACAACCCATGACTCCAAATCAGGTAGAGAGCACCTTCCACACCAACGGATCGAAAAGAGAATATTCCCAAAGTCACCAGGCCCATGTGAACCACGTTGAGAAAACCCAGCCGCCGTTTCATGGAGCCCTCGAGACAAGACCAGACGGCGCCCAAGAGGATGCCCACCACCGACAGAGTTACGATCGCCGTTTCATAGGAACGCGCCGCCTGCGGGAACAGAGGCACCGCAAAGCGTAACAAGCCGAAGGCGCCCAGTTTGAGGAAGATTCCGGCCAGGATCACACCGCCGCCGGCCGGTGCATTGGCCAGCGCATCGGGGTGCCAAAGGTGGAACGGGGGCAAAGCCATTTGAACCGCGAAACCGAGAAAAGCCGCCAGGAAGAGCCCGTTTTGTGTAGCGGGCTCGAGCACGAGGCCCGTCCAGAGACGCAAATCGAAGCTCGGGCCACCCGATTGAATGTTATGAATGTGGCTGCAAACAAGGATGACCGCCAGTACGAGAAAATTCCCTGCCATGGTATAGGCAAGGAACTTGATGGCGGCGGTTCCGCGCCCGTTGCCCCAACACTCGATCAGCAAGGCAATCGGAACCAGCAATGCCGTCCAAAAGACGTAGAGAAGCAAGGCGTCCAGCGCCATGAAAAACCCGAGTATCAGGGCCTCGATGACCAACAGGTGAACGAAGTAGGCCGCGGCCTTATCACGGACCGACTGCCATCCGGAAAGGACTAGCAGCGGCACGAGGAAGGTGGTTAACAGAATCAAAAATAAGCTGATTCCATCCACTCCCAAGACAAAGGAGGCTCCCAGGCTCGGGATCCAGGGAAGGGAGTCGACCATTTGATAGTCGGCGCGGGAAGCGTCGAAGCGAGCCCAGACGAGGAGTGATACAAACAATGTGAGCAACGAGCTTACGAAAGCAATGACTCGCGCCCGCGGGGCTCGTCGTCCTAGAAGAGAAAGAACAATCGCACCTGCCGCAGGGGTTATCAAGCAGAGACTGAGAAGGCCCATCGTCAGCGTGGGGTCGCGAGAAGGAGGCACTATAGACGATGGCTCTCCAAAGTGTCAACCCGGCGCAGTGACAGCTGTCGATCGCATGACTTGACACCATGGCACCGCGGGTAGAAAATGAACAAGGAGTATAAGTTAGGCACGGTCGGTGAGGTGTGCTCCGTTGGAGTCTCCTCATTTTATAGGTGCTTTGTGGCTGGAGCGCCACCCCTACGGGCTATGATAACTGGTTTCAACACCGACGTGGAGTACAAAGGCGTGACTTTCCATGTCCAAACAGAAGACAAGGGCGTAGACAACCCGGTCATCGAATCGCTCATCTACAAAGGGGGAGAGATTCTGGTGAGCCGCAAGCTCCCTTATGCCAAGTTCCTGGCGAACGGTTACGATGAAAAAAAAGTCGTCAAGCTCATGGAAGATCAGCACCGGCAAATGATCCATGAAGTCCGTCGAGGAGCCTTCGAGAAGCCCAATCCGCTCACCGACGAGACGCTCCAAACCGACCAGAGCCTCGACCAAGTGATCCTCAACTACCTCGCCACCAAGAAGCAAGGCGGCGGCGAGCCTTAGGGTCCGGCCTTCCAACTAGCGAGATGCAGGTCACGATCAACGGCGAACGCCGTGAGCTGGCTGGCCCCACGACGGTCGGCTCCTTGTTGAAAGAGCTGAAGATAGACGCTCGACGGGTAGCGGTTGAGCTCAACCGTCGCATCTTGAAACGCGTCGAGCTCGATGCAGCGGCCGTCTCCGACGGCGACGAGCTGGAAGTGGTTCAGTTCGTCGGGGGAGGCAGCGAGACCTCAGGTTCCAATCATAGGGGTGCAACATTGAAAAAAGACAATCTTGTTATTGCGGAACGCGAGTTCCGATCTCGCTTGATCGTCGGTACTGGAAAATACGAGAGCTTCGAGCTGATGAAGCAATGTCACCTGGCTTCCGGGGCGGATATGGCAACGGTTGCGGTTCGGCGGGTCAATCTCTCCGACCGCGGCAAAGGATCGCTGCTGGACTACATCGACACCGATCGCATTTCGATTCTGCCCAACACCGCGGCCTGCTACACGGGAGACGACGCGCTGCGCACCGCCCGTCTCGGCAGAGAAGCGGGTCTTTCCAACTGGGTCAAGCTCGAGGTCATCGGCGATGAGAAGACTCTGTTCCCGGACACCGAGGAGCTCATCAAAGCCACCCGCGTCCTGGTGAAGGAAGGCTTCGTGGTTCTGCCTTACACCAACGACGACCTGGTGGTTGCGAAGAAGCTGGAAGACGCCGGTGCCGCCGCCGTCATGCCCCTGGGTGCTCCCATCGGTTCCGGCTTGGGCATACAAAACTCCAACAACATCGTTTTGCTCAAAGAGGCGGTTTCGGTACCCGTCATCGTGGACGCCGGCGTAGGGACTGCTTCCGATGCAGCCATCGCTCTCGAGATCGGCGCCGACGGAGTCTTGATGAACACCGCCATTGCAGAAGCACAGGATCCGTTGTCGATGGCGGAGGCGATGAAGCTGGCCGTGGAAGCGGGCAGGCTCGCCTACCTGGCGGGGCGCATACCTCGCAAGCGCTACGCAAGTGCCAGCAGCCCGTTGGAAGGTGTGGTCGGAGCGTAGCGATCATGTGCACAGCAACCTCCTGACAGATCATGCAAGACGCCGGAGTCGGTCGGCTCAAAGACAAACTCGCCGAGGAAGAGCGAGTTTACGGTGAGCTTCTCGCCGAGCTCGACTCGCTCGACGGCAATCCCCCGCCGTACGAGCTGGATCCCGAGCTCCCCACCTTGATCGGTCAACTCAACGAGAAGTGGGAAGTTGTGTCGCTGCCGACAGCCACGCCGCCTCCCGGAATCACCGGCTTCGTCCGCCGCCTGACTCGCAAACTCGTCGATCCCGAGCTGGCGCCGCTCAGAAACGCACTGGAGCGTCAACAAAGCTTCAATTCTTTGCTGATTCAGTTCATCAACCGTTATGTAGAAACCCTCCACCGCCGTGCGGCAAAAGCTTCCCAACTGTCTTCAACCCTGGTTCGATTCGCTCAGCGCATCGACCGGCTGGCCGACGCTAAAGATAGGCTCTACGCCTCTCTGGGCAACGCCCGCGCCGACCTCCTCTTCGAAGCCATGGACAAGCGGGTCGAGGTCATCGCCCTCGGGCTGAGGCGGGCCCAGGATCGGGTCGACGGAATGGCAACCAGCTTCGATCTGGCACGTACCCAGCTTGGCTCCCTCGAGCGAAGGCTCGCCGGTTCTCCTCGAGTGGCACCGGTGGCACGTGAGGTGCCGGCACCCCTGGCAGAAGCCGAGTACGTCGCATTCGAGAACCGCTTCCGCGGAAGCTCCGAGGAAATACGCGAACGGCTTGCCGCTTACGTCCCGTTGTTCGAGGGGCGGTCTCCGGTGGTGGAGCTGGGCTGCGGTCGGGGGGAGTTCCTGGAGCTCGCGGGCGAGGCCGGAGTGGAAGCGCGCGGGGTCGACAACAACCAAGAGATGTTGGGAGTCTGCCGCGAGCGTGGTTTAACCGTCGAGGAGGCAGACCTCGCTTGCTACCTTCACGAAATACCGGAAGAGTCGCTGGGCGGACTCTTTGCAGCTCAGGTCATCGAGCATCTGCCGCCGTCGCTTGTCCGCCAGATGCTCACCGATTGTCATCGAACCTTGCGCAAAGGCGGTCGGTTGGTCTTGGAAACGGTGAACCCGAAAAGCTTGTTGGCGTTTCTCGATTTCTATCGGGACTTGACCCATCAAAAACCGATTCACCCGGAAACCCTCGACTTCTTGTTGCGCGCCTGCGGATTTGTCGAGGTGAGTATCCAATACGCGAGCCCGGTGAGCGAACGAGCCAAGTTGTTCACCCTACCGCCCGACGACGGCGCCTCCCGGACCTTGAACGAGAACTTCAACAAGCTCAACGCCATTCTCTTCGCCGACCAAGACTACGCGGTTATCGCCACGAAATAGACGGTTCAAAAGCCGTTGATCCAACTCATGGCCTGTGTCTAAGATGAAGCCGGTGGGTGGCAGCGGAAGCCTTCCAACCAGAGGAGATGGAACGTGATGGCACAGTTCGTCAAAGTGGCTTCAACCAGCGAGCTCTCTGCCGGCCAATGCAAGACGGTCCGGGTGAACGGCAAGAGCATCGCGCTGTACAATGTGGACGGAACTTATTACGCTACCGACGACATTTGCATTCACAACGGAGGCCCCCTCGGGGAAGGCACACTCGAAGGTACGTCGGTCACCTGCCCATGGCACAACTGGCAGTACGATGTGACTTCCGGTAAAAACACCATCAACCCCTCCATGGCCGTAGACACCTTTCCGGTCAAAGTGGAAGGGGACAGCGTCATGGTAGAGATATGATATCTACCGAGCTCAAGCGCGCCGGTCGGGTCATCGTGAACCGACTTCGAAAAACCTATCCGAAGGCAAAAACCGCTCTCGATCACCGCTCGGCTCTCGAGCTTCTGGTTGCCACGATTTTATCCGCCCAGTGCACCGACGAGAGGGTTAACAAGGTGACCCCGGCTCTCTTCACGCGCTTCCGGCAAGCCTCCGACTATGCCGCCGCCGACCGCTCTGAGCTCGAGGAGATGATCCGCAGCAGCGGATTCTTCCGCAACAAGACCAAGGCCATTCAAGGAGCCTGCCGGAAGATCGTCGATGAATTCCACGGTGAAGTGCCGGAGACCATGGATGAGCTCTTGAGATTGCCCGGTGTAGCCCGCAAGACCGCCAATGTCCTCCTGGGCAACTACTTCGGCAAAGCTTGCGGCGTCGTGGTGGATACGCATGTTTTCAGGCTCTCGCACCGCATGGGATTTTCTACAGCAAAGACTCCCGCTCAAGTCGAGAAAGATCTTACCGCCTTGTTTCCTGCCAAAGATTGGATCGAGCTCGGAAACCTCTTGATCCTTCACGGCCGGGCGGTTTGCTCTGCTCGCCAGGCGAAATGCGATAGCTGCGTCGTCGAATCCCACTGTCCCAAAACGGCCGTCGAACGCCGCGCGGTCAAGCGTGAAACCACGCGCCGCCCGCTACGCCCGCTAGGCGATCGCATCCGTGCCGCCAAGCGCAAGCGCTCATGAAACTGGGACTCAACCTGGGTTTTCTCACATCCGGCAACCTCGATCCGATCCCCCTCGCCCTGGAAGCGGAGGGGCTCGGTTACCACTCGGTCTGGGTGGCGGAAGCCTGGGGCTCGGACGCGGTAAGCCTGCTTGCCTGGATCGGCGCAAAAACCGAGCGCGTCCAAATCGGCTCCGCTATTATCCAGATTCCCTCGCGCAGCCCTGCTTTGACCGCAATGACCGCCGCCACGCTCGATCGATTGAGTGGTGGCCGGTTTCTGTTGGGGCTTGGCGTTTCGGGCCCGCAGGTCGTTGAAGGCTGGCACGGTGTCCCGTATGGGAAACCCTTGGCAAGGACACGCGAAGCGGTGGAAATCGTCAGGAAGATCTGGCAGCGAGAAGAGCCCGTCGAATATCGAGGCACTCATTATCAAATACCGCTCGCCGGTGGAACCGGTCTCGGCAAGCCGCTCAAGATCATGATGCCACTCTTGTCCAAGCGTATCCCCGTTTACCTTGCGGCCATTGGGCCCAAAAACATCTCTCTCGCAGCGGAGATTGCCGAAGGATGGTTGCCGATATTTTTCTCCCCTTACCAAAACGAAGTCTTCCGGGACTCCCTCGCCGACGGATTTAGCCGGCGCTTGCCTTTCCTAAAAGAGCAAGATTTCGATATCGCAGCCACGGTCGGCGTGGCCCTGGGTCGCGACCTCAGCGCCTGCTTTCGTTCGCTCAAGCCTAACCTGGCTCTCTATATCGGAGGCATGGGGTCGAGGGGACGCAATTTCTATTTCGACCTCGCATGCCGTTACGGCTACGAAAAAGAGGCCAAGGTTATTCAGGATCTCTTCCTGGGTGGCGAGCGCAAGAAAGCCATTTTTTCCGTGCCGGACCGGTTGGTGGATGAAGTCTCGCTATGCGGACCCCGCTCGCGGATCGAGGAGCGGCTCAGCGCTTGGAAACAAGCGGGAGTCACGACACTGATCTGCAGCACCTCCGATCGAGAGACCATCCGGACGATGGCCGAGCTCGTGCTTTGAGCTCGAAGCTGTCCTTTTCTTGTGGGCCCAACCTCCGAATCTCTATAATGGACGTATCTCTAGGGAGATGAATACCGAAACACCGCCGCCGGGAGAAACAGGATGAAACAGTTACGCAACATGGTGCTCTTTCCGATTCTGGCGGCGATGCCTTACCTAGCCGCTTCCGCAGCCCAACAAGAACAACCTCCCCGGTTTCGTGCCGAAGTGGCCGCGGTTCTGGTGGACGTCCTGGTTCTGGATGGCGAGGGCCTGCCTGCGGTGGGGCTCACCCAGGAGGATTTCGAGATCTATGAAGATGGCGTTTTGCAGCAGATCGGGAATTTCGATGTCATCGACTGGTCATCCTACATAGCCCAAGCGGTTCCTCTCGGGGAGCAACCTGTCGCTCCGGGAGCTTCGGTCAATACCTTTCCTCGGCGATTCATATTCGTCATCAACCGGCAGGGCGCCGAGTTCCGTTATCTGATTCGAGCCAAGCGGGCGCTCGAGAGCTTCATCGTGGAGTCCATGGCTGAAGGCGACGAGGCCATGGTCATCGACATCGGCATGTCCACTCGAATCCCCCAACAGTTCGTGGCGTCCAAGGAAGAAACGATTCAAACGGTTCGCAAGCTGACTCCCATGCACGCCAACCTGTTCTACGGAACCGAGATTGCGACCCGCCGTGTCTACGATGCGCTCACCGGATTGGGAGAGGGTTTGCGTACATTTCAGGGACGGAAGATCGTGATTTTCATGTCTCCGGAGCTGAACCAAAACACCTTTCTTCTCTCCCAGCTCCAGGACACGGTCGATGCTCTCAACCAGTCCAACACTACCGTTTATTCCATTGACATCGAGGGAGCTTTTCGTAACAGAACCGCGGCGGCCACTTCCGCCACCGGTGCAAGTGTCTACGACGTAGGCGGGTTGTTTCCCCTGGCGAACGAGACGGGTGGCCGTTACTACTACAACGTGGAGAACTTCGAACCGGTGATTCGTCGTATAGGCCAGGAGAACAGCCGCTACTATCTTCTGTCCTACACCTCCTTGAACACCGAGCTCGATGGGAAATATCGCCGGATCGAAGTACGGGTCAAGCGGCCCGAGCTCACCGTAGTGGCGCGCCGCGGCTACTTCGCCCGCAAGGCCGATGAGCCGCTGGTGGCGGAAGGGGCAGAAGAGCCCGGCGAAAAGCCCACTCCCGAGACCGAGGGATCTTCTCCTCCGCCTCGAGCGTCCGCCGCTGAGAGCGCTCCGATACCGGCCGGTCCGACCCCTCCGGCCGAGGTCCAAATCACCAACTACTTGTTTCCCGCCGAGCAAGGAAAGGTGGATGTGCCCATTGCGGTGGCCTTGCCGGTCGACTTGCTCACAACGGTTGGCGTCCAAGGGGGGGCACGACATCTGACGGTTACCCTTAGCGACGGGTCGGGGACAACTCTCGAGACCTTCCACCAAAAGGTCGATCCCGCCAACTTTTTCATCATACGCAACGCGGTTCTGGAGCCCGGCAGCTATTTGCTCCAGATAACCCTCGACGATCCGGAAAAGATGATCTATCAAGCGTCCACCCAGATCGATGTGCCGCAAGACTTCGGCAAGCGTTTCGGTTTGTCCAGCGTCGTTCTCATCGTTCCTTCCCCATCCGACTCCCAATCGGACGGCTCGGTACAAATCCGTCCCACTTCCACGGTTCGCCGCGGAGAGGATCTGTTCTTGTATTTCCGTGCATTCCCCGGTGCCGACGAGCCTTCCCAAAGCGCGAAAGTGAACTACACCTTCTACCGCGGCGATCAGAAGCTGCAATCCGTCGATCATCCCGAGGTGCTTCGCTTGTCGGAGAGCAACGAGAGCGGATACCCGGTGATCGCCCGCTTGCCAACCAGTCAATTTACTCCCGGCACCTATCGGATCGTAGTCACCCTTTCCGATTCCCGCCTGGGCCGAAGGGCAACCGGCGAGTTTCCCATGACGATTCGGTAGCCGACTTCCAGTCTGCGGAAAGATTCGCCATGCAAGTCGACATCTTGGCTTTTGGCCCCCATCCCGACGACGTCGAGCTGACCATGGGCGGCAGTCTGCTCAAGCTGGCCTCTCTGGGATATCGCACCGCCGTCGTCGATTTGACCGCCGGGGAGATGGGCACCCGCGGTAGCCGGGAAATAAGAGCCGCCGAAGCCGAAGAAGCGGCAAAGATCTTGGGCGTCTCGATAAGAAAGAACCTGAATCTCGGTGACGGCAAACTGAGCTTGGATCTCGAGAACAAAATCCGGGTCGTAGAGGTCATTCGTGAGCTGAAGCCGCGACTGGTTTTTACCAACTACTGGGAGAGCCCGCACCCCGACCATGCCGTGTCGGGGTCTCTAGTGGCGGATGCCGCTTACCTGGCAGGACTCCGCCGTTTCGACGCTGCCGGTGAGCCGCATCGCCCGAACCGCGTCATCTACTACCTGCTGCCCCATCGAGTGGCTCCCTCGTTCATCGTCGATGTGACCGAGTTTTACGAACGGAAGATGCAGGCGGTACGCGCCTACCGCTCCCAGCTTCACGACGCCAACTCGTCCGAGCCCGAAACGGTCGTCGCCGCAGCGGGTTTCTTGGGCAAGATAGAAAGCAAGCTCCGCTACTACGGAACGCTTATCGATGCCGAGTACGGAGAGCCTTTCTACGTTCGCGAAGCCCTCAAAATCGAAGACCCGCTAGCTTTATTCGACCGACCGTTTACACGGTTTGTTTGATTTTAAGGTAGCTGGACGATATTTACTGGAGATCTCGCACCGCTGTCGGAACTTGCCGGATTTGGACTCGAGATCTCGAGACGAGATCCTTGGTTACGACGAGCGCGGTGTCTTTCGAGATGGTCATTGACACATCGGCGATTCTTGTGATCCTGCTTGCTGAGCCGGAAGCCGAAAAGTTCATCCGTGATTTCTCAAAAACAGACGTGCCTTCGGTTCTCTGAACCGATGTCCGCGAACGAGCTTGTCGTTCGCGCTAAAAATCGTCCGGCTAAATGCTTTTGCTTGAAAATGTGCCAACAATGTGCCACACTTACTTGGAGGGTAGACACAAATGCCCATATCGAGGCTACAGGCGCAAGAGACTGTCCTTAAATTACTTAGCGCCACTCCTGAGGAGACTTTGGCTGCCGATCTATCCTCTGTCCATGGCTTTGTCGATACTCTACGCGAATGTGTGAGGGAGCTGAACGAGGCCGCCCAAATCGAGGAATCGCTAGCGGGGCTGGTCGGCGACAGCGTGACGCAGGGTGCCTATCCCGTGCTGTACTTGGCTAGGAGAGGTGATCTCAAACGGGCGTCTCGACTGCTCGTATCGATTTGGAAGACGACCCTCGAAGCTTTGGAGCAGGCCACTGAGCCCGTTGTTCCTGAAGAGGGGGACAAGCCGAGGGCCCTAGAAGCGGAGCTAGAGTATTTGTCCGCCTTGAACGTAGCTGTTTCGGAGGGCCTGCATCTGGAGGTGAATCAGGCCGAGGCCAGAAACATGCTGCGCCAACTAACCGGGGATCTGGAGCTGAGCCTGGATGAGCTAGGAAGGATGTTTGACGTTTCTGGAGAAACGGTAAGGCGATGGGAAAGAGGTACACACCGCATTCCCACCCGTCGCATTGCGAAGCTCATTTCAGCAGGCCGTAGCCTGTCTCGCTTGCATCAAATGTTTCGCCCCAATCGATTGCCTCAAGTTATCCGGCGGGAAGCCGAGCTATTTAGTGGGGAGCGTGCCCTCGACTGGATCCTCCGAGGACGCCATGC